>Ga0105046_10001015_pt1 | contig 41919 bp, 40 predicted proteins | sample MAT03_FD_78385 | JGI IMG/M metagenome (GOLD analysis project Ga0105046, IMG submission 78385) | Freshwater microbial communities from Lake Fryxell liftoff mats and glacier meltwater in Antarctica - MAT-03 (megahit assembly) | ecosystem: Environmental > Aquatic > Freshwater > Ice > Liftoff... | reverse complement strand
GGCGTGCCGCACCTCACCCTGCTGGTGGCGCCGGATTCCGGCACCGAGGCGCTCGAGGGCCTCACTGGGTCGATGACGATTGCCATCGACGAGGGGCGCCATCACTACGTGCTCACCTACGAGCTGCCGCGCGCATCTAGTCCACAATGTGGGCACCATGTCCGGTCGTCGCCGTGTCGTCACCGCTGTTGTGCTCGTTGCCCTTGCCATGACCGAATCCCCCACCGCCCAACCCGCCCAACCCCGCAAGATCTTCTGGGGCGACGAGGTGCCCGCCGGCTGGAACGGCACGTGGCCCGCGGACCTGCTCACCGTACCCGAACGCACCAAGTGGACGCGCACGGTGAGCACGCTGCAACTGCACGAGTGGATTGCGGCGCTGAAGCTCGCGACCGAGTTCCTGCACGTCGAGACCATGTTCCTCAGCCCGCTGCGCAAGGCCGCGCCGGTGATGGTGCTCGCGAATCCGCGCGTGACGACGCCGGCCGAGGCGCGCGCGTCGGGCAAGCCGGTGGTGTTCCTGCTCGGTAACATCCACCCGCCCGAATCGGAAGCGGCCGAGGCCATGCTGATGCTGGCCCGCGACCTGGCCGCCGGCCAGCGCCGGGCGCTGCTCGACCAGGTGATCGTGATGATCGCGCCGATCTTCAACGTGGACGGCACCGACACCTTCGTCACGCAGGACGGCGGCCTGGGTAGCGAGACGCCGCACATCCAGGGCGTGCGCGAGAACTCCGAAGGCCTCGACCTGAACCGCGATGCCGTCAAGCTCACCACGATCGAAGCCAACGGCCTCTACCGCACGCTGAACGCGTGGGACCCGCTGCTGCTGCTCGACGGCCACCTGATGGACCGCGTGTCGCACGGCTACGCCAATACCTACGGTACGACGACCGTGCCGGCCGCTGCTCCGGGTCCGCGCGACTACATGACGCACACTCTCTTTCCGGCGGTGCGCGACCGGGTGCGCGCCGACTTCGGCCTCGAGATGTTCACGCATGCCCTGGCCACACCCGACACCTGGCCGCCGCAGGCGTGGAGCCACGACCGCGCGGCGTGGACGGTGGAGGCCAAGGTCATCGTGAACGATTACGGCCTGCGCAATCGCTTCGCCATCATCACGGAAACGCCGGGGCAGCCCACCTTCGAGCGCCGCATCTACGCGCAGTACGCCTATCTGGTGGCGCTGCTCGAGTACACGAGCGCGCATCGGGCCGGCATGCAGGCCGTCGTGAAGAAGGCCGACGACGACACCGTAGCCGCAGTGCAGGCCGGCGCCGAAGCCGGTACCCTCACGAACTTCCTCGACGGCCGCTACGAGTCGGCCGGAAGAATCGATCTGCTGGCCTATCCCACCAACGAGCCGATCTACAAGCCGGGCACGAGCCTGCTGTCGACCAGGCCCGGCACGGCGAGCGGACCGCCCCAGACCGTGCCCAACGTGGACGACCTCACGAGGCCGGTGGGTACTCGCAGGGCGACGGTGCCGCGCGCCTACGTGTTGCCGCCGAGCCTCGCGAGTGTGGCGGCCAAACTGCGCGCCCACAACGTGCGCGTCACCACGCTCGAGGCGCCGGCACAGGTGCAGGGCGAGCAGTTCACGATCGACCGCATCTACACCGTGCTGCGCGCCGGCTACGAGATGACGACGCTCGACGGGTCGTTCTCGCCGGTGCTCACGAAAGAGTTTCCGGCCGGATCGTTCCTGGTGGACATGGCGCAGCCGATGGCCAACGCGGCGTTCTATTACCTGGAGCCGCAGGCGCGCGACGGCTTCGTGGGCTGGCACGTGCTCGACGACGCCTTGCGTGCTCTCGGCGCGGCCGACCGGTCGGTCGTGTATCCCGTATTCAAGGCGCGACGGCTGCCGTAGCCCGCGTGGCGGCGCGTTCCTGCGCCCCCAGCCACACAACGGCGCCGGCCATCAGCGCCTGGGCCAGGGCCACGATCCACACATCGCGCATCGCGTGATGGCACTTCGGTCGGGCGTCCGGGCCCGGGGGTGCGAGCCCTACTGCTGGTTGGTGGCCGCCGTCTTCCGCTGACCGGCCATGAACGCGAACGCCTGGGGCAAGTGCGGCACGACCACATCGGTGTGGTTGCCGCCCGGCACTTCCACGTAGGTCACCGGGGCCTCCAGCTTCTGAAGTGCCGCCACCATCACGCGCGAGCCATTCACGTTCACCGTGGGATCGGCGTCGCCGTGCACGACGAACTGCGGAATCGCCTTCATCCGTTCGGCCAGCAGCGGCGAGCCGACACCCGAGAACGGCACCGCCGCCGCCCAGACCTCGGGGTACTTCGCGGCGAGGGCCCACACGCCGATGGCTCCCATCGAGTGGCCGAGCAGATAGATCCGCGACTCGTCCACCTTGTAGTGCGCCTTCATCAGCCGGAGCACCTCGAGCACGTCGCGCTCGCTGTACTCACTGCGACGCTTCGCGGTCACGTCACTGGCCCCCATCAACGGCGAGCCATAGAACCCGTCCACACGATAGCCGAGCGGCGCCGCCAGCAGGAACCCGTGCTGCTCGGCGAGCTTCGGCGTCAGCGTCGCGTAGGACTCGAAAAAGGAATCTTCGGTGCCGCCCAGGCCATGCAGCGCAATGACCAGGGGCAGCGCGCGCGACGGCGCATACGTCGTCGGCACGTAGACGCGGTAGGGCATCACCTCATTGGCGCCGTCGAGCCAGTGATGGCGTTCGAAGTCGCCGGTGCGTGTCGCAAACGGATCCTTGCCGCCTCTGGCGCCGGCCGCCACGACGTCGGCCGCGGCCAGCTCCGCGATCAGATTGAAGTTGCCGAGCGTGACGCGGCCCAGATTCACCCGGCGGATGTAGTCGGCGGGGTAGCGCAGATCGGCGCGCACACTCGGCGGTGCCGTCAGGGCGGCGCTCTCGAGGGCGCGGAGGTGCGCGTCGAGACCGTGATGCACGACCACCTGCAGCGACGTCATGGCCAGTGCCGCCGTGCCGTCGCGCAGCTCAGCCTCGAGCACGTAGGTGCCGTCGGCCACGCTCGACAGATCCACTTCCATGGCAAACGGCGACTCGCGCAAGTCGCGGCTCACGCCGTCGAACACGCCCAACTCGCGCACCAGGGTGAGCGCCGGTGGCGCCGTCTGCGGGGCCGACACCGCCGCACGCCGCTCGAGCCGCATGACCACCGATAGCGCCGGCGTCAGCTCGGCAACCGGCCGGTAGATCTGTTCGAGGCGCACGGCGTAGGGCGACCGCGGATCGACGATCGTGCGTTCGGCGCGCAGCACGAGCGCGGCCTCCAGGTCGAGCACCGGCGTCCAGGCGCGGCCTTCGAGCAGGGTGATGCCCCTGGCCAGCTGTCGCCGCACCTCGCCGGTGTGGCCCAGTCGCGTCGCCTCGGCAATCGCCGCGTCGACCGCGTCGATCTCGGTCTTGAGCGGTCCGTCCGGCTTCACCGTGGCCTTGCGCGTGCTGTAGCGCACCCGCGCCAGGCTCACATTGGGCAGCGCTTGAGCCGAGACCCCCGTGGGAGTCAACAGCAACGCGCAGAGGGTGACGAGCACCAGTCGTCGCATGGCTGCATGCTACTCCGAGTCGGGCCAGCGCGACGGCCGAGACTACACGACCGGACCGCGCCACCCTGCCGTGCGCTCGAGCGCGGTGGCGAGCGCGGCCTGCTGCCGCAGCAGACGCCCGAGCGCGTCGTGGTCGACGCCGACCCACGGCGCCATGATGTGCTGCAGCTGCTGCTCCTGCACCCAGATCGTGCCATTCGCCCAGGGCGTGTCGAAGAAGGCGGTGACCGCGGCACGCGTCGGCTGGTCGAGCCAGCCGTCGCGCACCGGCACGCCGTCCTGCCGCAGCATGAAGCGGCCATCGAAGGCCGCGTCGCCCGTCGCCAGCGGCGGCGGGCCGAAGAACTTCGGCAGGCGCCCGGGCAGGATCTCGATCTGATAGACCCCCCACCGGCTGCCCGCGAGCGGCGTGGAGGTGACGAGCAGGTGGCCGGTCGGCCCGCGATAGCTGGAGCCACGGCTGGTCGAGCGCAGCTCGCGGCGCACCTCGAACCGGCGCCCCTCGACCTCGGTCGTGAACCACTCGGTGAACGCGTCCCGGCTCATGGTGGTGGCGCGCGCGGCCGACGCCAGCACGGCGAGCCGGGCGGCGTGGCGCCGCCGGGTCACGCCAGGCGACACCACCATGACCAGGAACGTGAACACGAAGAAGCCCACCCCCACCTGCGCCCAGAACGGCATCGCCTGGAAGCCCGCCGAGAACTCCTGCCAGAACATAGCCGGGATTCTATGTGCGATCCGTGGCTGGCGTCAGCGGCCCTGGTCGGCGCGGTCGCTCACGGCCGTGAGCAGGCCCACGGTGAGCACGATGCAGGCGCCAGGAAAGAGTGCCAGCCACGGCTCGGTCGTCATCGCCGACTGCGCCTGGTAGAGCATGCTGCCCCAGCTCGCCGCCGGCGGCTGCACGCCTACGCCGAAGAAGCTGAGCGCGGATTCCACCAGGATCGCGCGGCCCACGGCCAACACTGCGGCCGTGCGAATGGCGCCCGAGGCGTTCGCCAGGAGGTGCCGCCACAGGATGCGCACATGGCCTGCCCCGACCGCGCGCGAGGCCAGCACGAACTCGGCGCCAAGCAGCGAGCGTACGGTAGCGCGCGTCACCCGTGCTGTTTCCATCCACCCCACTGCCCCCACCAGCACCACCAGCGCCGGCACCGAGGGCTGCAGCGTGGCTGCCGCCACCATGAGCAGCAGCAGGCGCGGCACTGACAGCACCGCATCGGTGGCGCGCATCAGCACGGTGTCGGTCCAGCCGCCGACGTAGCCGGCCACCGCCCCCACGGAGACGCCGAGGCCGGCCGCCACGAGCGCCGAGAGCAGGCCGATGGCAATCGACACGCGCCCGCCGAAGAGCGCGCGGCTGAAGGCATCGCGGCCCAGATCGTCGGTGCCGAACCAGTGCGCCAGAGACGGCGCCGCCCGGCGATTGGCGAGGTCGAGCGCGTCGGGCGCGTAGGGCGCCACGAGCGGCGCCGCCATTGCCGCCACGGCCAGCACGGCCAGCCACAGCCAGGCGCGCGTCACGAGGCCACCCGCGGGTCGAGCCACGCGTGAATCAGATCCGCCAGCAGGTTGAACGCCACGACCGCCACCGAGCTCACCATCAGCATGGCCATGAGCACGGTGTAGTCGCGCCGTCCGAGCGCTTCGGTGAAGAGACTGCCCACGCCCGGCCAGGCAAACACGCTCTCGGTCACGACCGCCCCCGGCACCATCAGCGCCGCGTCGAGCAGCACCACCGTGGCCACCGGCGCCAGCGCATTCGGCAGCGCATGACGCGTGAGCCGGGTGCGGGCATCCAGACCGCGCGCGCCCGCCGCGGCCACAAACGGCGACCTCAGCACCTCGATCATCGAGGCACGCAGGTAGCGCGTCCACGCGGCGGCATGCACGAAGGCGAGCACGGCGGCCGGCATCACCAGGTACTGCAGGCGCGCCAAGCCGTCGCCATCGGCGCCGCGTCCTGCCGACGGCAGCCAGCCGAGACCCACGGCGAACACGAGCTGCAGCATCAGGCCGAGCCAGAACGCGGGAATCGACACGCCCACCGCGGCCAGCGCCGAGATCGCGCGATCGGTGGAGGTGCGGCGCTTCACGGCGGCGATGATCCCGGCCGGCAGCGCGGCCGCCAGCGCCAGCACGAGCGACGCTCCGAGCAGCTCGAGCGACGCCGGCAGGCGCTCCATGATGCGGGCGAGCACCGGCCGTCCATCGCTGAAGCTGAAGCCCCAGTCGCCCCGCACGAACGCCGCCAGCCAGCTCACGTACTGTTCCCAGAGCGGCCGGTCGAGGCCGAGCGCGCGGCGCAACCGCTCGAGGTCTTCGGGCCGCACGCCCGGGTTCGACAGGTAGACCTCGATCGGGCCACCGGGCACGAGCTGCAGCAGGCCGAACGCGATGCCCGACACGATGAGCAGCAGCGGTACGGCCTCGACCGCGCGCCGCGCCGTCAGGCGCCCGAGCGCTCCTATTCGAGCGTCCACGCGTGCACGTTCCAGAACGGCCCGGTGTTGGTGGGATTGCCGGTGAAGCCCTTGAGTCGCGCCGGCACGGCATCGAGCTTGGTGACGCCGTAGAGCGGAATCTCGATGGCCAGGTCGGCAATGCGCGCCTGGGCCTCGCCCAGGATGCGGGTGCGCTCGGCCTGGCTCACCGTGCGGTCAGCCGCGTAGACGAGCGTGGTGAGCGCGTCATCGGACACGTAGTTGATGTTGCGTCCGGCCGGCGGCATCCGGTCCTTCGCGAAGAAGAGCGCCAGCTCGGGATCGGCCGGCAGTTGCCACCAGTGCAGCATCGCGTGGAACTTGCCCTCGAACCACAGCTTGCTGATGCTGGTGCCGTCGTGGAGTTGCACGGCCGCTGCGACACCCACGTCCTTGAACTGCCGCTGCAGCACCTGCGCCACGTTCTCGCGCACGGCAAACCCGGCCTGCGTGATGAGCGTGAAGCTGAAACGTTGGCCGTCCTTGTCGCGCACGCCGTCGCCGTTGCTGTCGCGCCAGCCGGCCTCGTCGAGCAGCGCGGCCGCCCGCACCGGATCGAACGCGTAGTGCCGCACCTTGGGGTTGTGCGCCCACGACACCGGCTGCACGGGGCCGTGCGTGACCGGCGCCAACCCCTCGAGGATCGTGGTCGAGATGAGCGAGCGGTCGATCGCGTGGGTGAGCGCCTGACGCACGCGCACGTCGCCAAATGCCGGGAAGGCGCGTTGGTTGAGGGTGACGTGTTCGTAGCCGTTGCCGTCGATCTTGTACACGGCCACCCCGGGAATGGCCGCCACCTCGCGGTACTTGTCCCACGGGAACATCACCACCATGTCCACTTCCCCGCTCTTGAGCTGATTGATGCGGGTGTTGGTGTTGGGGATGAAGGTGAAGAGCAGCGTCTTGATCGCAGGGAACTGCGCGCCGCGCCAGTAATTCGGCGCCGCCTCGAGCCGGATGTACTCGCCGCTTTTCCACTCCGCCACCTTGTAGGGCCCGGTGCCGAGTGGCGCGCGGTTGTAGTCGTTGGCGGTGTCGATGTCGCGCCCCTCGAGCACGTGCTTGGGCAGGGTGCCGCGCACGAACTGCAGCGCGTAGGGCGCGTAGATCTCCTGGTAGTGCAGCACCGCCGTGAGCGGGTCGGGCGTGTCGACGCTGGTGATGCGGTCGAAGCCGTCAGTGCTCTCGGGGTTGTAGGCCGGGCTGTTGATGGCTTCGACCGTGAACTTCACGTCGGCCGAGGTGTGCGGCGTGCCGTCGTGCCACTTCACCTCGGGCCGCAGCCGCCAGGTGACATCCATCCCGCCGTCCTCGCGCAGCACCACACCGCCGTTCTCGAGCGTGGGTACCGATGCGGCCAGCAGCGGCACGATCTCCATCTTCTCGTTGGTCGTGACGAGCCCTTCGACCACGCAGCTCTCGATGTCTTCGAGGATGTGCGTGCTGAAGCGGTTGAGGGTGTCGGGCTCGCGGTCGTAGCCGACCACCAGGCGGCTGGTGCCAGGCGCGGTGGCGCCGGAACCGGAGCTGGAGCCACCGCCACACGCGGCCAACGCCAGCGCGGCGAGGCACACATACAGGACACCCGCGCTCCTCATGACGCGGCCTCGTCAGCGAGCATCAGCCTGGCAATCAATCCCACGGGGATGGCGCCGTGCGACAGCACGCGGTTGTGGAACGCCAGCATCGAGAACGAGCTGCCCTGGCGCGACCACATGTTCGCGCGCAACTGATGCAGGCCGCGCGTGCCCAGCCAGTACATCACGGCCGTGCCTGGGAACATGCTGTTGCGCACGGCTTCGCTCCGGGCAGCCGCCGGGCTCATGAAGGCGCGATCTTCGTAGAGCAGCATGGCCTTGGGCACGGTGAGCTTCCCGCTGTGAATCGACAGGTCGGCCACGGCGCGGGCCGCAATCCGCACGCGGGTATGCTGCTGAGCGATCTTCTCGAGCGGCGAGAGGAACCCGATCTCTTCCATCAGGTCGCAGACATAACACGCCCAGCCTTCGGCCAGGCTGCCGCCCGAGAACATGCTGATGCGATTGGCCGTGTCCACCGCAGCCACCTTGCCCACGCGCGAGCGGCCCTTATAGGCATGGTGGTTCTGCACGTGATGACCGATGGCGCCGTGATGCACCACGTGATTGAGCGTGATCACGCTGTCGTTCACGGTGCGCAGCCGGGCCTCGAGCGCGTCGCCGGTGAGTCCATCGACGCCCGGCACCACGTAGTCGAACATGCCGTGGGGATCGAACGGCGCCGGCGAGCGGTAGTTCAAGTAGTAGAGCGAAGGCGCGGCCTCGCGCGTATGCTCGGGAATGGGCAGGTAGCGCAGCGGCGCCATCGGCCAGGTGACCAGCTTGTAGTCCTGCGCGGCCTGCCAGCACGCGCGCCACTGCGCGTCGAAGCGCGCGAAGTAGCCCTCGGCCGAAGGATGCTGCGCCGCCAGCAGGTCCTGCACCGCCGGCCAGCCGCCGAGCGGCCGCGTCATCACGTCGAGCCGCGCCGAGGCCTCGGCCAGGGCGTCGGTGGCCTCGGCCAGCAGCTCGGCAATCGGCGCGGTCACGAAGTGGCCGCGCCGCAGCAGCAAGCCGAGCAGGTCGGCACCGGCGCATTCGTGCGCATACATCGCGCGGATTGCGGGGCCCTCGCCGCGCGGCGCCGGCACCTCGAGCCACGATTCGAGCGCCTGGAAAGCCTGCGCGGCCCGGGTCGAGGCCGCCACCCACGCGGCCACGTCGAGGTCAGCCACGGCAGCGGGACCTGCGGCCGCCTGCGCCGTGAGCCAGGCCGGTAGCGCGCGTCCAAAGAGCGGCCCTGCCGCCTGGCACTCGCGCTTGGCGCGGCCGATCCAGTCGCGCGGCGCGGCCACCAGCACGTCGGGCAGGTTGGCCAGGAACCCGGGGATCGCCTCGAGACGCTGACGCGCGTGTGCGAGCCGCTCGCCCAAGGGCGCGAACTCGCGCGTGACCAGGCTGAGCACGCCGAAGATCGCTTCGCCGGTCCACAGCGACGGATTGGCGTGCACGAAGTGCTCGCTCTCGTGCTCGGCCAGGGCGATGTCGAGCGCGCCGTCGGCCAGCGCCAGGTCAACCTGCGCGGGGAACGCGCTGACCTGATCGTCGGGCACGCGGCCCGCGGCGTCGAGGTCGCGACGCAGCGCGCGCATCTCGTCGTTGATCCGCGCGAGGCCGTCGGGCGACCAGTCGGGCAGCGCGCCGTCGTGGGCGTGGAGCCCTGTGAAGGTGGCCGCCACCGGACGCTGCCGGTAGAACGTGGCGAAGAAGCGATCGAGCGCGGCCGACGCCGGGCTCGCCGCTCCTACGCGAGCGGAAGCGTCACCCATCGGCGTTCCCGGAACGACAGTTCCACGGCGTTGATCGTCTCCTGCACCCACGCGCCGTCGTCGAAGTTGCCTTCGTTGTCCGGACCGTCCGACAGGATCTCAGTGATGAAGCTGCTCACGAGGTTGGCGTAGAAGAGCGTGCGCCACGATTCCTCGGCGCTGCCGCCGGGTGGATAGAACTCCGCCGGCACTTCGGCCCGCGTGAACTCCACGTGGTCTTTGCCGGCTAGCCAGATGCGCTCGCACAGGCCGTGCTCTTCGACCAGCCGGCAGATGATCGCGCCCTCGCTGCCGTAGAGTCGCGCCTCGATGCCGGGATAGTTGCCCACCGTGACGTAGCTGGTCTGAATCGAGCACAGCGCGCCGTTACTGAACTCGCCCAGGTAGATATCCCCGTCGTCGATGTTCATCCGCTGCATCTTGCCGGTGGCGCGCACCATGCGGTTGGGAATGAAGTTGCGCATCGTGCCGACCACCTGCGACAGGTCGGCGCCCACCATCAGATGCGAGATGTCGATGATCGGCCCGCCGTAGCCCTCGAGCGACGACACGTGCAGGATGCCGGGATCGATGTCGGGATCCACCTGCCGCAGCGGATTCATCGGGTCGAGCCACTGCGAGTTCTGCTCGTAGCCGTTGAAGATGAAGGGCGTGCCCACGAAGCCGTCGGCCACGAGCTTGCGGAAGTAGCGCATCGCCGGCGCGTAGCGGAACGTGAAGCCGAGCTTGGTCTTCAGTCCTTTGGCGCGCGCGAAGTCAGCGGCTCGTCTCGTCTCGCGGAAATCGAACGCCACCGGCTTCTCGCACAACACGTGGTGCCCGGCGTCGAGCGCCGCCCAGGACAGCGCGAAGTGCGTGCTACTGGGCGTGCAGACGTCCACCAGGTCGAGGTCAGTCCGCGCGATGAGCGCCTCGTGCGTGTCGTAGACGTGCGGAATGCCGAAGCGACGGGCGACCTCCTCGGCCACCTCGCGCTTCGGATCGGCAATGGCCACGAGCTCGCACCGCGGGTCGCGGGCAAAGCCCGGAAGATGCGCGCCTTGAGCCCAGGTGCCGGCACCCAGCACGCCGACGCGAACGCGACGAGGGGAAGACATGTGGTCGCGATGATAGCGCGGCCGCCCCTATCCGAGGAACGCGCGAATCTCGGCCAGCGTGCCGGTCGGGTCGTCTTCCCGGATGGTGTGACCGGCGGGCATCTCCTTGCCGATCACCTGCGCCGCGCGCTCACGCCAGGTCGCCAGCACGTCGTAGAGGCGTCCCATTGGTCCTTTCGTCGCCCACAACGCCAGCACCGGGCAGGCGACTTTCGTGACGAGGTCCGCCGCGTCGTGCGTGAGGTCGATGGACGCGCTGGCCCGGTAGTCCTCGCACATCCCGTGCAGGTTAGCCATGTCCGTGTAGACCCGCGAGTACTCGCGCTGTACATCGGTAATGGCCACGGCGGCCTGCGCGTCGTAGTGCGCCTTCAACTGCTCCTCGGGGCCTGGCGCGGCGCGCACGTAGTTGAACCAGTGGAAGTAGGCCTGGATGAACTCGAGCGTGACATGCGTGTAGAGGTCGTAGGTGGGGAGGATGTCAAGCAGCGCCAGCTTGGTCACGCGCTTCGGGTGATCGAGGGCGAGGCGATGACCGACGCGCGCGCCCCGGTCGTGGCCGATCACCGGGAACTGCTCGAAGCCGAAGTGGCGCATCACCTCAACCTGGTCGAGCGCCATGGCGCGCTTCGAGTAGTTGGCGTGGTTCTCGCCGTCGGCCGGCTTGCTGCTGTCGCCATAGCCGCGCAGGTCCGGCACGACGACGGTGTGGGTCTTGGCCAGGCTCGGGAGCCACCAGGCGCCACGAGATGTGGGTCTGCGGCGCGCCGTGCAACAACAGCACGGGCGGGCCCGACCCGCCCTTCAGGACGTTGATCTCGGCACCGATCGTTGGCACGCGCGCGCGCGTGAAGCCGGGGAAGAAACGGAGCGTGTCTCCTGGAACCGGTGCGGCAGCCGCTGCCTGGGACCCGGGGAGGCCCACCGCCGGCGCCGTGGCTCCGGCCCGTACGGGAAGAGCCGCGGACACGCCGGCCAGTGCCAGGGCGTGAGTGATCAGATCGCGACGCGAAATCTGGTACATGAGGCAGCATGCTACCAACCCTGCTAGACAAGCGGCGCCGCCGATGGTGCTCGGGAACGCCCGCCCTGAGTGAGCGAAGCTAGACGCCCGCCCCCAACTCGACCTTGTCGAAGTCGCGCCCGTCGACCCGCCAGAATCTCACCCGTCTCCCCGTCGTGACGCGGTAGAACGGCAGGAATGCTGTGGGCGACTGCGCGCTCGGTTGCCACACCATCAGGGGATCAACGACCGGCGCCGCTGATCGTGGTGCGCGCAGCGTGGGCGCCGCGCGCATCCGGATGAGGCGGCGGCGAATATCGTCAGCCGTCTCGTAGGGCTGCAGGCTGGCCCCCACCTTCTCGATACCCGTCGCCTCGGCGTACTTGCCCGAGTGCGCGTCGAGGCGCATGCGCGCCGTCAGGCGGTCGTCGATCCTGAAGGCCACGATGGCGTAATAAACGCCCGCGTGGTCCAACCGCCCGACGAGCAGGGGCAGCTCCGGCGACGCCCCGCGAAAGGCTGGCCACCAGCGTTTCAGTTTCGCCAGACGGGTCGCCGCCAGTTCGGCCTCACACAGCAGGTCTGGCAGACCCAGCGCAGGCGCCAATCGTGAACGGCACGAGCTATCGCTTGCCACGCGACCTCCTGTGTGTCTGCGGACGCTGGTGGTGCGGCGGGCGAGGCTGCTTCTTCCTCCGCCGCACTCCAGGCAACGCCGTGGGCGCGGCCGGCACCGCTGGCGGCGGCGCTGCGCCCCTGGGAGACGCCGTGGTCGTCGACACCACGGCCATCGGCGCGGGACCGATCACCACAAGCAGACCCACGAAATCGCCGCACAGCACGACGGGCGACAGGTAGTCCTTCAGCCACGTCTTGATCGTCGCACCGCTGAAGACGGTCAGACTCGGGTCGCGAAAGTAGATGTCCGACACCCATCGGCCGCCGATCAACACCGAGTCGTTCGGGCCCGTGCCCGTCTCGTACCCCGTCACCGTCACCCAGTGGTTGCCGAACTTCACCAAGACCGCCGGCGCCAACTTCAGATCGATGCAGTCGAGGATGCGCGCGGCCGCGTCGAGGTCGTCAGCGTGGGTCGTCTGCGTAACGACCAAGCCACCTCGGTTGAGGGTGCTCTCGAGCGCAGGTGGATAGGTGCACCAGCAGGTGTAGGTGTCGTTCCCGGCGCACTTGGTGCATTTCTGCGTGTCCCACTGCGGGCAGTCCTGGGTCTTGATCTTCTTCGTGGTCGGCCGCTTCGCCGTCGTGTTGAGCTGGATCGCGGCAAAGATCTGGTGCTGCGCGGCCTTGGTGGCCCCCACCAACCCCTGGGAGTGCAGGATCATCTGCGCGGTGGCCGCACCACACAGTCCTGGATCCTGAGAGATATGCAGGACCGGAAGCTCAACGGTTGCCATTGGGCGAGAATCCCAAAGGCTCTAGCTGCACCACTTGCCGCTACCGCCACTGCCCGGGCATCTGGGATGCAGCGTGTCGCAGACGTCGAAGACCGCCTCGAAAACGCCCAGTTGCACGTCGCGGCCCGAGGTCAGCATGCGGCAGATCTGTCCAATCGTGCGAGCCACGGCCTTGGTGTTGTTGCGATCCTTGCCGTAGTCGTTTTTGGGATCGGCGAGCCGCGTCGCGATGGTGGCCAGCAAGCGCGGCTCGTGCTTGTCGGTAATCGCCTTGACCAACCTCTTGTTCAGTCCGAGGCCCGATTTCATCGACTTCTTCCAGTCGGCGAGAATCTCTTCTTTCGTGTATGCCTTTCCGGCCATCACCACACCTCCAAGGGAACGAGGGGACGAGGGAGCGCGAAGCGACGATGCGTTGGACACTAAATCAACTGGCACATCGGAAGCAAGGCCTGAAGGTGGCGTCGCAGCGCGCCCGAATCTCGAGGCCGCACTGCGAGATCCAGCGACAGCAGCCGAACGAAGAGCGCGGCGACCTGGGCCGGGCAACCGGGACGGACGGCTGCCAGATCTGGGGGGCGAGCCACGAGGATGCTGGCGAAGATCTCCGGGCCGGTTTCTCCCTCGAAGGGTCTCCGACCTGCGATGGTTTCGTACAAGACGACCGACAGACCCCAGAGATCGACGGCTGGGGTGGGGAGCTCCCCTCGCACCGCCTCCGGCGACATGTAATGCGGTGTGCCGGCGAACGCTCCGTGGGTGCTGGCCGCCACTAGCCCATGTTCCGGGCCGGGACGTTCGGTGGTGAGTACGTCGGACGGCGGACTGACCTCGCGCAGGAGGCGCGCCAGCCCGAAGTCGAGCAGCTTCACGACGCCGTGTTGGGTAAAGCCAATATTGCTCGGCTTGATGTCGCAGTGCAGGATGCGGCCGGCGTGCAGCTGCTCGAGCGCATCGGCCAGCGTGATGCCGAGCTGCATCGCTTCGGCGAGCGAGGGACGCGACGACGACAGCCGGCTGGCCAGCGTGCCTCCGGCCAGGTACTCCTCGACCAGGAACGGAATCTCGCGCCAGGTCTCGATGCCGTGAATGACCGCCAGGTTAGGGTGCGTGACCATGGCCATGGCCCGCGCTTCCTTGCGCAGCCGTGCGGCCTGGGTGGTGCTCATCTTCGGCAGCGTCTTGATGGCCACGTCGCGCCCAAGATTCAAATCGACGGCGCGGTAGACCACGCCCATCCCGCCGGCGCCCAGCCGCTGTTCCAGCCGAAAGGTGCCTCTGAGCAGGTGGGGCACGTGTGCCTCGGCAACAGCTCCACCGCAACTGCAGCGCGCGGCGTCGGCCGCGTTGAGGCGAGAGCACTCGAGACACCCCTGTGCCGGCGGATCGGACGGCGTCGGCGGTGTCGAACGCAGCCGCAGGTTGTCGAGGGCTAGGCTGGCAGCGGCTGCGACCGCCGAGATGAGTTGGCGATCGACGATTGAAAAGGCGAGACCGCTGCGTTTGGCTGACACGGCGATGAGTCCCGCGAGCCGGCCGTCGCCGCCCTGCAGCACCACCACGAGCCGGACGTTGTTGGCCGACACCCAGCGCTTCTCGGCGTCGGGAAGACGCTGAAGGGCAGATCCGGTGGCGCCCAGATCGACGTCCATCGGCAAAGGGTCATTGCGCGCCAGCTCGACGAGCGTGGCCCCAGCGGCGAGCGGAGCCGCCGCGCCACGGGCGTCCCGAAGCGCGGTCTTGGCATCGTTGGCCAGAAAGACGGTCGCGACGGCATGCATCGCGCGGTCCAGCTCGATCGCGATGCAGGTCGCCAGCTCTTGGGGAGTCCCGGATCGCAGGTCGCCGATGAAGCGCGCCAGGGTCTGCTGGGCCTCATAGGGCTCGCGGAAATAGCGCCGGTCCACGGCGGCGAGCCAGCGGTGGCGCATCTTGAGGGAGGCCAGGATCAGGGCCGTGGTTCCGCCGAGCAGCAGCGGACGGGGACCCGTCATCAGCGATACCAGAGACTCGCTCCGATGACCGTAGACAAACACCGCAAGAGCGGCGAAGGGGACAAACGCGACGGCGGCAATCGTGTATCGCGCGAGGGCGTATTGGAGCGCCGCGCGGAGGACGACGCGCATCTCGACGACGCGATCGAAGAGCACCGAGTACGCCGTCAGGAACGGAACGGTGGCCAGCGAACCGAACATGACCGCGCCCGCGACCGTCGTCACACCGTCGCGCGTGGTAAAGGCGTTGTAGGCCGGCACCAGCTGCTCGGCGAGCACTCCCAGTGTAAGCGGCGCCATGCCCACCAGCAGACCACGCACGAAGAGCCCCACGCGCGGGCGCTCTTCGGGACTGGCCATGCGCGCGCGCCAGAGCAACGCCGGTAACGCTCCGATGCTCATTCCGAAGACGATGAGCCAGTACCAGCTGTCGGCCCTCGAGGCGGCAAGAAAGGCCGGGCGCCAGACTTCGGCGGACGCCAACGGCCACCCGAGCAGCGAAAGATTCGCAGCGAAACACCAGAGACCGACGGGCAGCGCGGCACCGAGAACCAGCCGAGCCGAACGCGCCAGCCCGCCCGAGAGCGGCGACGGGAACTCGCGGACGAACATCCAGAGCAACGCCGGCAACAGCGCCTCCGGACGCACATGGGCACCGGGGCCTGGACTCATGGTCGCAAACTGGTTGATGCCAGGAGTCAGGGGGGCGGCAATCAGCAGGAAGATGCCGCCGAGCCACGCCGCCCGTGGGTCGCGCCGGTTGCCGGCGAGCAGCAGTCCTCCCAGAACCGCAAACGCGGAGGCCAGCGACGCGTAGACCCACACTGGAGTCAGGGAGAGCGGGTTGGGAACTCCGACGCCGGAGAGGTAGAGCACTAGCCCCAGCCCCACTTTGGCGCCTGCCACCAATACGACAAGGCGTGCCCATAGCGGAAGTAACACCATCACCCCCTGGCGGATGGGCGTGTCGATGACGCCAGCCCGCCGAGATCGGCCCTTCCATGATGCGGGCCAAGCGTCCGGTGCCGCAGCATACCTGAGTAGCGTCGTTTCGCGGCGGTTGCCGCTCAGCGATCGGATTTCGAGACCGGGCGACGGCTGGGACGCCTGAGCAGAAAGGGCCCGGCGGGAACGTTCCCACCGGGCCCTTGTCACGTCTTACACGCCCCAGCCCCTCGAGCCCGGGATTCGAGCGAAGCGGGTCGAGGCCCAACCCGCTTCAGAAGCGCGACGATCGAATCCACGTATCCGAGCGGGCCCAGGCCTTCTCGAACGCCGCGTCGATCTCGGCGGTGGGTTTGCCCTGCGCCTTGAGCGCCTGGGCCAGGCCGAGAATCGACCAGCCGTTGTTCTCGTGCTCCAGCAGTTCCTTGCGGTAGGTCGCCTCCGCCTCGGCGGGACGTCCGGCCTCGAGCTGCATCGCGCCCAGCCACTGCCGCGCGTCGAAGGGCAGCGGCTCCGGTTCGTCGTACTCGATCGCGTCATCGGCAGCCACCGCCCGCTCGAACGCCGCCAGCGCGCCGGCCTGGTCGCCGGTGGCACGCAGAATCTCGCCCTCGAGAATGCCCGAGGCCACGCCCAGCAGCGTCTTGGCGGGGTGATTGCGGAATTCCTGCGTGGAGGTGGTTTGGGCCGTCTTCACACGCGCCAGGAACAGGCGCGCGAAATCGATCTCGCCCTGACGCAGCCGCGCGTAGCCCTGCGTGAAGTCCCACAGGCCGGCATTGACCTCGCGATCGGGGCGCTTGGTCACCTGCAGGATCTCGTCGAAGCGGCCGAAGCGAAAGAGCGTGATCACCTGATACATGGTGTCGCCGGTGCTCTTGGCGTAGTCCTTCCCCGCCTGCGTCGCCACCCCGCCCTGGCCGTCGTTCGACGCGGCGAAGAGCAGCATGTGCAGGTTGTGGTCCGGGTAGATGGCGAAGCCCTCGCCGATGGCCGCCTTCAGATCCGAATGCCACGCCTGGAGGTTGGCGCGCACGCCGTCGTTCCAGCGGCCCATCTCATTCCAGGTATGCGACGGCATGTGGTTCATGTGGCTCGCGCCGGGCACGACGTTGCCGAGGAACTCGGCGCACGCGGCGGCCTTCTCGGGTTTCACCGTGGACTCGGTGGCATGCACGTAGAGATGGCAGGCGCCGGGGTGCTTGATGTCCTTGGCGAGCACGCGCTCGAGCGCGGCGTGAAGGCGTTGCACGTTGGGGTTGGCCAGATCGCGCCGGCCGCGGCGCGGCTCCATCAGGAACAGCGCGTCGGCGTAGAGCGTGCCGGCGTCCAGGTCGTCGGGATATTGCTCCGACAGCTTGCGCATCGCCTCGGCGTAGGGACGATCCTGGTCGAGGCGCGTCTTGGGTTCGAAGTCCTTGACGTAACGCACGGCGAGCGCCTCGATGAAGGCGCGCTCCAGCGGCGTGGCCGAGGCCTTCATCGACAGCGCCTTCTGCGCGGCGGCATAGGCGAAGGGCGCCTGCTCGGCGATCATCGGGCCGTTCAGATACGAGCCCCAGGCCCACGCTTCGCCCCAGTAGCAGATCGCGCAGCTCGGGTCGCGCTTCCACGCCTCGCGGAACGAGCGCACGGCGTCGAGCTTGGCGAACGAATACATCATCTGGAAGCCCTGGTCGAAGAACGCCTGGGCTTCGTAGTTGGTGGAGGAGATCTTGCGGGTGAAGGGGCCGAGGCCCACGGTGTAGAGCGGAATCGGCTCTGACACGTATTTTGGCAGCGCCAGTGGATCGGCCTTGGCGCCGGCTGTGGCGGCGGGCGCCGCCATCGGCATGTCGTGCTGGGCCTGCGCCGGGGCCACCGGCAGCAGCCACGCCATGCTCGCCGCGAGCACGGACATTCGAACACTACGACTCGTACACCCCATGGAATCCTCCCGGGTCCAGCCTCGCGCGGACCAGGGCAGATCATAGCGGAAAGAGATCTATGTGATGCTGGAACGCCGTCCCCCGCGCCGACGTGGCAGTTCCTGGATTGGTGAAAAATGTCTCCGTGCCAGACCCCGTGACATGCGCTGACATATCCTGGAGCGGCATGACGCGGAGGGACTGGCTCACGGCCGTGGCCGGGGTGTCGCCGGGCCTGCTGCACGCCGCGCGGCAGCGCGATGGCCGTCCGGCGCACGGGCCCGTGCTCGCAGCGGCGTCCGACGACCCGACGGCCTGGTCGATCGCCGAAGTCGTTGCGGCCGTGGCCGCCGGGCGCGTCACGCCGGCCGAGATCACCGCCGCGTATCTGCGCCGCATCGACCAGCAGAACGCGGCGCTCGGCGCGTTCGTGACCGTGGCGCGCGAGCGCGCGACCGACGAGGCGCGCCGACTCCTGCGCGTGCCGGACGGCACGTGGGCTCGCGGCCCGCTGACGGGCGTGACGGTCGCGCACAAGGATCTCTTCCGCACCCGCGGCGTGCGCACCACCGGCGGCTCGCGCCTCTACGAACACGACGTGCCTGGCGAGGACGCCGACGTCGTAGGGCGCTTCACGAGGGCCGGCGCCGTGATGCTGGGCAAGACGAACACGCACGAGCTCGGCGGCGGCGTCACCACCATCAACCCGTTCTTCGGCACCACGCACAACCCGCGCGACGTGTCGCGTATCGCCGGCGGGTCGAGCGGCGGGTCGGCGGCGGCCGTAGCGGCCCGGCTGGCCCTCGTCGCCACCGGCAGCGACACCGGCGGCAGCGCGCGCATTCCCGCCGCGCTCTGCGGCTGCGTCGGCTTCAAGCCCACGTTCGGACTGCTGCCCACGACGGGACTGCTCGGCGCGTGCCCCACGTTCGATCACGTGGGGCTGCTCACGCGCAGCGCGGACGACGCGCTCGAGGTGTTGGCCGCGGTCGTCGACGAGACGGCAGCGGCGGGCCTCATGGCATCGGGCACGGCGGCCCTGTCGGATACCGCGCGGTCCGCCTCGACCCTCCGCGCGGCCTATCGCGAGGCGCGCGCGGGTGGCGTTCGCGGCCTCCACGTGGGCGTCCCGCGCGCCTACTTCTTCGACACGCTCGTGACCGATGTGGCGCGGCTGGTCGAACGCGTCCTCACCCAGCTGCGCGCCGACGGCGCGGTCGTGAGTGACGTGTTCGTGCCGGTGCCACCGGCGCTCTACGACACGATGTTCGCGCCCATCGCCGTGAGCGAGATTCGCGCGACCTACGCGCGCACGTGGGCGACGCGGCCCGAGGCATTCTCTCGCGACTTCGCTGGCGTGTTCGCGGGCCCCGGCCCCACGCGGGCAGCGGTGGCCACTGCGCGCCAAGCGCGCGAGGCGTTCCAACGCTCGCTCGAGAGGGTGCTGACCGAGATCGACGTGCTGGTCATGCCCACCGTGCCTCAGGTAGCGCCGCCCATCGCCGGCCCGATCGACGGCATGCGTCTCCTGCGCAACACCTGGCCCTTCAACGCCGCGCGCGTGCCGGCCGTGTCAGTGCCCTGCGGCGACGGCGCCGGTGGCCTGCCGGTGGGCGTGCAGCTCGTCGGCCGGATGTTCGACGATGCCCGCCTGCTGGCCGTGGCCGCCGCCGTCCAGCGCGCCTGACCACGCGTCTCCCCCGGTAGCGGCGACCGTCACGGAGACATCGTCACGCGCTGCGGTATCGGCGTCGCTGATGCCGTAATGCCTGCCCGCGCACTGGCGTGCGCCGGCCTCCGGCGCAGTCAGGTGGGCCGCAGGATCTGCGCTACAGTGCTTGGCCTGAGGTCCCTGTCCATGCGCCCTTCTGCATCCCGCCGTTCCCTGTTCGCCATCGCCAGCGCCGCCATCGTGGCCATCGCCGCCGCGACCCTGTTCGCGCAGACGCCGGCCAAGGTCGCCGCTCCGACGCTGACGGCGCCCGCGGGGTTCTTCGGGCACGCGATCGGCGCGGACTACGTCTTGCCGAACTACACCAGGTTCGCGGAGTACGTGCGGCTGCTCGACAAGGAATCCGACCGTATGGTCGTGCAGTCGATCGGCAAGACTGCCGAGGGACGCGACCAGTTGATGGCGATCATCACGGCGCCCGAGAACTTCAAGAAGCTCGATCGCTACAAGGAGATCTCGCGTCGCTTGTCGCTGGCCGAGGGCCTGACCGACGATCAGGCTCGTGCGCTCGCCACTGAAGGCAAGGCCGTGATCTGGATCGACGGCGGCCTGCACGCCAACGAGGTGCTCGGCGCGCAGCAGCTCACCGAGACGATCTACCAGTTCGTAAGCAAGACCGACGAGGAGACGATGCGCCTCCTGCGCGACGTCATCATTCTGGCGGTGCACGCCAACCCCGACGGCATGGAGCTCGTGTCCGACTGGTACATGCGCAAGGCGACGCCGACCGAGCGCAGCACCGGCCAGCTGCCGCGGCTCTACCAGAAGTACGTCGGGCACGACAACAATCGCGACTTCTACGCGATGAACCAGCCCGAGAGCACCAACATGAACCGCGTGCTCTATCGCGAGTGGTACCCGCAGATCATGTACAACCACCACCAAACCGGGCCGACCGGTACGGTGATGTTCTCGCCGCCCTTCCGCGACCCCTTCAACTACGTCTACGACCCGCTGGTCGTGAACACGCTCGATCAAGTGGGCTCGGCCATGCACGCGCGCTTCGACGCCGAGGGCAAGCCGGGCGTCACCACGCGGTCGGGATCCAACTACTCCACGTGGTGGAACGGCGGGCTGCGGACGATGGCCTACTTCCACAACCAGGTGGGTCTGCTCACCGAGAGCATCGGCAATCCCACGCCGGAAGAGATCGGCTTCGTGCCCGACCGCATGCTCGCCAAGGGCGACTACGCCGCGCCGATTGCGCCGCAGACCTGGCACTTCCGCCAGTCCGTCGACTACTCCATCACCGCCAACTACGCCGTGCTCGACTTCGCCCAGCGCTACCGCGAGACGCTGCTCTACAACATCTATGTGATGGGCCGGAATGCCGTCACGCGCGGCTCGACCGATCACTGGACCGACTACCCGAGGCGAGTCGCGGCGGTGAAAGCCGAAATCGCCAAAGACATGAAAACCGAGGCGATCGATCCGCGCATGGTGGCCGGCGGACGCGCGCAGGTGGTGCCCACCAGGTATTTCGCGCTGCTGCGCAAGCCCGAGTGGCGAGACGCGCGCGCCTACGTGCTGCCCGCGGGCGAGGGCGATTTCCTGACTGCCACGAAGTTCGTGAACGCGCTCATCAAGGCCGGTGTCGTCGTGCATCGCGCGACCGCGCCGTTTCGCGCCGGCGGCGCGCACTATCCCGCTGGGTCGTACGTCGTGAAATCAGCGCAGGCGTTCCGACCGCATCTCATCGACATGTTCGAGCCGCAGGACCACCCGAACGACTTCCAGTATCCCGGCGGTCCGCCGATTCCGCCCTACGACAACGCCGGCTGGACGCTCGCGTTCCAGATGGGCGTGAGATTCACCCGGGTGCTCGACGGCGTGGACGGCGCATTCGAGGCGCTCACCGACGTGGTGAAGCCCGCGGGGGGCTCGGTGACGTCGCCGGCCGGGGCGACCGGCTACGTGATCGCGCACCAGCAGAACGACGCGTTCACGGTAATCAACCGACTGATGAAGGCCGGAGAAGAGGCCTACTTCGTCAGCAACCGGCGCTGGCAGAGCGCCGACGGCACGGGCGTGATCTACGTGCCCGCGAAGGCGACGACGGCGGCCGTGCTGCAGAAAGCGGCGGCCGATCTGGGCGTGAGCGCCACGGGCGTGACCGGGCGTCCGGCGGGCGGGATGTACAAGCTGGCGAAGCCGCGCATCGGCCTGTGGGATCAGTACGGCGGCTCGATGCCCTCGGGACACGTGCGCTGGCTGCTCGAGCAGTTCGAGTTCGACTTCGAAGTGGTCTATCCGCAGACGCTCGACGCCGGCAACCTGAAGGCGAAGTACGACGTGCTGATCTTCCCCGATGGCGGCATTCCCGAGAATGCGGACGGCGGCGGGGGCGGATTTGCGGGTCGTCAACCGCGCGCGGAGGACATCCCCGAACAGTACCGCGCGCATCTGGGCAGCGTGACGGTGGCCACGACCGTGCCGATGTTGAAGCGCTTCGCGGAAGAGGGCGGCGTGATCGTGGCCTTCGGCGGGTCGGCCACACTCGGCGAGCACCTGGGCCTGCCCCTCAGCAATCATCTGGTCGAGATCCAGGCCGATGGCAGCGACCGTCCGCTGCCCGGCACGAAGTACTACATCCCAGGATCGATTCTGCGCGTCGCCGTCGACAATACATCGCCGCTCGGCTTCGGCTTCGGCACCGAGGTGGACGTGTTCTTCGACAACAGCCCAGTGCTGGAGCTGGCGCCGAACGCGTCGCTGAAGGGCATCCGCCCGGTGGCGTGGTTCGCCAGCAAGGGGCCCCTGCGCTCAGGATGGGCGTGGGGCCAGCACTATCTCGAGGGCGGCGCCGCAGCGGTCGAGGCCACGGTCGGCAAGGGGAAGGTGTTCCTCTTCGGCCCCGAGATCACGTTCCGTGCGCAGCCGCACGGCACCTTCAAGTTCCTGTTCAACAGCATCTACTACGGCACCGCGCACGCGAGTGGCATCGCCGGCCGGGAGACGATGCCGCAATAGCCATTCAGGGGGGCCATTCAGGGGGTCTGACCCCTATGGCACCGTTGTTGCGCCATAGGGGTCAGACCCCTTGAATGAACACGACCCGCCGGTTGGCGAGCGCTTTGCGTTAGAGCGATCGCGAGGTGAGATGCGATGCCACGACCCGCCCGGGTGTTTCCGCCAGAGACCGCTATCCACATAGTCAACCGGGGCAACGATCGTCGCGCCCTGTTCGCCAGCAATGGTGAATATGCCAGGTTTCTCGTCCTGATCAGACGAGCCGCTCGGGACTACCCGGTTCGGATACTCGCCTACGTCCTGATGCCAAACCACTGGCATCTAGTCGTGTGGCCAGAGGAGCCGCAGCAAGTGTCGCGCTTCCTGCAACGTTTTACTGGCGCGCACGCGACAAGATTGCGACGTGCGACCGGAACGGTTGGCGAGGGGCACGTCTACCAAGGTCGCTATCATGCCTTTGTGCTCGAGTCTGCCCTGCGGCTGCTCCGCACCATGCGGTACGTCGAGGCTAACCCTGTCCGGGCTGGACTAGTCGAACGGGCTGAGGATTGGCGCTGGTCGAGCCTCACCGAGCGCCTGGGGCGGCCTCTTCTCATCTCGTCTGCGCCGCTAGAGCTTCCTCCGGTCTCCGATTGGGTGCGCCTCGTCAATATGTCACCGCCCAAGGCTCGCTCCGAGATTGGCGCGATGCGGCGCAAGAACTAGGCCAAGGGGGTCAGACCCCTCAGACCCCTGCCGGGCACACGGCGACACGTATCCTTGACAGGCCCCGTTACAATTGGCGGCATGCCCGAGTCGATTTTCTCGGCGTGCAGCAGCCTGGCGCTCCTCGGCTGGGCGCTCCTCGTATTCCTCCCCCGCCAGCGCTCCGCACATCTCCTCGCCGCGGTGGGCATTCCGCTCGCCATCAGCGTCGTGTATCTGGTGCTCATCGCGCAGCACTTCGGTCGCAGTGAAGGCGGCTTTGGCTCGTTATCGGACGTCGCGCAGTTGTTCTCGAACCCCGCGCTCCTACTCGCCGGCTGGGTGCACTACCTCGCCTTCGACCTCTTCATCGGCGCCCGGGAATCGCGCGACGCGCTGCGTCACGGCATCCCACACCTGCTCGTCGTGCCGTGCCTGCTGCTCACCTTCATGCTCGGTCCCATCGGTCTGCTGATCTACTGGGGACTCCGCACGTGGCGCACGCAAGGCGTGCACCTGACGCCGGAGCACTAGAGCCGTTCGCCAGTCCCATGGCAATCGTGCGCGCCGTGCTCGCTCGCGACCGTCTGCTGACGCGCACCGCGCTCGCCATGATCGCGGGTGCGGTTGTCGTCGCTGCCATCGCGCCGTTCGACACGCGTCTGATCACGGGGGTCAATCCGTGGATCAAGCCGCTCAAGTTCCTCGTGTCGATCGCCGTCTTCCTCGCAACGTTGGCGTGGTTCATGCCCGAACTGGACGCGTCGCCATGAGTGCGGCGGCGCCTGCCACGCGTGTTCGCCGGCGCGATGATCCTCGAGATGCTGTGCATTGCCGCTCAGGCCGCGCGGGGCACGACGTCCCACTTCGACTACTCGACGGCGGTCGACGCCGTGATTTTCCAGATCATGGGCATCGCCATCACCGCGAACACTGTCGCCGTGGCGGTGCTGCTGCGCCGCGACGCCCCAGCGGCGCGCTCCGGCTATTTTCTGGGCGTTCGATTGGGATTGGCGCTGTTCGTCCTCGGCAGCGTGCAAGGCTTCCTGATGGTCGCGAACATGGGACATGCGGTGCCCGGCCCCGGCGGCGGCCCCGGACTGCCCTTCGTGAACTGGGCCTCGACCGAGGCGACCTCCGCGTTGCGCACTTCATCGGTCTCCATGCGCTCCAGGCGCTGCCTCTGCTGGGATTCGTTTTGGATACGAACGAGATGATGAGCTCCGGTGCGCGTCGCAGCGTGGTGGGCACATCGGCCCTCGCGTGGGCCGGTGTAAAGATCGGGACACTCGTGCTCGCGCTCCGCGGCCTGCCCCTGTTGGCACAATAACGGTGCCATCGGGGTCAGACCCCTTCGGTCGCACCTTCGGTCGCAGAATTTGCCACGACACGAGGTGGAACCGTGACGGGCCCCGTTACAATTGCTTCAGGAGCATTCGCACACATGACTTACTACGGCGCCAAAGACCTAGCCACCGCGTTCCGCACGGTCCGGCAGAACACCATTCAGACGGCCCAGGACATCCCCGACGACAAGTACGGCTTCACCGCGGCCGAGGGGTGCATGACGGTGGCCTCGACGCTGGCCCACGTGGCAGCGAGCACCAACTTCCACCACGCGCTGCACGGCGTCGACAAGAAGACGCACGTGTCGATGGAGGACTTCGGCGCGTACATGGGCCAGGCCAAGCAGATCGAGACGTCGCTCACGACCAAGGCCGCCATCGTCGAGGCGCTGACCACGCGCGGCGAGCAGTTCGCGGCGTGGCTCGAGACGCTCACTGACGAGCAGCTCGGCGAGCACGTCCACCTACCGCCGGGTCTCGTGCCTCCGAGCAAATCGCGTTTCGAGATGCTGCTCGGCGCCAAGGAACACGAGATGCACCACCGCGGCCAGCTCATGGTGATCCAGCGCCTGCTCGGCATCACGCCGCACCTCACGCGTAAGCGTCAGGACGCGATGGCCGCCCGCGAGGCCGTGCCCGCACCCGCGCGCTAGCGTGTACACCGCGACCAGACTCCGCGCCGGCGCCACCGCCAGCGCGGGACCGTCCTTCGCCCCGCGCACGTCGTACCTCTGATGCACATCCTGGTCACCGGCGCGAACGGCTACGTCGGCGGCCGGCTCGTGCCGCAGTTGCTTTCCCGCGGCCACGCGGTGCGCTGCATGATTCGTGATCCTGCGCGTCTGCAGGGACGCGCCTGGGCCGAACACGTCGACATCGTCACCGGTGATGTCCTCACCCCTGCCTCCCTCATCCCCGCCCTCGCGAACATCGACGTCGCCTATTACCTCGTGCACAGCCTTGGCGCAGGGCGCGACTTCCACGACCACGACGTGCGCGCGGCGCGCGCCTTCGGCGACGCCGCTGCCGCAGCGGGTGTGGCTCGCATCGTCTACCTGGGCGGACTCGGCGATGCGAACGACGCGCTCTCCGAGCATCTCCGCTCGCGACAGGACACGGGCGAGGCCCTGCGCAGTGGCGGCGTGCCCGTCACCGAATTCCGGGCCGCCGTCATCGTCGGCTCAGGCTCGGTGTCGTTCGAGATGATCCGCTATCTCACCGAGCGCGTGCCGGTGATGATCTGCCCAAGCTGGGTCTACACGCGCATCCAGCCGATCGCCATCCGTGACGTCATCCAGTATCTGGCCGACGCGATCGACACGCCGGCCTCGGCAGGGCGGATCATCGAGATCGGCGGCAGCGACGTGCTCACCTACGGCGAGATGATGATGGGCTACGCCACGCTGCGCCGTCTGCGGCGGTGGCTCGTGCCCGTGCCGTTCCTCACGCCGCGGCTGTCGTCGTACTGGGTGCACCTTGTCACGCCGATTCCGGCCGAGATCGCCCGGCCGCTCATCGACGGCCTGCGCAACGAGGTGATCGTGCGCGATGCGAGCGCCCGCACGCTGTTCCCGCGCATCGTGCCGGTGGCCTACGCGGAAGCGGTGCGCCGCGCGCTCGTGAAGCTGGACAGCGCGAATGTCGAGACCGCATGGTCCGATGCGCTCGCGTCGAGCCGCCTCGGCACCGAGCCGGTGGTGTTGACGACCCTCGAAGGCATGACGATGGAACGCCGCCAGCTCACCGTTTACGCCACGCCCGAGCGTGCCTACGAGGTGATCAGCGAACTCGGCGGCGCCACTGGGTGGCTGCGTCTCAACTGGGCCTGGCAGCTACGAGGACTGCTGGACCGCCTCGTCGGCGGCGTCGGCATGCGGCGCGGCCGGCGCGATCCACGGGAGCTGCGCATCGGCGACGCCGTGGACTTCTGGCGCGTCGAGGCGGTGGAGCCGGGACGGCTCGTGCGGCTGCGCGCCGAGATGAAGATGCCCGGGCGCGCGTGGCTCGAGTTCCAGGTGAAGGGCGAGACCGAGCTCCAGGCGTGCGCAACGATCGTTCAGACTGCCTACTTCGCCCCGAAGGGGCTGTTGGGCGTCCTCTACTGGTACGCGCTCTACCCGATTCACGGGCTGATCTTCGGCGGGATGATCCGCGCGATTGCGCGCCGCGCCGAGGCGCCGCGGCCGGCCACGGCGCGGTAGGTCACGCGCGGGCGCTCACCCCGCGCCGCGCATCGCGCCAGCCACCATCAGTAGCGACACGCCGGCCCGAGCGGTCCAGGCCACGGTCCGGATCCAGTTGGTGCCAACGAGCGCGGCCAGCGTCGCCGCGCTGAAGCCGCGCGTCAGTGCGTCGTGGTGCGGTACCGAAAGGAACATCGTCGCGCCCCACACGACGGCGAGCAGCGCCACCCCGGTCCAGGCCAGCGGTGGAGGCGACACGCGCAGCGCCAGAATCGCGATCGCGGCGGCCGCTTCCACCAGCATCAACGGGCCGACGGCCAGCGTGATGAGCCGCATGTGCTCGCGGTGATACGCCGGGAACGCCGCCGCGTCGACCGCGCCGAACAGCGGATAGTGCACGACCTGCACGAGCCAGATGAGTCCGGTCATTGCACACGCGGCGGCCACATGCACCAGCAGCAGCCAGATAGACAGTGTCCCAGGCACGTCGTTTGGACGCCGGTTACGGCGTCCGGTCCCGGTACGCAGCTTCTGCGCACGTTCGGACTGTAACGGGGTCAGACCCCTTTGTAAATGGCTCGGCCGCGGTGCCGTCATGGCTATTCGGCCCTGAGCGCCAGGGCCGGGTCGATGCGCGCGGCCCGCCACGCGGGCACGGCGGCGCCGTTCACGAGCAAGGCGCCCAGCGCACCCGCCAGTGACGCCGGGTCGAGCAGACACACCTGGGACACGAGCTCGCCCATGGCGCGCAAGGCGAACACCTATGCCACCGCGCCGGCGCCCAACCCCAGCACAACCGGACGCAGTCCGTTCAGGAACACCATCCGCCGGATGGCATCCGCCCGAGCGCCCAGCGCCAGCCGGATGCCGATCTCCATCCGCCGCTGCGCCACCGTGACGCTGAGCGCGCCGTAGAGCCCGACCAGCGCCAGCACCAGCGCGGCCGCCGCGAACACCACGAGCGCCCCGGCCACGAAGCGCCGCGTGCTCGTGGTCGTGGCCGCGACGTCGTCGTAGACCCGCACGTCGGTGACCGGCTGCGTCGCGTCCACCTCGCGGAGGGCGCGGCGCGCCGAAGCAGCCAGCGCGCCTGGCTCTCCGCCCGTACGCACCACTAGCGTCATCAGCGTCTCGCTCCAGGCCCACTGCGCCTGCGGCACGTAGAGCTGCGGACCACGTTCCGATCAAGACCGTGATGCCGCACGTCGCCGACGACGCCGACGATAGTGCGCACGGCGCCCGACTAATCGCCGAGCAGCAGGCGATGCCCGAGCGGATCCTCGCCCGGGAACACCGTGTCGGCAGTGGTGCGATTGAACACCGCCACGCGATCTGCCGTCTGCAAATCGCGGACATCGATCACCCGTCCGCGCAGGAGCGGAATCCCGAGTGTGGCGAAGTAGTCTGGCGTCACCACGAAGCGATCGGCCGACGGCGCGTCCTCGGGGTTTGCCGTGAAGCGGCCCTCGATGTGCAGCCCGAAGCCATCCACGCCGCCACCCATCGGCAAGGTGGTCCCCGCGGCGGCCGCGGTGACGCCCGGCAGGGCGCGCACGCGCGTCAACACGTCGTCGTGGTAGCGCACCGTCGTCGCGATCTGCGGCGGCGTCTCGCCCTCGTCCAACCTCGCCCCTCCGGCCCACAACCGCAGCGTGAGCACGCCGTGAGCATCGAAGCCCGGCTCCACCGCCAGCAACCGCGTGACGCTGCGCACGAGCACGCCCGAGCCGGCCAGCAGCACGGTGGCCAGCGCGACGTTCACGGCCACGAGCCCCGACCGCGCCCGCCACGTGGCGCTCCCCGCCGTGCGCTGGCCGGCACCGGTGGCGCGAGCGCCGTCGTCGTGCTGCAGCAGTTGCCGGAGCGGGGCCAGTCCGAACGGCGCGCCGCTCATCGTGGCCAGCGCCACCGCCGCCGCCACGGCCCGTCCGTCGAGGGCAATCGTGGCCAAGGCGAGGAAGTTTCGAGGGACCGGCCACAGCGATCATGCGGATCATGGCCCACGCCGGCACGAGGCCGGCGACGGCTCCCAGGCACGACAGCAGCACCGACTCGGTGAGAAGCAGCTGCCGCACGAGCCGTCCGCGCGTCACGCCGAGCGCTGCCCGCACCGCCACCTCGCCCGCGCGTTCGCTCGCCCGCAGCGGCAACACGCTCGCCACGTTGGCGCACGCCACCAGCAACAGCAGCACGACGCCGCCCCAGAGCAGCCGCAGTGCGGGACGGACGGGTCCCAGGAAGACGTCGCGCAAGCTGGTGACGCGCGCGCCAGCGAAGGTGTAGGCGCTCGCGTTCGCCCGTTCCATCTGAGCGAAGAGCGCCGTCAGCTCGTGCTGCGCCGTCGCCACCGACACACCGGGCGCCAGCCGTCCGAACACCCACAGGTGTCGGCAGGTGCGGCAGGCGAATGAGGCCGCCGAATCGTAGCCGAGCGGAAACCACAGCCCCGCGTCGTTGTAGAAGCGGCTGGCCACGAGGTCGTCGAAGCCGCGCGGCATCACGCCAACGATCACGTGCGGGGTGTCCGCGATCGTCACGGGCCGGCCGATCACACCCGGATCCGCATCGAAGCGGCGGCGCCACAGCGCGTCACTCAGAATCACGACGCGGCGGGCCGCACCCGGTCGATCCTCCGGCTCGGTGAAAGGGCGTCCCAAGACCGGCGCCACACCGACGAGATCGAAGTACTCGCGCGACACGCGCATGGCGTTGACCCGCTCGGCATCCTGGCCGTCGCCGGGAAACGTGGCCGTCGACTGCGTGGCCGCCGCCACGTGCGACAGGCTGCGCGTGTGGGTCTTGAGGTCGACGAAGGAGAGATAGCCCAGATTGCCCGGCTCACCCTCGCGCGAAGTTTCCTGGATGGAGACGAGCGCATCGGCGTCACGATACGGCAGCGGCGCGAGCAGCACTGCATCGACCACTGCGAACATCACGACGTTGGCGCCCAGGCCGATGGCCAACGTGAGCACGGCGGTGAGCGTGTGCGCGGGGCGCACGCGCATGGTGCGTAGTGCGAAGCGCACGTCGCGCGCCAGCACGTCGAGGTGCTCGCCGGGGTCGGCGCGCAGCCGTCGGCCATGGTGGCGAACCAGAGGGCCAGCAGCGCGCGCGCGGCCGCTGCGACGCGCGTCGCGCAGCTAGACGGCGAAGGTCGCCTCCATCTCGCGCGCGTAGCCCTCGCGGAACTCCGCGGGTAGTACGCGCAGCAGCAGGCGGAACAGCCGGCCGTGCATCACAGCACCCCCAGCTTCACGCGCGCCTGGGCCAGCGTCTCGGCCATGCGTCGCGCCTCGGCCACGGCCACGGCCCGGCCGCGGTCGGTGAGCCGGTAGTAGCGCCGGCGCTCGTCGTCGAGGGAGGGATCAGGGCGCTCGGCGGATTCCTGGATGAGCCCCGCGTCCACGAACCGGCGAATCGCGGTGTAGAGCGTGCCGGCGCGCAGGCGCACCTTGCCTTCGGTGCGCCGCGACACTTCCTTGATGATGGCGTAGCCGTGCTTCTCGCCGTCGGCGAGCGCTACCAGCACCTGAAACATCGCGGGGGTGAGCGGCAGATGGGACGTCGGGTCGAATCGAACCATGGTCGGCATATTATATCTACAATCAACACATATGCGATCTGATGAGTCGAGTTTCGCTGCTGAACGCAGATCTTGCCGTGCATGGAGTTGTAACCGTGCCAGGGCCCGTTACAAGTCGACGACAATTGGGACCGCTCAGCACGGCCCCGGCGTCTCACATGCGGGACTCGGTGTGCGCGCTGAGACGCGCCGCACGGTTTCGTGGATCCCCGCGCCGGCCGTCGGTGCGGAATTCATTCAACGTTCCAACCACCTTGCTAGTGCGCGCGGGCACGGCACACGACTTGCTGATGCCGACGCCATGACCGACCTTGCCGCCGACCTCCGCGCCACCCTCCGCCAGTGGCGCCGCCGCCCCGTGCTGCCCGCCGCCGTCGTCCTCACGCTGACCGGCGGCCTGGGCGCGGCCATCGCTGTCTTCGCCGTGGCCTGGGCGGTGGTGTGGCGGCCGCTCGACGCGCCAGACCCGGACCGGCTCGTGTGGATCGAGGCGCAGTCCGCGAGCGAGGCCGGGGCGTCGTCGCCCGGCGCGGCGCTGACCTGGCAAGCCGACGCGAGCACCCTCGAGTCGCTCGCCGCTTCCCGTACCGTCGCCGGCGTGCTGGCCGACGACCGCGGCACCGACCGCCTGCCCGGCGCACTCGTCAGCGCGTCGCTCTTCCGTGTGCTCGGCATCACGCCGCTCCTTGGCCGAGCCTTCACGGTGGACGACGACACCCCCGGCGCGGCGCGGGTGCTGGTGCTGTCGCATCGCGCGTGGCAGACGCGCTACGGCGGCGATACGGGCATCGTCGGCCGCGGCGTGGCGCTCGACGGCCGCGCCGCCACCATCATTGGCGTCCTCCCGCCCGGTGTCGCCACGCTCATGCCCGGCCTGGACTGGTGGGCGCCGCTCGCGCTTGCGCCCTCAGAACGCGCCAACACCGGCCCGCGCTATCTGGATCTGGTCGGCCGCCTGTCGCCGACTGCATCGCCAGCGGCCGCGCAGCAGGAGCTTGCGGCCATCGGCGCGCGCTTGACGCTCACAGCCGACGACGGCACGCCCCTCGGCGTGCGCGTCACGCCCCTCGCGGACAGGCTCACCGCGCGCTATCGCAGCGGTCTCGTGCTGCTGCTTGCGGGCGTCGTCGCGCTCGTGCTGATCGCGTGTGCGAACGGCGCGACGCTGCTGCTCACGCGCGCGCAGGATCGCCGCGCGGAACTCGCCCTGCGCGCGTCGCTCGGCGCGAGCCGCGCGCGCCTGGTGCGGCAGCTGCTCGTGGAAGCGGGACTGCTCGCCGGCGTGTCGGCCGCCGCCGGACTCGTCGCCGCGTTGTGGCTCACCGATGCGCTGCGGGCGCTGCTGCCCGCCGATGTGCCCCGCCTGGCCGAGGCTCGCGTGGACGCGACGTCGGCCGCCTTCGCACTCGGTGCCGGACTGCTCGTGACGCTGCTCGTCGGCCTGTTGCCGGCGCTGCGCGGCGCACGCGTGGACCTGCAAGCCGTGCTCCGCACCGCCGCCACCGGGGGCACCGCCGACGAGCGCGTGCGGCGCGTCTTCGTGATGGCGCAGGTGGCCGTGGCGGTCGTGCTCGCCTGCGCCGGCGCCCTGCTCGTGCGCAGCGCGTGGGCGCTCGACCAGGCGCCGCGCGGCTACGACAGCCGCGGCGTCTTCACCGCCAGCCTCACGCTGCCGGCCGCGGTCTACCGCGTCCCGGCCGACATCGCCGCCGTCGTGGACCGCATCACCCAAGGCGCCGCCGCCCTGCCAGGCGTGACCCACGCCGCCGCGGCGTCGCAGGTGCCCTTTGCGGGCGGCAGCGCGGGCTCCGACGTGGCGCTCGCTGGCGAGGCGTTCACGGGCGGCGTCGATCGTCAGGTCCGCGTGCGCCTCGTCAGTCCAGGCTACCTGCGCGCACTCGGCGTGGCCGTGCCTGAGGGGCGCGAGATCGCGAGCACCGACGGTGCCACGGCGCCCTCGGTCGTCGTCGTCAACGAGACGCTGGCGCGGCGGCTCACGCCCGGCCGTTCGCCGGTGGGCCGCGACGTCACGTTCGGCGTGCCGGTGTTCAACGGCGCCGACGGGCAGCGCGTGTGGCGCGTCGTCGGCGTGGCCGCCGACACGTGGGACCGCGGTCCGCGCGAGGCGGTCGCACCCGAAGTGCTCATCCCCCTTGCACAAACGCCCGGTGAGGTCTTCTCCTGGATCAGTCGCGAGTTGCAGCTGGCGGTGCGGACGAGCGGCGACGCGCAGGCCCTGGCGCCACACGTCCGCCGCGTCGTCGCGTCGGTCGATCCAGGAATTCCGCTGGGCCGCGCCCGTACGCTCGACGACCGGGTGACCGAGTCGTTCGCAACCGAACGCCTGATGGCGCGTCTGCTCGCCGGGCTCGGCCTGGCAGGGGTGGCCCTGGCGCTGCTGGGCCTCTTCGCCGTCATTCACAACCAGGTGCACCGGCGGCGGCGCGACATCGCCATCCGCCTGGCACTCGGCGCGACCAGTCCGGCGCTCGTGGGTGCACTGGTGCGCGACGGCGCGCGACTCGCCGGCCTCGGGGCGCTGGTGGGGGCTGCGCTCAGCCTCGGCACCGGCGGCCTGCTCACGTCGCTGCTCTACGGCGTCGCGCCCGGCGATCCGCTCACGCTCGGGCTGGTCGTGACGCTGGTGATGGCCATGGCTGCGCTGGCCGCGTGGCTCCCGGCCCGCAGTGCCGCCCGCATCGATCCCGCCGAGGCGCTACGTACGTAAGATGGCCGACGACTCGACCGGAGACCATGGGCCACACCTCGAACCCGCGTGGACGCGAGTGTCATCACTGCAAGGAGTGGATCGCTCCAGGCGCCGCGCACGACTGCTGGACCACGACGGAAGCCGCGCTCACCGATCACCTGTCGGATGAACTGCGCGAGGCCTGGGAGCGGCTGCGCGACAGCGCCGCTGCACTCGGCGAACAACGCATCTACGCGTCGGGCACGTGCATCATGTTTGCGCGCGACACCTGCTATGCGTTCGTCCGGCCGAAGAAGCGCCTGCTCGAGCTGTGCGTCTTCCTGGGACGCGAGGTGAAGGCGCCGCAGATCCGCCGCGCCGACCGCCGCTCCAGGACCAAGGTCGCGCACGTCATCCGTATCATCCACCGCGACGAGGTGGAGCCGCCGCTCACGGAGTGGCTGGCCGAGGCGTATGCCCTGCAGGACGCAATGCCCGCGCTGAAGACTCGTACGCGTTTGTAACTGGGCCTGTCACCGTGACCATTCCACGCGACGCAGAAACTGCAACAGCCGAGCACATTTCCACAGGCGGACGTCGGCTCAGCGCCGCCATCGCGACGATCGGCTGGATGGCCCTGGCCCTGCAGCTCGCCGTGAGCGTGCAGATGAGGACCGCCGATGGCTATTCCCTGGCCGGCGCGATCTGGCGCTACCTGGGCTACTTCACGATCCTCACGAACCTGCCCGTCGCCGTGACACACATGCGTGTGGCGCTCGGCCGCTGGCCGGGCGGCCCGCTGGGCTTCGCCGATCCGCCGCGGTGGCTCGTCTATCCCGTGACTTGCCTCGCCTACTTGCTGGCGCGCGGCGCATTCGACGGCTGGTATCCCTATTTCTCCATCGACTTCTCCATCGACGTCGCCGCCATCGGCCATGCCCGCGCCCTCGGAAACTCGGCCGCGCTCTCGGTCACGATGCTGATCGCGGGCTTTGCGGTGGTGGCCGCCGTACGCACGCTGGGCCAGCGCTGAGGTCACCCGCGACCACGCGAATGCCCGGCCGGTGAACGAACGTGCGACGAGCCCGACCCGTGCCTCCGCCACGCTGATCCGGCCCGCCGCACGGCCAGGCTCAGGGCACGACGTGCAGGATGAAGTCGAACGTGCCGCCCGAGAGCGACCCGATCGCGTAAACGAAGTAGCGCGTCTGCGACGCAAACTGCACCTGGACGCTGGGTGTGACGGCCGTTCCCGTGAACGGCACCTGCAGCTGGAGCGGGATCACCGTGGCCGGTACTTCGAGATCACCGAAGTAGGGATTGGTGAGGGCCAGCTTAGGGAAGCCGCCCGCGACGAGCTGCACCGCCGGCGCCTGCGCCGCGTGCCGCACGCTGACCCGGGCCATGCCCGGCTGCACCGGCGAGTTGTCGTTCCGGTAGATGGTGGCGGTGGGCGCGCCGCTGCCGTTGAGATGCGCCAGGATGCTCACCTCCACGTTGTCGGGCACCGTCGCGCCGAGCACGGCGATGACCGGCTGGGCCGACTGCGGATTGGCGCCCTGCGCGTAGATGCGGATGTCGACCGTGACCGCCCCGCCCGTGGGCACGCTGACGATGGCCTTCGGCTGGAAGCCCGGAATGGTCGGCGTGGCTGGGATGGGTGCGCCGGCCAGCGACGCATAGACGTCCACGGGCACACCCGGGATGCCGTGGATGACGAAGACCCGCGAGGCCGCCTCGGCAGCAGTGGCCGTGACGAGAACCGCGAGCAGGAACGCCGTAGTGAAGAGCTTACGCATGGTAGAGACCTCCGGTGACACAACTGGTGCAAGTGATGCGCGCCGTATGCCGACAGCAGCGACGGGCGCAGGATTTGGCGGCGCATCCAGAGCACGCCGCTCACGACTATGACGCTTCCGGGAATGGGGAGGTTGCCGCGGGGTTCATACGTAACGGGCCAACACGCACTGCCGCGCCAGTGCCGACGTGCACAACAGCGCTCGCATCCATTACGATCGTCCGCGATGATGATCGCTCGCCGCTCGCTCGCCCTGTTGTGCGCCGTGTTCGCCATGGCCCAGGCTCCGGCTCCCGCGCGCCCCACGGCCACTGCGCCGGTCGGGCCGCCCGTCCGCGTCCTGCAATCAGACCCGCCGATGACTTGTTCGTCGTGCGCCGAATGGAACGGCCCACGCGAGCCGTTCAAGCTCTTCGGCAACACCTACTTCGTGGGCACGTCGGGGCTGTCGGCGCTGCTCATCGTGACGGACCAGGGGCTCATCCTGGTGGACGGCGCGTTGACGCAGAGCGCGCCGATCATCGACGCCAACATCCGCGCGCTCGGCTTCAAGACGACCGACGTGAAGTACATCCTCACCTCGCACGCGCACTACGACCACGCCGGCGGCCTGCATGCGCTGCAGCGCTACACGCGCGCCACGGTGCTGGCCAGTGCGTCGTCGGCACGCGCGTTCGCACTCGGCTATCCCGTGCCCGAGGATCCGCAGTACGAAGGTCCGAACAAGGACGGCTTCCCGAAGGTCGAGAACGTGACGATCGTGAAGCACAACGAGGCGACGACGCTCGGCGGCACCACTGTGACGCCGCACTACATGCCCGGCCACACGCCCGGCGCCACGAGCTGGACGTGGCAAGCGTGCGAAGGTCCGCGCTGCCTGAACATGGTTTATGGCGACAGCCTCACGCCGATCTCGAATAGCACGTTCCGCTTCACCGGCAGCGCCACGCAGCCGAACATCGTCGAGAGCGTTCGGACGTCGATCCGGCGCATGGCGGCGTTGCCGTGCGACATCCTGGTGACCACGCATCCGCAATCGTCGAACTTCGATGCCAAGCTGAAGGGGCGCGCGGACAAGGCGATCGCACCAGGCGCGCCCGGCGACCCGTTCATGGCGCCTGGCGAGTGCAAGGCGCTGGCGGACCGCGCGATGACGCAGCTTGACGAGCGCGTCGCCGCCGAAGGAAAGAAGTAAGCCGTGCGTCTCGGCCCGGTCGTCGTCGGCGCGATCGCCGTGTTCCTGTTGGTGCTCGTGTCGCTCATCGTGCAAGGCAAGCGGCAAGCCCGCGCGCGCACGACGCAGCGCGGCGGTCTGGGGCTCGTGCGCGTGTCGATTCCGGATCCGGTGCTCGCGGCCGGCATTCTGTCGGCGTTCCCCTCCAGCGCGGGCGCGGCCGAGTACACGCTGGCGGGGCTCGAGCGCGTCACGTCGGGCCAGCCGGGCACCTGGTATGTCGCGCTGCTGAAGGCGTCGCCGGCAGGCGCGGGAGCACCTGATGCCGGTCCTACACCGCGCGTGCTGCTGGTGATCGACGGGCTGCCAGCGCCACGTGCGTCGGCGGCGTCCGGCGAGCCGGTAGTGGTCCCGGGCACCGACAGTCTCTGGACGCGACGGTGGGCGTCCGGTTTGCTGCTGGTGGAAGGCGCGCCCAACGCCGGCGATGCCGTGCGGGATCTCGAGTGCATGAAAGATGCGGCCGCCAAGGCTGTCGCAGCCACCGCCGCGCAGTAACTGCCACGATCGCAGAATCTGCAGCAACAGCAACGCCCTGAGGGGTCAGACCCCTTCATCCTCGGGGCTCGACGTGGCCATCGCGTAGATCACGACCGGCGCCTCCTGTCCCTGGAATCTGTCCACCGTGCCCACGCGCACACCGCGCGACGACAGCCGGTCCGACAGGCGATTCACGTGAGCGTTATAGGGCGCCACCACCAGCACGTCGCGCGGCTCGATCTGACGCGACACGCCCGCGACGTCCACCCACCGCGCCCCGGGCGCGAGCGACAGCCGAGGAACGCGGAGAGATCGATGGGAGACAGAACGAGCGTGCCGGAGCGCAGGAACATCGCGCGGCGCGCCTAGTACGTCGCGAGCGCGTTCACCGGAAATCCGGTGCCGCCCGTGACCGGCACGGGCGCCACGGTGAGCATGAACTCCCAGCGCTTCTGCGCGAAGGCCAACTCGCCGAGGGCCTCGAGATCCTGGTTGTCGAGGATGTTGATGCCGAGCGCCGTAATCGCGAGCGTGTGCACCGGCAGGTTGATGCCAGTCACGAGCGACGGCACCACGTCGAGCGCGGCGTCACTGCCGATGAGCGCCACGCCACGCGCCTTGAGCCACGCGGCGGTGGAGGCATGCAGTCCGGCGGCATTCTGTCCCACGTTCCACGGCCCCACGGCGGCGCGCCTGGCCCAGCGACCGGTGCGAATGAGCAACGCATCACCGGGCCCCACTTTCACTCCGGCCCGCTTCTCCCACGCCTCCAGATCCTCGACGAAGATCGGCGTGCCCGGCTCGAGATACGGCAGGCTCTTCAAGCGCGCCATGTCCATCAGCACACCGCGCGTGACGTAGCCGTTGCGAAACGTCTGCACGCCGAGCTTGGTGCAGCCGCTCTCGGTGTTGACCTCGGCGCGCGCGTAGCCGTTGTAGGTCTGATCCTTGTAGAGGATGTGGCACAGCGCGTCGAGGTGGCTGTGCGCGTAGCCGTGATACGACACGCGGTAGGTATCGGTGGAGAAGCCACGGTTCATCGTGTGCTCGAATGGACTCGCGTTGTCGAGTTCCTTCGTGGTGAGCGGCGAATGCGCCAGGCCCACGGCGCGGCCCAGGCGCACGAGCGCGGCCGCCTGCTTGCCCTTCGCGTCGGTGATGAGGTTCGCGGCGCCGCGTTCATCGTTAGCGCCCCACCGGCCCCAGTTGGAGACCTGGGTGAAGTAGCGGTCGAATTCGTCGGCGGTGGTGGGCAGACGCGCCGCCGCGGCGCCAGGCGACAGGATCGCCGGCGCAGGCGCAGCGGTCTGCGGCGCGGACGGGCCGTGCGAGGGAGCGTCTTGCGCGCGAACCGCGACATTCGCGCGAGAACCGACGAAGCCGAGCAGAACGACACAAGCAAGGAGGCAGGTGCGCATGGCGGCAAGTCTACGTCGACTCACTGGCGGGCGCGGCCATCCTCGACCACGCCGTCGGCAAGCTCACCGTGCAGAGCATCGCGCTGCAGAGGGCGGGCACGTTCGACGAGTTCCTGGGGCTGGCCGACCGCGAGTTCAACGAGCACGACGCAAGGATGCCGGCCGATCGGCAGGGCGAAGGCCAACGGGGACGATGGACTGTATCCGTCTTCGACCGCAGGCTATGATTCCAGGCGGTGACGGGCATCGCTGCCGTGCCACTTCTGTGGCAGGCAGGTCGCTGCATCGCGGCAGCACGCACCGCTTGTAGATGGGGGAACGCCGATGACGAACGACCGCCGCAGCCGCCGCCACTTCATGAACGTCGCCGGCGCCGGCATGGCCGGCTTGGCAGGTGCCCCACTCGTCGGCGCCCCGGCCGCCGCGCAGGCCTTCGCGCAGGCGGCTCCCACCGGCAGCCTGCGCCCCGACCTGATCGTCGTCAACGCGAAGGTCTACACCATGGACACGCGCGCGCCGCGCGCCGACGCCTTCGCCGTCACCGGCGGTCGCTTCACCGCCGTAGGCAGCACCAGCGACATCACGAACCTGGCCGGCGCCGGCACCCAGACCTTCGACGCCAAGGGCATGACCATCGTGCCCGGCTTCATCGACTGCCACAACCACGCCGGCGGCGAGACGCTGCTCTTCGACGTGCTCGTGGGCAATCCCTTCGAAGTGGAGTTCGTGAGCATCCTGAGCATCGTCGGGAAGCTGAAGGCGAAGTCGCAGCAGGTACCGCCCGGCACGTGGGTGGAAGGCTACTTCTTCGACGACACCAAGGTGAAGGACACGCGCGGCCTGCACGTGAAGGACCTGGACGAAGTCTCCAAGGACCACCCCGTGGTGGTGCGGCACCGCGGCGGTCACACCTCGTTCTACAACAGCAAGGCCTTCGAGATGGCCGGCATCACCAGGAACACGCCCAACCCGATGGGCGGCACCTACGACAAGGATCCGAGCGGCGAGCTCAACGGCCGCGTGACCGACCGCGCCATGGACCCGATGCGCACGATCGGCACGCGGCCCACCTACACACCCGCCGAACTCGAAAAGCGCGGCCGCGACGGCATCGCGCACATCTCGAAGCAGTTCGCGCGCTACGGCCTCACGAGCGTGCACCACGAGGGCGGCAACCTGGCGGCCATCCAAGACGTGCGCGCCCGCGGCGAGCTGCTGCACCGCGTGAGCTACGAGGCGCAGGGCCAGGTGCTCGAATCGATGATCGCCGCCGGCATCAAGACCGGCTTCGGCGACGACTGGATCAAGTTCGGCGCCACCGCCGAGCACACTGTCGACGGATCGTTTTCCGAGCGCACCATGGCGCTCAGCGTGAATTACCCCGGCGTGACGCCGCCCTACAAGGGCAACGTCACCGAATCGCAGGACGACCTGAACGCCTGGGTCGAGCGCGTGCACCGGGCCGGCATCCAGGTGAACGTGCACGCCAACGGCGATGTCGCCATCGACAGCTTCCTCACCGCCATTGAACGCGCGCAGACGCGCTTCCCGCGCGCCGACGCGCGGCCCAAGATCACGCACTGCACGCTCGTCACGCCGCAGCTCGTGCAGCGCATCAAGGCGCTCGGCGCCGTGCCGGCGATGTTCACGACCTACGCCTACTACAACCCCGACAAGTTCGTGTACTACGGCGAAGACCTGATGAAGCGCTGCATGGCCTACCGCGACATGATCGACGCGGGCGTCTACGCCTGCGCCGGATCGGACTTCAGCCCGGGTCCATTCGCGCCGCTCATGGGCATTCAGGGCATGGTCACGCGCAAGGGCTGGGACGGCAAGACCTGGGGTCTGAACCAGCGCATCAGCGTGGCCGAGGCGATTGCCGTGAACACCTACAACGGCGCGTGGGCCTCGGGCGAGGAAGCGATCAAGGGCTCGATCACCGCCGGCAAGCTGGCCGACTACGTGGTGCTGGCGGGCGATCCGCACACGGTGGATGTCGAGAAGATCAAGGACATCCAGATCGTGCGCACGGTGGTGGGCGGCACGATCTCCCACCAGGCATAGGCGCTCGTCGAGATCGTGCCCGTCTGACGTACGCCGACCTCCCGGCAGGGAATGTGTAAAACATTTCCTGATAGTGGAAGCCCTGGGGGATGTCCGCACCTTCCTCACATGCCCGAACATCGCGCGTTTACACGGCGTGGCATAGACGAGCCGGGCGGCACGGCACTTGCCATACCTCCGTCCGGAGGACGTGATGCACAAGCACCCCTGGACTGAACGCACTCTCATCGCCGCCGCACTCATCGCCATTGCGGCCATGACGCAAGCGACGGCCGCCCACGCGCAAGACACGCGCGAGGTCACGATTCCCGCCGGCACGCAGTTGCGCCTGAGGCTCCAGACGAGTCACGCGTCCAACAGCTCGCGGATCGAAGACCGCGTCGAGGCGCACCTCGTGAATCCCGTGGTGGTGAATGGACGCACGGTGCTGCCGAGCAACACCGACGTGACCGGACACGTCACCATGGCGCGTCCCTCCGGCAAGGTGAAGGGCCGCGGCTACCTGGCCGTGCGCTTCACCGAGGTGCGCGACGACGACGACACCTACCGCATGGCCACGCGCACGTGGGCGCGCGAGGCGCAGGGCACCAAGAAGAAGGACGCCGTGAAGATCGCCGTGCCTGGCGCCGTGGGCGGCGTGGTGGGCGCGGTCGTGGGCGGCAAGAAGGGCGCAGCCATTGGTGCAGGCGTGGGCGCCGGCGCCGGCACCGGCGTCGTGCTCGCCACATCGGGCGACGAAGTGCGGCTGCCGCGAGGGTCCACGCTGCTGGTGCGCCTGTCGGCCCCGCTGACGGTGCGCCTGGCGTCCTAGACGCATAGTTTCACCCGCGATCTGAACCAGAGCCAGAGATCCGGCACAGAGCGACGCGTGGCCCTGCAACACTGAGCGCGCAGCCGGTCCCCGGGCGGCACGACATACCGAACGCCCGCGAGCGAACTGATGTCGTGCTGCCCAGGGGCACGCAACTGTTCGGGCACGGCTGCTGGGCCATAGAATCCCCGCATGCAGCGCAACGCCGAAGTGGTCCGGCACTGGCAGGTGATCCTGCACATCGACGCCATAGCCTCGCCCGACACGCCACACGTCATGCTCGTGGGCTTCACCGGCACGCCGTTCGAGCTCGGACTCGCCGCCATCATCACCAAGATCGAGAAGTCGCTATCGCAGCGTGTGCGCGCGTTCCTGAAGAAGCTGCCCGATGTGGTGCAGGAGAAGACGGCGCCTCCGACCTTCTCGGTGCACAGCAACCGCGTGCGCAAGGTCACGCTGCTCGACCGCACGTTCGCGCCGGTGAAGGACCTGACCACGGAAGCGTTCGGACATTCACTGGATGTGAACCGAGGCAAGCCGGAGCGCATCCAAATTCGGTTCGGGCCGCGCGTGGCCTCGTACGTGCGCGAACGCACGTGGCATGCGTCGCAGCAGCTCGATGTACTGCCAGGCGGCGGCGTGCGGCTCACACTGGAGGTGTGTCGCGACTGGGCTTTGCTCACGTGGATTCTCGGCTGGGGCGCTCACGCGCGCGTGCTGGCGCCGTCGGCGCTGGCGGAAGAGATCCTGGCGCAGTTGGATGAGGCGCGGGATGGTTACGTGCCCAAGCTGGCGTTCGAGACCTCGCGCGCGTTGCTGCCGCCGCAGGCACGGCGCCTGCCGCTACGCGGCTGACCGTGCGGCTGGCTCTGTACCTGCCGTATCCTCCAGGCGCAGGAGCTGCCCGCATGAACCGCCGACGCTTTCTCGAATCCTCCGCGATCGCCAGCGCGGGCGCGATCGCCAAGCAGGCGGGTTGTGCGCCCGCGGACGCGCCCTCCACCGGCACCGCTCCCACCAGCGGAGTGCGCGGCGCATCACCGAGCTGTATCTGGCGCGCATCGAGGCCCTGAACCAGATGGGCCCAGAGCTGCGGGCCATCATCGAGGTGAATCCCGACGCGTTGACCATTGCCGACGCGCTCGACGCCGAGCGCAAGGCCGGCACGGTGCGTGGGT
>Ga0105046_10001012_pt1 | contig 41992 bp, 26 predicted proteins | sample MAT03_FD_78385 | JGI IMG/M metagenome (GOLD analysis project Ga0105046, IMG submission 78385) | Freshwater microbial communities from Lake Fryxell liftoff mats and glacier meltwater in Antarctica - MAT-03 (megahit assembly) | ecosystem: Environmental > Aquatic > Freshwater > Ice > Liftoff... | reverse complement strand
GATACCTTGGAGCAATTGCTGAGTTCGCTTTCTACTCACACGGTCGACATTGTTCTGGCCGACACTCCACTGACCTCGGCCCACAAGGTGCGCGCGTTTAATCATTCACTTGGCGATTCGGATGTCGGGTTATTTGCGACTAAATCGCTTGCTCGCAAGTTTCGTACTGGGTTTCCGAAGTCACTCAGCGGCGCTCCGCTGCTACTGCCAGGCCGCTCCTCGGCGCTTCGGCGATCACTTGACAGCTGGATGGACCGGAATGGGATTCATCCGCATATACGCGGCGAGTTCGATGACACTGCGTTGCTAAAAGCGTTCGGGCAAAGCGGCGAAGGTATCTTCCCTGGAGCGATTGCAATTGCCGACGAGATTTGTCGACAATACGAAGTAGAGCGAGTAGGAAATGTTGAAGGTGTTCGCGAAACGTTCTATGCGATCTCTGCCGAACGCCGGATCAACCACCCCGCAGTCCTCGCAATCACCAATACGGCGAGGGCAGACATCTTCGTTTGAATTCGACTTGAATCATGGAATCAGACGCCGATGTCTTCGTTCCAAAGGGTCGGGTGCGCGGCGATGAAGGCGTTCATCAGATCGAAGCATCGCTGGTCACGAAGAATGATCAGGTCCACACCGCGAGTTCTTACATAGGCCTCGGGACCTTGGAACGTAAGGTTCTCACCCACAATGATGCGTGGAATCTTGTAAAGCAATGCGGTGCCGCTGCACATGTCGCAAGGCGAAAGGGTTGAATACAAAGTCGCTCGTGCGTACTGCGATGCGGTCAGACGACCGGCGTTTTCAAGGGCATCCATTTCGGCATGCAAGATAGCGCTGCCCTGTTGGACTCGGCGGTTGTGTCCCCGCCCAACGACTTCACCGTCGATTACGATCACCGACCCAATCGGGATTCCGCCTTCGTCGCGCCCGGCAATCGCCTCATCAATCGCTATGTCAAGAAAGCGTTGCTGTTCGGCTGATAGCATCTTTGATCCTCTATTTAAATACGTTATGCGTCACGCGGAGATCGACGATCTGGTCCAGGCTCTTGTAAATCGGTCAATCTACGCGATTTGCAACCGATACGCTTTTGGAGCAGAATGTATTGCTCGCGGGGCGTCGGAACAAGTTGCGGCGAAGCCTCTAGAAATGGGATACATTGAGCACGACTGATTTGGGTCGGCAAAATGAGAGCAAAATGAGTCTTGAAACGATGGGAGGTGAACAGCGTGTCCTGCTTCGATCCATTTCATGGCAAACCTATGAAACATTGGCGGACAACCCCGATCGCGTTGGGCGGCGAATGACTTACGATCGAGGACTATTAGAAATCATGTCACCCTCGCGAGCCCATGAATCCGATAAGTCGATGCTTGGTCGCCTTATCGAACGATTTGCGGAGGAAATGCGCATCGATCTCTGCTCCTCGGCCTCAACCACGTTTAAACGGAGCGATCTGGCTCGTGGATTCGAGGCGGACGAATCGTACTTCATTCGACATGAAGTAAACGTCCGAGCTAAACGCGAAATCGATCTGCTCATCGATCCGCCGCCAGATCTCGTTGTTGAAATTGAAGTGTCGCGATCAGCGATCAACAAACTCGACTTGTTTGCGGCCATTGGGGTTCCCGAAGTGTGGCGCTACGATGCTCAGACTCTCTGGATCGGGCGTTTGCAGGGAGACAAGTACGACCAAGTCGATGAAAGTACCGAATTGGACGGTTTCCCGATCGCTTCCGCAGTTGGCATCTTGCAGTCGATCGGCTCGGTGAGTGAGACCGAATTGATTCGACGGTTCGTTCGAGAGTTGCGGTGACATTGAGCAACTTTCTTCGATCCAATCGATCACGCTAGTCCGAAGCTCAAAGCTCAAAGCTCAAAGCTTGCCCGGAGCACGGACTCCATTGCCCTTTATCGGCGGCTCGGAATCGCCCAGTTCTTTTCGTGCGACGGCCGCTGCGTTCATCAGTTCTTTAACAATGTCTGGGTGATCTGCAGCAACATCGTTGGATTCACTGACGTCGTTGTCTAGATCGTAAAGTGAATTTCCGATCGATGCCGTTTCATAGGCTACCGGTTCCCCATTGGTTCCGCCTTTACGTCCGGCGAAAGTCCGGTACGAGTGCGGCAAATGCAACTTCCAACGCTCGCTGCGAACTGCCTGCAACGATGCTTGCTCGAAGTAACAATAGAAAAAGTCGTGAGGCGATTTCGCATCGGCCTCACCAAACATCAATGAACGAATATCGTGTCCGTCGATTTTATTCGCGGGCAATTCCGCGTCGATGATTGCGGCAACCGTCGGCAATAGATCAATGGTCGAGGCCAGTTTATCGCACTGTGTCCCTGCTGGGATGGTTGCTTTATTAAGGTCTTTTCCGGTCCACCGCATCAGAGTTGGGACTCTATAGCCGCCCTCGAACATGGTGCCTTTGCCTTCGCGTAAGCCGCCCGCGTTTCCGGCGTGATCTCCATAAGATAACCAAGGTCCGTTATCGGTCGTAAAGACAACAAGCGTGTTTTCGCTCTGTCCGATTTCGTCAAGCGTGTCCAAAATCTGCCCGACCGACCAATCCACTTCCATCACAACATCACCAAACAATCCCGAACCACTTTTGCCTTTGAAGGAATCGGAAACAAAGAGCGGGACATGCACCATTGAGTGCGGAAGATAAAGAAAGAATGGCTGTGCTTTGTGATCGCGAATGAAAGCAGTTGCCCGTTCAGTGTACTGGCGAGTTAGCTGTTCTTGATCCTTCGGCTGCATGTCTGCGATGACAACGGTCGGTTCAGCGTCTCGGTGAGCTTCCAAGAGTGGCAACGGCGGCCATGCGGATTTCGAATTCGGATTTTTCTTCATGCGAGCCACGTTCTCAGGGTGCAGGGGCCACATGTCGTTGCTGTAGGGAAGGCCAAAGTAATGGTCAAAACCATGTCGCGTCGGCAGAAATTTCGCGTGGTGTCCCAGGTGCCATTTTCCGAAACAGGCCGTCGCGTAGTTCTTCGATTTGCAGACCTCGGCAATGGTGGTTTCCGATGCATTAATGCCGATATCGCTTCGTGGCCCCAATGCCCCCGAGATTCCGACACGGCGGTGGTAGCATCCCGTCATTAGCGCGACACGTGACGCCGAGCAAACCGCAGAGGAAACGACAAAGTCAGTGAATTTCCGTCCTTCTCTCGCCATCCGATCAAGGTTTGGAGTGGGGTAGTCGGTCGGTGCGAAAGCGTTGATATCGCCGTATCCCATGTCGTCGATGAAGATGATCACGACGTTGGGCGGGGATCGATCGGCGGCAAGCGTTGGGGCGGCTGCGGCGAGCAAAAAACCGATGAAAGCGGAAATCTTTCCCAGCGAACCAAGCATTTCTCGACACATGATGGACTCTCCAAAGAAATCAAGTCGGTAAGTAACGGCGACGCAACCGTCAATAGAACGGGTTGAAAGCCAATTTAAACTATCTAAATCAATCGCAAGGAAGCCTTGACTCGCGAATGTTGGAAGACGATGATAGAAACTGTTGCTGAGATTCATTCTCAATAGCGGATTCTGCATTTCTTTGGTTTCCAGGCAAATTAATGTTCACCCTCAATATGCTCGTGCCCGGCCAGTCGGCGGAAGTGGTTAGCGTTTCGGGAGCTGACGGGATTTCATCACGGCTTCGAGAAATGGGCTTTGTGCCTGGTGAGGCGGTCCGGTTGCTTCGTCTAGCACCGCTGGGAGATCCGCTGAAGTGCATGATTCATGGCAGCCGGATCGCGCTACGATGCCGTGAGGCCGAGCGAGTCGTTGTTTCGCCCCGATAGAAAAATTCTCATCCTCCGACCTCCCTCTATGATTCTCACCGATCGCGTCTGTTTCTCTATCGCCGCATGACCCATGGTTCAAACTACGCGGCGTGTCGTATTAGTGGGAAACCCAAACACGGGCAAGAGCACGCTCTTCAATGTGCTGTCTGGGCTGTCGGTACGGACGGGAAACTACGCCGGGGTAACGATCGAAAAGAAAGTCGGTCGACTCGCGGATGCCGTTTTCCCAGTTGAGCTGATTGATTTACCAGGTACCTATTCGCTGAACCCGCGGTCACCGGACGAGTTTGTTGCTGTGCAAGTTTTGACCGGTGAGGCGGCACACGAAGCCGTTCCTGATTTGGTTGTTTGCGTCGTCAACGCGACGCTGTTGCGGCGAAATCTTTTCCTGGTAAGCCAACTGCGAGAACTTGGTTGTCCGCTTTTGATCGCGGTGAACATGATGGACGCGGCGCGTTCGCGTGGTCTTACCATCAATTGCAAACAGATGGCTGCAAATCTCGGCGTCCCCGTTGTCGCGATCTCGGCATCGAAACGCGAAGGTATCGATCAACTGCGAGCGGCAATCCACGAGCAACTGGCCGGGGCTTCACACGCAGCCCCGATCCGTCCGTTTCCAAGATACTTCTACGCGACTAGCGAACGGGTCGCCGAACAATTGTCCAGCGAGGCCGATGTCAAACTTGCCGCGGGGACCGAAGTGAATCGGTTTCTGATCGAGCGAGCTCTGCTGGACGCTGGTGGCGAGACCGAGCGCATGATCATCAAAAGATCTGGCGAGCGAGCGAAGTCGATCATTGAATCGGGTCGATCGGAATTGAAGCAGTCACTCGGAGAGCTGAACGATATCGAGTGTGAAAATCGATACGCTTGGTCGAGAGAAATGCTGGTAGGGGTGCTTAGTGACGAAGGGCGAGAGTCCCACCGTGTCACCGATTGGCTGGACAGTGTGCTTACTCATCGAGTGTTCGGCTTGGCAATTTTCGCCGGGCTGATGCTGCTTATTTTCCAGTGCATCTATGCCTGGAGCAGCGTTCCGATGGACGCGATTGCATCGATTCAAGGTTATCTGTCGAGTCTTGTCGAAGGCCTGTTGTCACCTGGAATCTTGAGAAGCCTGATTGTCGATGGAATCATCGCGGGGGTCGGAGGAGTTTTGATTTTCCTTCCCCAGATTGCACTCCTGTTTCTGTTCTTGGCGATTCTTGAGGACTTTGGTTACATGGCCCGTGCGGCATTCCTTGTTGATCGCATGATGTCGCTTCTGGGCCTTAGCGGCAAGTCGTTCTTGCCGTTGATGAGTTCGTTCGCGTGCGCTGTACCGGGCGTGATGGCAACGCGTGTTATCGAGAACCCACGTGATCGCTTGGCGACCATCTTTGTGGCCCCGTTCATGAGTTGTTCAGCGCGGTTGCCGGTCTATTTGCTGCTGATCACCGCCTTTGTCCCCGCGACGGCGGTCATCGGCGGATTGGTTTCATTGCGTGGCCTCGTATTGCTTGCGATGTATTTCGTCGGTGTGATAGTGGCAATTCCCACCGCGTGGTTGCTAAAACGAACCGTGCTTCGCGGTGAATCATCGCCGCTTGTTTTAGAATTGCCCGAATACAAATGGCCTGACTGGCGAGTGATCGGCATTCGAGTATTTGATGCCTGCAAAGCGTTCGTGATTCGCGCGGGGACAATGATTTTCGCGGCGTCCATTGTCATTTGGGCCGCAGGATATCTACCGGGTGATCATTCGCGTCAGCGTGAATTGCAGGCGTTGATAGAAACGTCTGAACCGGGTTTGGCGCAGGTCGCGATCTGGCAAGCAGAGCTTCAAGTCGAGAGTGGGCGACTGCTGGAAGGATCAATTCTGGGTCGACTTGGCCATATCATCGAGCCCGCCGTGAAGCCGCTTGGATGGGATTGGCGGATTGGAGTCGGCGCGATCGCAAGTTTCCCCGCGCGCGAGGTTATCATTGCAACGTTGGGAACGGTTTACTCGCTCGGGGGCGATGTTGACGAAGAAAGCGAAGGGCTGATGGACGCACTTCGATCTTCGACTTGGCCCGATGGCAGGCCGGTCTATAATGTTCCGGTCGCGTTGTCGATCATGGTATTCTTTGCGCTTTGTGCCCAATGTGTAAGTACGTTGCTGGTCATGAAGCGAGAAACGAACAGTTGGCGTTGGCCAGTGTTCAGCTTTGTTTACATGACAACATTGGCCTACCTGGGAGCGCTGCTCACCTATCAAATCGGAATGCAGTTTTGAGCAATCATTTTCATACCGTTGTCCGATTGGATCGAAAACGAAATGGTTGAGAATATCGTCGTTGCAACCGTCGTGCTTTTTGCAATCGGGTGGCTGATTGCTCGTGTCTACAGGACCATCGCTTCGGCAACAAGCACCAACGCAAGCCAAATGGGAAGTTGTGGCTCTTGCGGAAGCTGTTCCAAAGCATCCGTTAAGCCCACGCAGCCCACCGTCGTTCAGATTGGCGGGGATGCGTCGAAATCTCGCTGAGCAGATTATTTTCGTTGATGGAAGCGCTCGCACAGGGCAATTTTACCATTTTTAGACGGAAATTTGGCATGGCGAGAAGTGTCAGTTTACCGCGGGGATCGGCAATGGTGCGAACCGCGCGAGCTCCTATAATGTGTTCAAATTCAAAATCCGTCGGCCCAAATGAGCTCGGCTCGTTTGCGGAAACGCACTTCCTTTTACTTCGAAGGTTTGGTTTTCAGTGACTGATAAGGTTGAAAAAACGATCATCATCGGCAGCGGACCGGCTGCCTGGAGCGCTGCCATTTACGCCGCCCGAGCGACCCTTGAGCCGCTCGTTTTCGAAGGCGCGATGACAGAGGAAAATCGCCAACAAGGAACATTGCCGTTGGGGCAATTGGCTTTGACGACCGAAGTCGAAAACTATGCCGGGTTTCCCTCCGGGAATCTCAAGGCCTTTTTGGACTCCGCGATCGATTCTGAACAGCAGTATCTTTTGCCGCCAGTAAGTGAAGAAGAACACGCGGTGACAGGCCCCGAGCTGATGAACTTGATGCGTCAGCAAGCTCGAAATTTCGGAACGCGAATCATTACGGATGATGTCACCGGCACCGATTTCTCGTCTGACATTTTCAAAATCGAAACCTTGGAAAGCGGTACGTTCCAGTGTCGAACCCTGATCGTCGCATCCGGCGCTCGCGCTAATTATCTTGGGCTTCCGTCGGAAGACGCTTACAAAAATCGAGGCGTCAGCGCTTGTGCAGTCTGCGACGGTGCGTTGCCACGATTCCGCAACAAGCCGCTTGCTGTGGTCGGTGGTGGTGATAGCGCCATCGAGGAATCAACGTTCCTGACAAAGTTCGCTTCCAAGGTTTATCTGGTTGTTCGCCGCGATACGTTGCGAGCGTCAAAGATCATGCAGGAACGAGCTTTCCGCAACGAGAAGATTGAGATTCTTTGGAATCATGAAGTGCTCGAAGTCTTGGGCGAAGACAAAGCCGGTGTGACCGGCCTGCGTCTCCTTCAAAACAAAGATCATCAAGAACGCACCGTTGAGATTCATGGATTGTTTCTCGCAATTGGTCATACGCCCAATACGACGTTCCTGCGAAACCAAGTTGCACTGACCGAAAAAGGCTACGTCGCTTGGACCGCACCGGCGCGAACCTATACCAGTGTCAAGGGAGTGTTCGCGGCCGGTGACGTCGCCGACGATTACTACCGACAAGCGATTACATCCGCCGGGACTGGTTGCATGGCAGCGCTTGACGCGGAAAAGTTGCTCGCCGAGCACGATTTGGTCTAGGAACGGGCTCTATCGTTTGCTTTTTTGGTAAGAATTGAACCAATGCAATCTCGGTTATGGAGTGAAGAGAGCGATGAGTTGGCTATTGATCAGTGACGCAAGGCAAGAAGGCCATGTCGGCGATGGAATTGAGATCCGCGGATGGGTTCGGACGAGACGAGATTCCAAAGGTGGGTTCAGCTTTCTTGAAATCAACGACGGCAGTTCCTTCGGGAATTTACAAGTCGTCGTACCTGGGGAGCTTCCAAACTACGCAGACGAGATTCAGAAGCTGACCGTCGGATGCAGCGTTGCCATCAAGGGCAACCTGCTAAAGTCACCCGCCGCTGGGCAAGCGACGGAATTGCAGGCGAGCGAAGTTCGCGTTATCGGTTGGTGTGACGCCGAAGAATATCCGCTTCAGAAAAAACGTCACTCTTTCGAAAAGCTGCGTGAGTGGGCGCACCTTCGTGCACGAACCAATACTTTTGGTGCCGTGATGCGAGTTCGCAATCAAATCTGTAACTCCATCCACCAGTTCTTTCAAGAGAATCGATTCCTCTATCTTCACACGCCAATCATCACCGCCAGCGATTGCGAAGGCGCGGGTGAGATGTTCCGCGTCACGACGCTCAATCTTGAGAAATTGGCGGGCAGCAACCGAGCCTTCGATGCGACGCAGGATTTTTTTGGCAAGCCAGCGTTCTTGACGGTCAGCGGACAACTCGAAGGCGAAACTTATGCGACCGCACTGGGACGGATTTATACATTTGGCCCTACGTTTCGCGCCGAGAACAGCAATACGTCCCGGCATTTGTCAGAGTTTTGGATGATCGAGCCGGAGGCAGCATTCTTCGACCTCGCCGATGATATGAAGTTGGCAGAATCGTTCCTCAAACGCATCTTCGGCGATTGTCTCCATTTTTGCAGTGAGGACATGAAGTTCTTCAACGACCATATCCAACCGGGTGTGATCGATCAGCTTCAAAAGGTTGTTGAAACCCCTTTCGCTCACATGACGTATACAGACGCCGTTGCGGTGCTAGAAAAGTCGGGAGAAAAATTCGACTATCAGGTAAAGTGGGGAATCGACCTGCAAGCGGAGCATGAACGTTTCTTGACGGAAAAGTATGTTGGCGGACCATTGATTTTGACGGATTACCCGGCGTCGTTCAAACCGTTTTACATGAAGCTAAGTGACGATGAACGAACGGTGGGAGCGATGGACGTTCTGGTTCCTGGCGTCGGTGAGATCATCGGCGGCAGTCAACGCGAAGACCGACTCGATACGCTGCTTGCTCGCATGAAAGCACAAGGGCTGAATGAAGCGGATTACTGGTGGTATATCGATTTACGAAAGTTCGGCAGCGTCCCACACGCCGGCTTCGGCTTGGGCCTTGAGCGAGCGGTGCAGTATGTCACCGGGATGGCAAACATTCGCGATGTGATCCCGTTCCCACGAACGCCGGGAAACGCGGAATTTTGACGTGAAGGTCACAGGGCGACTTGCGCCATCGCCTACCGGCGCGCAGCATTTGGGCAACGCGCGCACTTACCTGCTGGCATGGTTATCAGCGAGAAGCCGCGGTGGGCGTGTTATTCTGCGAATCGAAGACATCGATTCTCCACGTATCAAGCCCTGGGCGACACAACAAGCGATTGACGACCTTCGCTGGCTTGGGCTCGATTGGGATGAAGGGCCATACAATCAAACCGAGCGAACGTGTCTTTATCAATTGGCTCTCGATCAATTGATCCAAGCCAACCGAATCTATCCATGCACGTGCACGCGAACCGATATTGACGTTGCGGCAAGCGCACCTCACGAGTCGATCGATGGACCGGTTTATTCCGGGACCTGTGCGGCTTGGCAACTGGGGGATGAAATTCCGACCGTGGGCACTTATTGCTGGCGGTTTCGTGCTTCGGATGTACCGCTCACGATCGTTGACCGGCTTCAAGGAGCAGTCACCCTCAACGTCGCCGAGCAACTTGGTGACTTTCCAGTGACTCGTAAAAATCTACAGGCCGCGTATCAACTTGCGGTTGTTCTTGACGACGAAGCGATGGGAGTAAACGAAGTAGTCCGAGGAGATGACTTGCTAGCCAGTGCGTTTCGCCAAACTGACTTGCAAGCCGCACTCGGATTGAATCCGGTTTCCTATGTCCATGTGCCGCTTGTTGTCGGGGTCGATGGTAGACGATTGGCCAAGCGACATGGCGATACTCGCTTGAGTGAGTACCGAAAACAAGGTGTTACACCTGAGCAAGTCGTCGGATGGGCTGCGTTTAGCGCTGGACTCATGGGTTCACAACGATCGATCGCGGCGAATGAGTTGATTGACTCGTTTGACTGGTCACGTGTAAATCTTGAACCTTCAGTGGTTACCGAGCCTTTTAGGAGCGAGCGGTAGAAGACTGTCGGACGATTGATGTCAACCTGTCGCAAGGGAGAGGGCGTTAGGAATAGCAAGCGATGACGTCGTTTCGCGACGGTTCGCTAAAAAGCAATGCGTCGAGGGACGGCAACCACGATCGCGGCCAAGATGGCAAGGCATCCATAGAATGGCAGGTAACCAGCCATCACGCTAATCGTACCGAAAAGAATCAGGCCAGCCACGATCGCTTTTGCGCCCCATGCCGTATGAACAAGTGGTAACGCCACGCGATATACCAACCAGATAAACAATGCTCCAAACAGCAGCGTCAGGATCGAAATTAATCGTTCATAGACACGTTGCGAGAAACCTTGAACCGAAAGCTGAGCATTGCCGCGAGGTGTTGAAAACAGGTATTCACGGCCTCGCTGTGGTAACTCAACGTCCAGGCTTGCCATGTAGGCGACCACAGGTTGAGCGACGGTATCCTGAGGCATGCCGTATCCGCCTGCTTGATCAGGTCGATTACCAGGCGCCGATTTTGCATCCACGTTGACGGCACCGCCAAACATCATGTTCCCTGGCTTTATAGTTTGCCGGAACCCATCACGCCCGCTTTCAGCAGGACGGTCGACTCCACCACCCATGCCACCGCCACCGATGCTATTACCGAACATCGACATCATCCCATTGTCACTCCAGGCCTGAGCTTGTCCTGGAGCCTGCTGTAATGCGGGAACCGTATTCTGTGATTGCAAGCGTCGCCGATAGGATTGCACGCCATTTTCGGAATCGTCGAAGTGATTCGGTTTCGATTCATTTCCAGTGGCTAGTTTCTTCTTTACGTCGCCTAGATCTGGCACGGTTTGTCTCATTTCGTCTTGGACTTGTCTCGATGGTTTTGCCGAATTCTTCAATCGTCCTAGGACCGCTTCGTCGGACTTGTTGGCTTTCAACTTGTTCTGTAACAGCCAACTTTCCTTAAAGTACATCGATTGACCCCTCTGGGCATCGTTTGGTTCGGAAATGTTAACGTCGAAGTTGTCTCCCAATTCGACCAATGCATTCAGTGATCGCCCGTTCCACTGGGTGCTGTAAAGATCATTTAGCATACCGCGATTGCCTTGTCCCAGGCTCACTTGCGGCTGGTCAACCACCGCTGCTTGTTGCTGTGCCGCTTGCAATGCGAAAGAGTTAGCGCTGAGTTGCTTTTCGAGTTCAATCGTCGTACCTGCTGCTTGCTGTTTGAAAGTTTGGTTCTCAGTCCGTAACGAACTTTCCAACAGCGAGAGGTTCGTAGACGCTCTTGCCTTCGAATAACTATCGGTGGTGCCAGAAGATCGCAGCAATTGTGTCAAGTCAGATAATTGCCTCGTGCGAAATGACAGCCAACCTGCTTGGAGATCGCTCTCGCTCTCAACACGACCAAGCGTGCCATCGAAATTGAACCACTTGTACGCGTCCGGCAATCGCAGCTTGACCTGCGAAAGTTCAACGTTGATGTTCACCGACTGGATTAACGGCACGTCGATGCGTCTGAGCCATGTTGGTTTCGGGACTTGGCCACCATATTTAAGCACAACGGCATAATCGAGATCTCCTTCAGCCGTTTTTACGAGCGGTATTCGCAAGCGACGCGTTTGAGCAGCGTTGCTGCCCGCTGACAAGGCGGGTTTCACGGGGTCTCCGGCAACGTTAACAGTCCAGAGTCTCGCGTCTTCGGGAAGCTCAACTTCCAAGAACGGTTCGGTGCGATTCTCTATGCGAAACTCCTGTGTCGCGCGATAGGTTCCTAGTTCATCGACAACGACTAGGCCCTGAGCCAAGCCGATTCGAGCACCGGCGGTCGCCAGCACTTCGCGGGAAGCGGTTTCATAGGACAGCGTGGGCTCAGTCGCTCCTTCGCGAACTAAGTAGGCTTCCGAAGATTTTCCAACAAGCAAATCAGATTGAAAACGTTGTTGGAGTTGCGACCGCTCCAGACGTTCGACACCCGTCAAATCCTTGGTGATCAATTCGTCACGACTGGAATTTTCAAGTGTTATCAGGCGTCGATCAGTAGTGCCCGTTTCGATAATTGGAATCGGTGCAGCATGCCGTTCGCTTGTCAGTTCATGGTCGTGCTCTACGACAACGCGGAGTTGACCCATGATCTCATTCTGCAAAAGTAACTGCACACGCACGACACCCGTTCGATCGGTGACCGGGAGTATGTTTTTCTGTCGCAACATCGGGGCTTGAATCCGCGCGTTCGCCATGCTGGTTGGCAACAAAAAAGAGAATTCGCGAATGCCTGCCGCACGAATGCTCGCTTCGATGAATATGGTATCTTCGATCGCGCGATCGGTAACTTTGACATTGGTCACACTCAAGCTGTTGACGATTGCCGCACGCTCGGACACACGTAGTTGGCCGCTGTAGTTGTCGTCGTGAAAGCGAACGACCAATCTCGCCGATTCACGCTGCTTGTCCGCCAGCCATCCGTTCACAGAATCTAGCAGCGTCGTTTCGCAGCCTTGGAGATTCTCGGTCCTCACGTCGTATGCCGGATCGGCCTGAACCACGATCTCTCCCGACTGTCCAGACGCGTTGAGGACCTCGATTTTCGGTATCGCTACGGCTACGCTCGTGTCGATTGCCCCATCGATCTGGCCGCTGAGGATGATCGGAAACGGCGTGGTTTGTCCGTTGGCCAGATAGATCTGCATTTGTTGACGATCACCGTCGGGAATCAGGGACCACTGGAAATCGCCCTCGAGCACCGGTGGCTTTAATTTCCAGTCGGCGGGAGCACTCATTTGTATTCGATAGATCGGTCTGTCGCTGGGTTTGATCAGCAGCCGAGTCTCGATAGACTTTTCACGCTGAGAGATCCTCAGCAGTGATTGAAACTGCACGCTCGTCTTTGGCTTTACAGCACTTGCCACGAGCTTCAAGTCAAACGGAACCTGAGAGTATCGGAAGGCTTGATAAAAATGAAGCGCAACCGGCCCAGGTTCTTCGTGGGCCGCAAGCCATTGACTTTCATCGGGAGCGTCGATGCGAGTGATCTGATTGGTAGCGTTGGTTCGCAACTCAAGCAGCAGGCTGCGGCGTACCGCGACCTGACCTTGTTGCAACATCGCATCTGGTACCTTGATCTGAGGAAGCGCGATCTCAGTTGCATTCGATGGATCGATTGCGGACTGCTTTGAAATGAAAAGCGAAAATGATTCTCGTTCCGAAACCGCCTTGAGAAGTTCGACATCAAGCTGTTGAATGGAATCGTTTATCTTCGTCGTCCAGCCACGGATGTTATCGCCGACAACTTTTTGAACGAGGTAATCGCTTGGCAGTTGCAACGTCAAAGATTCACGGCGACCACGGCGAAATTCGAAGCTGCCATGCCACGCAAACTTGAGCGAGTCTTCTTGAATGTCGAAAACGCTACGTGCCTGAACGGTCAACCCTTGATCAACGTTTGCTTCTGTGATTTTATCCCGCCATTGCATCGACAAACGGCCATCGCTCGATACCGAAGTCACGATTTGTTCCTTTGCACGACTGGTCTCATGCAACGATCGATCCGCGCCGCCAGCGAAGCGAACTTCGGTCTTTGGTTCGGCGACAGTCACGGTAAGTTTGCACGCAGGGCTCGATGGAATGATCCCGTCGATCGCTTGCCAACCGCTGTTTTTGTCGAGTTTCCATCTCAGGGTAAGCTCGAGTTGTTTGGAGCCTTTGCCCTTCGAATAGAGAATGAACGTTGCGTTCGGACCCGAACTCGGAGCCTCGGCAACGGATTTTTGAACGTCAGCCTGAGGCTGCACTTCCAGCATTTGCAAACGCGGTGGTTTTCCATCCAAACTTACCTTCTCAAGCACGCATCCCGATAAGTTGAGCGGAATTGCAACTTCCTTGTCTGTGAATTGCTCAATCGTCAAGCGACCGGTCATGCGAAGTGAATTCCCGGATTCAAGCTCCACGTCGTAAGCCGCCGCGGACCAAGCATGACTCGCAGGCAAATCAGGTGAGTCAATTTTCTTTTCGGGATGGGCGCGGTTCCAGAGATCAACATAGACATGATACGGCACAAGAAGCTTCTCGGCTTGCATCACATCCGCAGACTGCGTCGGATCGTAAGGAACAACGATCGCATCTTCAGGTAACTTAACAGCACCAGATCCACCGCCGAGCAGGGACAGTAATTGTGTCAATTGTTCGGGGCTTGCAATCATCTGACCAGGCATTTCCGGCACAGCAGCGATCTGCGCATTGGCCGTCCCCACGAAGTTCAACATCAACAGCAAAACCGTTGATGTCCTTACAGGATTCATCTCGCGCGGATTGCGACTCGCAACGCTTTGTGAAACGCGTTCCGCGATCCGAATCCAGAGAGCGATGATCAGCAGGAAAAACAGCAGCATCAAAAGTGCCAACAAAACGCTGGCGGTCACTGGTGCCAATTCAACATCCCAACCCGTGAGCAACGGAGCAACACAGACAACCAACGCTGTGATGAAAACGAACCGCGTGCGGCGGTTACTCGGAACGAACAAAGCACCGACGATGAAGACGACTGCACCGACGGCGATGGCAAGCCAGTTCAATTGCGACTGATGCACGACCGAAACCTGAGCACGTGGTTCGACACCGAAACTGGTCAAGGAAACGTGTTCGCTAGTCAATTGCCGATCGATGTCGATGGCCAAGCTTCGAACCCCTTCCAACGCCCACAACTTAACGGCTTTCTGAGCGGGAGCATTGCTTGCCTGTTGTTCATCCTTCGCCTCTTTGGCTTGCGACGTTGGCATTTCGATCGCTGGGTCTGGTGCCGGCTGAGGCGTCGAAGCTACTCCGAACAGGTCTTCTGCGGGTTGCGACTCTCGGTTCGTGGGCATGGAACCAAACGGGTCATCCATCACTCGGTCTACGGGCGCAGACACCGCTAAAGGCGGTGCGGCACTATTCGTAGCCTTGCTCTCGCTTTGACGTCTGAAATAGTAATCACTTTCAGGGCTTGCCGAAGCTTCATCATCTCGGTCCGAGGAAGACACCGTTCCTACCGACATCGTCGTTAACGAGTCTTCTCTTTGACCACCGCCGAGTTGCCACCATTGATTAAGCAGCCACTGAATAGAAAAACGTTCTAAGTTTGCGTCGGTCTCGGCTAAATTGCCGTTGATCGCCGTCGCTCGGTAACCGTTGGGTAGAACCAGTTCCCATTTCAGATCAGCGATCGGAATCGACATCCCATCAGCCATGCGGTCGTTGCGTTCGAACAACTCAGGCGCGATAACGTCGACGTGACCACTCAATCGTAGCTTTTGATTGGGCGTCTCATAGACCATCTGCAAATCTCGCATGCTCAGTTTACGATTCGGTGGCAGTGCGATCAACACTCGATCTTGTTCACGTTGCGGTAGCGCTGGCTTACCATCGAGTATGACCGACCACAACTTCGCGTCGACGGGCAAGCGAACTTCGACATAAGTCACGTTGGTTCGCAACTGGAACCGCGCGGCTGTTTGGTTGATGCCTTGGGTTGAGGCTACAGTCACCAATTCAGCACGCTGGACAATCGTTGTTGGCAAACCATGGACGGGAATTTTCGCAATGTTCGCCGTCAAGGCATCGAGAATTCCTACGTATCCATACACGCCAAGTAGACGTTTACCAACCTGGTAATCTGCATCGACCAACTCACCAATATCTACCGACCGTGGATGCTCGGCGAAATCGACTTCCAATTCCGAATGTCCCTCGACTGCGATTTTTCCTGATTGGTAGTCGACATTCTCGGCACGCACGATCGGAGCTTTCAAACTCTGTTTTTCGTTCGTATTCAGACTCTGCGTAAAATCGATCGCCAGCCGCACGGTACCCATTTGCCGCTCTGCCAGTTGAACACGCCAAAACCTTCGGTCGTCAGTGATGGTGCTAGAGCTGTCATTAACAACGACTCCATCCATGCCACGAACGGTGACTTCGGTCGGTGTTGTCTCTGGAAGTGAAAAGGCAACGATTTGCGTGCGAGCTTGGTCAACCGTGACGGTCAGCTCTGTATGCGAGATCATCGATTCAGGATGAAGTTGGACAAACGAAAGCACCTTGCCGGTCATCCGTGGTGCGACGTGGCTGACCTTGATGGTCGCTTGCCATGCAGGAGTTTCATAGCGAAAGGCCAATGCCGTATCTACTTCCGCGAGTCGAAACCGAGTCTTTTCATCGTTGTTCATCACCAACAATCCATCGGTCGACTCCGGTATCACTGACAGGTCGTCCTGAACCTGAACAGCGATGGCTCCGACCTGGGTATCGGCATTCAAAAGCGGAAATGAAGGCAGCGGAATCGATCGTGTCTCCCACTGGCTCAACCAATCCACTGGTGTGTTCTGAGCTTGAAACAAAACGTCTAATTTCTCACCCGGGGCCACACCGGTTGGCAACAAGACTCGCACTCGCGTCGCGTTTGCGTTGGATCGACCCGCTTCAATATCCGTTGCTGGGAAGCGATCAAACTTCAGTTCACCTTGGTCGTCCTTCAACCAATCGATGCTCCATTGGGCAGGGCATAAGAAATCGACGAAGAACAATTTTTCATTCTCCGGCATCAGCGAGAAGCCGCCGGAAACAGACAAGCCCTGATCCGATAGTGTCATTAGCGAATTGGCGCTCGACCTCAAGCGACGCGGTTGAACACTGAACTGGGATTCCAAACTGTACTGCGATTGGGCTGCGTAGAACGCTGCGATCGGACGAAGTTGCGGCGCATCGGGGCCTGCGGAAAGAAGCGACGCTGGCATCGCTGTCGACAATACGGTGCTGTCGATCGCAATCAACGACTTTGGTTCGATTGCCGACGCACTTAGCCGCTCTTCGATTAGCAATCCGATCACAGCGGAATAACCGGCAACGCCAAGGGGCTCAAAGCGAGGCATTTGCCAATCTAAAAGCTTCGGTTTGAGGCGATCGAGCCGCACATTGATCACCACTCGCTCCGTTGCAGGGCTGCGAAGCTTGATAACAAGCTGTTTCGGTTGATCGGTTGTTTCAACTGACCAACGGCTGAGCAAATCGCCGCTGACCGAGTTCACTTCAAGATCATCATCAATTGCAAACCGGAACTCATCGCTCGCACCATTGAGCACGCCCATCGACATCGTCGCATGAAGTCTCTCGTAGCCCTGAGTGATCTCCTCCACTATGACACCGCGGGCGATTACTGTGCTTTGGTCGCGTAATTTCTTATTATTTAGTGAGACCAGGATCGACATCATCTCGGCCGTCGGAAGAATTTCAAACTTGGTTACGTTGGCCTCAAGATCCACATTTCGGCTAACGACGACCGCTCCCGATTTGATCTCCACATTTCCGGGCACTGCAAGATTAAGCTTTCCGGCCGGAGCCTTAGGAACTTGGAACTGAACCGTTTGCTGCGCGGATTCGATCGAAACTGGCAATACCATATCGACTGTTAAGCGATGCTTGCCCAAGCCGCTGACGAACAACAATGTTTGGCCTTGATCGTTCTTGGCCAGTGCAGCTGGTGCACCGTCGAGCAGCGCCGAGCGAATGCCAACCCCGTTAAAGGAAAGTGGCAACGCATGCCAACCTTCATCGAGTAGCTCGATCTGAATTTCACCCTCGATGGTGGCTCGCCCTTCATAGATTTCTGCGCTGTAGTTCGCCTCCAAAAGTAGGTTTTTTGCAGGCAGTTCGCGTTCACGTTGTGCGCGGGCAAGCTTCTCGAGTTGTTCGTATTCGGCACGCTTCATGTAAACACGGTTTGTGTCTTTACCGATCAACAAATCGAGTTCCTCAAACGGAACAAACAGCTCGCGGAGCGTCTTTTCCGTTGCCGAGGCAACGTCTGTCTGGGCGAGCAGCGACTTGCCAGCGAAAAAAAATATCGACAGCAAAAGCACTGCGTGTTTCATCAGCTTATTCATCTTGTGAACCTCCTTGTGCTTCGGTGTCTGAGCTTGGCTTGCTTGTCGGCTTCGCTTCTGCTGCCACTGCATCCGGCGTCATGGGTTGGAACTCGTCATGCTTTCGTTGAATGCTGCGCGCACTCTGAATCACATACCAAGCCAACCAAGCGACACCAATCATCGTCAGTCCCGCGTACATCGGCGAGTTAAACAGTTGCTGGGCAAATGTCGGAGCGAAAACGCCACAAGCAACGATGGCGATCAAAATAGCGGCGATGGCAATTACCTTCGCTCGCAGAGGTTTGCGAAGCAGTACCAACCCAATGATCGCCAGTGGCACGAAAATCAAACATGCCAGCCGTTTATCATTGATTGCGTACAGGCCCAAACTTCCATTCGGTGGCGGCTCTGGTCGCAAGGCGGAGAACAAGTACATCGTTCCGTCGGTTTGGAACGATGTTAATGGCGACGCCGCCATCCCTTCGCGAACCCACTTTAACAGCTCCTCATCAGAATGGGTTGCCTGTGGCACCCAGTGAAAAGAGCCCTGATGTCGCCATGTGAACTCCTCTGTCCATGGGCCAGTCGAACCGATCAAAGCCAGCTCTTGAGGAAGGTAAGCCGCAACAAAAACTTTTTGCACCGCCGGGTCTTCAGGAAACGCCGGTACAACGACTTGTTCAAAAGTTCCCGGAGAGGAATATCGTAGCTCGAGCGTGAACGAAGTATCGGGGTCTTGTCCGATCAGTGGGACGAACAATTGCCCTTCGTCACCGCGTTCCAAAGCGACGGGCTCGCCATTGATGCGTGCAGGCTGCGAATCGAATTCTGCGTCGGCGGGCAACCTCAGCGCGAGGCGTTGACGCGCAGATCGCATTCGATACAACGCTTGAACCCCTTGCTGGTCACTACGAGTTACCACCACACGAACAATCGCGCGTTCGATGCTTGTCCTCTTTACTTCTTCTAATTGATAACGTGTGGCGGTGAGCTTTAAGGCCCAGTCATTGTAGAATTCAAACGCTCGCGCAGCATCAGGGACGGCCGCGTCAGCCATCAGATCATGCATCGGATCAATCGACCTTAAGCCCATCGGCTCAACGGCAGGCTGAACGTCGAGCGATTCTGTCTTGGTAACCACAATCTGCCCCCAGGCGCGATCGACAGCCATTGGCTTGAGATCAGGAACATCAACATTCAAGCTCTTGCCGACTTCCAGTTGTTCGAGCTTGCGTTCCCAAGTGAATTGAACGACATGCTTTCCAATCAACTCCGATTCCCCACTCAGCGACAAAGCCACATAGCCCTCGGCGACATCCGCAGGTGCAGGGCTTAGCGGTGCTTCGCGAATGACGCTGCTCGTGTTGCGTAGGTCGGCTGCAATTTCGACGGGCACGTCAAGCCGTAGCGATTTGACGCCGCTGTAGAGAATCTCATAGAAAATCATCGTTTCGTAACGTACGACTCCGCTGTCCAATCGCACGACCATGCGTTGACGAGCGGTCACGAACGACTTGCGACGTTCGGCGCTGAAATCTAATTGCGCTACTTGGTCGGAGAACGCAAACGCAAGCGTGGGCCGCGTACTGGAAAAGCGGTTCTCACGAATGGAGGCAAGTTCTTGATAAACTTCGCTGAACGAGATTGAACGCAAGCCTGCGGTCGATGTCGGATTGATTCGCAAACTTTCAGGCGAATGAACGATCATGTGGCCTGTCGCGCGGGTCAGGTTGGCTTGCTTGGCTTGAGGGACAGCCAGTGATAGTGCGGACGCGGTTTCGGTGGGCGTCAACAGATTCGCATCGCTGAGTTTGCGCTGCAGTTCGATGCTTAAAGCGACCTTGCCGATCGCCTTGCGAGCAAGATTTACGATCAAGCGTTCTTTGTTATCGCCATCGAAATGAAACGAATCGACAGACGCAGGTGTGGCAGCGGTGACGTCGCGTCCGCGAACCTGCAGGACTTCAAACCCCGTTGGTACCGCGAACTCAAGCTGAAAGATGCCTGCTTCTTCAATGTTGTAAAGCGCCAGCAGTTCGACTGTCCATTGCTCCGGTTCCAGATAGCTCTCGATAAGCTGAGTGACGGAAATTCGAGGCTGAATCGTTTCAACGCTAATTTTCAGTTCGAACGGCAGGGCAGCGTATCGATAGGCAAACGTCCAAGTTTGACCCGCAAGCCCCGGTGGAAGATCGGACGGATCGACTTGCAATAAGCCGGTGCGAGTGGTTGCTTCGGCTCGTAAGGCTGGATCGATGTTGACGACTAGCGTTCCCTGTTGATGTCCAATGTCGATAGCGCGAATGGTTGGAGCGGTGATGATTTTGGCCGCTTCGCCTTCGGTGAACGCTTCGAGTTCGATTAACAAATTCTGTGCCGTACGCGCGGGCTCGAACAATTCAACGTCGATGCGTTGCAAGTCGCCTTCTTTGACAATCAACCATTTACGAACATTGGCATCGAAGACGTTGACGACTTTCTGATCGCTGGGAACTTCGATGCTTAGTTGCGAGAGTTCTCCTCGGCTGATTTCATACTGCAATGAGGCACGCGTGCGGACTGCTCCCTCGATTACATACATTTCTTGTTGAACTTGCACGGCCGTCAGCGCGGTCATGCCCGTGGCGCCTTCGGACTTGGGAGTCCAGTCAATGGCGACACGCGCAGCAGCACCCACGAATGCCAGCAGGACGGTTTCATCTTTCGGCTTCGTGGTTTTGGGTTCGGGATCGCTTGCGTCATCCTTGTCTTCGTCTGCGACTTCCGATGCGGCGATCATCGGTTGGACATTCACCTTGACGCCGGCTTGTGGAATGCGAATCCGCCAGCGGTTCACGGGAGCTTGGGGAGCGTCAAAGGTGACGCTGTTCCGACCCGGTGATTTCTCGAAAGCGCGCGAGTAGACAAGTTTTAATTCGACCGTTTTTGGTTCGTCTGTCTTGTGTTCGACAAGCAGCTGATAGCCGCCATCCGGTGTAAGCGTGACTCGCGCGACTTCGCCATCGATCGTCGCAGACTGAATCGCAGCCTCGCTCAGCCGAATGGGAATTTGTATCCAGCCTTTCTTGATCAATTCAATTGACAGCGTTGCTTCGACTTGCACCACATCGCGCTGGACAGTCGCTTCATTGAGAGCCGAAGAAACGATCGCATCGACCGGAGACTTGGCTGGCGGGTCGGGTTGCAGGCGATTGTCTTGAGCGGCCTTCCAGAGAGCCTGAAATTGATCGTAAGGTAAAAACACCCCACGGCCTTCTTTCTCAAAGACGTCACGGAGCTTCGAGAACGGGATGTAGATCGTTCGCTCTTTCTCCGTTGACGCGTTCGCTTCGTCCGATGAATCAGTTTGATCTTGTGAAAAACCGGGTATGCAGCGGGTAATTGTCAGAAGGAAGGCAAGCGAAATCCTCCAGAACTTGATATTCATGTTCGTTTTCGACTGGTCTTAGATGAGCAAAAGAGGATTCCTGCGGGGGCGAATCCTGCCGCATGAAGATAAGGTCATAGCCGCGCTGAAGCGACTTCACGATACCTTATACGCACCAAACGCCGATTAATTAGTGCAATTTCGGATCGTTTTGAGAAAGATTTTGCAAGTGCGGTCGTTCGATGCTGTCAGGTCAGCAATCGATCTCGATGATGTAGCCTGCAGGCCCGGCGTTGATGATCACGGTGTCGCCAAGCTTCGTTTTCTTCCCCCAGTCGCTGTGGATATGTCCGCAAACGACAAGCTTGGGCTGTTTGGTCTCGATCGTTTTGCGAATCGATTCGCTGCCTCGAATGCGTCCGGTACTATCGTGGTCAACGGTGTCCAGCGGCGGCGAGTGGACGATGAGGATCGCCGACTCAGGGCAATCGCTTAACATCTCAGCCGCGAGCGCTTCGGTAAAGTCGTAGCTCCACGCACCAAACGGTGTCACCGGAACGCCACCGCCCAAGCCCCAGAACGCAACACCGTCGATGGTGCATCCTTCACCATGCAAGACGGTCGCTGACTTCCAAACGGCTGCGGCCTCTCGAAGCTCTTCAAACGTTTCGCCGTTACCCGGTACCAGCACGGCGGGTTTGTTGATCTCGGACAAGATATCAAGCGTATCCGATAACCCTTCATGACGATTTGCAAAATCTCCGGCGCCGATAACAACATCGACGGTCTTGGACGCTAGAACAAGTGCGGCAGCGGCTTCGGTGTTACGGTGAAGATCAGAGAACAATAGGAACTTCATATTGATGTTGATTTCAAAGGGATGATGCAGAATGTATGCCTGAATCGAGTTATAGCGAATTGCTACAAGTGTGCGAGTTTTATTGTCGCCAAGATTGCCGCCGTCTCGACACGGTAGATTCGTTCGCCAAACGACATTCGTCTCCAGCCATGGTCGACGGCCAGTGTCACTTCTTCATCGGAGAAGCCGCCTTCGGGACCGATGGTGGCATGGATCTGGTTCGCCGATAAGACATTGGATTGAGCGACCGAACTGTCGTCGTCCGGATGGGCGATAAACCGAGAGACGACGCTAGATTCGTTTTCCGTTGTGAGCCAGGCGGCAAGACTTTGGGGAGGTGTGATCTCCATCAAATGGTTTCGCTGGGACTGTTTACACGCATCGATGACGACGCGTTGCCATTTTTGAATCGCATTGTTTGGGACCGGCCATTGGGTTCGATTGCAATGCAGCGGGACGAGTCGATTGACGCCAAGCTCCGTCAATCGCTCGACTAGCTCCTTTGACCGATCACCCTTTGGCATCGCGATTCCGAGTGTCAAGACAATCCGGTTCTCGCGGTTGATCTTCGACAGTGGCTCGGATTTACAGATCACTTCACGCCGTCCAACGGTTTCGATCGTCGCCTTGCACTGGTTGCCGATCCCATCAAACAGCGTGATAGCTTCGCCGGCCTTTAATCGCATTACGTTCGTTGCATGGTGTGATTCCATGTCATCGAGGGTGACAATACCGCCTTGGGCTGGCAAATGGGCGGCGAAATAGCGGCGAGTCATCGCGACCTTGTTTCGGTTCGGTTGAGTTTGACGGCGGTCTCGGAAGGATCAATGAGTTGATTCCGCGACGCCGATTTTAACGAATGATCTTCAAAAGTCTTTCGGGGAAGGTTGCCTCGCCGGAACATTTGGTGTCGGCATCCCCAAACCGCGAGACAGAATCGTTGGCCACTCTACCGTTTTGCAGCAACTGTTTGAGCTCACGCCCCATGAATTTTCTTCAACACTGGTCGCTGTCACGAAGCCCCTTCGCCGCAGTCACAAGCTACGATGCGTTTTTCTCTGGAAATCCACAACGTGAAGCGACTGCGCGGTTGGATTACATGATCCGTTCGGCTTGCCGGAGCGCGATCATGCTGAGCCATCGTGGCTGCGGGGTGACCACTATGCTTCGACGTTTTACAACAACGTCAGGCGTCGGAGGGACAGCCGTCCAGCCAGTGATGACAACGGGTGGCGTCACGTCGAAAAGAGCGGCCCTGGCACGGCTGGCCGTTGCGATGTCGATCGATCCGTTTTCCGATCGCTTGGCACAGCGAATCGAAGAGTCGGTTAGAGCGCTTGGTCGAAGCCAGGTGAAAACGCTCTGGTTGATCGATCGCTGTGACGTGGCGACGGCGGAAGCAGCCTCGGTTCTTGCCGGCACGACTTCATCGCTAGCGATTGTGATGGGGACAACGTTAGAGAGCGCACCCGGCCTACAAGATGCGCTCGACTTTTGTCCGCTGCGAATCGACTTGGATGCGTTTCGACTTGAGGACACTATCGGCTACGTGCGTTTCGCAGTTGCTGCTGCGGGAGCAAAGTCGCAGTTGTTTGACGACACTGCCATCGTGCGTCTGCATGAACTTACAGACGGCCGCGTCGCAATGATTGCTGCGATGTCTGCTCTTGCTCTTTTGGCTGGTGCAAACGCCGGAGCAAAATCGATCGGCGCTACGTTGATTGAGTCCGTCCAAAACGAACTCGTGCGAGCCGCTTAGAATCCGCTGCGAGGTGAAGTGTTGCCTGCCACCGTGTTCTTGGGGCGGAAAATTTGCTTCGTACGCTGCGGCTGAAACGCCTTTACCGCAGGCTGTGCTAGAACGAGTTGAGGTCTCTGCGATTGCTGATGCGGCATCGGAATCGCATTGGTCGAGTCGACGTAATGATGCCCCGTTTCGCTACTTGCGAATTGGTTGCCTCCGCCGCAACTCGAACATCCTTCACAACCACCATCGCACGTCGAACCGGATTCGCATCCGCTTGAGCCTGATTCACAACCGCATGAGCCAGTGCTGCATCCGCTATCGCATCCGCCGTCGCGTCGATATCCCCAAAGGCTCTTGAAGCCATCGAAGATGGGACGGCATGAACTACAGGTTTGTCCATTGTGATTGCCGCAACTGTCGCAGTTGTCGCAACTCGGCGGATGATTGATCCATTCGTCGATATAGGTCTCGCCGCACCCATCACAGCCGCCACCGCAACTGCCTCCGCCACAGCCGCCGAAAACGACTGGGCCGCCGTGACCAGAACCACAGCCAACGGGTCCGCATGCCATCGGTCCACAGCAGCCCGAAGCGAGCAGCGAGACGCCGAACACTACGGTGATAGCAAACGACGAAGCGCGGTATTGTTTAGCAGGGGCCATCAGGTGTCATCCTTTCATGAGACAAAATCCGTTCCGTCTTTTACATCGAACCGCCGAGGCCGCAGAATTGAATCAATCTGCAAAATTGCTACAACCGGCAAGGTTTGACAAGACTTGCGGAAAGAATGGCCCCCAGAAAAGCCGAATGCTTTTTCCCGATTTAAATTCGGGCTTGAGTAGTGGATTTTGCCAAAAATCCCAGGCACGAAAAAGTTTTCGGGGGTTAAGAACGTAATGGAAGGGGCGTCACCGTTTAGGTGAAATTGGACAAATCCGTTTCCCCTTAAACTGATTTTTCAGTGTCCGAAACCTTTTCCTCCACCCACCGGAAACGCCTATTAAGAAGCAGTATCCCCATTACATTGCCCCAGTGGATTGCAAGGCGGCTTGCCCGCATGGTTGCAAAAGTGGCAACCAATGACGAACGCGTCGCGTCGATCGCTTTCCCTATCGGCTTGCCCGAATGGTAGCACAATGGGAAAGCCTTGGTACCCAATCATGCCTCCATTGGGACAAGCCCTAATTGGGGGCGGGACGCGCGTATCCAGGATTTAACGTTCTGGTAGCCAATCGGTGCTACCGTCGAGGCAAGCTCGAAGGCGTGCCTGAGGGTGAAAAAAAGGTCAAGTGAAAAAAGAGTCAAGAGCAGATTTAGAATGCTCTGCTGTTTTGTGACTTACTCAAAATGCCTTTATTGCTCCTGACCCTTTTTCAATACAGTGGATTCCAAGGCGGCTTGCCCGCGTGGTTGCAAAATTGGCAACCAGTTAAGAACGCGTCGCGTTGATCGCTTTCCCTATCGGCTTGCCCGAGTGGTAGTACAATGGGAAAACCCTTGGTACCCAATCATGCCTCCAGTGGGATAAGCCCGAATTGGGGGCGGGACGCGCGCGGGATTCAACGTTCTGGTAGCCAATCGGTGCTACCGTCGAGGCAAGCTCGAAGGCGTGCCTGCATTCCAAGGGCAGACAGCAGGCAGCCCATTGTGATGCGGAAGTCTTTGTTGACATCGACTGGATCATCAGTAGTGATACGGTAGTTCGGCCTGACACCATGGTCGTTTGTGGTCCACCGACGGAGCGGCATTTGAACAAACGCCAACGTTGGTCGCTGAGGTTCTGTCGGACTCTACCCGCAAATACGACTTGAATTTTAAGCGACAGCTCTATCGACGACATGGCGTCGATATTTATCTGATTGTGGATCCCGCCAGCCAATCGGTCGAAGTCGACCGCCGTCAAAGCGATGGAAGCTATCTGGCCGCTATCGACCTTGCGATGCAGCTATGCGAGTGCCACCCATGATCACTCACATCGTTTCGTTCCAGCGGCGCTAGCTAATCTTCAGCGGCGGCAGCGGGATATGTCCGGGGCGATAAAGCGTGTTGTAGGCACAGAATGGAATCACGTGCCCCGAAGGAAGTACATGATGTGTGCAACACTTCATGACCTGGCGAACATCAAAATTGTAAGCATCGAGGAAGCTGGTGATCGTGATGCGAAGCAGGTCTCTCGCGTTAGCGGTACCCAGCAGCACTCGCTTGAAAAAGCTTTCTAGAACCGGATCCAGTGTCTCGACGTACGTTTTTGCAGCGGTAGGCTGGCCGATCGAAACGACCGAACCGCAACCACAATCGGCTCCGCAGTGCGACATTCGATCGAGGAAAACTTGCATCAGCTTCTTCGATCGATCCGGCGTGAAGCTGATTCCACCGGCGATGAGGTCCAAGTTGTCTCGTACGGATGCGGCCCGAGAAAGCGGCACGATCGAGCCTCCCTCGCGTGCGGCAAGCAGGATTTGATGACAGTTCGGATGCGCGCAGGGAAGCGGCGAAAAGTCTTGCTCGACCACCGCGCCGCTGCTGTTTTGCGACAGACCGCGAATGACATCAGGAAACGTGATGCGGTCCTCTAAGTCTTCGCATGAAAGATATCGGCCTGAGTAGGTTGCCGGTTGAAGACTGATACCGGTCACGTTGCTGCGAGTTCGCGCTTGTCGCCACAGGCTTGCATAAAAGTCATCGCTGACCGGAGGGTGAAGTGTCGCGACCAGAGTGACGTTGATCCCAGCCCTTTCCAAAGCATCCAAGGCGCGGCGTTTGATGTCCGCCAAAGGCTCGCCACGAAGTTGAACCAGTTTTGCATCATCTTCGCCGTCCCACTGCAGATAAATTTCGACTCGATCTTTTCGTTCGGCTAAAAAAGAAACCAGATCTCGGTCTTTGGCCAAGCGGATTCCGTTGGTGTTGATCATCACATAGTCGATCGGTCGCGCGAGTGCCTCATTCACGATGGTTTCGAACTGCGCATGGAGCGTTGGTTCACCGCCGGACAATTGGCAAACTTCGGCGCGGCCTTCGGTGGCAATCAATCGATCCAGCGACGCAGTGATGCTTTCCAACGAATGATCTTTTCCGCCGGGACCGCTGGACGCGAAGCACATCGGGCATGACAAATTACATCGATCGGTAAGTTCAACCAAGCCGACGCAAGTGTGTTGCTCATGATCAGGACAGAGTCCGCAATCATGAGGGCAACCTTTACTGTGCGCGGTCGACCGAGACAAAGGCAATACGCTTGGTGTGTGTCCTTCGCCGCGATCCCACCATGATGAATCACTGCAAACGAAATCGTCGCGTTCACCATGCTCAGGACATCGTTTGCGCAAGTAAACACGCTTTCCAATCGTAATGATCTTTGCCGGAACGACCGTCATGCACTGCGGACAAAGGCTTTGCGTCGTCCCGATCATGATGTGATTCGCTCGCGGGCGCGCATCAAGAACCGGGTTAGCCGAGTTGCTTTGCGATACGATTTTCATGCTTGTGGTTACTTCAGTGGTGAGCGCAATTCGGATTCGGTTTCAATGTTGACGTAAGGTCCCGGCGAGTCCTCTCCTGGCGGTCGTGCCATTCGACTTCGTATCCTCATGGCGATCACAAGGCAGGTCACCCAATAGCCAATGAAGAACGGAATCGCAACTGTCATCTCACCCAAGGCGTTGCCGATGGTCGAGAAGACGAATATGCCTGACCCGATACAAGTGGGAACGAAGAGGATCATGGAAGAAATCGGGACCAAGATGGCGACGGTTGCTTTCCAAGCGACAGATCGAATCGCACCTCCGCCGTGTTCGAAGTATGCAAAACAAAGCAGCACGAAGCCGGCCATCAAAACGACCGGAGACGCAAACAACGCGTATCCTACGAAGTCGCGAAACCCCGAACTCATGCTCAACATCAACACGCCACTGGCCATCGTTGCGCCGACTGCGTAGGCAAGCGAAATACCGATCGGCAGGCCTGCCGGCAGTACGGTCAAACCGAGATCGATTCGCTCGTCAACGACCGGCGGGGGCGCATAGGGCGATGGCTGACCATTCGCTTCTTCGTTTGTTTCCGCAGGACCAGTCATGGGAGGAACTCCTGCGGTGGGAAACAGCGATTATGCTACCAACGGAGACCGAATTTTTCGCCACCGCCAACTCGATCGTTACCACCGCGAAGCGGTCCCGAGTGCATCGCTTTGATGACGGGTTCTCGAACCGGTTCTTCGATTTCCTGGACTTTGGAGTCCGTTTCTTCTACGGTCGCATGAACTTGTTTCATCGAAAGAGAAATTCTCTGGGCATCACGATCGATGGAAAGCACTTTGACTTCAACATCTTGGCCCTCGTTGACAAAGGCTGCCACGTTGCTGACGCGGTGTCCAGCGACTTCGCTGATGTGAACGAGACCTTCGACTCCAGCAGCCAGTCTCACGAACGCACCGAAATTCGCAATTCGCGTTACGGTACCGTTCATTACGGTGCCTGCGGACACGCTGTTCACAAACGCGTCCCAAGGATTTTCCAGCAAGTCACGATAAGACAGGCTCATCTTCCCGGTTTGCTTATCGATGCTGTCGATTTTAACTTGCACCTTTTGACCGACTTCGAGCACTTCACTTGGATGCTTGATTCGGTCCCAGCTCAACTTGCTAATGTGAATCAGGCCTTCTAAGCCACCGAGGTCAACGAACGCTCCGAAGTCCTTGATGGTTCGAACGATGCCTTCCATCAAGTCGCCGGCTTCGATTTTCTCAAGCTGCTCTCGCTTCTTTTCCTGACGCTCTCGTTCCAATACGGCGCGGTGACTGAGCACCAAATTTCCACGTCGCTGGTTGGATTCGGTAACGATACAAACCATTTTTTGGCCGACAAATTCGGCCGTGTCTTCGATGCGGTGTTCGCTGATCTGACTGATCGGAATGAAGCCACGGATGTTGCCCACGGTACATTCAAGGCCACCAGCATTCGATCCCGTGATGGTCGCTTCAACAACCGTACCGATGTCGATGTCTTCCCACTCCGAGACGTCGACGGCTTCACCGGGAAGCGTCAAGACGTAAAGTCCATCAGCCCGATTGATTCCTCGCACGATCACTTCTACCGTGTCGCCCGCTTTGGGCTCTTGGGCGGTAAAGCTGGCAAAGGCAACGACTCCTTCATCAGGACCGCCGAGGCCAACAAACACGCTGTCATCGTGAATCTTGATGATCACAGCAGAAACTCGCTGACCGTCTTCGAGTTCGCTTTTGCGATTGGCCATGCCGGCATTTCCGCCGAGAAAAGCCTCAACGTCTGCACCGGCCAATTCAAGTTCCATTTCAGCCAGCAAGTCATCCGACAATCCCTGACGAAGATTGGGCACAGCCACCTTCGAGTGACGTTCAGTATTGATCGGCTTGGCATTTGCAGCGGCATCTTCGTCGCTTTCGCCTGCCAGCCGTGGTCGACGGTGATCTTGTTTCTTCTTTTCGTCGCGAGGTGGACGAGTCGGTTGACCTTCGGTCTGTCCAGCCGCTGTTGCCGTCTCTGACTTAGTGACTTGAGGCGTTAGCGACTGCGGCTTGGCAGATCCGGGCTTGACGCTTTGAGGCGAAGCAGGCCGAGACGCTGGCGACGATGGCTTGGCCGTTCCTAAGCCGCGCGCGGCGAGTGGACCTTTCCCGCGAATTACCTCGGCCATCGGACTTGGGCCATCTGGTTTTTCGGATGCCGCAGGCGCGGGGGTTACAAGATCAGTGGCAGCCGAGGGCGCCGATGTTGATGTTGTGTCAGGTGAAGCGGGCGAGGACGATTCAAGATCGTTGGACGTACCAATATTCATCGCGAGCAGCAGGACCGAAAAGTAAGGTGAGGGGGAATGAAAATCCTGAAATACCGATCGGAATCGAACGTACGCCAACTCCCAAGGCACTTACGGGAACATCAGTCTAGCCGTTTCCAATCCCCTTCGGTAGTCTTCGGCCAGGGATCGAAATTCTAAATGGTTTGTCCGCCCGCAGCGAGAGATTTGCACGATGACTGAGCTTGAACCGCATGCCGTGCCTTGGTTGGCGAAACGCTAGCATCGGTCCTTGCGCCGATGCCGCTGCCGGGCCTCGGCACCGGACCCGTGATGTGCTCGCGTCGAAACTGGCTTGATTAAGAACCTATCCGAAAACCGTTAGCCGCATGGCGTCAGCCGCGGTTTCCTCCGGTTTTCGGATAGGTTCTAAGTGTGAGGGTGATCGTCCGCAGTTTCACTTAAGCTGGCCGGCATCGAGGTTACGGTCGGTGAAAAAGTGGTAGACGGGAGTTTCAGCCAGTCGGTGATAACGACTCGCTGGACCAACGGTTCGTTGAGTTGCTTCCCGACCAAGTCCATCAAGCGTTCTCGAATTTGAGTTTGCGTAGGGTCGGCAAGCCATTCCGGTTCAACCTGTCGCAACAATTGCTCAGCCGATTCAAGAATCTCAATCTTAAGCTTCTTGATGCTTTCTTCGGCTTGAACTCGGTGACTTGGATCCGCGATCGCGTACAAGCGGAACTGATAGACAGTTTCAAAATCCTTGATGTTTTGGAACCGGAACGTTCCAATTTCGATCGCGGTGCTCTTGGCATTGGTCAGGCGAGACACGCGACTTCGAACGTAGCCGATGATCGACGCATGTGCGACGACGACGACGAGGATTAGTCCAGCGGCCCAGTAGCGTTTTATTAGGTTCACGATGAACAGCTTTTACCAGTATTGTCGAAGATAGCGATTAAACCTTGCCTACAAGGCGATGGTGGTCATCTTGCCGGGCTCGCAATTCGACCGTTAGGAGTTTAGATCGCGAATCGAGCGCGTGACGGAAAAGTTTGGGCGAACATATTCCTTGAAAATTGGTTAGGACGCAGATTGAATCCAAAATTTAGCGTGTTGATATGTACCAGTCCCAAAGCTGGGAACGGATCGGGTAGGGAGCGGATCGCACATTTGAGTGAGATGCTTCGCGTGAAGGGAATTTCGGCGGAAGTAACGACTGACGTTGCAAGGGTTCGCCAAAGGGCCCAGGAGCCGCGAAATCACGACGACGCATCGCTGATCATTGTGAGTGCCGGTGGCGACGGAACGCTGTCGCTGGTTGTGCAGAATACGCCCAAGTCGACCGTACTGATTCCCATGCCGCTGGGAACTGAGAATTTGCTCGCTCGGCATTTCGGCTTTGTCTCTGACCCACAAGCGATCATTCGCACAATGCAGTTCGGGCACGATCATACGATCGACGCTGGATCGGCCAATGGCAAGCTATTTTTGGTTATGGTTACCTGCGGTTTTGACGCCGAAGTCGTCCGTGCTGTGCATTTGCGTCGACGCGGGCACATCAGTCGCTTTAGCTACTTTTGGCCGACCCTTCGAACGATTCGCCGCTACTCATTCCCAACACTTCAGGTTCGTTGGCAACGCGAAGGCACGGACCCGTCTGATTTCCAGTATCAAACATCACCTGACGAGACCTGTTGTTGGGCGATGGTGTTTAATCTCCCCCGTTACGCGGCGTCCTTGCCAATCGAACAGGCAGCGAAGGCAGACGATGGAAGGCTCGATTTTTGCGGACTGCAACGCGGAGGATTCCTGAACGGCCTCCGTTACCTGGGCGGAATCGTCACTGGTCGTCATATTCACTGGACCGACGTGACGCGACGATCGATTCTTCGCTGCCGCATCACATCATCCAGTCCTGTTTCTTACCAACTCGATGGTGACTATGCCGGGCGATTGCCGATTGAGATCCGCATTTTGCCAAAGCACGTTACGCTTCGGCTTCCACCGAGGAATCGCGAAACCAAATCCTGAATAGAATGACTGTGAACACCAGTACACATCCTCCCGCGCCCGCGCCTGTTTCCCCTGTCAAGATTGGCGATTATCGATGCGGCGATGGTTCGCTGATGCTGATTGCTGGGCCCTGCGTTCTTCAAACCGATGACTTGACGATGCGAATCGCCGAGTCTTTGCTTGAAACGTCCCAGCGGCACAACGTTCAATTGGTCTTCAAGGCATCGTTCGACAAAGCGAATCGGACAAGTTTGACGGCCGAACGTGGGCCGGGTATCGACGAAGGGCTTGCGATATTGGAGCGGGTAACCGCCAAAACTGGCCTACCGGTTACCACCGACATTCATCTTCCTGGGCACGCAGCACCGGCAGCCGAAGTTTGTCATTTGCTTCAAATCCCCGCGTTTTTAGCGCGTCAAACGGATTTGCTTGTTGCAGCAGCGGTTACCGGTCGCCCGGTCAACGTTAAGAAAGGACAATTCATGTCGCCAGACGACATGCGTTATGCCGTCGAGAAAATTCGTGGCACCGTGATCCCTGCGACGGCGCATGAACCGCAAGCGGGACCGAATCGGATTCTGCTTTGCGAGCGCGGGACTTTTTTCGGCTATGGGCGGTTGGTCAACGACATGACTTCGTTGCCAATCATGCGTTCTCTCGGCGTTCCCGTTGTTTTCGATGCCACCCACAGCGTTCAGCGGCCAGGCGGACTGGGGGGGGCGACAGGCGGAAATCGTGAAATGGTCGAACCACTCGCTCGGGCCGCCGTAGCCATGGGTATCGATGCGTTGTTTTTCGAAACCCATCCCGATCCAGCAAGCTCCCCCAGCGATGGGCCTAACATGATTCCATTGGACCAGTTTGATCGGGTCATCCAGCGTTTGGTTGCCCTGCATCAAACCGTTCAAGCCATCCGTCGATGAGTGTAGCTGCCTTCGATTATTTTTGCCCACGCACTATTCACCTCATGACGATGACTTATTCCGTTCAACGCTCAACCACTCGTTTCTTGCTACTGGTTGCGATAGCTCTCTGCGTAGGTTGCCAGGACGATATGTCGACGGTTCGCAAGATCCAAGCCGCTCGCCAAGCTCGCCAGAAAGCCGAAACGAAAGTCGACCACGTTGGTGAGTCGATCAGTCTAGTGTCGCGACTGATCGAACTTGATGGAGAAAGTGCCGGTCGACAGATTGTCTATCACCTCAACGCATGGAATCAATCTCAAGAGGCGAAGCGGAATCAGGGGGCAACCACCGGCGGCCAATCACCCTCAGAGAATGAGTTTAGGCCGACGCGTTTACTCCGCACGATCGAAGAATTGATCTCGTATGACGAAGCCGTCAAAACGGTGTCACAGGCCGAGTTCGTTCCGTTGGATGTCTATAACCTTCGATACTGCTATCTTCTGCGGAAGGTCACTGATTGGGTTCTTGAGAATTCGCCTGATGATCCTTTATGGCAACATTGGGTTGATGACAATCGTAAAGCTTTGGGTGAAGAAAACAGCAACTCGCTCGCCTCGGCAATAAAACTGTTTGACTGGGTGACCCGCAATATCGCGCTGGAGCCGATGGTATTCGGCAACGAAGCGCCTCCCGTGCCACGTTTGCCAATGAATATGGAGTTTCGTGGGGCTGGCTATCGACAGACTCCGTATGAAACGCTGTTTCGTGGCACTGGTGATGCCTTGCAACGCAGTACAACGTTCATTTCCCTTTGCCGCCAAGCTTCGATTCCTGCCTGCATGTTAGGTGTTGTCGACAGCTCTGGTAATTTTAGCCCGTGGATCACCGGTGTAATGGTTGGTAAAGAATTGTATTTGTTCGATTGTGGTTTAGGTGTGCCCGTGCCAGGCCCAAACCAAGTCGGCATTGCAACGCTAAGCGAAGCACGCAGCGACGCCAGTGTCTTGCGCCGCATGAGTGTTCCTGGTTGGTTCGAGTACCCAGTGAAAAAGGACGATATCCAACAGTGTGCGGCGATGTTGGCTCTTGAACCGGAGACCATGAGTGTGCGATCGAAGCGATTGCAAGAGGCATTGACCGGAGACTTACGGCTTGTTTTGTACGAAGATGCCGATGCAATCGCGGACGCACTTGAAGCATTGCCGGGAATTGCTTCTGTGAAAATCTGGGACGTTCCTCTGAAGGCTCGCGTTTATAACGCAGCGTTACAACAGATAGCGAAGAACAATCCGGTGGTCGCGTTTTTTACCCTTGCCGAATGGACGATTTTAGAGGGCGAGTTTGACCAAGCAAAACGGTTAGCGCAAGGTCGGTGGAGGCATTTGCAAGGAATTTTCGAAGATGATGACGAAGATTCGACTCAAGGTGCAAAGTCTCTTTTTCTTAGCCAGAGACAACCCGAGTTCGAGATCGCGGATCTTCGTATCGATGTCGAACTGCAGAAGCAATATGGCATTAGACGAACTCTTGGCGTAACTCCCGAAATCTATGACCGTCAGATTCAGCAAGTGCAACAGATTATGCGTCAGGGCAAGAATACGGCAACCTTTTGGATTGCCCTCATCCAGTACGAAAACAGCCGATTTGATCTCGCTGAGAATTGGTTCGGCACGCGAGTCCTCGGCGACAAGCAGGCGTCTCGCTGGGAGCAAGCCGCTCGATACAATCTCGCTCGATCTCTCGAAACGCTCGACCAAGCCGACAAAGCCATTGAACTCTATAAGACCGAAGGCGACCTACAAGAGCATGGAAATCGTATTCGAGCTAGGTTGCTCGCGAAGTCAAAGGGCGATTCCAGCGATGCCGAAGAACCGCAAAACTGATTGGCTTGGTTGACCGGCCGGAAATGAGTTGCGGTTCGTCAACTCAATGCAGTGCGACTTAACGGGATGGACTTGTTCGTCAACCTTGTCAAGGCATCGCTGTACTTGGCTCGAGTTTGCATGACAACCTCGATCGGCAGTGGCGGTGGAGGGCTATTACGATCCCAGTCGCTGTTCATCAGCCACTCTCGGACATACTGTTTGTCGAAAGATTTTTGTGCCCGTCCTGGTTGATAGTCGTTGACCGACCAAAAACGCGAGCTGTCCGGTGTGAGAACCTCGTCGATGAGGATTAACCGATTGTCGGCGATGCCAAACTCGAACTTCGTGTCGGCGATGATGATCCCGCAGGACAGTGCATGTTGTGACGCACGGGTGAAAATAGCGAGACTCTGCTGTCTGAGTTGTTCGGCCAGAGTGACCCCGATCGTCGAAGCCATGTTTTCGATGGTTGTGTTCATGTCGTGACCCGACTCCGCCTTCGTTGTCGGGGTAAAAATCGGTTCGGGGAGCCGGTCGCACTGGACCAAGCCTGCTGGCAATCGAATTCCGCAGATCTGTCCGGTTCGCTCGTATTCTTGTAGACCCGTTCCCTCCAAATACCCTCGGACGACGCACTCAAAAGGAACCACTTCGGCTTTGCGGACAATCATCGTTCGGCCCACGAGCGGCGAGGCATCGGTTCCTTCTGGCAACGCATTATGCGGGAATTCGTTGCCCAAGAGGTGGTGCTCCAGGTCCGAGAACTTCGCAAACCAAAATTCGCTCATCGCCGTCAAAATACGCCCTTTGTCGGGAATCCCTGTGGGCAAGATATAGTCAAAAGCACTGATTCGATCGGTGCTTACAATCGCGTATCGATCGCCCAGGTCGTAGACATCCCGCACTTTACCGCTTCGTTTGGGAAACGGCAGTTCGGTGGCGATCAACGCCCCGTTAGAGTCGAATTGAAACACACAAAACTCGTTTCGATTGAGGACTTGAGCAATTGGAAATGGATAAGTATGGTTCGCCGACGTAATGGCGCTAGTTCGTTTCGCAAATGTGGCGTTCCAAACGATCCCCGGCAACCATCCCTTCACTTTTCCATTTTTCATCGTGACTTGATCTCCAGAATCCCGTCGCGCTACTGAACAAAACCGTTGTTGAAGGTATCATCGCGTCATGGGCCAATTCATCTTTGACGTCGCCGAATCACAACACCAACTTTGGGCACGATCCATTTGGTCGTCGGCCTACATTTGTGGCATTGAGGGCGTGCCCTGGTACACAACGGCTCGACTCGAAGCCGATCGATTGACCGTGGAACGAGACATCGATGAATCGGGAAAGCTGTACTTGCCATGGCCGATCGAAGGTTTTGGTCCGATGATGCAGGCTACCTGTTCATTGCGCCCATCGCCAAGACCGTATTCTCTCTTGCTGGAGCTGGCGCGAGGCGGTTGCTACAACGTGCGAAGCCAATCGGATGTTTGGCATCGTTCTGGCTTACGACTGGAGGAGTCGTTCAATCGGAATCTTGATGAGGCCACGGCCGCCTTCATTGAAGCAAGCGGCTGTGGCGAACGTCTTGGGGTTCAGAGTGAATTCGCGTTGCGATCACTGAGTCTTTTGCATGCCGCCGCCGAAGAATTGTCTGAATCCTATGCGGCGCAAGCGATTTCTTTTCGAAAACAGAACGAATCAAAGCTCAGCACACTGATCGGCGGAATGATTCACTGCGAGGGTGGCGAGCCAAAGCATGGCGCCGACTACAGCGGTGCATTCAATGCAACGTCAGTAAGAATGAGTTGGGGAGAGATCGAAACGGATGCCGGGCGTTACGATTACGATCGAATCGATGAGGTATTGGGTTGGGCATCGGCGGTTGGGCTTCGAGTGATCGGTGGACCACTGCTAGACTTTCATGACCGGATGCTTCCTCACTGGTTGTATTTGATCGAGGACGACTTCGACAAATTGCTCGATTCGGTCAATGGTTTTGTGGAACGAACCGTCAAACGCTATCGAGGACGCGTGCAGATTTGGAACTGCGCCTCGGGATTGAATACACAAGGACCGATCGATCTTTCCGACGAACAGATCATGCGTCTAGCGGTGACCGTGTTGCAAACGGTTCGTCGGATCGACCCTCAGACACCGGCGATTATCAGTTTCGATCAACCGTTTGGCGAATACCTTGCCCATCACCGCAACGGAATCTCACCGATCCACTTTGCCGATGCACTCGCCCGCAGTGGATTGGGTATGGCAGGTTTAGGAGTCGAGCTTCGTGTGGGTTACTCTGGATTCGGAACCTTACCCCGTTCGACGCTTCAGATCGGACAAATGCTTGATCGATGGGCGACGTTGGGAATGCCATTGCTAGTCCAGGTCGCTATTCCCGCAGAAACATCGACCGACAGCCTCGCGCGGCGACCGGGAAGTCTGCTGACAATGGGCGGCGATGAAGTTGTCGGAGAAGTTACCCAGATGCGGTACGCGAGCGCGATCATCAAAATGTTGCTGGCCAAACAATTCGTGCATGCGATTGTTTGGGAGGGCTGGGACGACACCGTGCCGCATTTGCTGCCCCATTCGGGATTGATTGGATCGTCAGGGACGCGGCCGTTACTGGAGTATTTCAAGCGACTTCGGCGTGACCTACTTGCCTAAAATCGAGCGTGAAATAAGTACCTAGCAGAAATTCTTACGCTTCCTAACTGTGATCCAAGGAGAATCGATCATGAGAATGAATTCTTTGACTTTCAGCGTCATCGTGACGTGGTATTGTACGGCGTCTTGGGCTCAAGCAATCATTCAGCCCACCGGTCCGGTCGAATTGATTCAAGACAACTTTCAGTTTACCGAAGGGCCTGCGGCGGCTTCCAACGGCAGTGTCTACTTCAGCGACATTCCGGCGGCAACGATCCAGCGATTGGACGCAGGAGGGAAGATTAGCGTTTTCACAGCTGAATCAAAACATACCAACGGCATGATATTTACATCCGATGGCAGATTGCTTGGCTGCCAAATGGATGGCGCTGTTGTCCAGTATGACCTTGCAACTGGCAAAGTCGCAAAAGTCTTGGCCGATTCATTTAAAGGCAAACGGTTCAACGCACCGAACGACCTGATTATTGACAAGGACGGCGGCATCTACTTCACCGATCCGTTGTACCGTGCACCTGAACCGTTGCCCCAAGAAGTGCAAGCGGTTTATTACATCAGTCGTGATGAAATCGTAAGTCGTGTTACCGAGCCAATCGCGGCCCCCAATGGGATCGCACTGTCGCCCGATGTGAGCAAGCTGTATGTCATCCCGAGCATGCAGTCAAAGATGTTGGTCTTTGACGTTTTGTCTCCGGGAAAACTCGGTGAACCTTCGGTCCTTTGCACCGTGCGACAACCTGAGGGGCAAACATCGACAGGGGGCGATGGGATGGTTGTTGACGAATCAGGCAACCTTTACATCACGACCCATATCGGCGTGCAGATTTTTTCTGCCTCCGGTGCAGCCATTGGTTTGATCGAGATTCCTGAACAGCCGGCCAACGTTACTTTTGGTGGCGTTGATCGCAAAACGATGTATATCACGGCTCGAACCAGCGTTTACAGGGTCCGGATGCCAATCGCGGGTCTCGCGCCTAACTGATTCGCCGCAAATTTCCCAAAGCGCGAGTACCGAGTTATAGTAAACTGAGCTTGGTCCGTTGTCTCAACGGCCCGCGACTATTTCGTTGATTCGCCGCGTCTCTTTTGCTCCCACCTTTCGGCCCTTTTTTCAGCGTGCCATCAAAAATGAAAAAAAAACTTTCCCTGATCGGATTCTTCGCCTTGTTGGCAACTTTGGCCAGTCCGCTGCTCGCCGCGAAGCCGAATGTTCTGTTCATCATTTCGGATGACTTGAATAACTACCTTGGTTGCTACGGTGATCCGCTGGCGAAAACACCGAACATCGACAAGCTGGCGGCACGCGGAGTAAGGTTCGATCGGGCATACTGTACGTTTCCGCTTTGCGGCCCGAGTCGAAACTCGATGTTGACCGGGCTGTATCCCAACAGCACCGGAATTCTTGCCAATGCACAGGTCTTTCGCCAAACGATTCCGACGCAAACGAGTCTCCCGGAGGCGTTCCGAAACGCCGGCTACTTCGCCGCAAGGATCGGCAAGCTGTACCATTACAATGTTCCCACATCGATCGGAACGAACGGGCATGATGATCCTGGTTCGTGGGAGTTGGAACTGAACCCGGCGGGCGTGGACCGGATGGAAGAAGAGCCTAAGATCACGACGCTGACGCCCGGTCAATTCGGTGGAACACTTAGCTGGTACGCGTCGCCGAAAGGAGATGCAGAGCATACCGACGGAAAAATGGCGGCGGACGCTGACTGGGTGTTGGAACGATGTGCGCGGCAAACAGATCGCCCCTTCTTTCTTGCCGTCGGCTTCTTTCGGCCGCATACGCCCTACGTCGCTCCCCAAAGTCCCTATTTCGGAATGTATCGGCAGGCCGATATGCCGTTGTTCCCGACCGTTGATAAGAATCCGCCGGAAGTTCCGGCGGCAGCGCTGGCAAGTTACAAGAAAGATCAAGATCAACTTACCGACGATACGCGTCGCGAGTGTCTTCAGGCTTACTATGCGAGCATCAGTTTCATGGACGCTCAAGTCGGTCGAGTGGTGGATTCGCTCGACCGTCATGGACTTTCCGGCAACACGATCATCGTCTTTACCAGTGACCATGGTTATCACACCGGGCAACACGGTTTGTGGCAAAAACAGAGCCTTTTCGAGGGCAGTTCGCGCGTTCCATTACTAATTGTTGCACCTGGGTCGATGACCGGTTCGGTCGTGAAGGCTCCCGTAAGTCATCTTGACGTTTATCCGACGTTGATGGACCTCGCGGGTCTGAAAGGACCCAAGAATCTTCAAGGTCAAAGTCTTGCGCCGATGTTGAAGGATTCGTCTGTCGTTGGACGCGGTTGGGCATTGACCCAAGTCGTTCGTGGAGGTAACGTCGCCCCCGTTGTCGGTAAAGGCAAGAATCGAGGGAATCAACGTTTCTTTGGATACAGTCTACGAACTCCGCGTTGGCGTTACACGGAATGGGCGGAGGGCGAACAGGGTCGCGAGCTCTACGACCATGATGCGGATCCAGGTGAATTAATGAACCTTGCTGGAAAGCCAGAGCACTCGAAGACCGTTAAAGAACTTTCGATGCAGCTCCGTAACGCCGCATCGGCATCGTTTCCGACCTCGGGTGAAACGCCGCCAATAAAAGCAGACATCTGGGCACCAACACTTACCGTCCCCTAAATAAACGTGTAGCCTTCTTCTCCGTGATCGGCAATGTCCAATCCTCGTTGCTCGCTCTCGGCGCGAACTCGCAAACCGACAAGGATGTCGACGATCTTCAGTATCACAAAGCTGCCGATACCCGCGAATGCGAAAGTGATCAGGACGGCCGCCGTCTGACCGATGATCGTTTGGCTGTTTCCTTCAAGCAGTCCAAGGGGCTCGGAACCGGCAATGTTCCAGCACGCGCGTGTCGCAAACACGCCTGTTAGGATCGCGCCCAACGTTCCTCCTACACCATGTACGCCAAACGCATCCAGCGCATCATCGTACTTCAATCGGTGCTTCAACATCGAACAGGCGAAATAGCAAACGATACCGGCGGCTGCACCCATGACGAGCGATGGCATTGGTTGAACGAAGCCGGCCGCCGGCGTGATGCAAACCAGACCCGCAACGGCGCCAGAGCTTGCACCGAGAACGGTTGGCTTGCCGTTGAGTGTCCATTCGGTGAGCGCCCACGCGATTGCGCCAGCCGCCGCCGAGAAATGCGTCACGACAAAGGCGCTGCTGGTCAATTCGTCGCAGAGAAGTTCGCTTCCTGCGTTGAATCCGAACCATCCGAACCAAAGCATCGAGGCGCCGAGCGCCGTATAAGTAAGATTGTGGGGCTGATGAGGTTCACTCGGGTATCCCATGCGTGGCCCGAGCAACACCGCCGCGACCAGCGCTGAAACTCCACTGCTAATGTGGACCACTGTTCCGCCCGCGAAGTCGAGTGCACCACCGGCGATACTTGCCTTGTTGTAAGACAGCGGGCCTCCATCCCATACCCAGTGACAAAGCGGGCAATAGATAAGCGTTCCCCACAACAGACAGAACAACGTCATCGCGCTGAACTTCATTCGCTCTGCAAAGGCTCCGCAGATGAGGGCCGGTGTAATGATAAAGAACATGCCTTGAAAAAGCATGTGTGTCAGCCGTGGAATGCCGCCTTCCATTGGTGTCTCGGGAGCGCCAGTGGTTTCATTCCAAAATCGTTGAACGTCATGCATGAACAGATAATCGGCGTTTCCGATCCAACCACCGGTCCCACCGAAGGCAAGGGAATATCCGTAGATCGCCCAAATGATAGTCATCATTCCCATCAAAAAAACGCACTGCATCATCACACTTAGGACGTTTTTCTTCCGGACTAGGCCACCATAAAACATCGCAAGTCCGGGAGCGGTCATGAACAGCACCAGCGCACAACATGTCAGCATCCACGCGTTGTGACCGGCAAGCGTTGCAGTCGTAATTGCCGACTCCATTTCGCTTAGTCGGATGTCGTCCGGCGAAGCGAGCGCCGTGGTTTCCGCTTCCGCCGGTGCCAAAGAGTCCTGTCCGTAAATAGTCAGGGCATCCGCGGTCGCTGCAAAGATCATGGAAAATAACAGGATTGCGAATCGAAAATGACGTCTGTTCGATTTGGTCACGATCTGGGTCACGATACCGGTCCTGGGAAGAAAAAAGTTTGTCAGGTCAAGCGAGGGCAAATCAATCGGGGCAGGTGACCGCTCGCTGCGATCGCTGTCTCGACTTGTTAATCAAATTAAGCTGCCGATCAGCTCGGCGAAACCCATCGCCAAAATTGAACTGCTGAATCAGTCTGTTCGTCGTCTCAATCCAGGCGCCAAATGCCCGTTGCGGCAGGTGGGTTCCAAAATCTTTGATTTCGAGTGAGCATATCGGATCACGCGGGTTTCGCGAGTACCTCGAACGGGGTTAGAATCCAACCCGTTGTTTTCAGGTTCGCGTGGGCCTGCTCGGAAAACAAAGGACCATTCTCAAATTTTCGGCAGCGGTGAAGAAGATGAGCGGTGATTGCGATTTTGGTTTGATCGGCTTGGCGGTCATGGGCGAGAACTTGGCCTTGAATGTTGAAAGCCGAGGTTACAAGGTCGCGGTTTTCAATCGTACGACCAGCAAGGTTGACGAATTAATGCAAGGGCGAGCCAAGGGCAAAAATTTTGTCGGCTGCCATTCCATTGAAGAGTTCGTGAAATCGGTTGCACGTCCACGCAAGTTGATGATGCTCGTGCAGGCGGGGCCAGCGGTCGATGCCCTCATCCAACAATTGATTCCGCTATGCGATCCCGGCGACATCATCATCGACGGCGGAAATTCCGAGTACCTCGATTCCGAACGCCGTACTAAGACCGTCGAAGATGCCGGACTGTTGTTCTGTGGATGCGGTGTCTCCGGTGGTGAAGAAGGCGCACTCAAGGGCCCAAGTTTGATGCCGGGCGG
>Ga0105046_10001010_pt1 | contig 42018 bp, 41 predicted proteins | sample MAT03_FD_78385 | JGI IMG/M metagenome (GOLD analysis project Ga0105046, IMG submission 78385) | Freshwater microbial communities from Lake Fryxell liftoff mats and glacier meltwater in Antarctica - MAT-03 (megahit assembly) | ecosystem: Environmental > Aquatic > Freshwater > Ice > Liftoff... | reverse complement strand
GGTAGTCGGCGCCGCTACCCGGCGCCCGAGCTCTTCACCTCGCCGGAGTTGAAGTCCGAGTTCTTCTTCGAGAACACCTCGAGGCGCTGCTCGGGCGTCATGGACCGGATCTGCGCCCAGCCTTCGGCGGGAAACGCCGATACCTCGGTCATATCGCCGACAGGGATTATCGAGTGCACGAGCTGCTCGTCATAGACGTGCACGACGTTGATCGACTGGCCGTTGTCGACTCCCGAGAGCACGCGATCGTGCGCGCTGAGGTCAAGGGTGTAGCAGGTCGCCGACGCAACGGACACCGGGATGCCGGCGAAAGTCGAGTGGGTTGAGTAGTGCAGGTGCCCGGCGAGGATTCCGCGAACATCCGATCCCTTGAGCACGGCGGCGAGTCGCTGCTGGTGCTGCAGCTCGAGCATTCCCATGGCTTCGAGCAACGGGGTGGGGATCGGCGGGTGGTGCACGGCGAGCAGGCTGCCGTTGGGCGCGGGGCTGGCAAGCACGTCGGCGAGCCAGTCGAGCTGGTCGTCGGTGATATCGCCGTGGTGGTAGCCGGGCACCGTCGTGTCGAACGAGATGATGCGAAGGCCGTCGATGTCGTAGACCCGGTCTTGCGGCGCGTCCGAATCCTCATCGAAGAGCAGGCGCGAATAATCGCGACGCTCATCGTGGTTGCCCATCACCCAGATGACCTTGGCGCCCATGCGCTCGGCGACGGGCTCGACCAATTCGCGCAGCCGCGTGTAAGCGTCGGGTTCACCGAGGTCGGCGAGGTCGCCCGTGAACACGATCGCCTGGGGCTGAGCAATCGAGCGCTCCAGCTGCGCGAGCGCCTGACCCAGATGCTCGATCGTGTTGACCTTGCCATAGAGGGGGCGGCCACCGGCGAGCAGGTGGGTGTCGCTGATGTGCGCGATGACGTGGGAGGCGGCGGGGTACTGCCCGAGTTGGATCACCCACCAACCCTATTGCGCCACGGATATCCGGGCGAGAAACGCTACCCCGGCAGGCTGCGCAACCACCCCCGATCAGTCCCTCGTACGACGCCCTCGAGGTCCAGGGCGCCGATAACGGTCATCACTGCGGCAACGGACAGCCCGGAACGCGCAGCGATATCTGCTGCCTGGCGCGGCGAGCGAGTGCTGAGGGCGTCGAGCACTCGGGTCACGTCGGGGCTCGAGCCGCGGAGGGGGGCCGACCTCTCTTCGAGCGTACCCAGCGGCGCAAGCTCGGCCATCTCATCCGCGTTGGTGACACATGTGGCGTTCATCTCACGAATGAGCTTGTGACACCCGGCCGACGCGGCACTCGTCACGGGCCCCGGGACCGCGCCGAGCGGCCTCCCGATGGTCGCGGCGTGCCCGGCCGTATTGAGGGTTCCCGAGCGCCAGCCCGCCTCGATCACCACCGTCGCAAGACTTGCCGCGGCGATCAGCCGATTGCGCTGCAGGAAACGCCATTTTGTTGGCGCCAAGCCGCATGGCAGCTCCGAGATCACCGCACCCGTCTCGACGATGCGAGTGAGCAGCGCCTCGTGGCCGCTCGGATAGAACCTGTCGACCCCACCCGCCATGAAGGCAATCGTCATGCCATGACTGGCAAGCGCGGCGCGATGCGCCATCCCGTCGATTCCATAAGCGCCGCCTGAGGTGATGGCATACCCGCGGTCGATCAGACCTGCCGACGCCTCCATCGTGACGTGTTCACCGTAGCCGGTGGCCGCACGAGCTCCCACGAGAGAAATCGACCGACCGAGAGCACCGTAGGCGGCATCGGTTCCCCTGGTCCAGAGGGCGATTGGCGCCTGCTCGCCGAGCGAACCTACACCTTCAGGCCAGTCGTGCTCCCCCGGGACGCGCAGGCGCGCACCGCACCGTGCTGCCTGGCGCAGCGCGATTAGGGCGTTCGCAGAGGTGAGTCGCGGCTGCCAGCGTTCGATCCCCTGCGCCAACTGGTCCCCGCTGACCCCCACCGACGAATCGAGGGCGGCAAGCAGCTCGCCAGCTGTCCACCTTTCGACCACCGCAGCTAAGGCTCGCGCCGGCCCGAGCTGCTCGATGATCAGGCCGCTGACTCGATCGCCCGGTTCTGCAATTCCCGTCCACGTGGCCCGGGCAAACCGCTGCTCGATGGCATCGCGATCAAGGTCATCCCCTGCGACCGCGCGCACGAGCGTCGCGACCTCCGCCTCTTTCAGTCCAAACATGCTCAACTCGACATCGCCTTTCTCAGATAAAGCGCCTGGCCGAGATGCTCAGCGGTTGGCCGCGATGATCCCTCCAGGTCACAAAGGGTCCACGCCAGTCGCAGAATTCGGTCGTATCCGCGCATAGTTATCCCGCCGCGTTCGAGTGCCCGATCGATCGATGCGGTCACCGATGGCGACAGCCGCACCCCCGCACCTCGAAGCCACGCTCCGGGCACCTGCGAGTTGAGCGTCCACGGGGTTTTCGCCAGCCGTTCGGCGGCGGTTGCTCGCGCCGCAGTGACCCTGGCCCGGGCATCCTGAGTCGACATTCGTTGCTCAGAGGCGGCCAGCCGCACGTGTGCAGACGTGATGCGCGCCACCCGGTACTGGATGTCGATGCGGTCCAGTAGCGGACCTGAGAGACGATTGACATATCGGCGGCGAGCCTGTGGCGGACACGTACACTCCGAGTCCCGCGCGCCGTACTGCCCGCACGGGCAAGGGTTCGCGGCCATCACTAGCTGGAAGCTGCCGGGAAACGTGGCCACCGAATTGGCTCGGTGAATCGAGATCACGCCCGACTCGAGCGGCTGCCGTAGAGCGTCGAGCACCGAGGGCGCGAACTCGGGCGCTTCGTCTAAAAAGAGCACGCCATGGGATGCCCGCGCTGCGGCCCCCGGACGAATCAGTCCGCTTCCACCTCCGACCAGGGCTGCAGCCGAGGCGGTGTGGTGGGGGCTCTCGAACGGTGGACGCCTCGAAAGAGAACCGGCCACCGGCATTCCAGCGAGCGAGCGCACCGAACTGACTTCGAGCGCGGCCGCCGCAGACAGGTCGGGCAAGAGTCCGGGCAGCCGGGCGGCGAGCATCGTCTTTCCCGCGCCGGGGGGTCCGAGCAGGAAGACGTGGTGCCCGCCGGCCGCCGCCGCGATCATGGCCTCGATCGCATCGGCATTGCCGATCACGTCTGCGAGGTCGCCAGGATCCTCTTCGAGCTCTCCCAATGCCGGCCTCATGATGGGCTCGACCTCCTCGGGCTCGAAGGTGCCACCGTGCCAAATTGCGGCGTCACGCAGCGACGCCACGGCAACGATCCGCACGCCCGGTACGAGCGACGCCTCCTCGGCATTGCCCGTGGGCACCATGACGGTCTCGAAACCGGCCCGCGACGCCGCGAGCACCGCGGGCAGAATCCCGTTGATGGGCCTGAGACGCCCGTCGAGCCCCAACTCGCCCAGATGTACGACAGAATCGATCGACCTCGCATTGATCGTCTCGGCGGCAGCCAGGATCGCGACCGCGATACCCAGGTCGAACCCCGAACCGTGCTTGGGCAGTGCCGCGGGCGACAGGTTTACGGTGATCTTGCGTGACGGCAGCCCGCACCCCGAGTTGGTGGCCGCGGCCCGCACGCGGTCTTTCGCTTCGCCGAGTGCGGCATCCGGAAGTCCGATGAGCACGAACGACGGGAGGTTGCTGGAAATGTCTGCCTCGATTTCGACCACGGCGCCCGTGAGCCCCAGCAGCGAGATGGCGTGAGTGCGACCGATCGGCATCAAAACACCCGTTTGAGGTGCTCGATTTCGGGAGCACAGAAACTCGGAGCGATCACCGCGATCGCATCGATGCGGATGCGGTCGTGATTTGCGGGGTGCGCTACGCACCAGGCGGCAGCGAGGCGCCGCAGCCGGGCGAGCTTCTGGGCGGTGATGGCCTCGAGTGGATGCCCGTAGGCCACGCTCGACCGCGTTTTCACCTCCACGAACACGAGTTCGTCGCCGTCGCGGGCTATCACGTCGATCTCGCCCTGAGGGCAGCGCCAGTTGCGTTCGACGATCGTCAGCCCCGAAGCCACCAAATGCAGCGCCGCCAGATCTTCGCCACGTCGCCCCAGTGCATCCTTTGCCGCCATGGGTCAAGAGTGCGCGGTGGCACCACGGCGCACGGGCCGATCAGCGGCACCGGTGCGAAACGGGCGAGGAACCCCTGAACGGGAGGAGAGGAGAACTACTCGTCGAGCGCGAGTTCCTTGGGCAACTCGAGTTCTTTGGCCGAGAGCTCCTCGACGTTGACGTCTTTGAACGTGAGCACCCGCACCGACTTTACGAAACGGTCGGAGCGGTACACGTCCCAGACCCAGACATCACTCATGGTGAGCTCGAAGTAGAAGTCGTGCTCGGTATCCTGGCGAACCAGCTCGACCTCATTGGCCAGATAGAAGCGACGCTCGGTTTCCACGACATATCGAAACTGGCTAACGACGTCGCGATACTCGCGGTACAGCGCTAGCTCGACCTCCCGGTCGTAGTCTTCAAACTCGTCTTCGTCCATGCTTCGACAAGTCTAGGCGCTCGGCGCAGTCCTGTCCTTGAGCCAGGTGTGCCGGTGCAGCTCGGTGGCGCCGAGCTGATCTATGGCCGCGAAGTGCTCGCTCGATCCGTAGCCCTTGTTGCCCCGCCAGCCGTAGCCGGGGATCCGGTCATCCGCCTCGATCATCAATCGATCGCGGTGTACCTTGGCGATCACGGATGCCGCGGCAACCGAAGCGCAGTCCCGATCAGCCTTGACGCGCAGGTATACCCGCGGAGGTTTCGACAGGGCGGGCGTCAGCCAGTCGTGTGCGCCATCGAGCAATACGACGCTCTCGTGAATCACCGCGCCCGCCTCGTGGAGCTGGGTGAGCGCTCGGCGTCCGGCAAGCCCGAGCGCCGCGATGATGCCGATGCTGTCGACCTCGTCTGCCGAAGCCAGGCCAACCGCCGAGAACAGCGACCACGTGACGGCCAACGGCGACAATTCCTCGCGGCGCTTCTCGCTGAGCATCTTGGAGTCGCGCAAGCCCGTCGGCTGCGCACGCACCCCGGGGCCCACCGCCGAGAATCCGACAGCGACCGGGCCGGCGATCGCGCCGCGACCGACCTCGTCGCATCCGATCACAAAACGGGCGCCCTCGCGGTGAAGCGTGCGCTCCACCGCGAGGGTCGGGTCTGCGACGGTCACTTCTGCGATGACTCCACGTCACGGAAGGTGAGCGGGTAGTTGTCGAGCCAGGTCCAGCGGCTGGCCGGCCAGCTGATCAGCAGCGCGCGCCCGACGACGTTGTCGATCGGAACGAAACCACCGGTGGGGTCGTTGCGGTGAAACGACGAGTCGGCCGAGTTATAGCGATTGTCGCCCATGACCCAGAGTTTGCCCTCGGGAACCGTGATCTCAAAGTCGTCACGAGTCGCCTTGGTGACCGAATCCGGCAGGGTGATGTAAGGCTCTTCGAGCGGAACGCCGTTCACCGTGAGCTGACCGAAATCGTTGCAGCACACAACCGTATCGCCGGGCAGCCCGATGACGCGCTTGATGAGGTGGTCGTTGCTGTCGGGGGCGCTCAGTCCCACGAAGGCAAGCACGGCGTCCACCCCACCGACGAACCAGTTCACGGGCTGGTCGATCTGCGGGGTCAGCCAGCCACCGGGATCGCGAAACACGACGACGTCGCCGTGTTCGATCGGGATGAGCTTTGGCTCGAGCTGGTTCACGATGATGCGGTCGTCGATGTGCAGGGTCTGTTCCATAGACGACGAAGGGATGTAGAACGAGCGGATTAGGAACGTCTTGATGAGGAACGAAATCAGCAGCGCTGCCAGGAAAATGAGAAGAATGTCGCGGATGAAAATCTTCCATCCACGCTTCTGCGGCTGCTTGCCTGAGCGGCTGTGGCCGGGCGCCGCAACCTGCACTTCGTCTGTCATTAAACCCCTGAGCTCGCAGCCAAGCATAAGCGGCTGCGAGCTCAGGGAATCATCTAAAACGCGATTACGAGAAGTCGCGCTTCTCCTTGATCTTGGCCTTCTTGCCACGCAGGTTGCGCAGGTAGTAGAGCTTGGCACGGCGCACATCGCCGCGGGTCACGATCTCGATGTGGTCGATGATCGGCGAGTGCACGGGGAACGTGCGCTCGACACCGATCTGGAAGCTGATCTTGCGAACCGTGAAGGTCTCACGAACACCCTCGCCGGAACGGCCGATGACAACACCCTGGAACACCTGGATGCGTGCGCGCGTGCCTTCAACGATGTTGACGTGCACCTTGACGTTGTCGCCAGCACGGAAGTCGGGAATGTTGTCTTTGAGGGATGCCGCATCAACGCTGTCGAGAATATGCATGGTTCTTCGCTTCCAGCGCCCGCCACAGGTCGACCGCGATGATTGGTGATTCAGGGAATGGAGCGTGTTTTCTTATGACAACCCGGAACCCCTGTGGCAGAGCCGGACGTAAACACGAATGGCCATTGTCGCATAGAACCGCCACGCCATGCCACTCAAAGCGGATCCCCATACTGGCACCGATACCCTTACTTCCGACATCGTTTCCATTTATACGTCGGAGCACATCCCCCATGACCCCCAAGCCCGACCTTCAGGCCCCAACGCTTGCCGTGCGCACCGAGCCCGTGCAGCAGCGAAGCACCGAGCGAATCACCAGTCTTCTTGACGCCGCAGCGACCCTGATCGATGAGCACGGAATCGACGGACTCACCACGAGTGACGTCGCCATCCGCTCCGGCTCGTCGGTTGGAGTGGTCTACCGCTACTTTCCCAACATCCAGTCGTTGCTTCGCGCTCTCGCCGCGCGAAACATGGAGAAGTTCACGCTGGGAATCAACGTGGCAATCGACTCGGCTGACATCGAGTGGCTCGACGCCCTCGACGCGACCATCGACGTGTACGTGCACCTTATGCGCACCGAGAAGGGATTCCGGGCCCTGGGCTTCGGCGACGTGATCGACAACCGCTTCCTGCAGACGGAGATCACCAACAACTCCGTTCTCGCCCAGGCATTTGGGACCCTCTACTCCGAGCACTGGGGAATTAAGCCGACCGACCTGCTCGCGTTCGACCTCGAGGTGATCATCGAGATCGCCGACAGCCTCATCAAGCGAGCATTCGTCTACGACCGCTACGGCGACGAGCGTTTTGTGCTCAAGCTGCGCGAGATCGTGCGCGAGTACATGGCTCCACACCAGGCGGCGAGCTCGGCCGAATGATCGAGATCCGCACCCCGGCAGAGGTCGCCGAGATGCGAGTCGCCGGCCAGTTCGTCGCGAGTGTTTTGGATGCCGCGGCAGCGGCATCCACGGTCGGCACCAACCTGCTCGCTCTGGACGCACTCGCTCACGACCTGATCAGGGCGCGCGGAGCGGAAAGCTGCTACATCGACTACCACCCGTCGTTCGGCGCTTCACCGTTTGGCAAGGTTCTGTGCACGTCGGTCAACGACGCCGCACTTCACGGCTTGCCGCACGACTACCGTCTGCGCGATGGCGATGTGCTGAGCCTAGATTTCGCGGCATCCGTTGACGGGTGGGTTTCCGACTCGGCCGTCACCCTCATCGTGGGCACGCCGAAGCCTGAGGATGCCGCACTGATCGACACGACGTCGCGAGCCCTCGACGCGGGCATCGCCGCGGCACACATCGGTAACACGATGGGCGACGTGTCGGCGGCGATCGGTGAGGTCGCGCGCGCCGCGGGCCTGACGGTCAACACCGACTTCGGCGGCCACAGCGTCGGGCGCACCATGCATGGCGACCTTCACGTTCCTAACGACGGGCGTGCGGGGCGGGGATTCCCGCTGCGCGCGGGCCTCGTCTTCGCGATCGAGCCGTGGTTCATGCTCGGCACCGACCGGATCTTCACTGACCGCGACGGCTGGACGCTGCGCAGCGCGGATGGCTCCCGTGCGGCCCACTTCGAGCACACGGTCGCCATCACCGACGACGGACCTGTCGTACTCAGCGCTCGCGGTTAGGGGGTTTCGCCCAGGCCTGGGCTTGACAGGTCTGGGTTCGTCAGGAGCGGGTTTAACAAGTCGGGTCGCACGCGCCGTGTTCGTTCGATCTGCTGCGCCTGACGCCACGCCGCGATCGCCGCATGGTTGCCGCTAAGTAGCACCGGCGGAACCTCGAGCCCGCGCCACTGCGCCGGCTTCGTGTAGCTCGGATACTCGAGCAGGCCACCCTCGTGGCTCTCTTCGTCGAGACTTGCCGCATTTCCGATCACACCGGGCACGAGGCGACCAATCGCTTCGATCATCGCCATCACGGCTACCTCCCCGCCGTTGAGCACATAATCACCGAGGCTGATCTCACGAACGCGGGATCGGGATGCCGCGTAGTCGGCAACTCGCTGGTCTATGCCCTCGTACCGTCCGCACGCGAACACCAGCTTCTGCTCACGCGCGAACTCCCGCGCCAACGCCTGGGTAAAACGCTCGCCGGCGGGACTCGGCACGATGAGCACGGACTCCGGGCTCAGTACGTGGTCGAGGGCTTCACCCCACGGCTCGGGGCGCATGACCATCCCGGCGCCACCCCCGTAGGGCGTGTCATCCACGGTTCGATGGCGGTCGTGGGTGAAGTCACGCAGGTTGTGCACACCGACATCGATGATGCCGCGATCGCGCGCCTTGCCGAGCAGCGAGACGTCGAGCACCCCAAAGAACTCGGGAAAGATCGTGACAATGTCTATGCGCACGATCTGACCCTATTCCGCGTCTGGTGTCTCTGGTTTTGCTGGTGTCTGTGGTTTTGCTGGTGTCTGTGGCGCGTCTGGCGTGTGCGGTGCCGGTTCGTCGTCGACGATCTCCTCAAAGAGGCCAAGTGGCGGAGTGAGCGTCATGGTGCCCGCCGAAATGTCGACCGCGCTGACGATCGCCTTGACGAACGGAACGAGCACATCGCCCGTGTCCGTCTTGATCGTGAGCAGGTCCTGGGCAGGGAAGTGGTCGATCTGGCTGACCGTTCCGACCTTCACGCCGTCGCGCAGCGCGGTGAGCCCGACGAGCTGGTGATCGAACCAGGCATCTTCCTCATCGGACGTCTCGGCGAGATCCTGATCGATCCAGAGGATCGCCTTGATTAGCCCCTCGGCCGCTGTGCGGTCCGAAATGCCCTTGAAGAAAGCGACCGCATGGCTGTTGTAAAACTTGAGCTCATTGAGCTCGAGTGTCTTGCCGTGCCACGGTGAGCTCGTTGGCACCTGGAGCGAGAACACGGCGCCCGGAGTGAAACGTCGCTCCGGGGCATCCGTGTACAGCTCGACCTTGATCGCGCCCTTGAGCCCGTGGGCCTTCGTCAGTCGCCCCACCCGCAACTGCGTGTGGTTCGGCTGGGCTTGTGGCGCTGCCACCGTCTAGAAGTCGGTGTCGACAACGTCGACGCGCACACGCCGACCATCGGCGAGAGCCGTGACCAGTGTGCGAAGCGCCTTCGCCGTTCGGCCTGCGCGACCGATAACGCGGCCGAGGTCCTCGGGATGCACACGCACCTCCAGAACCTCGCCGCGCTGCGAGTTTTTAGCGATTACCTGAACCTGGTCAGGGTGATCAACGATCCCCTTGACGAGGTGCTCAAGAGCGGGAGCGAGCAAGACCTACGCCTTATCGGCGTCGGCAGCAGCGGCGGCTTCAGCAGGCGCGTCAGCGGCGGCGTTATCGGCAGCAGGAGCATCATCGGTGCCTGCAACAGGAGCCTCATCGGCGACAGCGGCGGGAGCCTCGTCGACGGCGCCGTCAGAAACGACCTCTTCGACCTCAGCGGGAGCCTCTTCGACCTTGGCAACGGGCTTCTCGGCCTTGGGCTTGAGAACCGGCTTCTTCTTCTCGTCAGCCTGGAACTCGACCTTGGCTTCCTTGGTCTTCACGGTGCTCTTGGCGTTCTTGTCACCCTTGAAGATTCCCCAGTCGCCTGTGAGCTTGAGGATGGCCTCGACCTGCGGGCTCGGCTGCGCGCCGACGCTCAACCAGTACTGGGCACGCTCTGAGTTGACCTCGATGAACGAGGGCTCTTCGGTCGGGTGGTACTTGCCGATCTCCTCGATCGAGCGGCCATCGCGCTTGGCGCGGGAGTCGGCAACGACGATGCGGTAGTACGGCGCACGGATCTTGCCGAGGCGCTTCAAACGAATCTTTACAGCCACAATTCTCCTGAATTCGGTGTTTGTCTTTAGCAAACAGTGTGTTGGTGGCGAACCGCTAGCCGTGAGCGTGGGGGCACACTCGGCACAAAAGCTCTGATGGAATCCACTTGCGCCTGATTAGAGGGTCGGGCGGCACAGGACTCAACTGGCTATTCTGCCATGCTTTTGCTGGGACTAGAAACGAGATTGCGCGACTGCGGCAATCCGGGTGCGTCGGCGTGACAGTGCGACACCAACGAGACACACCAGACCGCCCACGATGGTGATGATCGCGGGAATCTCCGCGAAGAAGATAAGGCCGAGCACGATCGTGAGCGGTGGAACCAGGTACGTCGAGATTCCGAGCTGTGAGGCGGGCACTCGGGAGAGAGCGTAGGCCCAGGTGCTGAACCCGAGTGCGGTGGGAACGGCCCCGAGATACACGGCGCCCAGCACGGCTGAGGCGGGGGCATCCGCAAGCCCGGTGATCAGTTCGCCCAGAAACGGTAAGCATGCGATCAAGCCGATCACGCAGCCGATCCACGTCACCTGGGCGTTGGGAAGGCGCTTGAGCACCGGTTTCTGAAACAGCACGCCGGCGGCGTACGTGACGGCGGCCAGCAGCGCCCAGATCACCCCGGTTCCGTCGCCGAGGTCGCCTCCGCCGGCGCCCACCCCGATCAGCACGACGCCAACGAACGCGACGCCCGCCCCGACCGCCAGCCACCGCGGGATGCCCTCGCGCAAGAAAAACCCCGCGCCGAGAGCAATCAGAATGGGGCCGACGCCAACGATCATGGCGGTGGTACCGGCATCGAGCGTGTGCTCGGCACTGTTGAGCGCGACGTTGTATGCCCCGAACCACAGCACACCGAAGCCGGCGAGCAACAGCCACTCCCGACCGGTCGGCGTCACCCACCTGCGCCCCAGCAGCACAACGATTCCGAGCAGCACTGCGCCCACGATCAGTCTCGCCAGTGCCAGCGCACCATCCGTGAAATAGGGGCCAGCGCCGCGGATGACCACGAAGGCGCTCGCCCACGCCACAATCGTCACCGCCATGGCGATATAGACCAAGGGGGTGATTTTGGGGGCGACGCTGGTGGTGCTCACCCGCTCACGGTAGTGCCGACACCCGACGCCGGGTGGCGCACAGCAGCAGGCTGTCTGAAAACAGCCGAAGATCGGCGGTCAGAAGTCGAAATCGCGAGGGTCAGCCGTTGTTCTTGTCGCGCCAGGCGAGCCACGTCCTGACCTTGTCAAGAGGGTAGTCGGGGCCAGTGATGCCGAGAGTGAAGAGCGTCGTTCCGACAGCGAGCAACGCGTCGGCCTGTGCTTCATCGCGATCGCGAAGCTCGTTCGAGATTTCAATCTCGCTGACGTCGCGGCCCACGGTTGCGGCATGCTCCGCCAGAATTCGCAGCTTACGACCCAGGTCTTCCGGAGGAGTAAAGCTGTGCCAGATGTCCGCATACTGGGCGGCCAGTCGCATGGTCTTTTTCTCGCCGCCGCCCCCGATCATCACCGGGATTTTGCGCAGCGGTGGCGGGTTGAGCTTGGCCCAGCGCTGCTCGATGCGGGGCAGTGCTTCGGCGAGGGCATCCAGTCGCTGGCCTGCCGTGCCGAACTCGTAGCCGTACTCGTCGTAGTCGCGCTCGAACCATCCGGAGCCCGTGCCAAAGATGAAGCGGCCGCCCGAGATGTGATCGAGGGTGCGGGCCATGTCGGCCTGCAGGTCGGCGTTGCGGTAGCTGTTGCAGTTCACGAGGCTGCCGAACTCGACGCGGCTCGTCAGCTCGGCCCACGAGCCGAGCTCGGTCCACGCTTCGAAGTGCAGTCCGTCGGGATCGCCGCTGAGGGGAAAGAAGTGGTCCCAGTTGAACAGGATGTCGACACCAAGATCTTCGAGCGCGCGAACTGTATCGCGCACTTTCGGGTAGAGGGCGTGCTGCGGCTGCACCTGGACACCCAGGCGAATCGGTCGTGAAGTCATGACTTCACGCTACCCGTCTAGCGGCCGAGAAACTTCTGCAGCGAGGCCAGTTCCTCTTCCGACGGGCCGCCCGGCTTGCTGCCAAGACCGAAACCGGAGCCGGCGGCAGCCGCGGGCCGCACCGACTCTCCGGCGGCGAGCGCTGCGTTCTCGGCGGCACGCTTGGCCGGGTTACCCGACTTGGAGCCCTTCTTCTTGGGCTGCTGCTTGGCGCCACCAAATTTCTGACCGGGGATCGGACCCATACCCGGAATTTGCGGCGTGCCACCCCTGGCAACCGTCTTCATCATCTTGGCGGCCTGCTCGAAGCGGTTCACGAGGGCGTTGACCTCGGTCACCGTGCTGCCAGAGCCGCGAGCGATGCGTACGCGACGAGATCCGTTTAACAGCTTGGGAACCCGGCGCTCTTGCAGAGTCATCGATTGGATAATCGCCTCGGTGCGGGTGATCTCTGACTCGTCGAAGTTGTCGAGCTGCTGACGCATGCCCTTGGCCCCCGGGAGCATGCCAAGCATGTTCTTGATGGAGCCCATGTTCTTGAGCTGCTGCATCTGGCTGAGAAAGTCCTCGAGCGTGAAGGTGTCGGTCGCAAACTTCTCGGCAACCTTGCGCGACTCTTCTTCATCGAAGTTCTTTTGGGCCGTCTCGATCAGGGTGAGAATGTCGCCAAGATCGAGGATGCGGCTGGCCATGCGGTCGGGATAGAACGGTTCGAAGTCGTCGAGACCCTCGCCCGTCGAGGCGAACAGGATTGGCCGGCCCGTGACCGATGCAACAGACAGGGCCGCGCCACCGCGAGCATCACCGTCGAGCTTGGACAGCACAACTCCCGTGAAGTCCACACTCTCCTGGAACGCGCGGGCGGTCTGCACCGCGTCCTGGCCGATCATGGCGTCGATGACGAACAGAACCTCATCCGGATCGATCGCCTTACGGATGTTGGAGGCCTGCTTCATGAGCTCTGCATCCACACCGAGTCGGCCGGCCGTGTCGACGATCACCACGTCGTACTGCTTCTGCTTCGCGAACTTCACTGCGTCTTTGGCGACCCGCACAGGGTCCCCCTTGCCGTTGCCGGGCTCGGGCGCGAACACGGCAACACCGGCCTGTTCGGCGACGACCTGCAACTGGGTGACGGCGTTCGGGCGCTGGAGGTCGGCCGCAACCAGCAGCGGCGTGTGATTGTCGGCGGCGAGCCACTTGGCGAGCTTGCCAGCCAGTGTGGTCTTACCAGCACCCTGAAGGCCCGCAAGCATGATCACCGTCGGGGGCTGCTTCGCGAACTCGAGGCGCCGGGCCTGCCCGCCCAGAATGGTCACCAGCTCGTCGTTGACGATCTGCACGACTTGCTGCGCCGGATTGAGAGCCTTGGATACCTCGTCACCGAGAGCGCGATCGCGAACCCGCCCGGTGAACTCCTTCACCACCTCGAGCGCCACGTCGGCGTCGAGCAGGGCGCGACGGATCTCGCGTACCGTGCCGTCGATATCCGCGGGGCTGAGCTTGCCCTTGCCGCGGAGGTTCTTGAAGGTATCCGCGAGACGATCGGTGAGGTTTCCGAAAATTGCCATGGTCAACCCAGTTTAACGGCTGCTGCGTGCCGAAGAATGTCCCTGCTGGTACTGCATGGTCGCGCTAGCGTTGCGCTATGGCACTTGTCGTCCCGTTCGCGGGCTCCACACCGTCCGTCGCGCCCTCAGCGTGGGTTGCGCCCAACGCCACCCTCGTTGGCCGGGTCACGCTCGGCGCGCGCGCGAGCGTGTTCTACGGGGCGGTGCTGCGCGCCGACGTCGACTCGATCACGGTCGGTGACGACACCAATCTGCAAGACAATGTGACCGTGCACTGCGACGCAGGGGCGCCCGCCACCATCGGAGCACGGGTCAGCGTCGGGCACGCGGCGATTCTTCACGGATGCACCGTCGAAGACGACTGCCTGATCGGAATGGGTGCAACCGTGCTCAATGGTGCGGTGATCGGAACGGGGTCGCTCGTGGCCGCGGGGGCCGTGGTGCTTGAGGGCACGATCGTGCCACCGGGGTCACTCGTTGCCGGCGTGCCCGGCAAGGTGCGGCGCGAGCTGACGGATGACGAGCGGGCGGGCATCCGCACCAATGCGGAGCACTACCTGCAGCTCAGTGCCGCCCACCGAGACGCCACCCCGTAGCTGCTGGATCTAGCGCCCCACACCCTGCGCGGCACCCACAGCGAGCATGATCACCCCGACGAAGGGGATGATCGCGACGACAAGCGTGACGATGGAGATCACGATTGCGCGCTTGCGCACCAGGTTGACGATCGAGATGACGATGGTCGCGAGCACGAGCACTCCCGCAAGCACGAACATCAGCTGCCAGAACAGGCTGCCGGTTCCCCCCGCGTCGAGAGCCGCCGAGATTCCGGCAGTGAACGACCAGAACATGAGCCCGACGCCCACGAGCGCGGCGAAGAGCGGAATGAGGTTGCGAAAGGTCATGCCCGAACTATAGCGATGACCCGCGGCGACCCGCGGCGACTAGCCGATGAGCCCCTGCACGAACACGTGCGGCGTGAACCCGGTCAGATCCCCGATGCCCTCGCCCTGGCCAACGAGTTTGATCGGGATGCCCGTGCGTTCCTGCACCGCGAGCACAAAGCCGCCCTTGGCCGAGCCATCGAGTTTGGTGAGCACGAGGCCTGTCACCCCGGCGTGCTCGATGAACGCTTCGGCCTGCGCCAACCCGTTCTGCCCGGTAGTCGCGTCGAGCACCAGCAGCACTTCGGCGATCTCCACCTGTTTCTCGAGCACGCGCCTGATTTTGCCCAGCTCGTCCATCAGGCCGCTCTTGGTTTGCAAGCGGCCGGCGGTGTCAATGAGCACGATCTCGATGCCCTCACGCTGAGCGCGCTCCACCGTTTGAAAGGCTACGGATGCCGGATCCTGCCCCTGGGCTTGCGGCTTGACGATCTGCGCTCCCCCGCGTTGCGCCCACGTCGCCAGCTGCTCCACAGCCGCGGCCCGGAACGTGTCAGCGGCACCGACGACGACCGACCGGCCGTAGTTGGTGAGAAACTTCGCGAACTTTCCGATGGTGGTGGTCTTGCCAACACCGTTGACGCCGACAACCAGCACCACCGCCGGGCGTGCGCTCAGGTGCAGGGTCGGGTCGAGGCGGGCGAGACGTTCCTCGAGAGTTTCGCGCAGCATCCGCTTCAGATCTGCGGGATCGGTGGTCTTGTACTTCGCCACGCTGGCCCGCAGTTCGTCGACCACCGAGTCGGTGATGTCGGGGCCGAAATCTGCGGAGATGAGGGCGTCTTCGAGCTCCTCCCACGTCTCGTCGTCGATCGTGGGGCGCGCGAACATGCCACGAAGGGCGCTCGACAGCGACCACGGAGCGGAGCGTTCAGCCATGTGCCAAGGCTAGCGTGTGGCTAACTCGCCTCAGCCTTGCCCACGCGCTGGCCAACGACGGCGCTGATGCCGTCCGCGCGCATACTGACGCCGTAGAGCGCGTCAGCGATTTCCATCGTGCGTTTCTGGTGAGTGATGACAATCAGTTGGGATGTCTGGCGCAGGTCCTCGAAGATCGCCAGCAGACGACCGAGGTTGGCATCGTCGAGCGCCGCCTCCACCTCGTCCATGATGTAGAACGGGCTCGGCCGCGCCTTGAAAATCGCGATCAGCAGGGCCACCGCAGCAAGCGAACGCTCACCACCGCTCAGCAGGGAGAGCCGCTCGATCTTCTTACCGGCCGGCTTCACAGTGACCTCGATCCCCGTCGTGAGCATGTTGTCGGGGTCGGTGAGGTGGATGCTGCCCGTGCCTCCAGGGAACAGCACCGGGAACACCTGGTTGAACGCGTTCTTCGTGTCTTCGAACGCGGAACCGAAGATGTCTTGCATCTTCTCGTCGATCTCATCAATGATCGTGAGGAGGTCTTTGCGGGTATTCGTGAGGTCGGTGAGTTGCTCGGTAAGGAACTTGTGCCGCTGCTCGAGCGCGTCGAACTCCTCAAGTGCCAGCGGGTTGACTCGGCCAAGCTGGGCCAGCTTGCGCTCGGCGGCGGCGAGACGCGACCGCTGCTCGGCGCGGTTGAACGGCTTGGTGTTTAGGGTGGGTGAGATCTCGACAGGCTCGATCCGCGGCGCGAGCACATCTATCGGCACCGGCACCTCGGGGCCGTACTCCGCGACCAGCACGTCCTCGACGAGGCCCAGCTCTTCGCCAGCCCGCTCGAGCAGCGTCGACAGGTGCAGCTTCTTCTCGTAGATCTGCATCTCGAGACCATGAACGTTCTCACTGATTGCGAACAGTCGTTCGCGCAGCGAACTCTCCTCGCGCCGCAGCGTCGCGAGCTCCTCGTTCTGCTGGGAACGTTCCGCCTCGCGCGCTGCCAGCTGCAGGCGCGCTTCAGAAACGGAACGATCGACGGCATCCAGCACGGCGGGAAGCGCCGCGATTACCTCGGTGGCCGCCGCGACCTGACGCTGGCGGATAACTTTGAGGCGCGCGTGCTCCTCGGCGGCCTCACGTTCGGCGACCAGCTGGGCGGCGAGTGCCTGTGCGCGGGCGCGCTCGGCACGCACGCGCTCGCGCACGGTTTCGAGCTGGATGCGCAACTCGAGTTCCCGGGCGCGGGCCGCCTCGACTTCGCGGAGCACTGCGTCACGGGCCGAGACATCCAGCATCGGGCGCGGCGCCGACTCATATTCGGCGTGGGCGGCACGCGTCTTCTCGACCTCGGTTTCGGCCTCGCGCACGGTATCGTTCGAGACCTGCACGGCTTGCGAGAGACGCTCCCACTCCGCCTGCGCTGCCTCTAACTGGATGCGGAAGCGACCGAGTTGCTCAGACTGGGCGGCCAACTGGGCGTCGTACTCGCGAAGGGCAGCGAGGGCGGCAGCGGCATCCGTCTGGGCGGTTTCCAGTGCGGCGCGCTTTTCGGCCAGTGAGAAGCGGGTGCGTTCAATCTGCGTGGTGGCGATCGTGAGTTTGGATGTCGCAGCGTCGCGTTCGGCGACCAGCTCGAGTCGGCTGCGCTTGGCGCCGGAGCCGCCCCGCAGCACATAGCGCGTCAGCACATCGCCCTGGCGGGTCACAAACGTCGAATCCTCGGGAGCGCTCGACCACGCGGTGCGCGCCGCATCGATATCGTCGGCGACAAGCACTCCGGCCAGCAGCCCGAGCACACCGTTGGGGGCCGTGACAACGGAGGCCGCCGCGCGCACGCCGGGGGCCGAAAAAGGCGTGGCGGACGCGAGTGCGGCGTCAGCGATGACCACCTCAACTCGCCCGAAGTCTTTAGCAGCCGACTGCTCGAGAGCGTCGAATGCGGCATCGCGGGTGTCGGCGAGAACGGCGTCGGCGAGCGACCCGAGTGCTGCGGCGATGGCGGCCTCGAAGCCTGCATCGACCTTGACGTGCTCTGCGACCAGACCCCGAATGCCATCGAGTGTGGCTCCAACGAGGGCGCTCGAGCCGTCTTTCTGGTCAACCGCCAGCGACAGTGCGGAACTGCGAGCCGCGAGCGCGTCGCGTTCGCGCTCCGCGGCATGAAGGTCGTCGCGCAGTTGCTCGATCTCGGCCTGCACCGTCGCGACGAGCGATTCGGCCACCTCGTAGGCGGAGTCGAGGGAGCCGTCGCCCTCGGAGTTTGTTGCCGCTTCGGTCTCCAGCGAGACGAACTCGGTGCGGGTCGAGTCCCGGCGCTCCTCAGCGTCGGCCAGTGCCGCCTGCTGACGCACGAGACCGTTGCGGGCGGCCGCGAGGGTAGAGCTTGCGACATCCACTCGTGAGGCGAGCCCGACAAGTTCCAGCTCGTGCCGCGAGATGAGAGCGCTCTGGGCGGAGATCTCGTCGTCGAGAGAGTCGAGGGACGCCTTCGCTGTCGCCGATTCTGCTGCGGCCGCGCCCACGGCCTCCTCCGCCTCGGACACTCCCAGCGCGAGACGGTCGGCCTCGTCGAGGGCCTCCTGCACGGCGGACTGGCTGATCGTCGCACCGACGTTGGGGTTATCCCCCTGCTGGCCCAGCAGCGCGAGCCGCTGATTGGCCAGGGTGTACAAGCCCCGCAGGCGCTCCTGCGCCGACTCAAGACCGAACGCCGTGCGGCGAGCGAGGTCGACGGCATCGCCCACCTGCGCCTGCTCGAGACGACCTTCGCGCAGCTTGTTCTGGTCGAGCTGCTCTTGCAGCACGATGCGTTCCGTCTTGCGCTCGGACTCGCTGCGGCTGAAGCCGGTGATGGCGGCGCGCAGCTCAACAACCTCATCGGCCAGAAGGCGCCCGCGGGCATCCCGAACGATCGCGGCGATTGATGCGGCCTCTTTGGCGATCTCTGCCTGCTGACCGAGCGGCTTGAGCTGACGGCGGATCTCGCCGGCGAGATCGCTCAGCCGCGTGAGGTTGGCCTGCATCGCGTCGAGCTTGCGAATGGTTTTTTCTTTACGGCGGCGATGCTTGAGGATTCCGGCGGCCTCTTCGATGAAACCGCGGCGGTCTTCGGGGCTCGCGTGCAGCACCGCATCGAGCTGGCCCTGGCCAACGATGACGTGCATCTCGCGACCGAGGCCGCTGTCGCTCAACAATTCCTGCACATCTAACAGTCGGCACTGTTGGGCGTTGATCGCGTACTCGCTGCCGCCGTTGCGAAAGAGCGTGCGACTGATTGTTACCTCGGAGTACTCGATCGGCAGTGCGCCGTCGGCGTTATCGATCGTCAGCACCACCTCGGCGCGACCCAGAGGGCCCTTCGTCGCGGTGCCCGCGAAGATGACGTCTTCCATCTTGCCGCCACGGAGAGTCTTGGCCCCCTGCTCTCCCATGACCCAGGCGAGGGCATCCACCACATTGGACTTACCCGAACCATTGGGGCCGACAACACACGTGACGCCCTGTTCGAACGCGAAAGTCGTCGGCTGAGCAAAGGACTTGAACCCCTTGAGGGTCAGGCTCTTCAGGTACAAGTCGCCGCCCTTCCCTATATTCCGCCGGGGTCAACGGTACTAGATCGTGACCGCGCCGAATCGCGGCAGGTTGCGGCCGGGCGCACCGAGCTCTAGAACGCAGCCAGCCCGGTCAACGCCCGCCCGATCACGAGCGTGTGAATGTCGTCGGTGCCCTCGTAGGTTCGCACCGATTCGAGGTTGGCCAGGTGACGCATCACCGGGAACTCGGACGTCACCCCGTCGCCGCCCAGAATCTCTCGCGCCCCGTGGGCGATCGCGATCGCCTCGCGCACGTTGTTGAGCTTGCCCACACTGACTTGCTCAGGGGTAAGTCGGCCCGCCTGCTTCAGTGTGCCCAGGTGCAGTGAGAGCAACATGCCCTTCTCGTACTCGACGAACGCGTCGGCCAGCCGCTTCTGCACGAGCTGCTTCGCCCCGATCGGCGAGCCGAACACTTCGCGGCTCGTTGAGCGTTGGATCGCCGCATCGAGACTCGCCCGCGCGGCACCCATCACGCCCCAGACGATTCCGTACCGCGCCTCGGTCAGGCAGCTGAATGGTGCCGATAGGCCCTCGGCGCCCGGCAGCAACTCAGCGTGCACCCCCTCGAACCAGACGTCGCACTGGATTGACGCGCGCAGCGACAGTTTGTCCGGGATATCGGTGGCGGCGAATCCCGCAGCGGTCGTGTCGACGAGAAAGCCGCGCACACCGTCATCGGTGCGCGCCCAGACCACGGCCACATCGGCGACGGAGGCCAAACCGATCCATCGTTTGCGGCCGTCGATCACCCAGCCGTCACCGTCTCGACGCGCGGTGGTTGTCATTGCCCCCGGGTCGCTGCCCCCGGTGGGCTCGGTGAGGGCGAAGCATCCGATCAGCTCGCCGCGGGCCATGGCGGGCAGGAGCCGTTGCTTGTGCTCTTCCGATCCGAACTTGTGGATCGCCGACATCGCCAGCGACCCCTGCACCGACACGAACGTGCGCCAGGCGGTGTCGACGGACTCGAGCTCGTAGCACGCGAGGCCGTAGCTGATGGCATCGGCGCCGGAGCATCCGTAGCCCTCGATGTGCATGCCGAGCAGCCCGGCCTCGGCGAGCAACCCCACGTACTCGCGGCGGAAGACGTGGTGGGCGAAGTCGTCGTCGATCGTCTGCTCAATGACGGATGCCGCCGCTCGCGCCTTCGCCTGCCACTCGCGCTGCGCGGCGGTAAGCAGGCCTTCAAGGCCCAGGATCGACTCTGACGTGCTCATGGTGGTGAGCCTAGCCGCGGTGCTCGCCCTCCGTCGGCAACTCCTGCAGAATCGCTGCGTCGGTGGTGTGGCGGGCCGGATTTGCCCGGGTACCGGCCACCGCGCGCGGGCATTGCAGGAGTTAGCGACGGGGCGCGGGTCACAGACAGGGGCCGTCGGTCGCCGCCGCGGCCGGTCAGCGCAGCCGCTGGCAGTACGCGCAGAAGTGTGAGCCGCGATTCATGAACGACTCGCGCACGATCTCGCGACCACACCGCGGGCACGCCTTGCCCTGCTGCCCGTAGGCCTTGAGCGAGTGCGCGAAGTACCCGGACTGCCCGTTGACGTTGAGGTATTGCGCGTCGAAGCTCGTGCCGCCCTCGTTGAGCGCCTGGGTGAGCACCGCCCTCACCTCGGCCAACAGGAGCTTCGCCTTCACCGTCGAGAGCGTCGCGGTGGGCTGTTCGTAATGCACGCGTGCGCCCCATAGCGACTCGTCGGCATAGATGTTGCCGATGCCGCTGATCAGCGTCTGGTCGAGCAGCGCGCGCTTGATCGTGGTGTTCTTGGCGCGCAGCCGGCGCAAAAAGAGGAGATCGTCGAACCGCGAGTCCATGGGGTCGCGGGCGATGTGGGCCACCTGGCTCGGCACGAACTCTGTGGGGTAATCGGCCGTGGCCACCAGGTCGTCGATGGCCATGGATCCGAAAATACGTTGATCGACGAAGTTGAGTCGAAGCGGCCCGTGTTCGGCGTGCTCGAGTTCTACGCGTATACGGGTGAGCGCGTCATCCGTGGCCCTGTCGCGGAGCAAAACCTGGCCACTCATGCCGAGGTGCACGACGAGCGCCTCGGGAGCGCCGGCCAGAGGGATCCATAGAAACTTGCCGCGGCGCCGCGGTATGAGCAACTCGCGGCCCACCAGTCGGTCGACGAAGTCTTCGCTCGGTCCGGCGTGGCGACGCAGCGAGCGTTCGTCATGCACGGTGACGGATGCCACGGTCGCACCGGTAACGGCGGGTTCGAGGCCTGCGCGCACCACCTCTACCTCGGGAAGTTCGGGCATGCGGTGCTACTTTGCGGTGCTCTGGAGCTGGGTCCAGGCTTCGAGCGCCGCCGCCATCTCCGCGTGTTTCTTGCTCGAACCGTCGCCCGACGCGACCGGCTCGCCGGCGAGCACCACGGTCGCGTGGAACCGCTTCGAATGATCGGGTCCACTATCGGAGACCTGGTAACTCGGCAGCCCGCGACCGAGACGGGAAGACAGCTCCTGCAGGCTGGTTTTCGGATCCATCGCCGCACCAAAACGGTCGGGATCTTCCAACAGCGGGCGGATGAGGCGCAACACCAGGGCGGTGGCTTCGTCGCCCCCGCGATCGAGGTACGTCGCGCCGATCACGGCTTCCACGGTGTCGGCCAGGATGGACAACTTGTCGCGGCCACCGGTCTGCTCTTCGCCTTCACCGAGCCGGATGTGCGCTCCGAGCCCGATCGAGCGTGCGACCTCCGCCAGCGCCACACTCGAGACCAGACTCGCCCGCCGCTTGGCGAGCTCGCCCTCATCAAGGTTGGGGTTCTCGCGGTACAGCATCACGGTCACGGCTTGGCCGAGAATCGAGTCGCCGAGAAACTCCAGGCGCTCGTTGTGAGCAAGCCCACCATTTTCGTAGGCAAAAGAGCGGTGGGTGAGCGCGAGCTCACATAAGGCCGGGTCGATCTCGACCCCCAAAACGACCGCCAGTCCAGGCCGGTCCTCCCGATTAAACGTCGGCTACCTTGCGGCCCTTGTACTCCATGTACAGCGGGGTGCCGGTCGAGTCTTCGACCACCTTCGCGCGGTGCGGGAGGCTGTAGGTGACCTTGCCGTTTTCGATCGTCTTGACGAGCGTGGGGGCGGTCGCCTTCCACTGGGCGCGGCGCATGCGGGTGCTTGCCCGCGACATCTTGCGCTTCGGAACAGCCATGGTTATCTCTTCTCTTCAGTGTCTTCGTTGTCGCTCAGGGTTTCGAGTCCGGCAAGGGCTGCCCATCGTGGATCGACGCGAGCCTCGTGCTCATGACCCGGATTGTCTAGAAGCCGCACCCCACACTCTGGGCACAGGCCGAGGCAATCTTCCTGACAGACCGGTTGGAACGGTAGTGACAGCACCACCGCATCCCTGACTATCGGTTCGAGGTCGACGTGATCGTCACGAACCGTATAGTCAAAAGCTTCGTCCACAGAATACGCGAAAAGCTCCTGGAATTCGACTTTGGTTGCTAGCTTCACATCGGTGAGGCATCGCACGCACTCCCCGTCGATCACAGTTCTGACGTCTCCGGACACCAGGATGCCGTCGTGGAGCGACTCCAGCCGAGCATCGATGCGCATGGGAGCGTCGGTGCGCACGCCGATCACGGCGTTGCCGTAACCCTCGGGAACGCGAAAGTCGAGGTGCTTCTCGCGCATCTCGCCCGGGCGGTGCATGAGGTCGTACACCGCAATGGTGTACGGGGTGGTCTGGAAGTGAGGCACGAGCAACAATTCTACGCTGGCGGCCTCGCGCACACCGCCCGGGCCGCGCAACGCTGTGCGCGAACCACGGTCGGCGAGCAGCTAGAGGGTGGCCTCGACCGCAGCGAAGGCCTCGTCGTAGATCGCTAGCGCCTGGGCGACGTCATCGGCTGAGACGTTGCATGGCGGCACCACGTGCACCCGGTTGTCTGCCGTGAAGGGCAGCAAACCGCGAGCAAGCAGGGCCTTGCGCACCTCAAGCACAACGCCGCCAGAAACCGGCTGCCTCGTCTCGCGGTCGTCTACGAGGTCGAGCGCCCAGAACACGCCGATACCACGCACATCGCCGATGAGCTGATGCTTGTCGGCCAGCTCGGCGAGGCCACCGGCGAGGTGATCGCGGCCGATCGCGGCGGCGTTCTCGACTACGCCCTCAGACTCCATCGCATCAATCGATCCGACAATCGAGGCCATGGCCAGCGGATGCCCGGAGTAGGTCAGCCCGCCGGGGAACACCTGCGAGTCAAACGCGTTGGCGATCGACTCCGAGATGAGCACGCCTCCCGCCGGCACGTAACCCGAGTTGACACCCTTTGCGAAGGTCACCAGGTCAGGAACGACGTCGTAGCCCTGCCAGGCAAACCACTGCCCTGTGCGACCAAAACCACACATCACCTCGTCGAGAATCATCACGATGCCGTACTTATCGCACAGAGTGCGCATTCCCTCGAGGTACCCAGGCGGCGGTACGAGCACGCCGGCCGTTCCCGGCACCGTCTCGTAGAGAATCGCCGCGATCGAGCTCGGCCCCTCGGACTGGATCATGCGCTCGAGGTGCACGAGCGCGCGCTCTGACTCCTGCTCGGGCGAGTCCGACCAGAACTCGGAGCGGTACGCGAACGGCCCGAAGAAGTGCGCGTGCCCGCGCGAAAACTCGTTCGGTACACGGCGCCAGTCCCCCGTTGCAACGATCGCGGCTCCGGTGTTGCCGTGGTAGGAGCGATAGGCCGATAACACCTTGTCGCGGCCGGTGGTGAGCCGTGCCATCCGGATCGCATTCTCGTTGGCGTCTGCACCACCGTTCGTGAAGAACACTTTGCCGAAGTGCGCGTCGGCCTTGGCGATGATGCGCTTGGCTGCCTCACCGCGGGCGAGATTCGCGTGGGCGGGTGCCACGGTCGTCAGCACGTCTGCCTGGGCCTTGATAGCGCCAACGATGGCCGGATGCTGGTGCCCCAGGTTCGTATTAACGAGCTGGCTGGAAAAGTCGAGATATTTGTTGCCGTCGTAGTCCCACACCGTGGTGCCGAGGCCCCCGGCAATGACAAACGGGCTAAGCGCACCCTGCGCGGACCACGAGTGGAAGACGTGGGCGCGGTCGAGGTCGTACGCGAGCTGCCCGTCGGCGGGGTTCAAGTCGTTCATTGTGTTCCTTAACTGGTGGAGCTGTAGTGGTGGAGCGGGTGGCCGGCATCGCCGACCACCCGCTCACGTTAGCTGCGTGCTACTGTCCGCCCTCTGTGAGCGTGACGTCGATCGGCGTGTACTGCCCGTCTACCACTACACCGTCAGCAGCAAGCTCGTCGAGAGCTTTCTGCATGTAGGTGTTCGAGTAGGCGGAGTCAGCCGGCGCGGCGGTGATGAGGTTGAGGCCGTCCTGGTTGACTGCCGCGAGAGCACCCTTCACAGTCTTGTCCCAGGCGGCCTTGTCAATGAGACCGAAGTCGCCACCGGTCCAGATGAGCTTGTTCACCTCATTCATCTGCCACAACTGGTGCACGGGGCCGACCGGGAAGGCGGCCTCGGCGTTGATCGCAGCGTCGTAGGTGATCGTTGCTGCCTCTTCAGGGTTGTCGCGGGCGAATACCCATCCCTTTGTGACTGCCTTGAGGAAGCGCACGGCTGCGTCAGCGTAGGCCGGATCTTCGAGGCGAGCGGTGTCGGCCCAGATCGCATCCTGAAGCATCGCGCCTTCGGTGTCATCGTACGAGACGACGTCGAAGTCCTCCGGCTGGTACAGCTCGCCGGTGGCCGGGTTGACTACCTCAAGAACCTGCGCCCACTCGTTGTAGGTCATCGCTTGGGCAGCGTCGATGTCACCATCGAGCAGCGCGTTCATGCTGAAGTCCTGGGTGGTAATCGAAACGGTCTGCGAGTCCAGTCCTTCTGCTGCCATCGCTGCGAAGATCTCCCACTCGTTGCCGAAGCCCCACGAGCCGATGCGCTTGCCTTCGAAGTCCGCCACGTCAGCAACACCGGTTCCCGCGAACGACACCTGGAGGGTGCCGGACTTCTGGTAGACCTGCGCGATATCGGTGAGCTCGGCCCCCGTTGCCTCCAGGGTTCCGAGAACCTTGGGAACCCACGCGACGGCGAAGTCGACGTCGCCTGCCACAAGGGCATCCTGGGGAACAATGTCACCACCGGAGGGGATGATGTCGACCGTGTCGAAACCTTCCTCCTCGAAGTAGCCCTGGTCGAGGGCAACGTAGTATCCCGCGAACTGCGACTGGGGCAACCACTGCAGCTGGAGCTTGATCGACGTGATCGGGTCGAACTCACCCGAATCAGTTCCCGTCTCGGCGGCCGGTGCCGCGCACGCTGAAAGCGCGATTGCCGTGATGGCGGCCATGGATGCGAGAGTGAGGCGTCGTTTGGTGCTGTGTCTCATGCTGTTCCTTTCGTGAGTGGTGGTGCGGGGTGCCGGTTAAACCGGCGCTCTCCTCGACACGAGCCGCTCGAGCAGCGACGTGACGAGGAAGAGAGCGAGACCGATGGCAATACCACCGGCGACATAGGCGAACGCGAGGGCTGCGAGCCCAGATTTGGCATAGCTGGCAATCGCGGTGCCGATGCCGTCGGCCGGGCCACCGAAATACTCGGCGACGAGAGCGGCGATCACCGCGATCGAGCTAGCGATTCGCAGACCCGTCATCAGGTAGGGCAGCGCCGTGGGTAACGTCAGCACTCGGAAGCTTTGCAGCCCGGATGCCCCCGACGCACGCAGCACGTCGCGGTGCACCGGCCGTGTCTGCCGCAGCCCGCGCAGTACGTTCACGAAGACGGGAATGAAAGCGGCAATCGCGGCGACGTATTGGCGCCCGAACTGGCTTGACGCACCAAACATCGTGTTGAGGATCGGCGTGATCGCTACGATCGGCACGACCGCGATCGCGGCGACGAGTGGTGCCAGCATCCCATCGATTGGCCTGAAGGTTGCGGCGAGCGCGGCAAGCACAATCGCGGCCAGCGACCCGACGATCAGGCCAACGAGGGCGTTCGTGGCGGTGATGCCCATGTCTTCGAGAATGATGTCGTAGCGCAGCGCCATCTGATCGATGATCGCGAAGGGGCTGGGCAGCGCTCGCGGCGCCACCTTGAGCACGTCGACGGCGAGGATCCACAGCGCGAGGATGATCACGCCCACCGCTACGGGCGCGACCACACGCAGCCATCCGGGCAGGGGCCGCTGGGCATACGACAGGGTGCTCATCGCTCGTTCGCCCGCTCGACCGGTGTGCCGTGCAGTGCCTCGCGCACCGCGGTCACCCGCTCGAAGTACTCGGGTGATTCGCGCAGACTCTCGTCGCGCTTCTCGCCCAGATCGGTCACGAGAATATCGGTGATGCGGCCGGGCCGCGGGCTCATCACCACCACGCGGTCAGAAAGAAACACCGCCTCGGGGATGGAGTGCGTCACAAACACGACCGCGGCACCCGTCTCGGCAGCAATGCGGGTCAACTCGCCCTGCAGGTATTCGCGAGTCATCTCGTCGAGCGCGCCGAACGGTTCGTCCATCAGCAGCAACCGCGGCTGCTCGGCGAGCGCACGGGCTATTGCGACCCGCTGCTGCATTCCGCCGGAGAGCTGGTCGGGGTACCGGTCGATGAAGTCGGTGAGACCGACGAGTTCGGCAAGCTCCGCGACCCGGGCCGCCCGGGCAGCCTTGGCGACACCGTGAAGTTCGAGCGGCAACGCGATGTTCGCGGCTACCGTGCGCCAGGGCAGCAAGCCGGCCTGCTGGAACGCGATTCCGTAATCCTGGTCGATTCGTGCCTGCCGAGCAGGCTTGCCGAAGATCGTGAGGTCGCCAGAGGTCGCATCGTCGAGGTCGGCGATGAGGCGAAGCAAAGTGGACTTACCGCATCCCGAAGGACCGATGAGCGACACGAACTCGCCCGGTGCCACCGTGAGTTCGACACCGGTAAGCGCGACGACGTCGCCCCCCGTCGTGGGGAAGACCTTGACGACGTCTGTGGCGCTGACGGCGAGAGTGGTAGTCATACGGTTGCTTCTCCCCTGCGATAGTTCTTGAGTCCCACTCCGACGAGGGCGACCGATCCTGCGGCCACCAGTCCGAGCGCAATTGAGCCGAACGTCGGTCCCCACGGTGCGGCCGGGTCACTTGAGCCCTGGCCCGCCAGCTGGATAAGCATCCGTCCGATGCCGCCCCGCATACCGATCGACACTTCCGCGACCACAGCACCGAGAACAGCGTTGGCCGCGGCGAGCCGCAGCGCGGGCAGCAGGTGCGGCACCGCCGCGGGCAGTCGAAGTCTCAGCAGGGTCGCCCAGTAACCTGCCGCGTAGGTACGCATGAGGTCGAGGTGGATGCGGTCGGGCGCTTCGAGTCCGCGCAGCACGCCGACGGCTACCGGGAAGAACGCGAGGTATGAGGCGATCACGGCAACCGACAGCCACTGCGGCCACGGCGTTCCACCCCGATCGATCTGAGTTCCGATGCTGTTGATCAGCGGCGCGAAGGCGATCAGCGGAACCGTCTGGCTCACCACGATCCACGGCAGCAAGCCCCACTCGGCGAGCCGCCACCGCTGCATCACGAGGCCCAGCAGCGCACCGACAGTGACACCGATGAGCCAGCCGATTGCGGCGATTCCGAGGGTCGTGAGCGCGGCGGTGGCCACGGGAACGATCAGCGGCGGCGTGTTTCCCCCGCTTGCCGACTGGAAGAGGCGCGCGACCATGTCCCAGATGTGTGGCATCGCGCGATCATTCGTGCGCGGCAGCAGCATCACACCCGAGCCGGTTCGACCCTCAACCGCGCCGACCACAAACCCTTCTGCCGGGCCAAGAAACTTGTAGACCTCCCAGACCAGCAGAACCGCACACACGCCGAGCACACCCCATGCAATTGCTGCGCGGTTTTTGCTCATGCTTTCGCAGTGCTCGACGTCTTTGCAACAACGGCTTCGCGGAGGGCCGGTATCACGGTCTCGCCGTAGACGCGCAGGGTTTCCTCTTTGTTGTCGTGCTGCAGGTAACCGGCGAACTGGTCGACACCGAGCTCCTTGAGCGCGCGGAGCTTCTCGATGTGCTGCTCGGCGGTGCCAAGCACACAGAAGCGGTCAACGATATCGTCGGGCACGAAGTCGGCGTGGGTGTTGCCAGCCAGCCCGTGTTGGTTGTAGTCGTAGCCCTCCCGAGACTTGATGTAGTCGGTGAGCGCCTTCGGAACGTTCGACCCCTCGCCGTACTTAGCTACGATGTCCGCGACGTGGTTTCCCACCATGCCGCCGAACCAGCGCGTCTGATTGCGCATGTGCTCGATGTTGTCACCGATGTACATGGGAGCCGCGACACAGAACTTGATGGACATGGGGTCACGCCCTGCGGCTTCCGCGGCATCCCGCACCGTCTTGATCATCCATTCGGCGATGTCGAGGTCGGCGAGTTGCAGGATGAACCCATCCCCCACCTCGCCCGTGAGCTTGAGTGCGAGCGGGCCGTACGCGGCCACCCAGACGTCAACCTTCGAACCCTTGGACCAGGGAAACTGCAGCTGCGCCCCGTTGTGTTCGACCGAGCGGGAGTTGGCCAGCTCACGGATGACGTGAATCGACTCGCGCAGGGCCTTGAGGGTCGTCGGCGCACCGTTGGTTACGCGCACGGCGGAGTCACCACGCCCGATTCCGATGACGGTGCGGTTGCCGTACATCTCGTTGAGGGTCGCGAACACGGATGCCGTGACGGTCCAGTCGCGTGTCGCCGGGTTGGTGACCATGGGGCCAACGATCACCCGGTTGGTCTCGGCGAGGATCGCACTGTAGATCACATACGGCTCCTGCCAGAGCAGGTGCGAATCAAATGTCCACACATACTCGAAGCCGTATTGCTCTGCGAGCTTGGCGAGGTAGACCGTGCGAGCGGCCGGCGGATTGGTCTGGAGGACTGCTCCGAATTCCATGTGGTGCTTCTTTCCCGTAGCGGTGATCAGATCAGGTACTGCGAGAGGCCGCGCTTGACGTACTTGCCATCTCCCTTGGCTCCGAGGTACTGGTTGTCGTGCACGACGACCTTGCCACGGGAGATCACGGTGTCGACGTGTCCGTCGATCTCGAAGCCTTCCCAGGCGGAGTGGTCCATGTTCATGTGGTGGGTCTTTTCGTACCCGATCGAGGTGTGCCCGTTCGGGTCGTAGATCACGATGTCGGCATCGGCGCCGGGCTGGATCACCCCCTTCTTTCCGTACAGGCCAAACATCCGCGCCGGGGTAGTTGCGGTGATCTCCACCCAGCGCTCCAGCGTGATCTGGCCGTCAACGACGCCCTGGTAAAGCAGGTCCATCCGGTGCTCAACCGACCCGATGCCATTGGGGATCTTGCGGAAGTCCCCCAAGCCAAGATCTTTCTGACCCTTCATACAGAAGGGGCAGTGGTCGGTCGAGACCATCTGGATGTCGTTGGTGCGAAGGCTCTGCCACATCGCGTGCTGGTGGCCGGCTTCCTTCGACCGCAGCGGAGTGGAACACACCCACTTCGCACCCTCAAAGTTGCCCCACTCGTCACTTGACGCGCCGAGTTGCTCTTCGAGAGAGAGGTAGAGGTACTGAGGGCAGGTTTCGCCGAAGACGTTCTGGCCGTTGTCGCGAGCCCAGGCGAGCTGTTCGACGGCCTGCTTCGCGCTCACGTGCACCACGTAGAGCGGCGCACCGGTGAGGTTGGCGAGCATGATCGCGCGATGGGTCGCCTCTTCTTCCATCTGCCAAGCGCGCGCGATGCCGTGGTAGTACGGGTCCGTTGTTCCTGCCTCCGCGAGTTGGGCGGCAAGCACGTCAATCGCGGGTCCGTTCTCGGCGTGCATCATGGTCATCAAACCGGTTTCGGCTGAGACCTGCATGGCCTTGAGAATCTGCGCATCATCCGAATAGAAAACGCCGGGGTAGGCCATAAACAGCTTGAAGCTCGAGATGCCTTCGTCGGGCAGCGCACGCATTGCCTGCAGCGAGTCCTCGTTGACATCACCGATGATCTGGTGAAACGCATAGTCGATCGCGCAGTTTGCGTCAGCCTTGGCGTGCCAGGCCGCGAGGCCATCCATCACTCGCTGGCCGTAGGTCTGCACCGCAAAATCGATAATCGTCGTTGTGCCACCCCAGGCCGCGGCACGGGTGCCGGTTTCGAAGGTGTCGGATGCCGCGGTGCCGCCAAAGGGCAGCTCCATGTGGGTGTGCGCGTCGACGCCACCCGGGATGACGTACTTGCCCGTGGCATCGATCACGCTGTCGACACCCTGCGTGAGGTCGGTTCCCAGAAGCACGGACCCGGGGGCAAGTACGGCGACGATCGTCTCGCCGTCAACGAGAACATCGGCCTGCGAACGGCCGGTCGAGGTGACTACAGTTCCGCCCGTGATGAGAGTCGTTGCCATGACGCTTACGGCTTCGGGATCGAGGTGTAGGACTCCGGACGACGGTCGCGATAGAACTGCCAGTCGTCGCGCATCTGCTGCACCATGTCGAGGTCGAGGTCACGGACGACGATCTCTTCGTCGCTTCCTGACCCACGCTCACCGACGAAGTTGCCGCGCGGGTCGATCACCTGGCTCGTTCCGTAGAAGTCGACGGCGAGGTCGCCGTACTCGTTATCTTCGCGGCCGACCCGGTTGGGCTGAAGCACAAAGTAGCCGTTGGCGACGGCCGCACACGGGCCCTCGACCTCCCACAGGCGATTCGAGAGGCCGGGCTTGGTGGCGTTGGGGTTGAAGACCATGTGTGCCCCGTTCAGGCCGAGCTCGCGCCATCCCTCGGGAAAGTGGCGGTCGTAGCAGATGTATAGCCCGATCTTGCCGACCGAGGTGTCGAATACGGGGTAGCCGAGATTGCCAGGGCGAAAGTAGAACTTCTCCCAGAACCGGTCAAGGTGCGGGATGTGGTGCTTGCGGTACTTGCCGAGAATAGTGCCGTCAGACTCGACGATTACCGCCGTGTTGTAGTACACGCCGGTGATGTCTTCTTCGTAGATCGGAAGGATCATGACCATCTTCAGCTCTTTGGCGAGAGCCGCGAAGCGCTGAACAATGGGGCCGTCTGCCTGCTCCGCGTAGCGGTAGTACTTCTTGTCTTCGGTGATGCCGAAGTACGGACCGTAAAACAGTTCCTGAAAGCAGATGACCTGAGCTCCGTCGGCGGCCGCGTCTCGCGCGAACTGCTCGTGCTTGTCGAGCATCGATTCTTTATCGCCGGTCCAGGTGGTTTGGGTGATTGCTGCGCGAACGACGGTCATGGGATGAACTCCTTCGGTGAAACCTTTTGTTATTCTTCGCCGTAAACATTTCCCTTATGTTACGTAGTGAGACATTGGCGTAAATCTACGGGGGTTCTCATGAAGTCGGTAGCCCTGGCTGTCGAACACGCGACGCCTCACGGCATCGCAACGGCGGTAGCGCGGCTGATCACCAGCGGCGATCTCGCCCCTGGCGACCGACTGCCTACCGTGCGCGTGCTTGCCAGCGAACTCGGGGTGAGCCCCGCCACCGTCAGCCATGCATGGCAGACCCTCTCGGCGACGGGGCTCATCGTTAGTCGCGGTCGCAGCGGCACGATAGTGCGCTCGGTTCCCCGCAACTGGATGCCCTTGCGCTACCGCGGCCTGGATGGGGCAACTGATGCCCGCCTCGATCTCTCCCGCGGCACACCCGATCCCGAACTACTGCCAGCACTCGGCCGCATAATCGCGCGGGTGTCGGTGCGGGCAGACACCGCGAGCTACCAACTCAAGCCCGACATTCCCGAGCTGCACGACCTGTTGCGTGAGTCGTGGCCAGCTCCCGTGGAATCCCTCACGGTCACCAACGGGGCCCTCGATGCGATCGATCGGGCGCTGGGAACGATTACCAGGTTCGGTGACAGGGTGATCGTCGAAAACCCGACGTTTCCGCCTTTCATCGACCTGTTCGAGCACTACGGTCTCGAAGCCATTGGGGTGGATCTCGACGAGTCGGGGATGCGACCCGACAAGTTCTCCTCCGCGCTCGGGTTGTCTCCCGCGCTGATCCTGATGCAACCGCGCGCCCACAATCCCACAGGAATCTCGATGACGCTTGAGCGCGCCGACCGGCTCGCCTCGATCCTTGCCCGTCACCCTGCGGCCCGCCACACGATTGTTATCGAAGACGACCACTCGGCGAGCATCACCAATGCTCCCGAATTGAGTTTGGCGACCTGGCTTCCCGATCGGGTGCTGCACATACGCAGCTTCTCGAAATCGCACGGCCCCGACCTGCGCATCGGCGCCCTCGGCGGCCCACGGGAACTCATCGATCGCATCGTCTCACGTCGCCTGCTCGGCCCCGGCTGGACCTCGCGGATGACCCAGGCGATCCTGTTCGAGCTGCTCACCGATCCCGAATCCGTCGCGCAAGTCGATTCGGCCCGCGTGACCTACGCCGAACGCCAGCACCGCCTGGCCGGTGCCCTCGGTGGGCACGGCATCGAGATCCACGTCGGCGATGGACTGAATGCGTGGGTGCCGGTTGACGACGAACGCGCCACCAGCGTTCAGCTCGCCGCCGCGGGCATCCGAGTCGCACCGGGCACACCCTTTTTTGTCGCACCCGGCTCACCGCATGTGCGGGTGACGATCGGACTCACCGGGCAAGACATTTCTTCGATTGCCACCAACCTCGCGGCGGCCGCGCGCGCCTGAGGTTTAGTCTTGACGGATAGCGAGACCCGTGCGCCGGATATGGCGCGGTGGGCCGCCCTGATCTTGGGCGGCAGGTTTCCCCGCGGTCCAGTGCGCCCGCGGATGACACAGCCCATTCGACGGAGGTCTTCCCTTGCGCACTGCCGCACGCATCATCATCCCCACCATACTCGTGGCCACAGTGGCCCTCACCGGATGCTCGTCGCTGACGACCCTCGCAGGCTCGACCAGCACGCCCGTCCCGATCATCGACCCCGCAGCACCCGTGACCGTGGACAACTGCGGAACCGAGGTCACCTTCGACGCAGCGCCTGAGCGCGTGGTCACGATCAAGTCGTCGACCACCGAGATGCTGCTGGCGCTCGGGCTCGGAGACCACATCGTCGGCACTGCGTTCCAGGACGGCCCCGTGCCCGACGTGTGGGAGGCCGACGCGGACGGCATCCCTTCGATCGCCGATGCGGTGCCCAGCGAAGAGGTCGTGCTGGAGCAGGAGCCCGATCTCGTCTACGCGGGCTGGGAGTCGAACTTCTCGGCCGACGGTGCCGGCGAACGCCCCGAGCTGGCCACCCTCGGAGTGAACAGCTACGTCTCGCCCTCTGCGTGCCGCAGCCAGAACCAACCCACGAAGCTCACCTTCGACAACATCTTTGGTGAGATCATCGAGGTCGCATCGATCTTTCGGGTCGACGCCACCGAGCTCATCGCCGACCAGCGCGCGCAACTCGCGAAAGTCGACAAGGGAGGCGATAAGGGCCAGGGCCGCACGGCTCTGTGGTTCTCGTCCGGCTCTGACACCCCCTACGTTGGTGCCGGCATCGGCGCGCCCGAGCTTGTGCTCGAGACGCTGGGCCTCAAGAACATCGCCGGCGATGTGGATGCCACGTGGGCCCCGTTCAGCTGGGAAGCCATCGTTGACGCTGACCCCGACTTCATTGTGCTCGTCGATGCCACCTGGAACTCGGCCGACAAGAAGATTGAAATCCTTGAGTCCAACCCGGCGACCGCCAACCTCACGGCCGTGAAGCAGGGCCGCTACCTCATCGTGCCGTTCGCGGCCAGTGAGGCCGGTGTGCGCACCGTTGAAACCGTCACCAACCTCTACGACCAGATCACTCAACTCGATGGCCCGTAACGCTGGCGAAAGCGGGCCGAGGTCGTCGAGACGTGCGGGGCGTGATGGGTCGGTGAGATCTCGACAGGCTCGATCCACGGTGGCGGCTCGATCCACGGTGGCGGCTCGATCGGCGGTTATCGGCGCGGTGCTTGGCGTGGCTCTGCTGTTATCGATTGTGGTTGCCGTCACGATTGGTCCGGCCGACATCCGCTTCGGTGACGTGTGGGCGTCGGTCGGCAGCCACCTGGGACTTGGCACCTCGCCACTGTCGGTGTTGCGTGACGGCATCGTCTGGGAACTGAGGCTCCCGCGAGTGCTGACGGCCGGGGCGGTTGGCGCCGGACTCGCGATCAGCGGCGCCGTGATGCAGGCGATCACCCGCAATCCGCTCGCGGACCCCTATCTGCTCGGCCTGTCGTCGGGCGCGGCACTCGGTGCGGTTGCCGTTCTCCTGCTGGGCGCCGCGATTCTGCTGCCGCTGGCGGCCTTCGTCGGTGCGATGATCGCCCTGCTGCTAACGCTGCTGCTGGCGAGTTCCCTCGGTGCAATCACGCCCACCCGCACGGTACTGGCGGGCCTCGCGGTCTCGTCGCTCGCATCCGCGATCACAAGTCTGGTGATCTTCTGGACCGTGACCGGTGACTCGTATCGAGAGATTCTCGGCTGGCTGCTCGGTTCTCTCGCTGGTGCCCGATGGCCCGCCGTCACGATCGTGGTGGTTGCCCTGGTGGTGGCGGCAACGCCAATCCTTGCGACGGGCCGACTGCTCGATGCCTTCGCGTTCGGGGATGTGGCGGCTCGGGCCTTGGGGGTCAACGTGAGCGCCACACGATGGGGGCTGCTTGCGGCATCCGCCCTGCTCACCGGCGCGATGGTCTCGGTCAGCGGCGCAATCGGATTCGTCGGGTTGATATTGCCGCACGCGGTGCGCCTCATGGTTGGGCCAGGCCACCGCGCGCTGTTGCCCCTTTCTGCCCTGGTCGGAGCGATCTTTCTGATCTGGGCCGACACCGCCGCACGCACGCTATTCGACCCCCGCGAGCTTCCCGTGGGGATCGTGACCGCGATCATTGGCGCGCCGGTCTTCGCGTTTCTGCTCGCCCGCCGCCGGAGCCAGACGTGAGCCTCATCGCCAGCCGCATACACGTCACCGCCGGCGGCACCCTCATCATCGATGGCGTCGACTGCACCGTGCCCAGCGGTTGCGTGTCGGCACTGGTCGGCCCGAATGGCGCCGGCAAGTCGACTCTGCTGCGGGCTATGGCCGCGGTCGAACGACCAGCGGAGGGCACCGTCGAATTCAATGGCAGCGATGTGCTCGGGATGCCGCGTCGCCAGCGCGCCCAGCTCGCCGCCCTCGTCGAACAGGATTCCGCGACCGAGACGTCGCTGAGCGTCACCGAGGTGGTATCCCTCGGCCGACTACCGCACCAGTCGTTGTGGCGTGAAGAGACCGCCGACTCCGCCACGATTGTTCGCGACGCGATGCGGATGGCGTCGGTGCAGCAGTTCGCGCTCCGCGAGTACTCGAGCCTGTCCGGCGGAGAACGCCAGCGGGTTGCCCTCGCGCGGGCGCTGGCCCAGCAGCCGCAACTGCTGATGCTGGATGAGCCCACCAATCACCTTGACATTCGCGCCCAACTCGATGTTCTCGAGCTGCTGGCCGAGCTCTCTCACAACGGCGTCACCGTGCTTGCAGCTCTCCACGATCTGGGGCTCGCGGCCACCTACACCGATCATGTGATCGTGTTACGCGACGGGCGCGTGGTCGCCGCCGGCGAGACCACCGCGACGCTCACCCCGCACCTCATCCGCGACGTGTACGGCGTGCGTGCAACGGTGTTGACCAACCCTGACACCGGGCGACCCGTGATCGCTTTCAGCCCGCTGGCCTGAGCGGCGTAAGCGACGACACCGGCCTCGCCGGTCAGCTCGCCTCGCGCCGGCGAAGCTGCGCGATCCACGGGGCAAACAGGGAGCGCGGCACGAACACCGCCGCGAGCCGGTGCGAGAGCGACGAGGCGCGGCGAAGGGACCGAATCACCAAGCGCAGGTCCGCGGCCGCGGGTTCGCCAGGATTGGCGGCAAACACCTGCGCCTCTACCGCCCCACGTAGACGGGCGAGCGCGGCAGCCGCCTCGTCCGTGAGTCGGTCATCGAGGTCCCTCGCGAGCTGGCGGGGGGTTTGGGCATCCGTCGCGCGGAGTCCCAGGTCTTCTGCCGTGTCGCGCAGTTCCTCCCAACCCGAGGTCGCGGAACCCGCGCCCAGGTCGCCGAGTCGCCGCTCCCGCCGCGCGGCTCGCACCACCGCGGGAACCAGCATCAGGGCCACGAACACCGCGATCAGCACTGACCACCACGGCACCTGCATCGCTGATCCGGTGCGCTGCGCCTGCGCGTCAGTCGGGGCGGTCGTGGGTTCATCGTCCGGGGTAGCGGTTGGTGCGGGTGTGGGCGCCGACGTGGGGGCTGGCGGGGCCGGCGGAACTGACTCGTCGACATCCGGAGTCGCGGGATCGTCGACGGCGAGCGGCGCGAATCTCGGTGCTTCGCCGCGACCCGGTGTCGGCTCGAAGCGCACCCAGCCGATGCCGGCGAAGAACAGTTCGGGCCAGGCGTGCAGGTCATGGGTGCTCACGCGGAACTCGCTCAGCTCGCCATCCTCGCCGATCACGGCCTCGCCTGGGGTAAAGCCCACCGCGACTCGAGCCGGGACACCCAGCGTGCGCGCCATCGAGGCCATCGCCGACGAGAAGTGCACGCAATAGCCGGCCTTCGTCTCGAGGAATGCCGCGAGCACGCTCGCGCCAGACCCGTCGTATCCCTGGTCTACCGGAGCAGATTCCGAGTAGGTGAAGTCGCCGCCCGTGAAGTACGCCTGAAGAGCAACGGCTTTCTCGTAGTTCGTTGCCGCATCGCCCACGACATCAAGTGCGGTCTGCGCCACGATATCCGGAAGGGTGACCGGGATGTCGAGATAGCGCTCCATTGCGGGGTCAACGGTCGTTCTCGCGGCCAGCAGTTGGTCGATTGACGGGGCGACCTGCACGCTCGTGACCTCGTACTCCTGGCCGCGCGCGTTGGAACCTGTTGTGCGGATCGCGAGGGCATCAGGCTCCCACGACCATGTGCCCTGCAGTCCCACTATCCTCGCGGGGGCATAGGGCACGGGGAGCCACCGACTGAGCACGTTGCCCACGGCGACGGACGTGACCACCTCGCTCGTGGGAACCGCTTCGTCAGAGAGCCCGGGCACCGATCCGATGGCGCCGACGTTGTTGCCTGCGATCACACCGGTGGCGGTCGGCTCCCAGCTCGTTCCGGTGAAGTCGTCGAGGGCGGTCAACCGCAGATAGACCGCCTCAGTTGCGGTCGTCGTGTAGGTGAGAGCGAGCTTGGCGTCCCCGCGCCGAAGATCGTCGCCGAGTGTGACGATCGGGTTGATTCCCGTGGCCACAGAGTTTGCTGCGGGACCATTCGCGAGTGCGCCCGGTTGCACCGCAGGCAGCGCGAGAGGCACCACAATTGCGGCCACAATGGTTGCCGCCCCGATGCCGGCCGCGATGCGTCTGCCACCCGCTCGCGCGTTCGTGAGCAACATCCCGAGAAAGACCGCCGCCGTGCACGCGAAGAGGAACGGGTCAGATAACCCGGGACGAACGAAACTCGGCACCAATAAGAGAACCAGCAAGGGAACCCCCGCGAGCGCCGGAGCTCGGAATAGTTGGGCTGCGGTATCCATCGCCAAAGCGATCACGGCGATGCCGATGCAGATGAGGTACAGGATGCCCGAGTCCGCGACCGCAGGAATGTCCTGGCTGGCGATCGAGGCGAGGCCAGCCTGCTCACGCTCGTGCAGAGCACCGAAGGTATCGAAAGTGGGGATGACCCAGGCGATCGCCGTCGCTGGAGCGAAAATCCCGGTGATGGATACCAGGGCCGCAACGAAGGCGGCAAGTGTCGGCCACCATCGGCCGGCCGCAATCGACCGAACTACCGCCGCAGAAAGCAGCACTACGCCGGCCACGAGCATCAGCACAAACCACCACGTGAGCTCCGACAGCACACTGCCGAGCCCGGCCGCCGCGCAGCCAATTGCCACCAACATCAGGCCGGAGAGCAGCCAGGCGCTCGACCGGGCCGCCGCGCGATCAGGCGCTGCCACGCGAACGCCCCGTCTCGACGACTACCGCTTCCCAGGCTGCCGCATGGTCGTCATCCGCCCGCACCGGAACAACCAGCCACCCGGCGTCGGCGAGGTGTTCGGCAGTCATCGACGCGGGCAACGGGATGCCCAGCGAGCGGTTGATGGCATCGATCGAAGTCATTCCGTGCACCATGAACGCGACGGCGAGCTCACCCGCCCGGCGCTGCCCAACCAACCATTCCAGGGTCTGGGCGTCGGGGCTGCTGACCACCGCGATCACCGGGCCCGCGCTGTGACGCTCGGACTGCTGCGGTGGGCGCTCGCTACTGACCAGCCCGACGCTTGCAAGGCTCGACAGAAACTCCTCGTCGCCCCAGGTGCGACGGCGACCCCGACCGACCGCGTCGAGCTGGGCCGATCCGGTCTCGTCGATCGTGACGAGAAAGCCGACTCGACGCAGGTGCACCGCGACCGAGGCGAGCATGCGCACAACCCACTCGAACGCGGCACTCTCAGACTCATCGTCGGGGTCGCCCGACACGTCCCGGTACCCGGAACGCTGGGTGTCAACGATGATGCGGGCTTCAGGAAAGCTACGCTGCTCCTCCTGGCGCACCATCAGGTCGCCATGCCGCGCAGACGCCCGCCAGTGCACTCTGCGCATCGCGTCGCCAGCGCGATACTCGCGGGTCATGCTGTCGTCGTCGTCACCGGTTGCCCGGCGCTGCACAAGGCGCGATTCGCCGTCGCCTGCCGGTATCGACAGCCCTGTCTCAGCCAGCGCAACAACCTCGGGGGTCACGATAATTTGCTGCGGTTCGCCCGCGACATGTTCGCACTGGGCTAGTCCAAACGCATCGCCGATCGTCACCTCGAACGGGCCGACCGAGAAAATGCCACGGCGCGGCGGTCGAAGGTCGTAGCCCACTGTCGCCGAGTTGCCGCGGCTGGCGAACCGAGCACCGCGCGCCAACAGCGCCGGCAGCGTCGATTGCGCAGTCACCCCCGGGAACCACGGCAGAACATCACGCCACCGCCCGCGCAGGCTTCTCGAGAGGGCAAGATTGCGCACCGCCAGCGAGACGTCGACGGATGACCCGGCCGCAATGATGTGGGGAGAGAAAGTGCGGGCGACCGCGAGCCGTGGGCGCTTCGCGGTGACCACGGCGACGGCGAGGGTCGGAAGTGCCGCGAGCAGCACGCCAACGAACAGCAGCTCCTGACGCCCTCCAACGTAGGCAACGATGAAGGCGATGGCCGAGGCCATCAGAAATGACCACCCACGGCGAGTCAGACTCACGCCGCCGACGGTCAACGCGGTCAGACCGCGGGTCGGCGTGGACATGAGGAATCAGTGGGGTACCGCGGCGCCGAGCGGGACCGGGGTTTCGGCGACGATGCGCGCGATAATGTCGGGAACGCTTCCGCCAGAGAGCACCCCCGAACCGATACCGGCGCCGACTCCGGCGCGGCGGGCCGCGATCAGGCGGTGACCGAGCACGGGGATAGCGAGAGCGTCAATATCGTCGGGAAGCACGAACTCGCGACCGTCGAGGGCAGCGCGGGCCTTTGCTGCACGCACGAGCTGCAGTGTGGCGCGGGGGCTCGCCCCGAGACGCAGGTCGCGGTCGTGGCGGGTGGCCTGGGCGATCGCCACGGCGTACTGTTCGACGGCGCGGCTGGCAAACACGTGACGGGTGGTCGCGATCATGTCGGAAAGCTCAGTGCCCGACACGACCGGTTCGACCGCCGCGAGCGGGCTCGATGTCTCTCGGGTCTGGAGCATGGCCAACTCGGCCCCGGCATCCGGATACCCCATCGAAATGCGCGCCATGAAGCGGTCGCGCTGGGCTTCGGGAAGGGGGTAGGTGCCCTCCATCTCGATCGGGTTCTGGGTGGCAACGACAATGAACGGGGTCGCGAGTTGGTAGCTGCGTCCGTCGACGGTGACCTGGCCCTCTTCCATGCTCTCGAGCAGTGCCGACTGGGTCTTGGGGCTCGCCCGGTTGATCTCGTCGCCGATCACGATGTTGGCGAAGATGGGGCCCGGTTTGAACTCAAACTGCAGCTCGGCCTGGTTGTACACCGAGACGCCCGTGATGTCTGAGGGCAGCAGGTCGGGAGTGAACTGGATGCGCGACACCGAGCAGTCGACGCTGCGCGCGAGTGCCCTGGCAAGCATCGTCTTGCCGACGCCGGGTACGTCTTCGATGAGCAGGTGCCCCTCGGCAAGCAACACTGTGAGCGCCATTTCTATTGCGCTGCGCTTGCCGTCGATGACGGTCTCAACACTGTGCAGGATGCTGCGGGTCTTGGCGTAAAACTCGTCGTGGGGCATCACTGCCGCCGACGCAATTACGTGACCACCATCAAAGTTGTGCGAGGTACTCTCCACCCTGTGAGTCTGCCATGGTCACGAAAAAGTCTCGCTGAGAGTTCGCCGTTAGCCTTGGGAATATGAAGATCACCGTTCTCGCGGGAGGTGTGGGAGGCTCTCGTTTCTTGCGCGGCCTGCGCACCCATGTGCTCGCCGAACTGCCCAAGAGCGAGATCACGGCCATCGTCAACGTTGGCGATGACATGTGGCTGAGCGGGGTTCGAATCGCGCCAGACCTCGACACGATCATGTACACGCTCGCCGGTCAGAACGACGAAGACCGCGGCTGGGGCCGAGCGGGCGAATCGGAGCGCGTCAGCGCCGAGTTGCGCGCATACGGGGTGGGATGGCCGTGGTTCACCCTCGGCGACCTCGACCTCGGCACGCATCTGGCCCGCACGAGCTTGCTGCGCGACGGCCTGACTCTCAGCCAGGCGACCGCGCGCATCACGGCGCGATGGGATCTCGGTGTACGCCTCCTCCCGTCCACCGACAGCGAGGTCGAGACGCACGTCGAGGTAAATGACGGCCGCTCAATGCACTTTCAGGAGTGGTGGACGCGCCATCGCGCAGCCCTTCCCGCCCGACGCTTCATCTTCGACAGTGTGGAGCAGTCAGCTCCGGCGCCCGGCGTGCTTGAGGCGATCGCCGAGGCCGATGTGGTGCTTGTGGCGCCGTCGAATCCGGTCGTCTCCATTGGCCCGATTCTCGCCATCCCGGGAGTTCGACACGCGTTGCGCAGCACTTCCGCTGCCGTCGTGGGGGTCTCCCCCATCATCAGCGGGCGCGTCGTTCGGGGAATGGCTGACGCCTGCCTGACTGCCATCGGGGTCCAGACCAAGGCGCACGCCGTCGCCGCACACTACGGCCCCCGGTCGACCGACGGTGTCATCGATGCGTGGCTCGTCGATGAGACAGACGCCTCCTCGGTTGCCGCGATCGAGGCGATGGGAATCCGTTCCGCGGCCGTTGCACTGTGGATGCGTGATGCGCAGTCCAGTGCCCAGGTTGCTCGCGACGCGCTAGTGCTCGCCGAGTAACCGCAGCGTGTGCCGACCGAGCCCCGGCAGCCTGCGCAACTGCTCCGCCGTATCAACATCGCGCCGCAATCCCGGCCAGTCTCCGACCAGTTCGACGTAGCCGGCGGCGATGTGAGCGGCGCGAGATCCGACTCCGAAGGCGTGCACATGCGTGCCGAGCGATGCCGTGAGCGCGGAGCCGGTGCCGTCGGAGTCGGCGACAAGGGACCGCGGATAATCCGCCGCAAGCCCAAGCGCATCCGCCAACTCGTAGGCAGCCAACGCCGGGTGATCGCCCAACAGAACGGCGGTGGGTCCGGGGGCCGCCGACACCCCTCGGGCGATCGCGGCATTGAGCCCCGTTCCCGGGTCGTCGATCACCCGCGCGCCCAGAGCCGCAAACTCGGTACGGCCGCGGGTGACGACGATCACCTCGGTGACGCCCGCAGCGGCCAGAGCAGCCTCCACGGTATCGAGCGCCATCGCAAGGGCAAGTTCCCGATGGTCGCCAGGCCCGAACCGGCTCTTGGAGTCCACAGTTCCCTTCACGGGAATCACAACACGCCAGTTCACGCTTCCAGTCTCGCACCGCCGCGAGATGCCGTTCCTCAGGCGGGCAGTTCGCCTGGG
>Ga0105046_10001009_pt1 | contig 42045 bp, 33 predicted proteins | sample MAT03_FD_78385 | JGI IMG/M metagenome (GOLD analysis project Ga0105046, IMG submission 78385) | Freshwater microbial communities from Lake Fryxell liftoff mats and glacier meltwater in Antarctica - MAT-03 (megahit assembly) | ecosystem: Environmental > Aquatic > Freshwater > Ice > Liftoff... | reverse complement strand
TCTAACCTGGGATCGATGGTCCGACGTGGGTCGAACCTTCGCAGCCTTCGCCTCTTCGCGAGACGCTGCAAAACGTTTGGAGTCCGGCCTTCAGGCCGTCCGAAAAACCATCGCACTCTCTCCTAACAAATAGCGCAAAACCCGCCCAATTCGTTACCAAGTCGATTATTACCAACAAAACTCAAATCCCATCGCCGTGCTCGGCAGGATTGACTCGGTGGATTCCGGTCATACGCGCAGGGGCGCGTTTTCGACGTCTTCAGTCGTGCCATAGGCGGCGGGCGCGTCACTTCGGTCGTTAGCAACCCTTGCCAGGTCGTGCGTCGTGCGGCAGGTTTGCACTGACTGTGAATGCACCTGCCGCCGCTTCTCCAACGCCAGCGAATCGATCCCCGCGGTCTCTCGCGGGCCCGGCATCCTGGCTGATTCCATTCGGAAAGACAGGGCAACTCGTTTTAGAGACCGCGTGGGAATCCACCCCCTTTGGACCTCTGGACGAATGGCCGCAGCATCTCCGCATTGCAGTCAACCTGATGCTGAGCGCCGCAGCGCCCATGGCCGTCATCTGGGGAGCGGACTTCCGCCTTCTGTACAACGACCCCTACGGCGAAATCATTCAGGACAAACACCCGTCGGCGCTGGGACAAAACGGGGCGCGGGTTTTTCCCGAAATCTGGGAGTCGGTTTTCCCGCTTTTTCAGCGTGCATACGGCGGCGAAGGGGTGGTCTTGGACGACATTTCGCTGCCCTTGAAACGCGGGGATGTCGTCCGCGAAGCGTATTTCTCCGGCAGTTACAATCCGATTTGGAACGATCGAGGCGGCGTTGACGGATTTCTCGCCGTCATCGTGGAAACGACCCCGCGAATCGCGCGCGAGCGTCAACGCGCCGACACCTTCGACACGACTCTCTCGGCGATCGCGGATTTCGCCTACAGCTTCGATCGCGAAGGCCGGTTCCTGTATGTCAATAAGGCCCTACTCGACCTGTGGGGGATGAAACTCGAACAGGCGGTCGGGAAGAATTTTTTCGAATTGAACTACCCCGAGGCACTAGCCGAGCGGCTACAACGGCAAATCCAGGATGTCTTCGAACACAAAAAAAGCGTTCGCGACGAAACCCCGTATGTCAGTCCGCTCGGGGCGATCGGCCATTATGAATACATCTTCAGTCCCGTTTTCGGGCCGGACGGCTCGGTGATTGTCGTGGCCGGTTCCACCCGGGAAATCTCCACCCGGAAACGATTGGAGCGAGAACTCCGAGACGTGCAGAACCGGATGGAAGCGGCTCTCTCTGCAGGCTCGATCGGGACGTGGGAATGGAATGTCGAGACGGACGAAATCGTTGCCGACCGCATCCTCGCCCAATTCTTCTCCGTCTCGCCGGAAGAATCCAAGGGTCGCACCTTCGCGAGGTACTTGGAGGCGATCCATTCCGAAGACCGCGAAAGGGTCCGGCAAAAGATCGCCGAATTGCTCGCCCATGGCACCGCGTACGAATGCGAATATCGCGTGATCGATGTGCACGGCGGCGTCCGCTGGGTCGTGGCACGCGGCTCTCTCCAGCGCGATTCGACCGGAAAGCCGGTCTCCATGCCCGGCATGGTCCTCGATATCACCGAACGGAAACTGCTCGAGCAACGTGTCCAGGAAACAATCCGGGATTTGACCGCGACTCAATTGGCACTCGAAAAACAAGCCGGCGCTCTGGAGTCGCTCGTGGTGGAGCGCACCGCAAAAATCCAGGAAACCGTCAAGGAGCTGGAGGCCTTTTCGTACAGCGTCTCCCACGATCTCCGCGGCCCGTTGCGGGTCATGCAGAGTTTTGCGCAAGCGCTGAAGGAGGACTGCGGCGACGAAATCGGCCCGGTCGCCAAGGACTACATCCGACGCATCGTGGCAGCCGCCTCCCGCATGGACCGGATCATCCAGGAGGTCCTCGTCTACAGCCGGATCGCCCGCACCGATCTGCCGCTCGAACGCATCTCCTTGGACGAGTTCATGCCCAGCCTGTTGGATGGCTATCCGTCGTTTCACGATTCCGCCGCCGAGATCGTCATCGAAGGAACGCTCCCGGCTGTGCTCGGCAATTCTGCCGCGCTCACGCAATGCGTCGCGAATCTGATCGGCAATGCGACCAAGTTCGTCGCGGCCGGTGCCCGCCCGCATATTCGCATTTCGGCACGCACGGAAAACTCCCGCGTTTACATTTCGATCGTCGATAACGGGATCGGCATACCCAAAGAGGCCCATGAATCGATTTTCGGTGCCTTCTATCGGCTGGATTCGCGCTACGAGGGCACAGGCATCGGACTTTCCATCGTTCGCAAGGCGGTCGAACGCATGGGAGGTCAAATCACCGTGGAGTCCCAGGTCGATCGCGGCAGCACGTTCACCTTCGACCTCGCGCTCGCCCCATGACCGCTCCCGCTTCGCCATCGGTCATCTTGTACGCGGAGGATTCGGAAGACGACGCTTTTCTGATGAAGCGCGCCTTTGCCAGGGTGGGTTTTCCCGGTCGATTGGTCGTCGTCCCCCATGGTCTCGAAGCGACTCGCTATCTCTCGGGTGAAGGTCGTTACGCCGACCGCGTCGCCTATCCCTTCCCCCAGCTGATCCTGCTCGATATCAAGATGCCTCACCTGAACGGCCTCGACGTCCTCCATTGGCTGCGAAGCCGCAATGCGTTCGACGACAAACCCGTTTTGATGCTCACCTCCTCCAGTCAGGAGAGCGATGTTCGAGCTGCCTATGCCGCAGGTGCCGACAGCTACCTGGTCAAACCCGCCAATCTCGATCTCTTCCGCGAGCTCGTCGAAGACCTCGCCCTGCTCTGCGCCCTCAAAACGCGCCCGCTCGCGCGTTTCCCGCTGCGCGGCGCGATCGTCGCGCCGTAAACGAGAGGACGCAGACAGGAGAAGCGTCTCGAAAACCCCTCCAAACTTCCGCCGACTGCAATAAGATGAGCCTCACCCTTTCCGCCGCCCTCTTTCCCGATCGACCGGGTGAGTCTCGTCGTTCTTCAGGTTGACCGTTGGCCAGAGGTCAGTGCCAATAGTGGCTTCATAGCACACGATCGGATTCGCCCATGCACTTTTTCCCAACTCTTCCTCTCGCCTGCGCCGCCGGCGTCGCTGCGTTTGCCTTCACCGTTTCCTTGCCGGCCCAAATCCAGCGTCCGGGCGGAGTCTCCGTCACGTACACGCAGCTTTGCGCAGCCTGCCACGGAGCCAATCTGGAGGGCGCTCAAGCCCCGTCGATGCTCGACGACGTCTGGGTGGCGGGAGGTGACGACGACAGCCTCGCCAAGAGCATTCGCAATGGGTTTCCCGAAAAGGGAATGCCCGCGTGGGGCGCGGCGATTCCCGAGAAGGAGATTCGCGCCATGGTGATCTACATGCGCGAGCAACGTCAGCTTCATCAGGCCGGGCTCGTCCAATTCGCAAAACCTGCGGAAAGTATGACGGCTAAGAGCCAGCTTCACGATTACCAAGTCAACACCTGGGTGGCGAACGTGAAGGAGCCGTGGTCGCTCGCCTTTCTGCCGGGATCCCAGGCGCTCGTGACGGAAAAGTCCGGCCGGCTTCTCCTGATCGAAGGGGGCAAGCTCGTCGAAACGGCGATCGCGGGTGTGCCCGCCGTGGACGCAGCCGGGCAGGGAGGACTCTACGATGTGGTGCCGCACCCAAACTATGCGGAGAATGGCTGGGTTTACCTCGCGTATGCCGAACCGCGAACCGACGCGGGCGCAAAGGGTTCGCTGACTAGGATTATTCGCGGAAAGATCCGCGAAGGTGCGCTCGTCGAACAACAGAACATTTTTCAGGCGGCGCCGGAGTTCTATACGAAGGTGGGTGGCGTGCATTTCGGAGGGCGCATGGCTTTTGACCCGGCGGGGTACCTTTACTTCACGGTGGGTGAGCGCGGTACCGGAGACAATTCCCAGAATCTTTCCGTTCCGATGGGGAAGGTGCACCGCGTTCATGACGACGGGCGCATCCCGGTCGACAATCCCTTTGTAAACGACGCCAGCGCCCAAAAGACGATTTGGAGCTACGGCCATCGAAATCCCCAAGGACTGGCCGTGAACCCCGTGACAGGCCAACTCTTCGATCTCGAACACGGCCCGCGCGGTGGCGACGAACTAAACCTCGTTTTGAAGGGCAGGAACTACGGCTGGCCGGTCATCACCTATGGGATGAACTACGACGGAAGCGCCATGACCGACGTCACTGCCAAGAAAGGAATGGAGCAGCCGGTCGTCTATTGGACGCCGTCGCTCGCGGTGTGCGGCATGAGTTTCTACACCGGCGACCTTTTTCCGAAATGGAAAAACCAACTGTTCATCGCGAGTCTAGCCGTGCAGGAATTGCGTCGGCTCGAGGTGAAAGACGGCAAGGTCCTGACGCAGGAAGTCATTTTCAAAAACCTCGGGCGCATCCGCCACGCGATCGGAGGGCCCGATGGTGCGCTTTACGTTTTGCTCCCCGAGCGCATCGTGCGGGTGACCCCGGCTGGATTAACGTCTCGCGACGCTCCGCAGTAATGCGGGGAAAACCCAATCGCACCGGCAGAAAGTTCCGCCTCGATGGGTGCATTGAGCGGCCGAAAGTTGGGCAGAATCCAGCGCGAAGTAATTGAGCCCTGTTCCAATAGCCATACAGCTCCGCCCGAGAGTCTGGGTACGCCGCAAGCTAGTCGATTCTCAAAGAAAAAACGCGGACCGACAAAATTCTCGAATCCTCGGATAGCCCTTCCGATTGAGGCGACATTGCATCGAGAAATACAAACCTCAGCCGGCGACGAGCGGGCACCGCGAGTTGGTCTTTCGACAAGGTCGCTTCGTATTCGTGCGCCTCGTTAACAGTCCAGATTTTAAGCAACTCGTCATCCAGATAGATCTCTACCCTCTGCGATTTGACCTTCGCTGTGCAAAACCCGGCGGCGCGGACACGTAATGTCCGTGCGGTCTCCGATAAGGGGAGTTCGAATCTAAGGATAGCTTCATACCCGTCCGTCCAAGTAAACTCTGTCTCGGCGTGAGCCCATCCGGTATGTTTATAACGAACGGCGTCACCCATGGCAGAAAAGTCGATCGGTCGGCCCCACTCGTAGCGGCGCGCCATGGCTACCTGTTCACGATTCACTTCGATCGTCAGCGGAAGCCATGCGGTCCCAATAAAAGAGGGCTCTGGCCCTGGGAGTACATCGAAGACGACCACATTATCCTGCCAATCGAAGTTGTCGGTCAGATGATCCTTTCCCGAATGAGCAGCCACGGTCACGGAGTACCTTCCCGGCGCGAGATTAAGCGTAAGACGAAAAGTGACTTCGCATTTATTGCCCGCGCTGAACATTCCGAGTTCGGTGCGTTGATGAAATGTATTGGAACCGAAAACGTCGTTGCCCAGCCGGTCTCGAATCAGTGCCCCGACCGTGGGATTCTCGACGGCAAACCTCATCTCGATCGCACACGCCAGTCGTGCATCCTCACCGACGGTAAACGCTCGGCTTGGCAGGCCATTGCGATTTAGCAACTCGACGTCTCCCACGACAACCCTGCGGTCACCGGAGCGCGTAATGATCCGACCTCGTTCTCGCTCCGTCTGAAGGATTTCATGGTCTTTCTGTTTCTTGGCCACCAGAGCATTGTAATAATCGCACACCGCGATGGCCGGACCCTCCCTCACAACGACTCCTCGCTCCAGGATGATCGCACGCGAACACATCGACTTCACGGTGGCGATATCGTGACTCACCACGAGCATGGTCTTTCCGGCCAGTTGAAACTGGCGGATGAGAGAAACCGATTTCTGTTGAAAGTAGGCATCTCCCACCGCGAGCGCTTCGTCCACGATCAAGATATCGGGATCGAGTTGGGTGAGGACGGAGAAGGCCAACCGAGCCACCATGCCGGTCGAATAGGTCTTCACCGGCTCATCGATGAATTCGCCGATCTCCGCAAACTCTTCGATCGCATGCATCCGGGACTCCATCGCCTCGCGTGTCACGCCTAGAATCGATCCATAAAGAAACGCATTTTCACGCCCGGTGAACTCCATGTTGAAACCCGATCCCAGCTCCAATAGCGCAGCGACTCGTCCCTTCACCTGCACCGAACCTTCCGTTGGGGTCAACGTTCCTGCAAGAATTTGCAGCAGCGTAGACTTGCCAGAACCGTTGTATCCAACAACTCCGACCACCTCTCCCTTGCCGATCTGGAAAGAAACGCGATTCAACGCCTGTACTTCGCGAAATCCACGAAGGGCGCGTCGGGCAAAATACCGGCTCAAATCGTGCTCCGTGCCAAGTTGATGGGTAAGAAAATGTCCAGTGCGCCTGCACAAGGAATACAAAAAACGGCTCATTGGCCGGTCCCACACTTGGTAGGTCTTGCTTAAGCCCGTAACACTGATCGCGATCGAATCGTCAGTGATAAAATTTGAGGAAACGTCCGTCATTGAATACGCCTCGTAGTGTATGAGTGAATGCCCTCTTGAGCAACGAAGGTCTTCTGCACTCTCACTTGACCGTTTCGAAGGTAAGGCCGCGGAACGAGACCGACAAAGGCCGGGGATCTTCACCCAAGCCGCATTGTTTCGGCGAAATGGGGTCCAAAAAGTCCAGACGTAATTGAATGAATCCGTGACGTCGCACTTTTTCATTCCAGGCAGACGCGGGAATAATCACGGAATCTTCGCGGAGTTCGGCGATCGAAAATCGCCTGTCAGGCATCCCCGCAATTTTTAGATCGATCCGACGTGGATTGCCGTTCGATGGCCCCGAGAGCGGGAGCCACTTGAACGACACGCGCACATCGTGCACCGTAGGAAGTGTCAGCAAGATAATGTCTCCCATTCGATCGATCGACCATGGGGGCTCGACGCCGTTCGAAACGAAACCCGAAACGCCCACTCCCGGCGTCCCGTTGAAATCGATGGTGAGCGGAAATGTCGCAGGATCGCGATGATTCGTTTCAACCGTCAGTCTCGCCCCATCGTAGAGCGGCACTTCTCCCGTTCGTCCGGGAGCTTGAGGAGAAAGTTGCAACAAGGACGGTGGCGTTTCAAATCGTGTCGAATCGGACAGGGCAAATCTTCTCCCCATCAGCCATTCTCCGGACTCGGGAACAAACACTTTTACCCCCGCGCGTTCGAGCGTGTTCACGAGGGTGACGGCGCTGGGAAGATGCGGAAAATAACCGAAGATATAGGGTTTCGATGGGTCGATTCGTCCCGATTGTACGAGGGAATCGATCGTCGCCTTCACCTCCGCGCCCACAGACGTATCCGATAGCAAGGGAACGGGTTTAAACGTGAATGGAACCAATACCGCGACGGCGACCACGGCGGGATTCAAAATCGAGAGCGGCTTGAGACGAAGCTCCGACCAACCGAGACAGACCGTACAAATCGCGAGAAAGTAGATCGCGTAGAAATAGAATCCGTTAAAAGCAAACATGGGCCCCGCCATCCGCATTCCCCACAAAATTGCAGCGAAGAGGGATACACCAAAGATTATCGCGAAACAGCCGATGAGGCGACCCATACCACGATCGGCGAATTGTGCATTTCGAACCGCAAACTTCACGGAGAGAATCGACAACAGGCACCATGCCATAAAATAGTAAGCATGGGTGAAGATAATACTGAACAACTCCTTGCCCGGTTCGTCATGAAAGCTCCAATAGCGGGCAAACTGGAGTAGGTAGTCGAGCGATTGCGAAAACGACTTACCGTCATGCCGATTGAGAGCCAAGTAATCTAGAATTGCGTTGGCGTTACTATGAGGCCATCGCGCAAGGTCGACGAGAATGGGCAGGAGCAGAGCGGCGACTGTCAACAAGATCGTTCCGACCCAAAGTACCCGACCGCGATCCAACGGCCACCTCAGCCCTCCGTCGCGACGCCACCAATAAGCGGCTCCGCCCATCGCCGCGATTGCGAGAAGGCCGACCGATAACGGCTGAGCCACGTGGCCATGCACAAGCACGAGTCCCGAGGGAATCGAGATCCACAAATGTGCTACCCGACCGGCCGCCACCGATGCACATGCCACCGCATAACACGCAAAGGGCATGAGCAACACATGAGGCGGCCATAAGCTTACGAATGCATAGCGAGTAAAATGAAAATGCACCCACCCGGCGATCCAGACTAGACAGAGCGATCGAAGCGAAAACGCATAAGACCCCAACATTCCAAAAATCGCAGCCCAAAATGCGGCCTGCAGCAACATCCCCGCCACAAGATGCGCATTATGTTCCGCCGGGCATATCTTCAGGACACGATGAAAGATCCCGTCGCCCAACGCGTAGGCATAGAACATGATCGGTCCGGGATGTCTGAAATGCCAGCGAGAATAGTTTCCCAGGGTCTCCTTAAAATCCGCTGCATTTCGAATCGAAAGTGCATTTGCGGCAAAATCGTCCTGCTCATAAATGGGTCGCTGGAAGTACGGTTCGCGGTATTTGAAAGCCAGCACGAGAACCGTGAGAGAGAATACGACGAAAAACGACTTCCAGGAAAACTGGAAAGCGGAGATGGACCAGGAAGCGGACGGTGTTCGTTGCATCGCGTAGATGGCCTTCAACTCCAATGGTAGAAGATGACTGCGGCGGTCATCGGCAGCCTACCGAACGATCTCCGTGTAGGCCCAATCGCCACCGAGAACCTCAATGGTTGCCCGTTCGTTCTGGAATGCGCGAATTACCGAAAATCGATAGGGAAAGAAATTTACGTGAAGATCGAAAGTATACGGATACTCGCGCTGCTTTGGGAATATACAGATCAGTTTCCGGCGGCAAACCCGGCGCAGTTCCGCGATCGCTACATGCAGATTCCGGACATGCTCCAGCGTGTGCGTGCAAACCACCGTGTCGAAACTCTCGTCCGGAAAGGGCAATCGCTCGACATTCCCTTCCCGATAAGAAATCTTTTCCGCTTCTCCGCACCGAAGGTCGGCAACATGAATGTCGCACCCGGTTATTCGAAGTGCGGGGTGCCGCGCCGCGATGGTACGACAGAGATAACCCCTTCCACATCCGGCGTCCAGTAACGAAGCGCCTTCGATTGCCCGGAGAATATATTCGATCGACGGAGTATTCAAATCCGTGGGTCGTTGAATATGAACACGCGTGAGTTCGCGGTAATAACGTCCGTAGTCGTCGTCATTCACAAAAATCGACTTCGTTTTGAAATCTAAAAAATAACGATATTTACCTCCAAAGAATACACGGAAAACGAGTGTCCAGAATAGCCGGCTATCCCGGATAAACGGAGGCAGGGCATCGAGCGCCCGATGAATGTACAGGGTAGTATTTCGATCGAGCTTCATGGATGTGGGGAAGGGACGGTCGAGGATTCGCCAACCGTACGCGCCACGATGTACAGCGGTCGGGCCTTCGACTCGTCGATCAACTGGGCGATATATTCGCCCTGAATTCCCAAAAGCCCAAAAATTGTCGCGGCGGTAATCGAACCGAAGACGATCAGTGTGGTATAGCCGGAGGGTGGAGAGCCGCGTAACCACATCGCCGTCGAAAAGATCGCGACCGTCAGGCTAAAAAGAATGAACAGAAACGATGCGGCAAAACTAATTCGCAACGGCGTAGAAGAGAAAGACAGCGCTGCATTCTTCGCTAGGCGAACGAGATGGCGAAAACTGTATTTCGATTGTCCCGCAAAGCGAGGCGGTGCGGAAAACGTCACCACGGCACGGCGAAAACCCACCCACTGAACGAACCCACGCAAGAATCTCGTGCGTTCCCGGAATCCCGTTTTAAGAATTTTAACGACCGGCCTGGATAGAAGGAAAAAATCCGAAGCGTTTTCTTCGAAGGCGAAACCCGATATATAGTTTAGACCGCGATAGAAGAGAACGTTTAGCGCCGTGCGCAGCGCAGCTCCCGAAGGGTTCGGTGCCCGACGCATCATCACGATATCTGCGCCGGCTTTGGCTCGCTCTAAGGCACCCGCAATCTCGCCGGGAGGATGCTGAAGATCCGCATCCAAAAAAACTGCGTAGTCTGCCGACGAGTGATCCAAACCGGCCAGCATCGCGGCTTCGTGCCCGAAATTTCGCGATAGATGGATCACGGTCACGTTAGTTTCGCTGGAAAACCCATCCAGGAGCACACTCGACCGATCGACCGATCCGTCGTTGACGTAAACGATGCGCGCATCGACGCCACTTGGCTCGAGCGCCTTCAACGCCTCCACCGCGGCACGATGGAATGCCGGTAAGGAAGCTTCCTCGTTGTAAACCGACACGACCACGTCGAGGCTCGTTCTAGGAATAGTCATGACGCTCGGCACGATTCAGTCGAACGGGCAACCGTTCGGGCATAACTGCAGGCGGGCACTCATTTTTCCAAATCGACGATTCGCGGCGCGAAGAAGGCGAAACGTAAGTCACGCGGGTCGCTCGTGGTGTGGCGACCGGCATCGGAAGCGAGGAGTAAAGGGAGTTTCGAGTGACCGGGTATCGTAAAATCGAAAGCATACTCGGTCGTGATATTCGAAAGAGGAAAACGTTGGACGTTCGTTCCCAGGGTCAGCTCGACATACTTACCCGAAGTAAAGCCCTGCAACGAAAACTTGAGGCGGACGTGACGAGAACCGTCTTGCGGGTTTTGGATCAGAAGTTGGGCGCGATTCCGCGCCCATCGATATTCGGTTCCTTCGTTCGAAACGGCCGGTCCGAAAAAACCGGTGCCGAAGTCCAAAAGAATCGGCCGCTTGGGCAAGGAACTCCCTTTCCCGGGCAGCTCGTAGACGCGATAGCGGTCCTTGGAATCCGATACCATGAGCTTCGCCCCGCCAGCGAGTAGATTGCCGGTGATCGCATTCATCTCTTCTACAGGTCCATATCCGTCGACCCATACGTGACTGAAATCGAAAGAACGAAGATTATCGAGAAAAGCCGGATCGCGAGGCGAACCGATCGCTCGGACAAAGCGGTCGTTTGCTCGTCCGAAATGGGGCCAGCTCCAACGTAGCTTTGAGGAAAAAAGTGTCGGCTTCGCATGATCCGACGACTGCATGCGATTACGGTCCATATCCGCCGGAAAGGTAGTGATAGGTAGCATGAATATCGTGGCGCCAGGAGGCAGCGCCATCTCCACTTTGTGAACGAACTCGCGGATGTGCGACGCCTCTTTCTCGTTTTCGGCAGCCTCTCGGCGCAAATGCGCCGCTGTATTTTGTTCGAACAATCCGAAGGTCAGTACTGCGACCGAGAGACCCGTTCCTACGATCGGAAAACGTGTAAACCGAGTCGCGATCCAAGAGAGAAACGTACCGACGATAAAAAGCGAAAGGAACGCAATTATCGGGGCGACACGATTGTATGCACGAATATCGCTCGAAACGAACAAGTTGAACAAAGATCCCAATCCTCCAGTTACGCTCAAGAGGAGGAGCGCTAGATTCAATGCGGCGGCGGCCTTCGCATACGCAAGATGAGGCTGGCTGAGCGGCGCGCGGATCCCAAGCAAGAAAAGGAGCGAGAGCACAAACCCACACGCAGCCACCGTTCCTAACTTCGCGCTCTGGTTTTCATTCATGTGTGGCCACGACACCGAGCTCGATTTTTCGCCGATTTTCTTCAACCCAGGAATCGGAGTGCTTTTATCGGGGAGTATGAGATCGCGAATGTTGAGAGCATAGACGTCCGCCTCTGCCACGTTCTTGTAATTTAAATTCTCCGGTCGTCCCTCTACCTTCCATGAAATTAATGTCGGCAGGAGATTGAGAGCCGTTGCCCCCAACAAAACTATGAGGCAATAGCTGCCTCGGCGAAGCGCCAAGCGAGATGCACCATTTAAAAAGGCTACCGTCAATCCCGTGAGAAAAAGAAATGCGACGAAAAATGGATAGTAGATGTACGCGAGGCCAGGCAGAGCGCAGCACGAGAGCACTCCCCAAAAAACTCGCGGACCTATCCGGTCTATTTCCCCACTGGTTATCAGAATCGCCGCCGCGGTCGGTATGGCGATGAACGTGAAGTTGAGATTGAAGTGGCCCACATGACGAAAAAAGACGTATGGGACTAGCGCAAACAACACTCCGCAAACGACGGAAACGAGCCAAGGCAGTCGCAGCAGTCTTAACGCGACGTAACCATTTACCGCCGTTAATCCGATGCACACTATCCATGTCCGATTCAGGAGCGAAACCGGGTCGTCGGTCGTCAACTGCAAGACTTTCATGATTGCAGTTTCCGGCGTCAAATTGACGCCAAAGGCAGTTAGCTGGAAACCTAGGGGAGCGCCTAAATAATCGGACTGCCAGCTCCACACATTCTGCAACGCCACCTTGGCGTACATGTAGTGGAACGATGCGTCCCCGCTAAAAACGATGGGGCGCCCGTTCAGCAGGTCGAATCCCCCAAGATAAATGAGCGCCGTGGCACACGAAATAACGAATGCCAGCAGCATCGCCCAGAGATGAGCGACCGTGGATTCAGAATACGCGAAACGCTTCATGGCTGCTCGGGAACGGTTGCGGCAGGACGAAACGCCTTCTGCTTCTCCCGGTACTCTTGGGACTCGACAATGAGCCCTCTAAGATCGTCGATGGAGGCCGCGTTCCTCATTACGGTTAGAAGCTCATGTTCGGGATGGGGGTCGCGATCCAGCAGGACCCGATAACACCAAATGGCCTGCTCTCGACTAAGCCCAATCTGAATGGAGCCAGGGAGCTCGGGAGCTTTCGAATTTGCGGCCTCCCGTAAGTGAGAAGGAAGTGCGTTGCGTACCGATGTGCTTAGGTAGTCTGCGATACGTTTCGTCCGATTGGCGTTCTTAATGACGGCCACACTGGGATGCCGTCTTGTCTCCAATGTTTCCGCGACAATTTCCCGCATTCTGGCTGCAACGCGTTCCGGTGCATGAATCGATTGAGTATAGTGTGCCGCCTCGGTTCCGAGACGATCGCGCTCTTTACTATCCAAGCTCAGGCGCGTAATCGCGTCGGCGACGTGCTCCGTCTCCGATTCGTCGAACGGAACTTTCATCACTGCCTTATCTGGAATTTCTTCAAAGCTGGCGTCTCGAGTCACAAGACATGCCTTTCCCATCCCCATCGCACGGCTCAGCGTGGCGGAGGATTCGCCCATACTCGGATATCGTAAGTTTAAAACCAGATCGCTAGCTTCGATCCAAGCGTCGTAATCTTCATCCGAAACGTATCGCAGCCAGGTAACCCGCTCGCCCACTCCAGCGGCAAAAAAATCGGGCATCGGATCCGGCCCATCTCCCACAATCGCAAAATGCCACTGAAGCGAGAACGGAAGACGAGCGAGCGCAGCGGAAATCGACTGCAAGCGCTTCGTCGGCCCAATAAAGCCGAAGGTTCCGAAGAGAATTTGGTGCGAGGTTTTGACGACGGACTTGCGAAGCTCTCTACTGCGCGCGAACCGATTCTCGTTACGCAACGCAACGTGAGAAATCATCGGGAGTAGATGCACACGAACATCCGGCGCTGCCTCCTTGACCGATGCGGCTGCATACCGATTGTGAACGATAACACCCTCCGAATGTCGAACGGCCGCCGACAAGAACGGATACCGAGACGGATAAGGGTACCTGAGAAGGTTTCTTTCGGGCGCCGTCGCCTGCAACGCCGCAATCTCCCGAGCGCGGTCTTCGCCGTAGGTCTCACAGAAATGCCGGTAGAAAGAACCCTTCGGCAAGCCTGCAAAAAGATAGTAAAGTACGGTGTCGTGCAGGAGAAGGAGGCCGCGTGTCCGCAACGAAACCCTTAAAATCTCGAGGTGGTAATAGGGGTTGTTTCCGAGGCTGAAAATCGGCAGGTCCCATTCGCCCAAACTGGCCAACGATTCGGGGGTCGCGCCAAAATCGATCGCTTCCCGATCGACACCCGTCAATTCGGGATTCCCATGATCGAAGGCTGTGACTTGCATCGTATGGCGCAGAGCTCGCACCAGCGTTTGCGAATAGGCAGCCACGCCGGTTTGCTTCGGAGGAAACGGCGAGAAAAATGCGAGTTTCATGCGAGGAGGGTCGACACGACTCGATCCCACGAGAGATCCGCTTGAAGAATACTCTCCCGAGCCGCTTGGCCAAAATCGCGGGCAAGCGCAGGTTTCTCGATCAATGCCTCGATGCAGCCCGCGAGGGCGGTGCTGGAGGGCGGGATCACCCAGCCCGTGCGATCGTGATCCACAAATTCGAGCGGCCCACCGGAGTCGGAATGGGTAATGATCGGCTTGCCCGCAAAAAACGCCTCGATCGTCACGTATCCATAATCCTCATCGAGCACGCCATTGTAAACGGCGGCGCATCGTGCATAAAGATCTAGTTTGGCGCTTTCCGAAACACGGCCAAGGATCTTGACGCGGTCGCGCAGCACGGAAGATTTCTCTACTCGCGCGAGAAGTTCGCGGCCGTAAATCGAATCGGTGTGACCCGAGAGGACGGCAGTCATACCGGACGGAGTCTGCTCGATCGCCTCAATGAGAAGGTGCTGGCGTTTGACGGCATCGAAACGCCCGGGACAGAAGATGAAGTTGTCGAACTCCTTACAGGTTAGTTCGTCGGGATTGTTGAGCGGCGGATACAGGTGGGTCGAATCCAGTCCGTTGAATTTTTTTAGCCTCTTGGAGACGGTTCGAGCGATGGTGCATCGCGTGGAATACCCGGCGAGGAACTCGTCGTCCCAGCGTTTAATCTCGCGGGCCACCTCTTGACCTTCCGCCGTGGGAGACAGGTCGCTGTGGACGGTCCCAAACAAATCGTAAGCCTGCCGATGCTGATGAAGTAACCAGAGGGACCGCCTTTCGTGTCTTAGGTAGTAAGCCGGAAATTTTAGCGCGATCACTCGATCGATTCTCGTGCCATTGACTTCCGAGAGATCGATTAGACGGGCTCCCAGCATGCATTCGAGAATGTGACCTGGCGGATACCACTTGAACGGAAGCGTCACAATTTCCACTTCGTGCTGCCGCCTCTGAAGTTGGTCTCGCAGAGAGTGAGCGAGAACCTCCGCCCCACCGGTGATGAAGGGAATTTGAACCGAAACGATGGCGATCTTCATGACGATGGACAAAGCCACGGCAGCAGCGGCTCGAGAAATGCGTTCTCGGTCACATCGTTGGCAAATCGTGTGAACACATTGCGACGCCCATTTTCGACTAGACGTCCGCGTACCGACGCATCCGTCGAGGCGGTGTTTGCAAGTGTCGCAAAATACTCGAACTCCTCCGTCGTGCCGGGATGCGCACCGATGAATTGCCCCCGCCCTGCCGTTTCGCGTACCGCTCCCACGCCGCTTCCCACGACCGGAAGCCCGACTGCCTGCGCTTCGACGATAGGTACACAAAAGCCTTCGTGCTCGCTGAAAACGAGGTAGATATGCGAGGTTTGAAAAAGGGAACGGAGAGCGGCATGACTAAGGTGGGGATAAACGCGTACGCTGTCTTCTAGTTCCCGCTCCTGCACTCGCTTCACGAACGTCTGCCAGTAGCCCTTCAGGACGGGATCGATTGCCCCCGCGATTACCATCTCGAAGGTTTTGCCGTAGAGAGAACGATAGGCCGTGCAAAAATCCAACAACGCGAGATGACCTTTATTGGGAGCAAACCGCCCCACGGACAGGAAACGCTTCACCTCTTCCTCGGTCGACGCGTGATTGGGCGCTTCAAGTAAGGCGTCTACCTGATTAAATGGAGCTGCAACGGTGCATTGCTCGGTCCGAACGCCCAAAGCCAACAGTTCCTCCCGATTGTAAGAGGAAGCGCACAACCAATGATGCGGTCTCGGGAAGCGTACGAACGCACGCGTCAGTTCCACACCGACACGACAGCGTGCGGCGTACTCACTGGCAAAAGGATCGAAAAAGCGAGCCGGGGTGATGTTATGATATTTGAAAACAACCGGTGCGGTGCTTCTTTCGAGAAACCGAGCGCCTAGTTTCCAATCCTGACTATGGTGATAGACCACCATATCTACCATTCCAACCGACGTGTCGGTGAAGTCACGAGAGACTTCGAATTCGGTTATATTATGCGGGTCGGCCTCACAAAGAACGAACGGCGTATGGCCACAGGCCTTGAGCGTACGGCACATGCCGAGGATATCGTTGCCGATCGCATCGCCCCTCGAAAAGGTCTGATGGCAGATCGCAATTCTCATGGTTTTACTCCGATCACCGCGAAGTCCTGGGGACCGTGAAAATACTGGTTGAACCGTTGCGCGAGCGCATCGTTTTCCCCCTCGACTCGGTGGTAGGCCTCGTAAGGGCTCATGAATTCCAGACGGACGGAACCGAATCCGCCCAGCTCGAACATCAAGCGCGCGAGTTCGGGATGGACCGGCCGCACATGCGTGGGGTCGAGCAAGAAATTGAGACTGCTCGTGAGAACGTTCGCCGGGTTCGGCGTTTCGAAGATCGCCATGCCGCCACGGCGGAGCACTCGAAATACCTGCGCGATCATTTCCTGGAAAACCGGCGTGGGCAGGTGCTCGATGACGTGAAAACTCGTCACCGCCGCAACCGACTCCGCCGGAGCCGATCGAAGGTATTCCATCAGGTCCGCGTCGACGACGGCACAATTGCGCTGGCGGCACATTTGCAGAAAATACCGGTTCCGATCGACCCCGAGGGCAGGAATCCGGTTTTCCTTCAATAGTTCGAGCCACTCGCCCCGGCCGCATCCCAGATCGAGGACCCCGTCGTCGCCCGGAAGCGTCTGCGGGGAATCCTTTCCCGTCGCCTCCAACAACCGCGGCGGAAACATCTCCACGCGTTTTCGAGCGTCCGCTATCGTCGGCAGGTATTTGGACTGGCGCTCGCGAATGACGGCGCGCGACCCGCGGAACCGCGCCTCGAGGGCAACGTAAAATCCGTCGGCCTGCGCCGCGCTCGCGTCGTCGACCGCGGTGAGCGCGCGGCTCGCCGCTGCCCGTTTCTTCGCTGCCGTTGGACTTTCCTGAAACTGCTGCAGGTGTTCGCGCAGCGCAGGAAGCAACAGACCGAGCTCGGAGACCGGCCCGTGGAGCGTAGACTCCGCGGCGGTCGTCCGGGTGGACAGCTCGGTCGTCACTTCCGCGAGTTCCGAGAGGGTCGATCGCAGGCGACCGACATCCGCGACGAGCTCACCCATCGTTCGGGAGGAAACGCGCTGCGCAGTCGCGAGCGATTCCTCCCGGGCACGCAAGGCATCGTTCCTCGCCTGCGTCTGGGCGCTGTCTACCTGCTGCTGCTTTTCAAACGCATCGAGTCGCGACGAAATCCCGCTTTCGAGAGCCGCCAGTCTCGCTTCGATTTCTTTCTGCCGCCGGTCGAGCCAGGTATTCAGTTCGCCGAGCGCCCGATCCTGAGCCGCGAGACGGACTTCCGCCGCTTGGAGACTCGTCGCCTGGCGCTCCAGCTCTCCTCGCGCCGCGGTCGCATGCGTGTAAGCTTCGGTGGCCACCTCCTCGGCCTTGGCCAAGCGAGAGTCGGCCGCTGCGGCGCTCCCCTGCAGCGCCAAAAAATGACGTCGGATCTCTTCTCCGAGTTCTTCGCGTTGCGCTGTCAACCGACCCTCGGTCCGCAGAGTGTGGGCCGCGAGGGCCCCTTCCGCATCCCTGCGCACGAGATCCGTCGCCGCTGCGGCCGCTTCTGCGCGCTGCTCGAAATCCGCGAATCGTACGAGCAGCGCATCGATCGAGCCCACGAGCTGGCTCGATCGGTTGCGTTGCTCCTCGATCTCCCCGACCAACCGATCCAGGCGAACTCCGAGCGCTTCGCCCGTCGCGACGCTTTGGTCCCGCAACGAAGCGACGTCGGCGCCGGTTTGCACCAACTCCTGTTGCACAGGTGTCGTCAGCTCGACGAGACGGCGAACGATTCGTTCCTCGGCCGCCGGCAGCGACTCCCCGACCCTCCGCTCAAGACGGTCCGTGTCGAGTCGCAGCTTGGCCGTCGCGGCTTCGGCGAGTTGTCGAGCCGCCGCCAATTCCTTCAACTCCGCTCCCAACGGTTTGATCGCTTCGCTCAAACGTCGTTCGTTTTCTCCCCGGAGTTCGAGGATCTGCGTGTTGAGCGCATCGCTCAGTCCCTGCAAATCGCCCAGGCGACGCTCGGTCGAACGCGCTTTCGCGACCAGGCTTTCGACGTGGGTTCTCGAGCGTTCGGAAACCTCGTCGAGTCGCGCCTGGGAGTTTCCAGCCACTTCGCTCAGCTGGCTGGCCAGTTCCTGACTGAAATGTGCCAGCGTCATCTGCCCGCGATGCACGTGTTCGCCGTAGGTGTTCAGGTGCGTCGCCAACTTTTCGAGAACGCGGTCGCGGCTTTCGATCTCGCGTGCCAATTGGGAAAGGGATTGGCCGACACTCTCCAGCGCGCGAAGTGCATGTTTGTTCACTACGCCCTGCCGCCGGAACACGCCGTTGAAGAACTTCGGGAACGGCGTCACCACCCGGTTCTCGTCGATCGCCGATTTTACCAACTCGTCGAATTCCGCCGGCAGCGGGATCGAATGAAGGGCCGACTCGGGTAAGGCAAATCCGGGAAAGGCGGACGCTGGCAGGGCCGGCTTGTGGGGAGACGACGCGACGAGGTCGTGCGGTGCGGCGGGGCGCGGATCGGAGTCGCTCATGGCTATTCGAATCCCAATTCATGGGCCGGCCGCAGCACCATTTCTCGAAAAGCCAATCCCAACTTGCGCGTATCGGTCCCCATATTTTGCGACAGAGGACTGAATGCCTGCGGAAGGCGGAAGGTGAGGCGCGCCACCGAGGGATCGCCCGACGATGTGGCAAAAATCAAGGTATGCTGCGTTTTCGAATCCGAAACGGTCCACTCCCCGACCAAGGAGCCATTCCAGGCGAGCGACACCGGCTGGCTCTCGGTTTCGTTTACGCGCATCGGAATCGCACTGAAGGAAAGTACGAGGTCCGGCATTGGCCGATCGAACGTCAAAAGGATTTCCGCCATGCTTCCGTCGGTCCAGCGAAACTCGGGTTCGGGATGCGACCAACCACTCCCCAGAAACGGCGCCGCATTGCCATCCAAGCCGAATCTCAGCAGCGTACCGAGGGTGTAACGCGGAACGGGCTTGGGGCTGACTTTGGGAGGAGGCGGCGTGCGCCGGAGCGCAACGTCGGATCTGATCCGTTCCATCAGACGGTCGATATCGAGGACAGAGTCCTTGGCGGGAAGCATTGCAGAAGTAGAAAAGGTCGTAAGCGGGGGGACCGGAAGCGGGAGAGTCGGTGCGAGCTTCACGGGAGGGCCGGACTCCGGCGGGGGGAACTGCGGGGATCCCTCCGGACTCACCAACCGAGCATAGAAGGCCTCCAGCGCGCCGACCAGACCTTCCCACGTGAATTTTGAGGATTGTGCGACTGAGGCGGCACTGCGACGGCGATAGGTGGCTTCGTCCTCTTCCAGCGCGAGCATCGCCGCCGCGAATTTCTCCGGATCGACGATGTCGGCGTAAATGGCCGCGTCGCCACCCACCTCGGGCAAACTGGCCACCCGGCCGCAAATCACCGGCGTATGCTGCTGCATCGCCTCGAGCACGGGCAAGCCAAACCCTTCGTAATGACTCGGGAAGGTTAACCCAAAGGCCGCGCGGTATTCGTCGAGCAAGTCGGAGTCGGGTACATAACCGGCGTAGAAGACGCTGCCGCGATGAGGCCAGCGCGAGATCCGCCCGAGAAGGGATTCTCTCATCCAGCCGCTCCCGCCCACCATCCGCAGGGGTCGCACGATCCGGCTCTTTTCCGCGTAGATCCGATAGGCATCGAGCAGGAAATCGAGGTTCTTGCGCGGTTCGAGCGAGCCGACCGACAGCCACGGCCCATCGAGACCTTTGCGCCAGCCCTCGGACGGGGCCGCGTGCCGCGGCGCGAGGTAATGGACCAAGGTCGGACGCCGGCTTTCCTGAAGCCAGCCGCCAGTCATCCGATCGAATTCGGAACGGGCATGCTCGGAGATGAAATAAAACCCGTCGGCATGCGCGAGCGCGTCCAACACGCCCCGTTGGCAGGTCAGCCGGTTCAAGTCGGTCGTAAACTCGGGATGCGCCCAGAAACTGACGTCATAGGCCGTGAACACGAGTCGCGCGCCTTTGATCTTCGGCGCATTGAACGAATGGGCGTGCACCACGTCGGGACGACCCGGCATCTGCCCCGTCCGTCGGATGGTCTGCCACTGGGCGCGCGCATCGTCCGCCGACACCCCGTGAAACGGCGTGGCGACCCGGGCGTCGAAGACCGGTCCGCCGTCGGTGTTCGGATTTATCCAGGAGTCGAAATGGTGATACCAGATGTACTGGTGCTGGGGAGAGACTCGCAGGAATTCGCGGGCGAGACAATCGGCCACCCAGCCGCACCCCGCCTTTGGACCACAGGTTTGCGCAATATCGAAACCGATCCTCATGCCAGACGCCGCTCTTTCATCGCAATCGCCCGAGAGAACGCATCGCTCAACCGGTAAATCTCCTGCTTAAACGCGCCATCCGCACAGCGTTCGCGTCCCTTCTGCACCAGGCGTTCTCGGAGCGGCGCGTCCGAGGCAAGCCGGCTCATCGCCGACGCGAGTGCCTGTGGGTTGCGCACGTCGGTGTAATGCGCGGCGTTGCCCACCACCTCGGGAATCGCCGCCCGGCGACCCGCCACGATGGGAACGCCCATTTCCATCGCGTTGAGCAGCGGAATGCCGAAGCCCTCGTAAATCGAAGGAAAAACCAAGCAGCCGGCGGAACGGTAATACTCCTTCAAATCGTCGCCCGAGGCGTTTTCTACAAACTCGACTCCCCCGCCGATCCCGAGCAGGTCGGCCACTTTGCGCAGGTAGTTGCAGCGTTCGTCGTCGTTGCCCATCAGCACCAGCGGCCAAGGCCGGACCGGATTCGCTTCGCGATAGATCCGGTAGGCCACCAGGAGCGTCTCGTGATTCTTGTGTGGGCCGAAATTGGCCGGATAAAAAAAGGAGGGCGCACGCACCCTGCCCGCCGAATCCGCACGGGCCGCTTCTCCATGCTGGAAAACCGGGCTGCTCAGCACGATCCGGTCGGGCGAAACGTCGAAATGGTGCACCAAGCGATTCGCGGCAAACGTCGAAATGCATTGGAAAAGATCCACATGCTGCACCATTTCGTTGAAACGGTTTTCCCGCGCGGTGACCTGCTCCGCGGGCAGAAACTCCGGATGGTCCCGGTGCAGGGTATCCACGATCAGCGAGACGGTCGGCAACCCGCTTCCGAGCAGTCGGGAATGGCCGAGCGGGCAATACAAACAATCGGCGAGCGAGGCGATCTCCGCCGGCTCGACGTAATCCGACGTGTAGAAACGCGAGCTCGGCGAGACCACCGGGGCAAACTCCTCGCGCACCGACGGCGATCCGAGGATCACCAACTCATAGGGTTTCGGCGCGGCATGCCCGAGTGCCGCCAGCGTATCCGCGAGATACGGTTTAATGCCTCCATTGGGTCCTCCCACGGAGAGCGGTGTCAGGTCTACAGCGAGCCGCACGAACTGATTTTCCCGGTCCATAAAGGTAGTTACAAAGGATGTAGGTGAGCCATTGCGGTAATCGTGGGTATACGTTTCGAAGCGGGAATTGGGGTCGCCGAAATTCTCAGCTACCGGCGTCGCGTAGAGCCGCCTTCAAATCGGAATCCACCATGAGTTCCGCGAGGGCCTTCATCCGAACCTTGGGCTCCCACCCCATTTTCTTTTTGGCCTTGGAGTAGTCGCCAATCAGGAGGTCGACCTCGGCGGGACGAAGGAAGCGCTCGTCGAACTTCACGTATTCCTTCCAATCCAGACCGACACGGCTGAAAGCCGCATCCAAGAATTCCTTGATCGTGTGGGTCTCGTTGGTGGCCAGCACGTAATCGTCGGGCTCGTCCTGCTGGAGCATCAGCCACATCCCCTCGACATACTCCTGCGCAAAACCCCAGTCGCGCTTCGAGTCGAGATTACCCAGGACCAGCTCCTTCTGCTGCCCCGCCTTGATCCGCGCGGCCGCGATCGTGATCTTGCGGGTGACGAACGTCTCTCCGCGCCGAGGGGACTCGTGATTGAAGAGAATTCCGGAACAGGCGAACAGGTTGTAGGATTCGCGGTAATTAACCGTCAACCAGTGTGCAAAAAGCTTGGCGCACGCGTAGGGAGAGCGCGGATAAAACGGCGTCGACTCGTCCTGCGGAACCGCTTGGACCTTTCCGAACATTTCGGACGACGAGGCTTGGTAAAAACGCACTTTTTTCGCGATGCCCGACTCGATGACGGCCTCGAGGATCCGGGCCGCGCCGACACCCGTGATGTCCGCCGTGTATTCGGGGATATCGAAGCTCACCCGAACGTGGCTCTGCGCCGCGAGATTGTAGATCTCGTCCGGCTGCAGTTTATAGAGCAGCTTCACCAGCGAGACACTATCGGCGAGATCGCCGTAGTGAAGAGTCAGCGACGGCTTGGTGCCGGTTTCGTAGGGAAGCAAATGATCGATCCGCGAGCGATTGATCGAACTCGACCGACGCACGATGCCATGCACCTGGTAGCCCTTTTTGAGCAGAAATTCCGCAAGATAAGATCCATCTTGCCCGGTGATGCCTGTGATCAATGCCTTTTTCATGAGTGAGAGTAAGGAGAGCGCAGTGCGAGCGAGGGCTCAGAGTTGCTGCATTTCGCCGTCGACCATGCGGGCCACCAAGTGCTCGAACGATAGGGTGTTCTTCCACCCCAGGAGCAGCTTGGCTTTGCCGGGATTTCCGCAGGGGGCGATCGGCTCCACATTCACGAGCAAGCCGGCATCTTGTCTGACGTAGTCGCGCCAGTTCAGGTCGACATGAGAGAACGCGATCCGCGTAAAGTCCTCGACGCTGTTCAAACGACCGGTCGCCAGTACAAAGTCATCCACGGTTTCGGCCTGCAGCATCAGCCACATCCCCAACACATAGTCGGGTGCCCAACCCCAATCGCGCCGGCCGGTCAAACTGCCGAGCACGAGCTCCTTTTGCAGGCCTTTTTTGATCCGCGCGGCCGCCCGGGCGATCTTCATCGTGACGAAGTTCGTGCTGCGACGGGGCGACTCGTGATTGTAGAGTATCGCCGAACACGTCTGCAGTTGGTAAGCGATCCGGTAGATCCGTGCCGAGTGTTGCGAAAACGCCTTGGCCGCACCGTAGGGCGTGGTCGGATTCAACGGCGTGAGCTCGTCCTGCGGAGAATGCGGTGGCGAACCAAAGACCTCACTGGAGGACGCATAGAGAAAACGGGGCGGGGACGATAAATCCCGCACGATTTCCAACATCCGCAAAGTGCCCATCCCGATGCTGTCCACCGTCGCTTCGGGGAGTTCGAGGCTGAGGCGAGGGCTCGACTGTCCGGCCAGATGATAAAATTCGTTCGGTTGCGCGCGCGAAATCACGCGGCGGAGATGGGTCGCATCTTCGAACGAACCATTGTGCAAAAACAGACGCTGGTTTAAGATCTTCGGATCGCTTACCAGATGACGGATATTACTGGCGGCGAGTCCGTCCGGCCGATGCACGAGCCCGTGGACTTCGTAATCCTTCGAGAGAAGAAGTTCGGCAAGATAGGACCCGTCCTGACCCGTGATCCCCGTAATGAAGGCCTTTTGCATAGACAAAGGATCAGCGTGCGCAAAATCGGCGGAATGCCAATCCTAACCTATTCCCGTAGGCTTGCTACCACATGTGGAACGCCCGCCGAAAAAATCCTCGGCGAGAGGAAAGGCGCTGGACCGCGCGCCCGCTCGAGCGCCTTGGGCCGGGCATCCAAATATGCTCTCCGGAGAATGAGTATCGCAGCAAAATTCTGTGGAACAGGTACTTCCATAGCCAGAGGCAGTTATCTCAAAAAACGGTGTCACGAGGAAAATGAGCAGGAAGCGGCCTGAGGGCGGCAGCGCTGATAGAGCGTCGATCTCCCCTTACGTTCCAGGTTTTCGTTGCGTTAGAAATCTGCTGGGCGCCGCTCACTCGCACAGGAGAGCAACCGCCCTGCCAAGAACGGCTTAAACTCCCCATGGCCCCCGTTCTGTCGTAACAGGGCTTTGCCGCAGCGTGTGGGCTGTAGGTTGTCGCGAGCGATCGTTGACGGGACGGGTGGGATGCGACGTTGGCAGCGCGCAAACGCGCAATCCCGGCCTCGACGGAGCGAGGCCCTCCACGGAGGGGCCGTTAAACGGGAGGGTCCTGCGAAAAAATCACGACCGAATAGGCGCCGACTCCCGTCACGATGCGATGCGTCATCCCATCCGCAGGCTCGGCTAGCGCTTCCACATCGACGGCCGGGTGATCGCTGAAATCTTCGGAATACGCCTTGCCGTCGCTGTTCAAGCGTACGCGCCACCAGCCGCCGGTAGGAACGCCGACCGTCACGTCGTTCGCGGGTTCGCTCGAGAGGTTCATGAGCACGACGACATCGTCGCCGGCACCGCCTTCCATCCAGCGACGAAATCCGAGCAGTTTTTTATCGCGATTCACATGGAACGTTTCGATGTGTTGCCCGCAGAGGCCCTTCGTGTTGCCGCGGAGATTCCGGCGCAGGGCAATCAAATCCCGGTATAATGCATTGATCCCTGCGAAGCGCTCGTTCTTGGCCCAGTCCACCGGAACCTCGTCGCGAAACCATTGGTCTTCGAGAAACTCCTGGCCTTGGAAAAGCATCGGCATTCCAGGTGCGGTCAGCGTCAAGGCCGCACCGAGGGTCGAGCGCTTTTTGGCGTAAAAACCATCGGACTCGTCGGCTGCGATTTCCGTCGGAAGGCGCGCTTTGCCATTGGCGACCTCATCATGGGATTCGCTATAAATCACTCGTTTGAAAGCGTCGTCGCCGTAGCCATGTTTGAGCGCACCGATGACGGCATCGAGGCTCCGCTGAGCGTCCTCCGAGACAATCATCGTGCTGCGCACGGGGTGAACAAACGCGGCGTCCCACTGGCTGCCGAACCCGGCGCCACCGGCGCCGATGCCTTTGATCAGCCACTCGCTGTTGTGAAGATCCTCGGCGATCGTGAGCGCACCGGGAAACTCCTTCGCGATGTCATCGTTGATCCACTGGAGCAAACTCCAGCCGTCGGCCAGCTCGTTACCCGGATCGCCGTGCACGCCGTTCACGGTGCGGATGTAGATGGACATGTCGAAACGCAACCCATCCACGCCAAAATCCCGCAGCCACATCAGAGCGTTGTCGCGAATATAGGTGCGCACCTCGCCACGACCGTAGTCGGGCCGTGTATCCGCCCACGGCGTCTTGGCCTTCCAGTCGTTGTAGAAGTAGATGCCGCCCAGGTTGTTTTCGTTCCAGCCGTCGAATTGCCAGAGGCTCAGGTCCCCGGGTCCGAAATGATTGTAAACGACATCGAGGATCACGCCGATCCCGTGTGCGTGCGCCGCCTGGACGAGCGCAAGAAATCCTTCCGGACCGCCGTAAGCGCCTTCGACGGCAAAGGGATGCGCCGGATTGTAACCCCATGAAAAATCGCCCGCGAACTCGGCGATCGGCATTACCTCGATCGCGTTCACCCCGAGATCGCGCAAATACGGCAGCTTCTCGATAACGGTCGCAAAGGTGCCCGGACCCTTGCCTTTCACCGCGTTGAACGAGCCGGTGTGGAGCTCGTATATGACGAGTTCATTGTACGAGGAAAGCTTGAACCGCGGACCGACCGCATGCTCGTCCGGCCACCAGACGATCCCGTTGCCATTGGAATTCGTCACCTTGCGCGCCCACGGGTCGACGCGCTGAAGGGTCTCTTTCCCCTTTTTCAGAAAATAACGATATTCGTCTCCGGGCTTTGCCTCGGGCACCGCACCGGCCCAGATGCCATTCTCCTCGCGCTCCAACGGATGCCGCCCGTCTTTCCATTCGTTGAAGGTCCCCACGACGCTCACGGCTTCGGCGTTGGGCGCCCACACGCGGAAGCCTACGCCTTTCTCCAAGCGGATCGCTCCCATGCCGGACGCTACCCCGGTGACGCGCGGGGTGCCAAAGGAGGATTTTTTTGGCGAAGCGGCGTCCGCTCCCGGTGAGTTTCTATTTTTATTCTTTGAAGTCGCGGGAGAAGCGGAAGACGGAACCGGAACGGTAACAGTCATCATAGGAATGGGGAGGACACGATGGAATGAGCGGTTTGTTGACCCGCGAATCCCCTTTCGGTTCTGCCCTTTAGACCTCAGTCCGCTCCAGCTCCGATCGTCCTCTCGGAATGGCTCCCGGACCGGGAATTCTCCGGTCGCGCTTTCCGGTCGGCCCCTCAGGGAGCGCCCCTCGCTTGCCTAGACTCAAATCGAAAAGATCCACTTGTCTGAGCAGATTCCGGTCGACCGCCACAATAACCCAAAGATCGACCCCCCTCGCTGCAAAAAGTTTGGAGTCCGGCCTTCAGGCCGTCCGAAAAACGATTGAAATCTCTCCGGACGGACTAAAGTCCGGACTCCAAACTCTTCCGTTCGATCTTCCGCCGGGTTACGAGACAGTCTCGGAAGCGTGGCCGGGATTGCGCGTCCGCGCGCTGCAAATAATTCGCCTTGGTTCAGCGCCCAGCGCGCTCTCTTCGAACTCGGAAAATCGCGGCCTCGACGGAGCGAGGCCCTCCACGGGATCGCAACTCCACCGCGCTCAGTCCCTCTCCCGCTCGGGTATCGCCACCGTAATTGCCCGCCAGGGCCCGGACTTCGGCTCGAAAAGCGCCGCCCAATACCACGCTGACACGTCGGTCCAGCTCAGGGATGGATCCACCTCGCTGACGAGACGTTCTCGCACCCGCCAGCGCTCGTTTCCCCGACGGGCTGAGAATTCGGTCCAGAGAAAGCCGCCCTCGTCTCGCACCAGACCGGGCGCGTCGACCCGGTAACCCCTCGCCCGAAAACAATCCGCCGCCGGGTGCACCGCCCTGGAGGGCGCTTCCAACCAGCGCAGCACCACCCACCTCGCCTCCTGACGGAAAACCGCAGTCCGTCCCGCAAACCCCGCGGCGAACGCTGCGTCCTTTCCGGGGCGGCTCGAGTGTATCCACGGTTTCTCTTCGAACGTCTCCGGCCACCCGGGAAACGCGTGTCCAACGTGGTCCGAGGCACGCGGTACCCGCGACGCCATCCCCGGCCACGCGGCCGCGAGCGCACGGCACACCCAGACGAAAAGTGGCGCTTTCATCCTAAATCCGGAGCTCGCACCGAAAATTTCGACGCCACCGCTCCCAGCACACCCACCGCAAGCGCAAACACCCCGAGTCCGATCGCCTCGTGCCCTCCCTTCACCGAGGGCCAAAGCCCCGATTCGAAAAAGAAGAGGAGCGTCGCGCGCAACGCATTTGCCCCGATCGCCACCGCTGCCGTCAGCCCTCCGAACAGAATCGCCCGCCCCGCCGACAAACGCGCCCGCGTAACGAAAACCGCCCCCACCACCGTCGCAGTCCAGAGCATCTGCACCCCACTGCAGGGCGCATCGACCACGACTTCCCCACCCGCCCAACGGAGAACCACGCCCACCCGCTCCGCACTCACGCCCACCGGCGCGAGCAGCCCGCGACTGAGTTCGGCCGCAAGGACCCGCAACGGGTAACCGGCGTAAAACTGCAGCGTCGTGGTCACCGGCAGCGACAGACCCAGCAGCGCCCCACGTCCCCAGGCTCGTCCGCCTCCACCCTTGCCCAGGACGACCCCCAAGGCACCGACCCACAGCCCGGCACGGACCAACATCGGCAGCGAGGCGGTCCCAGCCGCCGACGCCAACACGAGCGTCCCCGCTGCCCACGCTCCCGCCTGCGTAAGCTTCGCCGCCCAAACCGTTTTCGGCGTTAACGCCACGGCGAGCGCCAATGCGACGAGGCCCCAAGGTTCGTCGCCTCCGTCACCCAAACGCTCCACGTACCAACGAATGCACGGCCATCCCGCCGCAAAAACACCCGCCGCCACCGCGCCCCGGGTGACGGCAAACCGGGAGAAGGCGCTCATCGCGTTCGACACCGAGTCGCTCACGCGCGTGCCGCCTGCGCTCGACCCGCACCGGGCCGCCAGCGTTTACGGGTACGCCAGAGCGCCGCGGCCGCCTTTTGCTCAGGCTGTAGATCGACGCATCGAAACGGCGATCGAATGCGCCGTGAAACGCATTCCTTACCGTTTCCGCGCGGATCGGCTCTTCGCCCGTGGCATTCTCGATCACCGACGCCAACAAATGCGCCGTATCGACCAGCGCCTCCTCCATCGATTCCAAATAGCGGGGTCTCGGCTCGGCGAGGCTTCGATTGACCAGATAATAAAAACCGCCGCCGACAATCAGCAGGTATACCAAAAAAATGCGCGTCCGGATCGTCATGCCGCCCGCACGGAATAGCCGAGCCCACGGTGGGTTTGAATGGGATCGGTGTCGGCCGAGAGCACCCGATCCAGCTCGTCCGCCCGAGCGGTCAGAAAGAGCGCCGGCACGGTACTGCGCTCTCGGATACGTTTGCAAAGTTCCAGTCCACTGCCGTCGGGAAGTCCGATGTCGAGGATCACCAACGCCACCTCCAGCGTCGCCAGCGCCTCCAATCCTTCGCCTCTCGTGGTCCGCCACTCCGGCGTAAAGCCCTCGGTGCGCAACGCGTAGACCAGCGTGTCGGCGATCGCCGGCTCGTCTTCGATCAGAAGAATGCGGGGCAAAGTCACGCGAGGTGGCGTCGAGGACAACCGTCGCTCCAGCCGTTTACGGACGATCGAGCACGAGATCGCTCCATTCGCCGAGAATGCGCGTCGCGACGGACCAGCCCGGTGCCGCGGCGACAAAAACCCACCGCACCCGGTCGAGTTCCGCGGAAAGGATCCCGCTGAGCACGAGTTGCCCGCCCGGAGAGACGGCTGCGAGCAGTTCCCGCGCAAAGGCCATGAGCACGTCCGCCTGAATGTTGGCCATGACCAGGTCGGCGCGGCGTCCCTGCAGGCCGGCGCTCAAATCCGCGGTGACGAACGGTACTGTCCCCTCCAAGCCGTTCAGCCTGGCGTTTTCTTCGCTGACCCGCACGGCTTCCGCGTCGTTGTCGAAGCCCGAAACGTCACGAAAACCCAGGCGCGCGGCGGACAGAGCGAGTATTCCCGACCCGCATCCCGCATCGATCACCGTTTCGGTGCGCACCGCTCCCGCCGCGGACCCGGACTTCGACGCACGCGCCTCGGCAAACGTCACCAGCCGCTCGCAGCACAATCGGGTCGTTTCGTGGTTGCCGGTCCCGAAGGCCAGTCCTGGGTCGAGCCAGATCGCGGCATCGCCTTCGGGAAGCACAAAGGTTTCCCGCTCCCAAACCGGGATCCAGTGCAAACGCCCGAATTTCCACGCGTGAAAATGCGCTTTGTAGCTATCGCGCCAATCTTCGTCGGCGAGTTCGCGAATTTCCGGCCGACTCAGGGTCCAGGACGGATCCATCGCACGGGCCAGCTCCGCGAGGGCGCCCGGAACCTCGTCCTTATCCTGGTAATAGGCGACCAACCAGGCCCGCTCCGACGGCTTGTCCTCAAGGACCATCAGACGTCCGTCCTCGAACAAAGCGATCGATTCCTCGACTTCGCTCACCGATTCGAGACAGATCTCGATTTTGACTTCGAACAAAGGCATGCGAGTACGGCTAAACGCCGGCCGGGTGCCGACGGCGAGACTTTTATCCTGGGCCGCGGCCTATTCCTGCTCGATCACGGTGCGCATCACCCGGGCAAGATCCGCAATCCGATAGGGTTTCGCGACCACTCCGCGGAAACCGTGCGCGTGGTGGTTGGCGAGGACCGGATCGCTCGAATACCCGCTCGAGACGATCGCGCGCACGTTGACGTCGACCTTGAGCAGTTCCTCCATCGCCTGTTTCCCGCCCATGCCGCCGGGTACCGTCAGGTCCATCACCACAACCCGGAACGGCCGGCCGCTGGCCATCGCCTCCGTGTACCGGGCGACCGCGGCGGCGCCATCGGAAACCGTGACGACTTCGAAACCGAGCCGGTCGAGCAAGGCCTGCGCCATGCGGCGGATGGTCTCCTCGTCGTCCATAAACAAAACCCGCCCCGAAAGCCGGTCGGGCAAGGTGCCGCTGTGCACCGCCACCGTCGGCGCCGCGCCCGACGCGGGCAGCCAGACCCGGAACGTGGCGCCCTTGCCCACCTCGGACTCGACTTCGATGTGCCCTTGATGCTTGCGAACGATGGAGTAGACGGTCGCCAACCCCAAACCGCTGCCGCTCTGCTTGGTCGTGAAATAGGGATCGAAAATGCGGCCGATGAGCTCGGGTCGAATCCCAGTGCCGGTATCCGTGACGCTGATGCAGACAAAGCGGCCGTCCGGACGGGGGGCGTCTCCGTTGCGGTTGAGGGGGCCGCTGTAGTTGCGCAACTGGGCCACGATCTTACCGCCATCGGGCATGGCTTGCACCGCGTTAATCACGAGGTTCTGGACAACCTGGCCGATCTGTCCCTTGTCGATGTCCGCCGGCCACAAGGCCGGCTCCGCATCGACTTCGCAGCTCACCTTGGAGCCATGCAGAGCGAACGCCGCGGAATCGCGCACCACTTCGGGCAGCCGCACCGAGCTCCGCACGGGATCTCCGCCCTTCGCGAAGGTGAGCAGCTGCTGCGTCAGGTCCCGCGCACGCAAGGTCCCGCGCTCCGCCTCCTGCAGCCAGCGTGCGGTCTTGCTCGTGGCCTGGGTGTCCAGCTGGGCAAGCGTCAGATTTCCCATCACGACCGTGAGGATATTGTTGAAGTCGTGGGCGATCCCACCGGCGAGGATACCGACGGATTCCAGCTTCGACGCACGGAGAATTTCGTTCTCGAGGCGCGCCCGCTCCGCGATGTCGCGGATGACCAAAACGACGCCGAGGGGGGAGTCCTGTTCGTCGAACAGCGGGGCACATCGTCCCTCGATCACGTGCTGCCTGCCCTGCCGGTCGATCAGGGTGGTCTGCAACGGGAGGTCCACCACGCGATGCTGCGCCAGCGCCGCGGCGACCGGCACGGTCACGGCGGTCTGAGTATTTTGGTGACGCATCATCGCGATGTCTTCGATCCGCTGGCCGATGGCGCTCCCGAATTTCCAGCCGACCAATTCTTCGGCGGCGTGATTGATGAACTGCACGGTGCCGTGGATATCGGTCGTCACGACCCCCTCCGCCATCGCACGCAAGGTCACGCTGAGACGCTCGCGCTCCGCCGCAAGGGCCGCCTCGGTGCGTTTGATCACGGTCAAATCGACCAGCATCAGCTGCGTCCACTCGAAATCCAGCTTTCCCGCCCGCACCGGCAGCGACCACCGGTAGTAGACCAGCCGGGGGGTGCCGTCGAGCGCGCGCAAGGTGAGTTCGCCCTCGATCTGGTTGATCCCCTTCCAAATCGCCACGAATGCGCGCATGCGCGCCAGGTAGGAATCCTCCGTAAAGATTTCGTCGATCTGCGCAGCCACTTCCTGTTTGGAGCGCGCGCCCACCAGTTTGACCGCCGCCTCGTTCATTCCCGCCGGCACCACCCGGTGTAGCGAATTCGAGAGCGTCTCCGGGTGATCGGCCATGTACCGTTCGAGGTCCTCTACGCCCGATGCGCGAAGATCGGCCAGCCAGGCACCGATCGTCCGGTAGTCGTACTCGACGATCGCGACCGGCGAATGCTCGAAGAGCACCCGATAACGCTCCTCGCTGGCCCGCAGGGCCGACTCGGCGCGGCGGCGTTCCGTGATATCCGAGACGAAACCCTGGAGATAAAGCAACTCGCCCTGCGCATCGCGGATCGCCCGTACGTTTTCGGAGATCCATTTGACCGTTCCGTCGGCGCACAACGCCTCCGACTGAAAATCTGCGACCGTTTCGTTGCCGCCGAGCGCCTCCAGAAATTCGCGACGCCTTCCCCGTTGCCGGTACACGCTGCGACCGTTGCCGAGGTGCTCGATCATCTCGGCCGGACTCGCGTGACCCAGCATGCGCGCGAGCGCCGGATTGACCGCACGGAAGGCACCGTCCGCCGCACATTCGTACACGCCCTCGACCGCACTTTCGAAAAGCGCCCGGTAACGCGCTTCGCTCACCCGCAGCCGCTCCTCCGTCAGGTGCCGCTCCGTCACATCCTGCGCCAGCACCAGCACCGCCGGCCGCTCGCCGAACTCGTGACGATGCACCGTCACGCCCATGAACAAGGTGGAGCCGTCTTTGCGGAGGTGACGCCAAACCCCCATCGGATCGGTGCGGAAATTCATATTCCCAGCGATCGCCTGCTTCGAACGCGCCTGTTCGTCCGGCGGACGTATATCGAGGATCGTCATCTGCAGAAACTCCTCGCGCGTGTAGCCGTAGGTGCTTTCCGCGGCGGCGTTAACCTCGAGAAAACGCAAGGTATCCACGTCGTAGAGCCACATCGGCGAGGGATTGGCTTCGAAGAGAAGCCGATAGCGCACCTCGCTGGTGCGCAACGCCTGTTCGGCGGACTTTTGCTCCGAAATATCGGTGTGCGCGCCCACGATCCGCAGGGGTTTTCCTTCGGGCGTGAATAACGCCTGTCCTCGGGACATGACCCAGAGATAGGTGCCGTCCTTGCAGCGGAGACGGACCTCGGCGTGATAAAAGGGGTCGAGGCGATCGACATGGGCCTGCATCGACGCGCGCGCGCGCGCCAAGTCTTCCGGGTGCAAACGCGACCAGAATTCGTCGCGACTCGCCGTGAGTTCCTCGGGACGAAACCCGATCATCTCTTTCCAACGATCCGAAAAGAATGCCTTGTCGGTCGCAAAATCGTATTCCCACAGCCCAAGGTTCAGCCCCCTTACCGCCAGCTCCCACCGATCTTCGCTTTGCTGGAGACGAGCTTCCGTCTGCCGAAGGTCGGTCAAGTCGGAGAGCGTCACGACCACCCGCGACCAATCCGGCGTACCATCCGGCGCCTCGATCACGGTCCACTGCATCAGGCTATGCCGCTGTACGCCCTGCGCGTCGGGAAACTCGAGGTTGCAGGACATCGCCCGTTCGCCGGCCCAGATCGCATCGAGGATTTTCCGCATCGCCTGGAACCAACCGGGCGAGTTCAAACGCGACATGAGCTTCGCCAGCTCTTCCACGTCGCTCGCACCGAACAGGCGCAGGGCGCGCTCGTTGCCGCCTGTCACCCGGATGGCGACGAAACACTCGCGCAGGAGGTGCGGGAGAAGATTAAGGTATACGGACAGATCCGAGGCTCCGGCGACACGCCACGCGTTCACTCGGGCGACAACGACCGTAAAGTCCTCCTCGATCGTCGAAACCGGGAGGTGGTTGAAGACGTCGCGAAAGCGATTCTCCGAACGCCGCAGCGCGGCCGTGTTTTGCTCGACGAGTCGCTGTAGACGAATGTTCCAAACGACGATCCCCGCACCGATCAGGCTCAGCACGGCGATCCCGATGGTGAGCCACTGGAAAAATGCGGCGGTGTAATTCGTCGAAGCCGACGGCATGTACATGAATCCCTGCAAACGGTTCTCCGCCGGTTTTATCGGCTCTACTCGCACGTCGAGGCCCGGATCGCGGAAATAACGTCCGGTTTGCGCCGCATAATAACCGGCAAACGGAACTCCACGCGCGAACGGGAGCGGAAGGATCGCGGTTTTCGCGGTCACCGCGGCTTCCGTCGAAACCGCCGCGGACAGACGCACTCCACCCACTGCCAGCGAAAATGCGGCGATGCAGAGGCGGCCCCAAGATACCGCGGAAGAAATTAGCCAAAGGCTCATGCCAAAACGTCTTTCCAAGCAACGCCCACACCCCCCGCTTGTCGAGAATCGAGTCCGAGGGAAAAACCCCAGACGACAGGGATAACTCCCGGCGAGAAACGCCTCTCCACTTACGTTTGACGTTGGCAGTCGGTCGCTTCCCTGAACATTGTCGTCGATGCCCAGTCCATACGCCGCGCTTGACCAGCTGATCGAGGTTTTAGGAGAAGAGGAGACGCGCTCGCTGGTGGAGCTCTATCTCGAGCACACCTCGTCCGAAATTAAGCGCATCGCGAACCTGCCGTTCGACAAGCAGGCGCTCGTGGTTCACGCCCTCAAAGGCAGCTCCGCACAGATCGGCGCCAAACTGTTCGGTGCCCAATGTCGCGCGGTCGAATCGCAACTAAGAGAAACAAAGACTTCGCTCACGCACGAGCAGCTGGAGGCATTGCTCGCCGAGTTCGATACCGCGGCCGCGCCGTTTCGGGCATGGCTGCGCGGCGACGCACCGATCAAACCTTGATCAGGCCCTGCTGAACGCACCAACGGACGAGGCTGGCGACTTCGCGGACCTCCACTTTGTCCATGATGTTGGCACGGTGTTTTTCCACGGTGCGCACGGAAAGGTTGAGTTTCGACGCCAATTCTTTGGACGACAGTCCCGAGGCCACCCCGACGGCGACTTCCAATTCGCGCGGGGTCAGCGGGTTTTTCAGAGGGGTCGGAACCGCCGCAGGCAAGGGAGAAAGCGGGGGTTTGGCCGGAGAACCCGACGAAAAAAACATGCCGCCGGCCAATACCTTGTCGACCGCCTCCAAGACGACTTTCAGAGGCTCCGTTTTGGCTACATAACCGTGCACCCCCAGCTCGACCAATTGCCCCGGAAGACGCTCCTCCGCATGGCTGGTGAGAACTAAAATTTTCGTTGCGGGAAGGCGTGCCCGCACCTCGCGGGCGACATCCAGACCGTGCATGCTCGGAAGAAACAGATCGACGACGAGCAGGTCGGGTTTTTCGCGCAGGCAGGCATCCAATCCCTCTTTTCCGTCAAGGAAATCGCCCACAACCGTCACCTTCGGCATCCGGCTAAAGGCCAACGTCATCAATTCGCGAAAGACGGTTTCGTCTTCGATGAGCACGACACGGTGCTTGTTCATGGGGGTAGGGTAAGGAGTATTACTCCCCACTTCAGAGTAAAGCTCAGGCTCGTAGGGAGTTTTATCGAGAGCGGGCATGCAACCACAAGAATCGGCGCAATCGGCGGAAGTCTTCAGGCAGAAAGCACAAGGCATCCACAATATATCGCGTTGAATTCGTCGGTACCCAGGACGCTTGCAGGAGATTTTCATGCTCCTGGCTGGTGAGGGTGACCGTGTAGGGACAGTCGATGCAGGGCGAACCGCATATTCGCGCGCGTGCTGAAGCCAGATTTTGGCGTTTACACAATCCACTTGGGTCCACTTGCCGAAAGGACTCCCGGCAGGATGAAATCTCTGGATAAAGGCAGGCTTTGAAAAGTTGCCTGACCCCCGAGAACAGGAACTCGTGTTCGCGCGAGGGAGCATCTGTACGCTCCGGTCCCTCGACCGCGGCACCGACCCACGCTTCCAATTCGGGAATCGACCGCTCCTGCGGTAAACGCCGCTCCCCTGGCTGCAACGGCGCGGGCCATCCCGCCGTGTCTACCTGTCCCCAGACACGCAGGACGATGACGTCCAAAGCCGGACTCGACCGCGACGCCTGGCCGTTTTTCGCCAGAAACCGAGCAAGGCAGGCCCCGGCAAGTTCTCTGAACCAAAAGCGGGCTTCGCCTCCCGCAAGGGCAATCCCTTCGGTGTACTCATGGCGTTCCGCGATAGTCAAAGCCGACATAACGACAGCTCTTTCCCCGACGATCGCCGGAGTCAAGGGCCGCGGACCTGAAACACGGTCATTCCGCGGCACCTCGTCACCGCCATAGCCTGGGCTCGGATCGAAAAGGTCCACTTCCTTGGGCACACTCCAGTTGATCGCCACCACAACGCAAGATCGTCTCCCCTCGTTGCAAAAACGTTCGGAGTCCGGCCTTCAGGCCGTCCGAAATCCGATTGCACTCTCTCCGGACGGACTAAAGTCCGGACTCCAAACACTATCGTCCGAGCTTCCGCCGGATTGCGAGACAGTCTCGGGAGCGAGGCCCTCCACGGATCCCATCGATCCTCATCGTCGATCACGGTCGGAGCGGCTTCGCGCCAAACGGGTTCACCGTAATTGCTCCGCACTCGGCAGCACGCATCTGAATCCTTGTCCGGTCAAATGTCGGACCACCTCCGCAATCGCCTGAACTCGCACTGCCGGACGCAAACGAGGTCCCTCGTGCAGAAGGACGATCGAACCGGCGCGCACTCGGGATAGGACGGTGTCGACGACCTCCTGCGGACTGCGGGCGGTAGAATCCCAACTGCGGATCGTCCAACCGACGCAGGACATGTCCCGCTTCCGCAAAGCACGAGCCAGAAAGAGATTCTTCATGCCGACCGGTGCGCGAAACCACTGGGGGCGCGCCCCGATCGCGGAGAATGCCGCCAGCGCATGATCCAACTCGCTTCCCACCCTACGTGGCAGGGCACACCAAAAGGAACGCTCCGGATGCGTCTGCGTGTGATGTCCCACCTGATGCCCCTGCCGAAGGATCGCCTGCACGCACTCGGGATGTCGTGCTGCCCGCTCGCCCACCAAAAAAAACGTGGCTCGGGCGCCATGGCGCGCCAAGACCTCGAGAATGCGCGGCGTGTCCTCCGCGTCGGGGCCGTCGTCGATCGTCAGCCATACTTCCCTTCGCACGGTCTCAAAGCGCGTGTACACTCGGACCACCCCTTGGGCGTTGGGGACTAAGACGTGATAAAGCAGCACGAAGTCTGTGCCAAAAAACAACGCCCACCCCCACCCCGCCGACCATGACGAAAGCCACACCGCGAGGGCCGCACCTTTTCCAAGGATAAAAAGAAGGAGAAGCCAACGGGACATCCGTTCGCCATCCACGTCGGAGAGTCTCTTTTCGGCAATGTCGAAACCGACCGGAAGGCTTTGCGCCGAACTTTATCGGCGGCGACCTCCTCAGGCGAGGGCCTCGGTCGCGAAACGTCTCCGCCACACGAGGAAATGAACGCCGGCGGCGAGCCCGCCCAAGGCGACACCCGCGATCGCATCGAGGACGACATGCTGCTTCGTCCCGACCGTCGAGAGGACGATCGCCCCGCTCCACACCCCGTTCAGGATACGCCAGCCTCCACCGCGACCGAAACGCAACAGCAGCCGATCGAGCCAGAACGCCGTAAATACTGCCCACGCCACATGGAGGGAGGGGCAGGCGTTTCCCGCTGCATCGACCGCCTTCAGAAAACGCACCGTCGGATACTGCGCCCAATCGACGTCCGAGGCGGGGAGCGTGGTCGGCCAGAAAAAAAACACCGCCAATCCCACCGCGCTTAAGCCGACACTGGCGACCGCATACCATGACAGCTCCCGTCCGTCGGTCAGGAAAAACGGCGGCAGCGTAACGTAAAACCACAGCGACGCGTATGGGATCAGCCACAGCGGACTGAAAACGAATGCATGGTCGAGCCCGATCAGGGGCATCGTCGACACGGGAAACTGCGGGTTATTCAACACGTGGAAATAGACGACGAAGAATAACGTCATTCCCACGGTCGCACCGATAAACTTGGTGGGGCCGAGAACCTTCACTGTCCGACCGAAGAGTTCAGACCAGGGAACGGGAGTCGGCACGGGCAACGGGGTTAAACGCGTTGAAGGAAAGATCTTCCGGTCGATCTCCGCCGGTCTAGCCGCGAGCAAGCGCAAGCGCGGCTTTTTCGCCAGACGAATATTCGCTCGAATCCGACGGGCCCTCCGCAAGTCGGTTATTCTCCGCGTAAAAAGGGTCGGCGGTTTTTGCGATGGGATACGGTGCCGAGGCTGTCTCGGAACCGTGACCTGGACGAATGATCAGGTATCTTTGCCCGAACCTTCGCGTCTTTGCCTATCCTTCGCGAGACCCCTCCGCATCCTCCATTCCAATCCATTGCCTCGCGAAAAGGCGAAGGCTGCGACAGTTCGATCCCCGTCAGAACCTCGATTTCAGAATTCGATTTCTACCTCCGCACGCACGTAATATCGGGTGCCTAGGCACGTTCAAAGTGACCGTTTGTGTAGGAAAAAATTATCCGGTAAGCCCTTTGCCAGCTAATTTTTTTAACGTTATTGCAAGCAAATATTTATTTGAGGGCTCTTCTCGAGTTTTCTCCTACCGCCGAAGCCAAAAAGATACCCCGCAACGCTTCGACGGCACAGCGGCCACAGTCCGGAGGAGAACGGTCTCTCGCTCGCCACGAGTCTCCGAGTTCGGAGTCCGGCCTTCAGGCCGTTCCGAAAATCCGATCCCAATCTTTCCGGACGGACTAAAGTCCGGACTCCAAACTCGATCTCTCCAAACTCGATCTCTCCCGGTCTCCCGAACCCCCAAAGACCGCATCGACTGGAATTTCTGTGTCCCGTCGCGGCCGATCTCACGTCCGAACACGCTAAAGTTTGACGCCACCGCGGCGTGGAGCGTCGCTCACCGTGCATGGGCGAGCTTGTCCGCATAACCTTTTTCAGCCTCGGAGTGGCCGCGGTGGGCACCGCGTTGATCATGCCCGGTGGCATCGCGTTGGGGTGGTTGCTCGCACGCAAACATTGGCCCGGCAAAGCGCTGGTGGAAACGGCGGTCGCGCTGCCCCTGGTCATTCCACCGGTGGCCACGGGCTTGATCCTGTTGAAGCTTTTCGGACGACGCGGTCCTTTCGGCGCGTTTTTCGCGGAGTGGTTTGGCTGGGAAATCGTCTTCACGTGGAAGGCGGTCGTACTGGCAGCCGCTGTGATGGCGATTCCGCTTCTCGTGCGCACCGCGCGCGTTGCCTTCGAGGAAGTCCCACTGCGTTTGGAGCAGGTCGCCCGGACCTTGGGTGCAGGGCCTTGGCGGGTGTTTTTTACCGTCACCCTGCCCCTCGCGGCACGCGGACTCTGCGCCGGAGGGGTTTTGGCCTTCGCCCGCGCATTGGGCGAATTCGGCGCGACGGCGATGATTGCCGGCTTCATTCCCGGCCAAACCGTCACGCTGTCGCTGGGGATCTATCATCACGTTCAGCTCGGCCAGGATGACCAGGCGTTCCAACTACTCCTGATCTCCGCCGGGTTGGCCTTCGCTGCCGTCTTGCTGAGCGAACGTCTGCTCGGCCGCAAATTTGCCGCCCGCTGAGCGCTTCACCCCGCCTCGTCTCGCATGAAGCTCGTCATCGATTCCCTCGTCCTTTCCGCCGGACGCTTTCGCCTCGAGCTTTCCCTCACCTTGGAGGGGCGGGCCATCGGTTTGTTCGGCGATTCCGGGGCCGGAAAGACCACCCTCGTCGAGGCGATCGCCGGTTTGCGTCGCCCACACACAGGCAGGATTCAGTTGGACGACCGTGTTCTCGTGGACCGAGCGCATGACGTTTATATCGCGCCCGAACATCGCGGCGTCGGCTACGTGCCTCAAGACGGGGCCCTTTTCCCTCACTTCAGCGTACAACAAAACCTGCAGTATGGCTGCCGACAGACCCAGCCGAGCGGCCTTCGGTCCTCCTCCGGAGGTGCGTCGTTTTCGTTGGCCGCCATTGCGGAGGCGCTCGATATCGAACGCCTTCTCGACCGTCGCGTCACAGCCCTTTCGGGCGGCGAACGCCAGCGCGTGGCGCTCGCCCGGGCGTTGCTTGCTTCGCCGCGCCTCCTCCTGCTCGACGAGCCGTTGAGCAGCCTCGATGCAGGGCACAAGGAGGCGATATTCCCCCTTCTCCAACGCATCCGGGACGACTTTAACGTACCCTTGGTTTACGTCAGTCATGCCCCGGAAGACTTCGTCGCGCTCTGCGACCGGGTGCTCGTCCTGTCGCAGGGCAAAGCCCTCCGTTCCGGTCCCCCCACCGAGGTCTTCGAGGCATCTCCCTCCGTCAGTTATCGCCTGAAATCGCTCTCGTGACGCAGACATTTCGATCGGTGCTCCGATCCGGTGGACGAACTCGCTCCTGAGGCCGTCTCGAACCCACGATCCGGACAGGAGATGAGGTCCTCTTTGTCCGAACCTTCGCGTCTATGTCCGTCCTTCGCGAGACCACCTCCGATTCTTCCGATCCCAATCATGGTCTCGCGAAGAGGCGAAGGCTGCGAAGGTTCGATCCACGTCAGACCTTCGAGCCCAGGTTCGATTCTAATCCTCGTGCCACGGGCTGCGAGACTGCGTCTCTGTCGGAGTAAAAACGCTCGGCGATTCCGCTATGAAAACCAGTCCCCGCCGCCTCGCGCCTCGAACTTACAATTCGTCGTCGTGCGCGACTTCCAGCGCAGAAGCCTTCTGGTATTCGGTGACGCGACCTTCGAAGAAATTCTGCTCCTTCTTGATGTCCATCATCTCGGCAAGCCACGGCAATGGGTTTTTGACGCCCGGGCTGAGCGGCAACAAACCCACGCCCTCAAGGCGGCGATCGGCGATATAATCGATGTACTGCGTAAATTCGTCCACCGCCAACCCCACGGCGTTCATGGGCAGGCAGTCGCGAATGAACTCTTTCTCCAAATACACCGCCTCGGCCATCGCCGCCCGTAGCTCCTCCTTGAACTCCGCGGTCCAAATCTCGCGATTCTCCTCCACGAGATCCATAAAGAGGTTCCGGAACACCTCAATGTGATTGCTCTCGTCGCGCAAGGTGTAGCGGAACATCTGACCGATCCCGGGAAATTTGTTTTGCCGGTAAAGAGACAGGACCATGCCGAAAAGACCGTAAAACTGCGTGCCCTCCATGCATTGGCCGAATACGAAGATATTCTTGGCGAGGAGCTTTTTATTCTCCGGCTTGGTCAGGTCCAAATCGCGGCGTAGATCCTTGGAAATGCGGGTGACGAACTCGTTCTTTTTTACGATCGTCTGCACGTCCTCGAACATCGCCTCGCACTCGTGCGGATTGATGCCGAGGGAGGAGATCATATAGAGCAACGAGTCGGCATGAATGTTCTCTTCGTGGGCGTGGCGACCCAACACAAGCTTGAGCTCCGGAGCCGTCACGAGTTCGCGCACCACGTGTTGAATGTTGTCCCCCACGATGCCTTCGGCGGCGGAAAAGTAACCGATGCCCATGCGGATGATCCAACGCTCCACATCGGAAACCACCTTGGTGTCGCGCCATTGCTCGATGTCCTTGCCCATCGGAATGTCTTCCGGCTCCCAGTGGTTGGCCTTCATCGTCCGATAAAGATCGTATGCCCATTGATACTTCAACGGGAGCAGATTGAACGTCATGGTCACGCGACCATTGATCACTTTCTTGGCGGCAAAGGCTTCTTCGGCCTTTGCCTGGTCGAGGACGAAGGTTTTGGTGCCAACGGTGAAGGTCTTATGCATCGGGCGGAGGAACGAGGAACGACGTGAGGGAACGAAAGTGAGAAAACTAAAAAAGCAATCGATCCGAGAACGATTGTAGCCGGATGGAAAGCGCCGACCACCAAAAGGCCGCTAAAACTTACCAACCTCTTATTGACCACAACCGGTGGTGGTTGTCCTCGACCAGTGACACAACCTATGGGAATCTCGCTATTTTCCGTCAATGCGATTCGGGCCGATTTTCTCGGAAACTCCCAGAACGACACTGTCAGCCACCAAGCTTGCCACTGCCCCGGCGGAGCACAGCATCGCCCGCCGAGCATGATTCAATCGTTCGTCTTCAGCGACGGGAAACTGGTGGGCCGCGATCTTGAGATCGAGGCGCTGCGCCTCGTGCGCGCCGACAAGGGTTTGATCCTCTGGGTGGATCTCCTCAATCCGACCGAAGAAGAGGTGAACGGAATCCTCGAAGGCGTTTTTCAGTTTCACCCGCTCGCGATCGAAGACTGCCGCACCCCGAGTTCGCTGCCGAAATCCGAGGACTACGACGACTACCTCTTCGTCGTCACCCACGCCGTCGATTTCACCCGCACCGAGAAGTTCAACACCACCGAGCTCGATCTCTTTCTGGGCAAGGACTTCCTCGTGACCTACCACGTGACCCCTCTGAAGTCGATCGACAGCACGATCGACCGCTGCGTCAAAAGCACCGGGGTCGTCGCCCGTGGTCCCGATCGACTCGCGCATTTGGTCATCGACGCCTTGGTCGATAACTTTCAACCGGCGACGGACGAGCTGCGCGCCGAACTCGAGGAAATCGAGGAGTCGGTGCTCTCGACGTCGGATGCGAGCCTCACCGCCCAACTTCTCGAGGTGCGCAGCGAAATTGCCCACTTGCGGCAGATCGTGCGCCCCCAACGCGACATGATTTCGCGATTGTCGCGCGGGGAGTC
>Ga0105046_10001007_pt1 | contig 42070 bp, 43 predicted proteins | sample MAT03_FD_78385 | JGI IMG/M metagenome (GOLD analysis project Ga0105046, IMG submission 78385) | Freshwater microbial communities from Lake Fryxell liftoff mats and glacier meltwater in Antarctica - MAT-03 (megahit assembly) | ecosystem: Environmental > Aquatic > Freshwater > Ice > Liftoff... | reverse complement strand
CGATTGCCGAAGCCCGCTCTTCTTCACTCAGAGCGCGTTTGGGTCGAGGTCTGGGCTTTGGCTTCGGTCGCTATACTTGGACGCATTCGTAAATAGTACGTAGAGCGTGCCAGGCCAAGACTTCCGCACGCACATCTCACGCCAACGTGCTCGCTCAACTGCGCAACGTGCTTCATCAGTTCTGCTCCTCGGTAGCATCCATTGACCTCAGTAGCGACGCCACTTTTTTTTGGACATCTATGATGATCTCTGCCTGCTCAAGCTTGCGCTGTAGGCGCGCATTCTCTCGCGTCAGCCGTGCCAGCTCGTGCTTCGTATCAGCACTCACCGATGTATCTGGGCCACGCTTTAACTCAAGTCCGCTGTGGCGTTGCTTCCTCCACATCGCTACCTGCTTGCTGTATAACCCCTCACGGCGAAGGATCTTGCCCAACTCTCCGTGCTTACACGTATCCAACTCCTGTAGGATCGCTTCGATGTACTTCGCACTGAATGTGCGACGTCCTGTCTTCGGTACCACTTCCGTACTGCGTTGTGCTACACGATCCATCGTGCCATTGACAACGATTGCTTCGCTCTTCATCTTGCCTCCTGTACGCCCTCAATTAGTAGCTTAAATTACACTACGAATTGTGTCCACAGGATTGTTGGCAGAGAGGGCGGAAGGAGAGGGCGGAAGGAGAGGGCGGAAGGAGAGGGCGGTGTTATTCGCTAATTTCGTTCTAACATCATGTCTCCCTCGACTACGCTCGCAATGACGTATGCCCTTTCGCCCTTTCGCCCTTTCGCCTTTCCCCCTTTCGCCTTTCCCCCTTTCGCCTTTCCCCTTTTCCCCTTTTCGCCATTATGTTCTTCAAACAGATCTACGAAACCGGCCTAGCTCACGCATCGTACATGGTAGGATGTCAGAAGACTGGCGAGTGTTTGGTGATTGATGCCAAGCGCGATATTGATACATACATCGAGATTGCTCGCCAAGAGAGACTCACAATCACGCACCTTGCAGAGACGCATATCCATGCAGACTTTCTAAGCGGTACACGTGAGCTTGCAGACATAACGGGCGCAATGATGTTCCTCTCTGATGAAGGGGGCGATGAGTGGCGCTATGAATTTGACCATGTGGGTATGAAGGACGCAGACGCGTTTATGGTGGGCAATATCAAGGTGCAGGTGATGCATACACCTGGCCATACACCAGAACACATCTCGTTCCTCGTTACTGATACACCTGCCATTGCCGACGTGCCGATTATGATCTTCACCGGCGATTTTGTTTTTGTGGGTGATATCGGCAGGCCCGACCTTTTAGAAAAGGCCGCAGGCTACCAAGGCACAATGGAGATTGGTGCACGCCAGATGTGGGAGTCGCTCAAGAAGTTCAAGGCACTGCCAGATCACATCCAAGTTCATCCCGCACATGGCGCTGGCTCTGCATGTGGTAAAGCGCTTGGAGCAATACCATCATCAACGGTTGGTTACGAGAAGCTTGTTAACTGGGCGATGCGCCACACCAACGAGGAAGACTTCGTTCAAGAGTTGTTGTCGGGTCAGCCGGAGCCCCCTTACTACTTCGCAATGATGAAGAAGCTCAACAAGGTTAACCGGCCATTGTTATCTACTATACCCCAACTTCGCAGATTCACGCTAGGCGAACTGCAAGAAGCTCTGCACGCAAATCGGCATATCGTAGACACACGGTCTAAGGTTTCGTATGCTGGCGGACACATTCCGGGCTCCATCAACATTCAGAATAACAAGGCCTTCTCAACATGGGCTGGCTGGATGTTGAGTTATGAAGAGCCGTTTGTTGTGATTGTTGCAGAGGAGAATGTTAACGAGATAACTCGCAAGTTGATGAGGATTGGCCTCGATAACGTTGCAGGTTATGTAACAGGAATAACAGATTGGGTTGATGCTGGCAATGAACTTCAGGAACTTCCGCAGATACATCTCGATGAACTCCAGGCGCGATTGTCCGATTCAAACCTTGTAGTTATCGATGTACGGGGCGTATCAGAATACGAAGACGGACACATCCCTAAGGCATGGAACATACACGCGGGATATCTGCGCAACAGTTTAGGCGAAGTCCCAACAGACAAGACCGTTGTTATCTCATGTCAGGCAGGCGATAGATCAAGCATTGCATCTAGCATGCTTCAACGCGAGGGTTTTACCAACATCAAAAATTTCCCATTGGGTTTTGCGGGCTGGCTTGCAGCACATGGACCAATTGAACAAGAGGCCTAGAATATGATACTTGAAATAAGCACGGCAGATCTTCGGGCACGGATTGATGCCGGAGAAAACATCATGTTGCTTGACGTGCGCCAACCCGCAGAATACGCAGAGCAACACATCCCCAATTCCATCCTCATTCCTCTTGGCGAGTTACCAGAGCGAATAGATGAAATTGAAGAGTATCGCGATAAAGAAATTGTCGTGATCTGCAGGTCAGGCAATAGAAGCGGTCAGGCCTGTATGTTCCTCACCATGAGCGGCTTCGAAAACGTATTGAACATGCGCGGTGGAATGTTGCAATGGTAGCGGGATGACCGTTGTTTTATACATCATTGCTGCCCTCATAGGTATCAGTCTCGGTCTCATCGGCGCCGGTGGCGCCATCGTTGCCGTACCGGCCTTTGTCTACCTTGCCGCTATTCCACCTACGCTCGCTAGTGGCTATGCACTTTTTGTTGTTGCAGTTTCTGCCACCGTTGGCTCTGCGCAATACGTTCGCAAGAAACTTGTTGATTGGCGCTCTGTGTTTGCCTTTGGCAGCACAACACTTATATCAATTGCCGCAGTTCGAAAACTCGTTTTGCCGTCTATTCCCGATACGTTTTTTCTTTGGCCCACATCTATTGTCCTTGAGCGCGACGCAACACTCATGCTTGCGTTTGCTGTTGTTCTCATCGCCGCTTCCATAGGAATGTTGCGCGGACAAATAGCCACGGCACATGCCGGGCAAACCCACATTGCACGGCTTGCATTCTTCGGATTAGTTATTGGCACTATCAGCGGCTTCCTTGGCGTTGGAGGGGGCTTCCTCATGACCCCTGCACTTGTACTTTGGGCCAGACTCGACATCCGCCGCGCAATTGGGACATCGCTGGTTCTAATGGCTGCCAATAGCGCCACCGGTGTTGCTACAGACCTCATTAGGGGTGTTAGCTATGATTGGCCATTTGTTCTAACATTCACAGCAATCACAACCGCAGGCATCATCGCAGGCACCTCACTCTCACATCGCATCGATGGCTCAAAACTCAAGGCCGGATTTGGATGGTTTGTGTTAGCCGTGGGGATGGCGGTGTTGGCAAGAGAGTTACTGGGTGCTAGTTGCTGTTAGTGGTTTAATACGCTGTTCCCCCTTGTTGCTTGATGCAATCAGCATCCTCGCTGATGAAGGCGGCATGCACGGACTACAGCAGTCCTAGTCAATAGGAAAATTCTGCTAACTCCTTTTTGCAACGTTGAGTTTGTGAACGACGTCTTTTGTTGACTCAGCAAACTGACTCTCACGGATGTTAGCACCAACTGACGTCCCCGCTCTATACATTTGAGCAAAAGCAGCGCGATCCACAACATGAAGACCTGCCATTGGAATTGCCACTCGTCTAACGCACCGCGCTAACTCCACGGACTTCAAGTGCAGGTCTCTTGCGCCTACATAACCGAATCGCGACATACGCGTGCCCCAATATTAAGCTGGAACTAGTAACTACTCTTTCTTATTCTTCTTCCTAAACACAAAACTAATCGGCACGCCTTCAAAGTCGTAGATCTTACGGAGCTGACGTTCGATGAAGCGCTTATATGCTTCAGGTAGTAGTTCTGGGAAGTTCAAGAAGAAAGCAAATAGCGGTGGTTCAACCTTCACTTGGGTAACGTAATTAATGCGGAGATCGCGCGCCTTAACAGCAGGGGGCGGTGTACGCTCTAGCATTGCAATGAGCTGCTCGTTGAGTTCGTGTGTAGGGATACGCACTTCTCTGCGCTCTTGGATCTGCTTGGCCATTTCAACAAGTTTTGTAATGCGTTGTTTGGTAATTGCAGATATCGTTACAATAGGGATGTAGTCCAACGTAGGAAGATCTTCTTTGATCTTCTTCATAAACGTATCTGCCGTCATCGTGTCTTTTTCAATAAGGTCCCACTTATTCAACGCAATGATGATGCCCTTACGAGCAATCTCAACTTCGTTGATAATGCGTTTGTCTTGAGTTTCTAGCCCTTGTGTAGCATCCACAACAACGATGGCAACATCGCAACGATCAATCGCTCGAGATGTGCGCAGCGTGCTATACATCTCTACACTTTCCTTGATGTGGCTGCGCCTGCGGAGTCCTGCTGTGTCGATTAACACAATCTGCTCACCGTAATACGTAAGCACACTGTCTATTGCATCACGCGTAGTGCCTGCAATTGGAGTAACAACCATGCGGTCTTTACCCAAGAGTGCATTTGTAAGGGAGCTCTTGCCAACGTTTGGGCGACCAACAATTGCAATTTTCAAACGCTCGTCATCAGGTTCTTCGGTGTCTCCAAGATGATCCACAACGGCATCTAAGAAGTCGCCTGTGCTTCTGCCATTCAACGCAGAAATCGCAAACGGATCACCAAGGCCAAGAGCGTAAAACTCAGATGCTTCAAGATCGCCTTTTGCGTTGTCGCACTTATTTACAACAAGGACAACGGGTTTTCTCGACGTCCTAAGCATGGTGCCAATTTCTTGATCTACCGGTGTAAGTCCGTCTCTGCTATCAACAACAAAGATGATCACATCCGCTTCATCTATTGCAAGCATAGCCTGCTCGCGAATGGCCTTGTCAAACATCTCAACACTGTCTGGCACAATTCCACCCGTATCAACAATCTTGAATGCTTTACCATTCCAAAGTGCAGACGCATAGAGCCGGTCTCGCGTAACACCCGGCTCGCTTTCTACGATTGCGTGGCGTTCTTCGATGATACGATTGAACAATGTTGACTTGCCGACGTTAGGCCGACCGACGATAGCTACTAAACCCATAGCTACAAAGGTACGGCTTTACTTGTCCATGTATTGGTAGAGCTCAAGAGCAAGCACGTTAAAGGTAACCACAAGCCCCTTTTCACCATCGGTTATTGAAGCGGCTACTATATCATCCACCAGCCATGTGGGAGTACTAGCTTCTGAACCGTTTGGTGGGCCATACAGGGCTTGGAGACTGGACTGGACTGCTGCTTGGTCGGCTCTTGAGATCACCATCTCGATAGTATTTGGTCTGCCTTGGCCATCCAGGGTTACTGAGGTTTGCCGTGCTTTGACTCCAAAACAGGAGCAGCCGATAGATGTGAGCACATCGCCTTCTTCAATAACTTTTTTGCACGAGTCGCGCATGATGTCCAAGATCTCATCACGGTCCGTGATTACCGGAAGCGCAAGGGGCCATGTTGGTTTTGTTGTTGAGCGTCTATGAAACATCGGTGCGAGATCAAACCGTAGCCACACCGCGTCATTTTCAGAATACGGCCCTAGACTCACCGCAGCTTCATCGCCACGCTCCCATCGCGCCATTGTTTCATCTGCAAATGAAGGGTCGCCATGCGTACGCGAAACAACATCCGTAAGCTCTGCAACGATAAGGGGCACTTTGTCTGAATCGCATGCACGAATAAGCGTGAGTGATGCTACTCTAGCTGATGTTGGCGTGAACCACACAACCAGCGTATCGAAGGCGGTAGTATTCCACTCGATGTTTAGTGCAAATACACCAGGGGCAACACCCTCTACTGGTTGAATGGGACGAAGTACAAAACCACGTTCTTTGAGAAGAGATTCCACCTTTGCACGTGGACTCAGCAACTTGATATTGAACGGTATTGCCGGAGAATGATCAAATGGCTTTGGGTCTGTTTGGCAGAATGCGCCCGTTACTGCAGCACACACAAGGACCAACGTAATTGTGAATCGCATAGTCAAATCACCCATTAATAACTCGTCCAATATTAGCTCACAATTTGAGTGAGCTTGTTGCGCAGCGTTTGATGTCCGCCTTTCACTCCGATGATAGCACGAATCTCCTGCCGATAATGATCAGCAGACGAGGAGCATGTGTTCGTGAGTATGGTATATCGCACGAGAAGATGCCATCGTAGAATGCCCCCTATCCAGAGATGTGTCGGATTACTAAAATAGGGTCTTGACCTGAAAAGGTGGGTATGAATACGAAGCCATTCGTAAGATTGTGCACGATGGCATTGACAATTCCCCATAGGTGCTCTCGGATGGTCTTTGCCACTCGTTTGATGGGATCGAGCTTCGACCTTCGAGCCTATCGTATCCAATGCGCCCAACCCTTTGCGGCCCACGCCGACATCGTTGTGTCAGACAACCATCCGATTGCCCAGGTCTCGAACATCATCGTAAATCCTGTTAGACCGTCCGTCCACGGTACGTGCGCTGTCACCACGCCGTGATCCGGGCAGTTCACGCGAGGCACGGCACAATGAAGGACGTCGTGTATTCGAAGAGATCCAGATGCCGACACGAATACTCGCGATGACCATATAGCCCGCATACTCGTTCGCATGTCGGGCAGCTCACCTCGGCATTCCTGACCATTTGTATGTAGACGTCGATTAACCGATTCTCGCCATGGACCTCGATCCGCTCCCCATGATATGGCTCCCGTAGATCCAGAAACTGTTCGAACAATTGCTGTTTTTTCATCCCGCTAAGTTAATCAACCCACCTTTTTGGGACTAAACCCTGAGAACAAAGCTTGATTGACGGCACTAGTTGCTTATCTCTCTTGGCCATGGTGGCGTTACACGCAACTTTCTCTTGTGTGTCCTATTTTACTTGAAGCACTACAATATCAACACGTGTTTGAACAAAATTCGCAAAACAACAAATTGCCACACTCTCCCTTACACTTTCAGCCTGTAAGCCAGAGCAGACGGTCTCGATTGGCGGGGGCGGTTCAATTGACCTATCAAAGGGTCTGGGCGCTATATAGTCAATCACGGATGGGTCGAACCTCATATCGATGACGCTCCGCTTGAATGCGTCTGATGGAAATGTTTACGATTTAGACCAACAATGGTTCTATTGCTATAACTCGCTCGGCACCCCTGTAACGCCAAGTGCACTTTCGGTCAATTCCAATTCACTTGGAACCACGGTAAGTACTCAAGCTGGAAGTTTTTCTGTCTCGTGGGGAGGAGCGAACCACATTTGGAATTTAACAGGGACGGGTTGATTACCGACGTACATAGATACGATTTCTAGTTTGAACCGATTTGCTATTAGTGCGCCGGATACTAAGGCCGATACAATTCGAAAGTCCACAGGCGTGACAATTGAGTGGGATTCACCAGGCTCTGTAGATAGTGTTGGTATTGAGCTTGTGTATAACCAGATCTTCAGCAAGCTGGCAGATTCAACTGCACCAAGTACTGCATGGCGGATTGCAAGGGCAGTGCGAAATACGGGCACATATACCTTCAACTCCTCTAACCTAAGCACTATGCCAACCAAGGGATTCGTTGAGATTATGATTGTTGCAGCCAAGCAGAAGTCGAAAACTGTCAATGGCTTCCCAGTTCGTGCTGCTGTTCTCACTGCATCGAAAACAATGTGCACTGTGCGCAGCTGAAAGGTACAACATGCTAAAACGAATAATCATCACCTCGCTTACTGCCATTGGTGTTTTTTGCCATGATTGGTTGTTCCACCCCGGAACTACCTTCTCCAGCAAACTGTAGTTGCCCGACTTACACAGCAACGATTATTCATCCAACTGGCTATACAGCTTTTGATGGCTATCGGGCCGTGAGAATCTTTGACTATGACACGGTTGTTGAATACGTGACTGACGTTAAAACGAACGGCGCACTAATCATGTGATACTACAGTCTCACCGCTTATCGGATTCTTCTACGCAGATTGTTGAACGATCATAAAAACGAGATTGATCAGTTTTTGAATTACCCACTGTTCACATCATTTTGTGTGAATAGAGCGCGGTGCACTGCGACTGATACAAGCTAGGCACGCCGTCTCTTTGAAGGAGATTCCACCGTTGCACGTGGACTAAGAAACTTAAGAGTCAGAATCCGCATGAACGAGCCCCCTTTGTGGTTCATCGAACATACAACGCAGGAAGCTTAGATAGCTCGTATCAGTTGATCAACGATAGAATCTGTGGTAACGCCTTCGGCTTCTGCACTGAAGTTTGTTACAATCCTATGCCGTAGCACGCTTAGAGCGGCGGCGTTTACATCGTCTATACTGGGTGTAAACCTGCCTTGAAGTGCAGCCCTACTTTTTGCACCAAGCACTAGGTACTGGGAGGCGCGAGGGCCCGCTCCGTAGCTGATAAAGTCCTTTACGATCTTCGCACTGGTTGCGTCTGGGCGCGTTGCCCGCGTGAGCTTCACTGCATGTTCAATAACGTTATCTGCCACGGGGATTCTGCGGACTAGCTCTTGGAAGGCAATGATGTCTGCGGCATCCATTACTTTTTGAACAACTGCATTGGTCCCAGAGGTTGTGGTCCGCACAACGTCGAGCTCTTCCGTGTATGACGGATAGTCTAGCCGCAGATTAAACATAAACCTGTCTAGCTGTGCTTCTGGAAGTGGATACGTTCCCTCTTGCTCAATTGGGTTCTGCGTTGCGAGAACAAAGAACGGTTCTTCCAGTTGATATGTGGTTCCGCCCGCTGTTACACTATGTTCTTGCATGGCCTCGAGCAATGCAGCTTGTGTCTTAGGGGGCGTCCTGTTGATTTCGTCTGCAAGGACGATGTTGGCAAACACAGGCCCCTTCACAAAGCGAAAAGACTTTTGTCCGGTAGAAAGATTATCCTCAATTATTTCCGTACCCGTGATATCTCCAGGCATGAGGTCGGGCGTAAACTGTACGCGTGAAAACGACAGATGTAGGGTCTCGGCAAGAGTCCGAACCAGGAGCGTCTTTGCCAAACCGGGCACACCTACCAGGAGACAATGTCCGCGGGCAAACAACGAGATCAAGAGCTGGTCCACAACATCGTGTTGACCAACAATCACCTTTGCGATTTCTGTCTTTACTTGCGTGATGCGTTTTGCAAGGTCTTCTACGAGTTGGATGTCTGGCATAGTTACGGAGTTACACAGTTACGGTGGGCAGTTGAAACGTCGTGAATAAGTCGATCTATCTCGGATTCTGTTGTAGTTCTACCAAAAGAAAAACGAATAGAACTATTGGCATCGGCTTCGGAACGCCCCATTGCGGCAAGTACGGGTGACGGTTTGGGCTTTGCGCTTGAACAAGCGCTTCCTTTGCTGCACGCAATATGGGCAAGGTCAAGTATCATAGAGTCAGCTACTACACCATGAAAACAAATGTTGGCGATGTTATAACTGCGCTCGGCACCTGATCCGTTTACCGATACGCCTGGCAGTTCCATCATTGCATCCTCGAACTTGTCTCGGAACCCACGAATGCGCTGTGATTCTTGATCGTGCTCGGACAGTGCAATTGATGCACTAGCTGCTAGACCAACCACGCCGGGCACGTTGAGTGTGCCGCTACGTATGCCACGTTCTTGACCTCCACCAAACATCAGCGGCTCAAGTTTACATGTTTGATCTTTTCGCGAGCGCACGAACAATCCGCCTACACCTTTGGGACCATATATCTTATGCGCAGAGAACGTCATAATGTCTATCCCCATTGCATCAACATTCACTGGCACCTTACCAAACGCCTGCGTTGCATCCGTCATGAAATAGGCACCATGTGCATGCGCCAGCGCAGAGAGTGCGGCAAGGTCTTGCAGCACACCTGTCTCATTGTTCACAAGCATCACGCTTACAACGATAGTATCGCTGTTGATGAACGAAGCTGCAGCCCCTAGGTCTACAACTCCATCGGCATCAACGGGCATCCATACAACATCAAATCCCTGCTCTGCACAATGTTCTGCCGCATCACGCACAGCCGCATGTTCACTCTGCACAGTCACTATACGCCTGCGTCCCGATCCATCTGAACGTTGTGCCGCCTTGGCCGCACCGAGGATGGCAATGTTGATTGCTTCCGTTGCGCCCGATGTAAATACAATCTCATTCATCGTTGCGCCAATGTGCCGCGCAATTTCCATACGGGCCTGCATCACCGCCTGCTGTGCCTTTAAACCACCCACATGTGAGCTGGCGGCGTTGTAAAAGACATCCGTTAGATACGGCATCATGGCTTGGAGCACCCTTGGGTCAAGGGGCGTTGTGGCTGCGAAGTCGGCGTAGATGAATTCCATGGGCTACGAAGATACGGTGACTGGGGGTGTCATCTATCCGTATAGCCCCGGATTGTAGCCTAGGGGAAGAAGAAGACGGAGAGACGGAGAGACGGAGAGACGGAAAGACGGAGCCTGTCCCGCCCAAGGAGGGCGCGGGGATCCATCCCTCGTGCGCTCTCCCCCCCCCCGGCCCCCTCCCTCATGCTTCGCTAGCGGGGGGGAGGGAACGGAGCTTCCCTTCTTGGCTCACCCCCCCCCTACCCCCTCTCATCCTGAGAGGGGGTGAGAGACTGATCTGCGCTACGTTACGAGCGGGGTGAGTGCCGCTACGAAGTGTCGCTACCCGCGAAGCGGGTGCCATCATCTGACCAGACCGTATATGATGGTTGACAGCAATGCCGCCACCAGCGGTATGGAAACAAACTTTACGAGGGCCTGTGGCTCAACTTCGGCAAGGGTGCTGGTAAAGAGCATTACGGCAGATACGGGAGACATTGTGCGGCCAATACTTGCTCCGATTGCACCGGCTACGCCTAGCATCACCGCAGCGGCCAGACCGCTACTGGCCACAATTCCGGGTAGTACGGCCTGCGAGAAGGCAACGCTTGGGGCCGTGCCCGATCCGCTAATAACTGCCAAGCCCCATGTTATAATTGGCGTTAGTACGGCTGCAACGGAACCATTATACGCAAGGAGTGCCGTCAGCTTGTCAATGGCACCAAGCGCCTCTAGCCCAGCCAAAAAACATGCGGCTGCAAGTATCAACGAAATCACTTTGGCAAAGGCATATCCCATACCTTCAAAAAACTCAATCGTTAGTCGTGTTAGATGCCTCACAGCAAAGGCCGGTGCATCCAATGTTAACAGCATTACAAGTCCACTACACAACAACATCACAGCAGAAACATGCACGCCATGAGGATACATCGCAAGCACCGACGGCGCTAACCCCAAGCTAGGTTGCAGCAATAGAAGGATGACGATTGGAAGTGGGGGTAGGAAGGCCCGGAGTATCACGCGATTGGTAATCGGCTCGTTGGTGGGAATATCCAATTCGTGTTGCGTCTCCCCCGCCTTTGCCATTCTCTTGGTAATAGTCGTGAGAACGGCGGTGGCAACAACAAACGAAATGATGTTTGGTAGGAAGGCCACGTTAATTACGTCTCCGATATTGGCATTTGATGCAACACGAATTGCAACAATGTCTGGCTCACCGGGGTTGAAAAGATTTCCTCCAATACTGCATCCAATCAACAGTGTGCCTGCTGCTGTTAGTGGTGCGTAACCGGATGCAATGAGGAGCGGAATAAGAATTGGTCCAACGGCAGCGGCTGCAGCGGTCTGACTGGTGATGGCCATATTGGTTATAAAACCAATTGCACAGCCGCCAGGTATGAGAAGCCATCTAACACGTCGCAAGGGTTTAATAAGTAAACGCACCATGTCCTTGTCGCACCCGGTTGCACGCAGCACAAAGGCAAAACCCATGGCACTACAAATTGGACCGATTACATCGCCCCTTCCCAACACCTTTTGGAAGACGTCGAGAATCACCCAAGGGGTTCCAACAAGGGTGCCCATGATGAGTCCAGCAACCACGAGTACAAATCGTACGTCAAGTCCGCGACGTATCAGCAACAATGCAGCTATCGTGATGAATACTGCGGCGATAAGGGGCTGGTTCATTCGTATCCTTCGGCCAACCATTCTTCGACGCTGTCTACGTAGCCCTCGATGGCAGGCCTCACGATATCAGACTTGCCAGCAATTCCAACTACCCATGAGGAAGTTGATAGATAACGCTCTTGAATCAACAAGAGGTCTTCAGGTGTGAACCGTTGTATGCGCATAATGTGTCGCTCAAAATAATCGAGTGGCAGCTCATGCTGAATCATTGTCCAAACAAGAGAAGCAGTTTGCTGCGGTGTTTCGTTTGATCGTGCAAAGGAACCCAACAATTGTTGTCGTGCATTCTCAAATTCTTCATCATCGATACGTTCTTTATTCAGCTTGTTCACTTCATCGGCTATCACGGCCATGGTGTCCGCTGTAAACTCGTTGCCAACACTGGTAACAATTCCGGTGATTGCACTACATGCACGCACATCGCTGAAAGCGTACGCACCATATGTGTAGCCCTTCTCCTCACGAAGAACTGTAAACAAACGTGCAAGTGTATAACCACCAAGAACATTTGTTGCGAGCTGCAATCCGGCATAGTCTGGGTGGCTGAACGGAACACATGGCATTGCCAACCGGAAGGCCGATTGGACGGCATCTTCTTTGGGTGCAACTACGCCTGTACGCGGCCGCATACGCGCACGAGGAGTCTCAACCAACATGCCCGGGGTTGGTAAAGAGCCAAATGTTTGTTCGAGTGATTTCATAACGGAATCAACTTCTACTGGCCCAGCAACAATAATGTGTCGGGGTGCCGCAAGCATACGAGCATGTGCGTCCTTAAGCGATTGAACAGTCAACTGCCGAAGAGTTGATGGGCTACCATTGCGTGGGAGCGAATATGGGTGACCGTCATACGCACGCATAGCACATGCGCGTAAGGCCAACCACTCCACATCTACTCTGTCTACCTGCATATCAGCAACAAGTCTCTGCCGTAGCTTGTCGAGCTCTACCTCATCAAAACGGGGCTCCAGCAAACATTCGGCAGAAAAACGAAGGATATCGTGGAACCACTCCATCAGGCCCGACCCTTGGATGCTGCACGCGTCGGAATCTCCAACTGACCTCACGCTACATCCGCGTTTCTCCACTTCTTCTGCAAACGCCGCAGCATCACGGCTTTTTGTTCCTCTGCTGAGCATCTGTGCCGCAACGGAAGTTTCTCCCAGCACTACGTCGTGCCGGGTACCTGTCCGCATTGCTACGGTTACCGTAACGAGGTCCTCATTTGCCGCTGGAATGATGTAAACGGAGGTTCCATTGGCCATTGAGTGGCGGTGGATGGGCGGAAGCGCAAAGCGCAACGGCTCGGTAGAAAGTGGAGGCGTAGACTGCATTTGGTAAATTTAGGCCAATGAATCAATCAATCGTTGTTATTACTGGCGCTTCGTCCGGCATTGGCCGTGCTACGGCGCATGTTTTTGCCGCCCAAGGGGCACGTTTAGTCCTATGGGCACGGCGCGAAGAACGCTTGCGGGAGCTTGCTGACGAGCTTCACACAAAATATCACACGGAGTGTATTTGTGGGGCCATCGACGTGCGTTTATCTAAGGACGTACATGCGGCCGCTGCAGCATTGCCCCCTGAATGGATGGCTCCAGACGTTTTGGTCAACAATGCCGGTCTGTCCCGTGGTCTAAAGCCCCTTTACGAGGGCCTTGAACAGGACTGGGAGGAAATGATTGACACAAACGTAAAGGGGCTTTTATACGTCACCCGCTCTTTTCTCCCCGGAATGGTAGCTCGCGGTAAAGGATTGGTAGTGAATATTGCATCTATTGCTGGGGTTGCTGCATACCGAGGAGGCAATGTCTATAGCGCAACAAAGGCCGCGGTCAAAATGATCTCGGATTCGTTGCAGATTGATTGTAATGGCACGGGTGTTCGAATCTGCAATATCAACCCAGGTCTAGTAGAGACCGAATTTTCAGACGTGCGTTTTCGTGGAGACACGGAACGCGCCGCAACGGTGTATCAAGGGTATCAACCTCTCACTGGCCAGGACGTGGCGGAATGTGTGTTGTTTGCGGCAACACGGCCGCCACACGTTTCAATTCAGGACATACTCATCACACCCACCGCTCAGGCCACCGCAACGGTGGTTCATAAGGACCTCTAACATCTCTCATGGAAACAGTTCACTTTATCATCGGCGGCAACGTGCAACGCGTGGGCTTCCGTCGGTTTGCCCTCCATCATGCACATCGTTTGGAGTTACATGGCATTGCTCAAAACCTTGAGGATGGCACGGTTGAGTGTATCGCGCAAGGACTTGTAAGCTCACTCAACGAATTCGAAATGTTGTTACGTCAGGGTCCGCAACATTCTAACGTTACATCAGTTACGTGCAGCGATATTCCAAGCGATAGGAAATACGGCACTTTTAGGATCCTTTGATTTCAAGAATGAAAACAGAACCACACGTTGTTATTATAACAGGCGCTTCGTCTGGCCTGGGTGCTGCACTAGCAGTGCGTTATGCACAAGAAGGTTCAACGGTTGTTCTCGTTGCACGCAGAGAAAAACGGCTACGCGAAGTAGCACTTCAGGTTGAGGCAGCCGGAGGTCAGGCCTTGGTTATTGTTGCTGACGTTTCTCGTGAGGAAGAATGCAACCGCATTGTTGATACGGTTGCAACCGTCTGTGGAAAGATTGATGTTCTTCTCAACAATGCTGGACGTGGAAATCGGGCCAGTGTAGAAGACACACCAACGGAACAATGGCGATCGATCTTTGCGCTCAATGTTGACTCTGTGTTCTGGCTTACATCACGTGTATTGCCAATCATGAAACTGGCAAACCAAGGTCACATCGTGGCCATCTCTAGTGTTGCCGGCAAATACGGTCACCCATTCAATGCAGCATACGTGGCTGCCAAACACGCAGTGGCGGGCTTCATCGCGGCAATACGCACGGAACTTGTAGGAACCAACATTCTTGCATCCACCGTTTTCCCCGCAGGAATTATTACCGAGTGGGCCGATGCAACAGAAGGCGGATCTATAGGTCAACTTTATGCTGCTGCAATTCCGCGCTCTCGCACAATTGCGCACCACCTTGGAATAGGAACAGCCCCGTTATCGCGGATGATAACGGCAGATGAGTGTGCCGATGGTATTGTTCAGGCACTTGCCCAAGGTAGAACAGCCGACATCTATACACATGATGGTACGCACAACATTGCGATTCAGGCAGCGGAAGATCGTATTGCTCAAGAAGACCGCTTTGAAGCGTTGTGGCTAGCAATGAAAGAGAAGTATTACGAAGGGGGCTCCACCACGTAGTATGCGTTTCACCCTAATCATCTCACTGGTTCTGTGTTGTTTACGGCTTACTGCTCAGCCAACCGTAGCGCTTGTGCTCACAGGCGGCGGTGCGCGAGGGATTGCTCAGATCGGCGTGCTTAAGGTGTTTGAAAAGGAAGGGATTGTACCAGAAATTATTGTTGGTTCGTCCTTCGGTGCAATTGTTGGTGGTTTGTACGCCGCGGGAATTACGGCGCATCAGCTTGATTCCGTGATACGCTCTGTTGATTGGGATGAGATTACATCCTTCTCGTCAGATACTAAACGCGAGACACTTTTTCTTTCGCAGAAACAAGAGGATGATAGAAGTCTGCTCACGCTACGTTTCCGCAACTTTGAGTTTGTTACACCCACGGCTATTGGTGGTAGCGCAAAGTTTTCAGCACTCATACAAGAGTTACTCTGGCGCAGCCCATATAATTCCGTTACCAATTTTGATGAGCTCTACTGCAGGTTTCGCGCAGTAACAACAAATCTTATAGATGGAACTGCCGTTTCTCTTGACCATGGCAATCTTGCAACGGCAATACGTGCAAGTGCTACGTTCCCCCTCCGATATGCTCCTGTACGGTGGAGTGCAGACACGCTCCTCGTTGATGGTGGACTTGTTTCCAACATCCCCGTTAAACAAGCGAAGGACCTAGGTGCCCACATTATCGTTGTTGTTAACACTACAAGCAATTTTGCACCTGTTTCCAAACTCACAACTCCGTGGGCCGTTGCAGATCAGGCGTTGACGGCGGCGATGAAACAACGTGACTCGGTACAGCTTGCTGGTGCAGACTTCGTGTTGACGCCAGACCTAGGCCAAACGTCAACGTTTGAATTTGAAAATCTCGACGTACTGATCCGTGCGGGAGAACGCGAAGGCCAGAGAATTGTAGAAGCGCTTAAGGCTCGTATAGCACAGGGCCAGACGGATGGTAAGGGGCAAGCCCCTTCATCACCTATCAAGGATATCCGTTGCACGTCCACATTTAGCGCCGACACGTTGAGCCTCGTGTCTCAACAGTTACGTCGGATGTCTGGCGGCAATTGGTCGGCGCGGTTCCGCAGGCAGAATCTAGCACGAATCAACGATGCCCTTCATGCAGCGGGACATGATATGGCATTTGTCAGAAGCACAACGTTTGACAAGACAACCAATACACTGACCATTGAAATCGATGAAGGGCGACTTACGAGTATTGCGATGGATAATTTGCAGAAGCTTCGCAAGAGTGATATCGAGCGCGAGGTTACATTCAAGGCAGGTGAAATTGTGGAAAGGTCAGACCTCGAGCAAACATGGTTAAACATGCATGCCTCTGATGTATTGGCCGACGTAGACATCACAATCAGTCGTAATGCAGATTCTGGTGTGCGCGCAATGATGCATGCAGAGGATAGAGGCAATCAGATGTTGCGCCTTGGTGCACGGATTGATAACGAACGCTACACGCAGGTTGGATTAGATTTGATCCACGAGAATCTCTTCTCGAGTGGTGTACGCCTTGCACTGCGTGGGGCAATTAGTCAACGTATTGGGCAGATATCTGCAGCGTTTGAATTACCCCGAATTGGCGGTACACTTTGGACGGCTGGCATCCGCGGGTATTCGAGTTTCCGTGATGTATGGATTTATGCTAACGAGCCTACGCAGCCGATCAACACTCCAAACCCACAACGGGTTGACGAATATTCAGAGGATCGTTATGGATTCCGGATTAGCGCCGGACGTCAGCTTGAACGTAATGGCGTTATACTCGGCGAGTTTCGTTATGAGCAGCAGCGTTATCGCGACGTAGATGCAACAACCGCTCCAGAGTTTCAGCCGTTGGCAACATTGCTCGCAATTGTACGATGGGACGACCGTGACCATATTGACTTTGCTACCAAGGGAAGAACAATTGACCTTTTTGCCGAGTCTTCGTTGCTTTCCCTATCAAACAGTCTCTCCTTCACAAAGTTCTCCGCAGCCATTTCTTCTGCAACAACCATTGGAGCAGTTACGCTTATTCCAAGTGCCTTGGTGGGTGCTGCAGATAGGACTCTCCCGTCGCCTGAACTCTTCAGTATGGGCGGACAAGACGCGTTTTTTGGAATGCGCGAGGACGAGAAAAGGGGCAGGCAAATCGTAACTGGACACCTTGAGGCGCGCATTAAACTCCCATTACAAATCCTTTTTGACTCTTATGCCTCTGTGCGTTATGACATTGGTGCCATCTGGGAGAATCCAGAGAACATTCGGATAGCTGATATGACACATGGCATTGGCTTTACTCTCGGTGTTGATACGCCTGTGGGACCCGCACGGTTCTCTCTTGGCCGGTCCTTCTTTTTTCTTGCTGATCCCTCGGCCGTTGCGTGGGGTCCAGTTCTCGCATATTTCGCCATTGGCGCGAGGTTGTAATTTGCCCTATGGGACAGATATTTAATCGTATCAAGAATATAGCACGGGCATACGGCTCCGAAGCACGGAACAATTCCGCATGGCAGGAGAGTATGCTCAATTCAAGCGATGATGAACTACGTCGCATAATTGATGAGCTCAATTCTGACCGGACAGCAGAGGTACCACCACAGCCCCCTCCAACAAAAAACGAGACTCTACCGGCCGAAGTTGTGAAGGCGCACATAACGCTCAACTGTCCTGTTGGCTCGTCTCGTGACAACATGAAGAAGGCATATCGAACTGCAATTTCTACGTGGCATCCAGACAGATTCAGTGGCAAGCCCAAGGAAGAACAAACAAGAGCACATCAACGCGCCCACGAAATCAATGCGGCGTACATCACACTGAAAAATCACTATAGCATTACATGAGGCAATGATGGACAAAACCATCTTTCAACGCATCGTCGACAAAGAGATACCTGCAACAATTGAGTTTGAGGACGATGAGATTATTGCGATAAGGGACGTTGCACCCAACGCTCCTGTTCACATCCTGATTGTTCCGAAGAGACCGATTCGCAATCTCAATGAACTTGTTGCAGCCGATGCGGAACTTGTTGGACGTGTATTTTTAGTGGCTAGGGACCTTGCTCAAAAGTTTGGAGTAAGCGATGGTGGTTATCGTGTGGTTACGAACTGCAATGCCGATGCGGGGCAGACCGTTTTCCATCTGCACTTCCATCTTCTGGGAGGTCAGCCACTCGGATCTATGACATCAACACGTCACGTCAAGCAAGGGGCTTCCCCTGGCAGCGTTCTTCGCGAGACAGGCATTCTGATTCTGTGCGCTATTGGATTAGCCATCGGCTTTAACCAGATGAATACGAAGTCGGTTACGTGGGTCAAAAAGGAATACGAAAGAGCAGCTGCAACAACAAACGACGTTAACAAATACCTCGCACCAGACACAGCAAACATCCCTAAGCCCCCTACCAATACCATTTCAGTTACAACAACATCTAAACCTGCTCCTACTGTTACAACTGCCGTACAACAACCCACCGCAATCGTCCGCGATAAACCATCATTCGTTGCTGAGCCGGGCCTTATTAAAGAAATCACGTACGACCAGTTTGCAAGATTGATGGCATCTGGTTTGTATTACCTGATTGACGCACGTGGTGCAGACAAATACGTCGACGGACATATCGGCAATGCCGTCAACTTCTATGGTGGTGAAGTTCAGTCGAAAATCCCCGAGCTACTTCAAAGCGTCCCCCGAGACAGAATAATTCTCATCTATTGTGATGGTGGTGAGTGTGAGCTCTCTCATCATGTTGCCGACGTGCTTAAACAATTCCAATACGGTCCAATATTCATCTTCACTGGCGGCTGGGCCGAGTGGAAGACAAAACACTAAATGATCCAAGCATCTAAACTTGTGCTGAAGCAGCTCGCTGTGCGCTTTGGAATAATCGGCGAATCGCCAGGCATGGTGCAGGCAAACTCGCGCCTACTTCAAGTTGCACCAACAGACTTAACGGTACTGATCACCGGCGAAACCGGCACGGGCAAGGAAGTTTTTGCGCACGCCGTACATGAGTTGAGCCACCGCAAGAAGTTTCCATTCGTTAGTGTCAACTGCGGGGCAATTCCTGAGACCCTACTTGAAAGCGAACTTTTTGGTGCGGAAAAAGGCGCCTTCACTGGTTCCGTTGAACAGCGTAAGGGATTCTTTGAGACGGCAAATCGTGGGACCATCTTTCTTGACGAAATCGGCGAGATGCCAATAGCAACACAGGTAAAACTGTTGCGCATTCTTGAAAGTGGCGAATATTCACGCTTAGGATCTTCCGACGTTCTCAAGGTAAACGTTCGCGTGGTTACTGCAACAAATCGCGATCTAGCGTATGAAGTACGCCAAGGCAGATTCCGTCAGGATCTCTTCTTCCGACTCAACAGCGTGAATATTAACCTCCCTCCACTACGTCAGCACGTGGAAGACATCCCGCTCCTTGTGGGGTATTTCGCATCACGCGTGGCAGAGAAAATCAATGTTGAATACCAAGGTATCGAAGATCCATCTCTGTCCTTACTTCAGTCGTTATCATGGCCAGGCAATGTGCGTGAACTTCGCAACCTTGTAGAGACCATGGTAACGCTTGAGCAGGGGGCGCGCATTTCTCCCGAGATCGTAGAACGATATCTACCAGCCCCTTCTCAAAACGAACATCTTAGTGCCAATTCGATGGCAATCGTTCGGGTACCCGATGCGCAGACATCGGGGAATGACGCAGACGTACAGATCTTGTATCGCACCTTGCTACAGTTATCGGCAGATGTTACGGAGATCAAAACGGTCTTGCGGAGTCTACTCAATATGTCGGTAGACGTTCAGAACTCTCCAGCACCCACACCAGAGCCCCCTGCAAACCTTCCACAACAGGCAGACCTTGATCTTTCAGCAATGGAGAAAAAGGCAATTGAGACGGCGCTACGCCGCACTCAAGGTAACCGCAGAGAATCTGCCGATCTCCTTGGTATCAGCGAACGAACGCTGTATAGGAAGATTGACGAATATGGATTGCTGTAGCGAGGACTAATAAGAAGTACCAATTACGAATTACGAGATGACTCTATTGACCTAACGATCTTTATCTTTTGTCAATTAGGCAACGCCTTGTGTATTGAGCACCTCGGCCTGCAACAAAATGGCTACATGAATGGCGCTAAAGAGACAGGTTGTTATTCTGTAGAAAACATCTTGGCAGCATTGGCTTAAACAGCGTTTTGCCCACACGTTCTGTGGAAAACTTGCTCTTGCCTGAGTGTGTGTTTCTCCGAACAGACTACCTTTGCTTGTGAGTTGACAACTACAACAGCAAATAGTGGTTGCACCTCAATTCTCGTCAACAAGTACAGACCAGCCGGGGCTTCTGTTTGGATTGCTTCACCAATTGCATACTTCGGCGAGTATGTAATCTCCGCCAATGCTTCGGATGAACAACAACAAGTGTTTGATGCAGGGATTTGGAACTTTCAGAACACCACCGTAAACATCTTGGCAACTAACGCTCCACCGCTGCGCAAGACATAGTTTGTTAGAGCAGGGCTTCCCCACTGTTTACAGAGTTACAGCATAGCTTGATAGAAAACGCTGCAACGCGGGGTGATGTACAAGGAACGATCCCTGTTGCTGGGCGTTACACACTTGGATTAATGGGCATCAACAACAACTCTACGCCCGATTATTCGATGTTTGAAATGGATGTGGTGGCAGTGTGAGCTGCTGTTACATTGTGATTGTAAACTCCAATGACTATTTTCTTAGCGAAAGCTTGAAAATTGATTGTCAGGATGTCGAACTAAGAATAAGCAAGACTCTAATACGAAAATGCTAAAGGAGGTTTAACATGTTACCACCGAAGACGCTCTTTAGCAATCTTTGTCCTACGTCAGATATTTGCCGTTCAGTCTCAGATAACTGAGCATAGTGTGACCTTGAAGAACAAGGTAGCAGATAGTCGGATTACCTTGGACTCCAATAGTATTATAGGCGCTGTGCAACAATGGAAATTAAGACGTAGTCAAATTAGTGCCAAAGTAAATGCGATTCAAACAGATGTATCACTCGTAAACGCGCCTTCAGCGTTGTTTGTTTTTAAATCTATTGGCAGTGCAATACTTGGTTTGGATAGCGAACCAAGACAAGCAGATACGGCAAAACCCATTACTAAATCAGACAGTTATTTAATTGCAGCATGGTTGCTTTTTCTCGCTGGCCTCTTTCTCGCTGGTTATGCAACAGACCATAACCCCGATAATCTAGAAATCGCATTTTTGCTAATTGGTCTTGCGTGGATATGTGGAAACAGGCCATAACCGAAACGCAATTGTACTAGATAAGTGTTTGGCATTCACAATTGAGTGGATTGCACAGTACGAGGACTCAAATTCTGTGGATCTTCAAAGTACTTCCTAGCTTTATCTTGTTTCACATGTGCATATGTGCGTGCGCTGGCCAAGCTGGACTGGCTGCTCCAATGTTCTATGCGTCTTACGGACTGATGTATGATATTCTGCAACTAAGTGACAGGTGTACGGCAGTAGGGCGATTCAACATTAATACTGGAAGTTGGAAGGCTCAGCACAACCCGCTCGTACAAGTAATTGGTGGGGTTGACGTTAGATACAGATTGTCGAGTCTAAGAATTTTTGGAGAAAACTCCGTAGGAATTCACCTCGTTGCGTCTACCGGATGGGGCCGAGACTTCAGCAATAACGTATCTCGTGGGTATCTTAATCTGGGTTTGGGGATGTCCGACTGGCTGATCGTATCGTTCGATCTGTTGTCATTGTGGTTGCCAGGTAACGTACTGATGAACTACGCACGAGTGAGATAGATTAGGGGAGATGACGAGATTACCGTCACTCGTCTCTCCATCCTTTCGCCCTTTCCCCCTTTCCCCCTTTCGCCCTTTCCCCCTTTCCCCCTTTCTCCCTTTCGCCCTTTCGCCCTTTCCCCCTTTCGCCCTTTCCCCCTTTCGCCCTCTCCCCGTCGAGCGCGGGTTTACGAAAAACTATGAAGCAGCACGGGACGAGATGGAGCTGCATCGCCATTGAACGGTGCCACATTAAATATCACCAGATACATTCCGTCGGCCACGGTGTTCGGTACAAAGATCAGCTCGGTAATTGTGCACTCAACACGTGGTGAGCTTGGCCATTGCCAGAACGCATGATGAGCTACGAGCGCACCTGAGTCCTCCTCGGCATCAACCGAGGGAAGGTCCACCATCAAATGTCGCACGCCGTGTTCCACGATCAGATGCATTGCATCGATATGGATAAACGGTGGATTGGCACCTGACCATTGCTGAACGCGCTTTGAATCTTCATTAGGAAGGGTCCTGATGATCAACGTTTTGATATCTCGATCCTTCCACGCATTCTCTAGAGAAGTGCGAGTGATCATCAACTGTCCACCAACATTCTCAGGCGTAACCGTTATGAGCTGGGCCACATCTGCCATCTCCGTCATGCAGTCAATTACTGAATACCCGGCCCCAGCGATATGCCCAACACACTCAGTATGGGTTGCATTGCCATGTGGAGCCACTGTAACAACGTCGCACCTGACCGGACCGCCCAGTTCGACACTTCCAATAAACGAGCCCATTTGGAACGGCTCAAACGTGGCTTTGGGGAGGTGGAATGCGTTGAGTTGCTCGCCGGGCGTCACGTGAGTTGAGACGTCTACCCAACGCTCAGGATCGAACATTACGGCCTGTCCGCCGAGCGTGCTAATTACAAGGAGATTTGCCATATGCAAATCTGCACACCAACCTTCGTCGCCGCAATGGTAATTTGCAGGTGGTAGTCGGTCACGATTTGGCCCCTGGCATGCACAAAGACCAACGGATGCCTTGTCGGTGCGTGGTATATTCGAATTCGCAGCGGCGGGTGGTCCACAACCATTCGTTGGATCAATTACAAAGGTGACGTATGTCCCGCACTCTTAATAAAGTAATGTTGATTGGAAACGTTGGGAAAGATCCCGACGTGAACTTCACACCTAGCGGTGTGAAAGTTGCTCAATTGCGCCTTGCCACGTCCGAATCTTGGAAGGACAAGGACGGGGCTGTGCAGGAGCACACAGATTGGCATACAATCATCGCATGGCGTGGGCTTGCCGACGTGGTAGAGAAGCTCGTCCACAAAGGATCTCGTATCTATGTTGAAGGTAAGATTCAGTCAAGGTCTTTCGAAGACCGTGATGGAAACAAGCGCTATGTAACGGAGATTGTTGCCGATAATGTGTTAATACTCGACCCAAAAAGGACTGAGCCGTCAAATTCAGCAACGGATGTTGAACCGTCAGTTTCTACCACCCCGCAAAGTGCAGACGATATCCCGTTCTGAAAATCCTGGAGCCCCCTTTGAACGTTTCGCGCAGTACAGAGATACGAGTTGGCCTAGTGAGCATCGCCGCGATTGCTCTTCTCATTGCCGGCATCATGATAGGCAAAGGCGTTAGCTTGGGACCAAACAACCGAACGCTGATGTTTCGTATGCCGGCATCCAGCGGACTCGAAGGGGGCAGCCCCGTGGTAGTTAATGGCGTTAAGCGCGGCCGGGTTACGGATGTTGTTAATGACAAGGGCTCGGTATTGGTAAAAGCCGATATCGACGATGCTTCGGACCTACGTGAAGATGCGTCGGCTGTTGTTACGATTCTAGAGATCACTGGCGGTAAAAAAATCGAAATCACTCCGGGTACATCGGCAAAGCCGTTCGACATCAACAATGAAATGCCCACAACTGTTGCTGCAGATCTCAGTGGCCTCGTAACATCTCTAGGAGAAGTAAGCGGCGATGCCATAACACTCGTGCGTAGGCTAGATACCATCAGTGCCGCGCTAACAGACCTACTACGTGATGGGTCGTTCTCCACGGATGTCAAGTCCATTACATCGGATGGGGCTGTGTTTGTAACGGACTTGAAAACCTGGTTCCAACGCAACAAGGATCCGCTTACAACGTCGGTGCGAGACCTGCGCGAAATCACATCGCAATTGCGTGAAAGTGTTAACCGCAACGAGCCTAAGGTTTCTCAGATTGTAGCCCGTACGGACAAGGTGCTCTTGAGCCTAGAGGCAACGCTGGCAAAGGCAGACGGCGCCATCGTAGGAGCAGACTCACTCATCGCTCGGATTAACAGCATCGTTCAGGATGTTCGAACAAACAAGAGTCTGTTAAACATGCTCATGTATGATGATAAAGTGGTGGGCAAGCTAGACACCACTCTGCTTTCTATCCGCAAGGTACTTCGAGACCTCGGCAGGAAAGGCGTCAACGTAAATGTCGAACTAGGTCACGCCCCCTAACATGTCTACTCGATCAACGTTTCTCACTGATGAGCTCAACGACTACATCACGGAACGATTCTCTTCTGAGACACCGGCCCTCACTCAGCTTAACCTCGAAGCAGAGGCAGCGGGCATTGCGGCCATATCCATCTCACCAGAACAAACCAGCTTCCTTCAAATAATGCTCCGTGCTATTGGTGCTCGAAACGTGTTAGAGATTGGCTCGCTTGCAGGATACTCTGCCATCGCCATGTCTTCGGCGCTACCTCACGATGGTCATCTATACGCCTGCGAGTTTCTTCCAGCTCATGCAGCATTCATCCGCCACAAGGTTTCGCAGCTTGGATTGGCAGATCGGATTAGCGTCCTCGAAGGCCCGGCACTCGATACAGTGCCGAGTCTCTTTGCATCAAAAGGTATCATCCTTGATGCAGTGTTCATCGATGCCGACAAACCGAATTATAATGCCTACCTCGATCTAGTACTGCCACATGTTAGAATTGGCGGAATGATTATTGGAGACAATGCATTGGCATGGGGCGAGGTGGCCCGTAGCGCAACCACAACATTTGAGCCACACAATGTACAAGCATTGGATGCGTTCAATACCCGCATGAGCACACATCCACAGCTTCTTAGCACTCTTGTACCACTCGGCGACGGGATGGTGGTTGGTATTAAGGTAGTATGAGAGGTATCACACTTGTTTTTGTCCTCGTTGCTTGTACACTGCTGTCGTGCAAGAGCACACACAAGCTAGGTCAGGAGTTCGACCTACGTGACGGTGGCGAACGTATGTCGCAAACGCGATATGTTTCTACGCGTCATATCGACTCTGTAGACATCAACGCACTGAGAACCGATGTGTGGAAGCTTGAACATTATACGTATCCAGATTCCATCAGACTCTTCGTTCGGGTGCTTGACACCAACGGCTACGTAGTTACAAACATGGCCTATCCGTACAAGAAGGAAGGCGCTCCCGAATATTTCCCGTTGCTTACCGAGCAGCTTGGCTCGCGTAGGAAGAAGAAGGTTGTAGACATCACTCCATTTGGCGTTCGTGAATTTGGAGAGAAAGATTCGATTCAAACAAACATCGCCCTTGCTGTAGACTGTTCTGGATCCATGAAGGGTGCGAAGGAGACAATTGACTACGGCACTGAGATTTTTGTGAGCATGAAACGTCCCTGCGATTACATCTCGTTAACGGCATACTCAAAAGAGATCAAGACAGTGTTCCCACTTTCCTCAGACACGGGAGCCATGCTGCGTGAATTCCGAGAGTATAAGAAGAACTCACAAGGACTTTTTACTGCAACGTATGATGGTATCCTCAAGACCCTTCAGACCTTGAAGGATGTTCCACTGGATCAACCAAAGGTCTGCGTTGTTTTTGCCGATGGCGATGAGAATCTTTCAACCACCAAAGTGTCGGACATTTTTGAATACGCCACCAAACACAACATTTCTATCTACTGTGTCGGTTTTGGGTATGCACAGGATGAGCCCCTTCAAGACCTCTCTCTTTACACTGGTGGAAAATATTACAGAGCATATACCAAGCGAGACCTCCTATCTATCTTCCTCGACATTTACAGAAGTCTCCGCAACTACTACCTCGTAACCTATACCCCGCCAAAGTTTGAGGGGCTTCACACGGTTGACCTAACCGTGCAGGTTCCTGGACGCGACACGTTGATTGCACGTGGCATGTATGAGAAAACGCCGCTAACACCAATGGACCCCAGAGACGAATTCTCGAAGCCCATTCTTTTTGCATTCAATCAGAGCATCATTGATTCAGCCTCCTATTTCATCCTAGATGAACTTGCCGACGCACTTGAGCGCTTTGATCGTGTAGTGCTTGAGGTACAGGGTCACACGGACAATATCGGCACAGAAGAATACAACCAGCTCCTCTCCGAGGCCCGTGCCGAAGCAGTTAAAACAGCCCTCGTTCATCGCGCAATTGATGCTACGCGGTTGAGAACACGAGGATTTGGTTTTATGTTGCCTGTTGTTCCTAATGACACAGAAGAAAACCGGGCAAAAAATCGTCGCACGGTGTTTCGCATCCTCCGGAAATAGTACCCATGCCTCGCACACCGCTCATGAACCTCCTACGCCGTGCCATCCGCCAAGCGGATCACGACGCATCACGACGCACATTCATCCAAACCACCGCTATGGCCAGTGCTGCACTTGCGCTACCGTTGATACTTGATGGCTGCGGCAGACCCTCGGAGCTCAAAGTTGACAAGAGTGTTCGTGTGGCTGTTGTAGGCGCTGGTCTTGCCGGACTTCATGCCGCATGGATACTTCACAACAAAGGCGTTAACGTTGATGTCTACGAAGCATCTCGCAGGTTAGGGGGCAGATGTATGACCGCTCACGACCTACTTGTGCAGGGTGCGTGCACAGAGCTCGGTGGAGAGTTTATTGATAGTGGTCACGGAGATATGTTATCTCTAGCATCAACGTTTGGTATTGAGTTGATTGATATCGAATCCGTACGGAACTACACCGAGGACACATTCTTTTTCCATGGCAGTCACTACACCATGGACGATGTTGTACGCGAAATCTCTCCATACCTAGAGCGTATCCGTGAAGACGTAAACCGTTTGCCCCCTTCATTTGCGGATCTTAAGAACAGTCCAGCCCGTTCACTCGACAGTATGTCTCTTGACGCCTACTTAGCATCACTTGGCATTAGTGGGTGGATCCGTTCGTTTCTCGAAGTAGCGTTTGTTACCGAAAATGGCGTCGAACTTGGCGAGCAGAGCGCGTTAAATTTTATCTCGATGGTAGCGCCTGATGTTTCCGATGGTGTGTTTCATGCATTTGGCGCTAGCGACGAACGTTTTGTTGTTAAAGGCGGAGTACAGCAGATCACAGACCGTTTAGCAGCACCACTACAAAAGCACATTCACACTGGCAACGTTCTCAAACGTATCCAGCAATCTGGCGAACGTTTCGTGTTAACATTCCGTCAAGAAACCGACACGATAGATGTTCTTGCGGACCATGTTATCATGGCCATCCCATTCACAATGTTGCGTTCTGTAGAACTAGACGTAAGCCTGCCGGAGATACAACAGCGCGCAATTAATGAGTTGCAATACGGCACCAACGGCAAGGTGCTCATCGGTTTCGAAGAACCCTATTGGCGTAGAGAACATCACAACGGTTCCATCCTTTCCGACCTCCCGTTGCAACTAACGTGGGACAACACCTATCTCCAGGACACTGAGGGGGCTGGCCTTACGTTGTATTATGGCGGAAGTATGAGTAGAGTTATCGGGCAGATGAAGAAAGACAAACTCGCAGATATGATGATGGAGCACCTAAAAACTGTTTGGCCATCAATGATAGGGCAAAGGCCCGGACGTGTAGACCGTATACATTGGCCCACACAGCCATTTATTCAAGCATCATATTCCACGTATGGTCCAGGGCAGTGGACCGATTTCTTCGGTCAAGAAGGCAGATCCGTTGGCAACCTCCACTTTGCCGGCGAACATTGCAGCCTGCAGCACAAGGGCTACATGAATGGTGCTGCAGAGACGGGTCGTTACGCCGCAGAGAAGATCTTGGCTGCAATGGCCTGAGCCACGTTTTGTCCACACGTGCTATGGAAAACTTGCACTTGCATCTGTGTGTGTGTACGTTTCCCAGAACAAACTACCTTTGATTCCGAAAAGATGCAGCCATTCAACGCACAGTTCGTGTATGGGCGATTGGTGGCACTTTTGACAAACCCAGGCAGTTCTAAGTCCGGCAAGGCTATAGCGCACGGCTGGGTTCCTGGCGCATACAGCGTAACATGCGAAGGGACATTGGGGTCATGTTATGTGATTTCAAATGATGGCGGCTATGTCGATATCGACGAAGCCGTTTTTGCAGGCGGTCCGCTAGAAACCTACACTCTTACCGTACAATGAGATTCCGAGGGGTCTCGCAATTGACAATTGAATTGATCACATTTCGGGACTTCCACAATGTTTCGTTTACTAATTATTGCACTCTTTTTGGTTGTCTTGTTAACGATCACTGTTTCGTGCCAATTTTCCTTGAAGAAAATGACTCAACTTTGGCTGTAGTTGCCGCTGGAAGCAATCAGATTTTGCTCTTTAGCTTCTCGACTGGACGATTCATACGTGCAGTGCGACACTTCGCTGGAGTAGAGGAAGAAATTTAAAGGCAAAGTCTAGATGAGATTCCAGAATACGCCAAGCTATTAGGATCTCCATTAGTTAAGATCCCGAGAGATCAAGCATTCGCGTATGTTTCCGAAAAGGGCATGCAAAAATTCTACGAGGGGATTAAATCGTTTACAATGATCGACACTTCCACAATAGCCGCTCTGTGTGCAGTAACGTGCCCATACATAATGGGCGATCGTGGCAATGTTGGGTCTCACCCAGGCACGCTGCTAGTAGTTAGCAACACAGCAACGGGCTGGTACTAAGCGTATATTCTCCCACCGAACAAATCGATGAACTTCGTCCCATTGGCAAGGAACATTCGCTCTAGTGGAAACGCACTTTGGTTTTCCGCTTTGGATTACGATGATGATTCGACACCCCGTAATTATGTTCGATCCGTAAAGTACGATCTACATGGAAACTTTCTTGGCATGATATCGGTGGAACCGCTCAAACATCTAGATTCGAATCGGTATTTCAAAAGCATGCACTCTGGTTGTGAGGGGCTCGCTCCAGGACAGTTCGTCCGCGTGATGTAAAAAGAAACAGGAGTTGATCTCGTTGATGCAGAAAACGGAAATGCTCGGCGCATTATATGGCCAAATACCGTGCAACAATTTTTCGATACACTTCAAACTGTGCCAACACATCCAATTCGATTTGGAGAGAATTCAATAGCTGTTAACATGTGGACAGCGGGAGGCAACAAGTTTGGTAAGTATAATCTCATCGTAGTGGGCACGTTCAATCAAGAGGGCGACAACATTTCATGGACTAATGTATTGGAAACTCCTAGTGGAGACATTCTCATGGGCCTCGTTGACTACGGAGCAATGTGCACAAAGAAGGGCCAGTTGTTGGCCATCTTCGAGAACCCAGAGAAGGGCATGTATGTTGCAACAGCCTCTCCATAAGCCCACGCGAGCAATTTGGATTTTATGCATGTCTGCTTGCATTCATGTAGGAGCAAACTGCCAAGCTATAAGATACATCAGCGATTATTGCGGCAACAAGCTCAGTTCTCTCCTACTCCACTGTGAAGTCTAACACAACCGCCTACGTCTTTGTGCCTGTACACCACACGGGATGCAACGGGTGTTCTACGGTGTATCGTGATGGTGACAAACTTCTTGCCGCCTGTTCTACGCCGGGATACCAGTTAATCTTTGTTGCTCCTGTTAATCGAAAAGCACAATGGAGTAGCAATGAAAAACTAGGGAAGTTACCATGTTAGTACACTTCCCAACATACAGTCTAAGCTCACGAATGTTATTGGTTCCACGTTTGCGAAACCAAGGGCGTTAGTTATGAATGGCACGCGTTTTCGTGTAGTAGGAATGTCTCAACATGCAATCTGTTTTGCAATGGGTGAACTCAATCATACAAAGTAGTCTACTGTGTTGTAAGTGCAACAATGGCCTTGGCCACGTTCTGCCCATCTAATGCGGCAGACACAATGCCCCCTGCATAGCCGGCGCCTTCACCACACGGATATAGGTGGTTGACTTCGATGTGCTGGCGTGTAACAGGATCTCGTGGCACACGAACTGGAGACGAGGTGCGAGATTCAACACCAACCATAACGGCATCGTTGGTAAGATATCCGAACATAGACCGACCGAACTCTCTGATGGCAGCGCGCAAACGTACGTCTACGTTTTGTGGGAGAATACTTCGCATGTCTATACTTGCATGACCAGGGATGTAGGACGTTTTGGGAATTGATGCAGACACACGTCCATTGAGATAGTCTACTAACCGCTGAGCAGGAGCCCGCTGAGAACCGTCTTCATTACTAGTAAATGCAGCCCGTTCAACAGATGCCTGATAGTCTACGCCAGCCATTGCGCCGGAAGAAGAAAACGCTTTCCAATCCTCCGGTTCAACAGCAACAACTGTTCCCGAATTTGCGAACGGAGAATCGCGACGAGACATAGACATACCATTAACAACAATCTCGCCCGGTGCTGTTGCAGATGGAACTATCAGTCCACCAGGACACATACAAAACGAAAACACACCACGTCCATCTGCCTGACATACAAGCTTATAAGAAGATGCAGGAAGATTTGGGTCTCTCGGTGCATGATGATACTGGATTGAGTCTATCAGCTCTTGCGAGTGTTCAATGCGTACACCTAATGCAAATGACTTTGCTTCGAGAGTGACGTTATTACGCATACAAATCGAAAACACATCTCGCGCACTATGCCCCGTTGCAAGTATCACGGCATCACCATCAACCTCGCGCCCATCAGCCAACCGTACGCCATGAATGGAACGAACGTTGTGTTTGTTTGAGCGTAGAAGGAAGTCTGTTACAACCGACTCAAAGTGCACCTCACCACCATAACGAAGTATCGTTTCTCGGATAGCTTGCACAACCAGCCACAACTTATTTGAGCCGATGTGCGGATGTGTATCTATGAGAATGTCGGTAGTAGCCCCATGATCAACTAGTAGCCTCAACACTTTTTCTATACTCCCACGCTTGTGCGAGCGTGTGTAGAGCTTGCCATCCGAATACGTCCCCGCGCCACCCTCACCGTAACAATAGTTGGAGTTTGGATCTACCACGCCGTCCTGCTGAATTGCTCGCAGATCTCTTCGGCGTGCGCGAACATCCTTACCCCTCTCGAGTATAACAGGTGTAATTCCGTGCTCCAACAACTCAAGCGCCGCGAAATACCCGGCAGGCCCAGCCCCAACAATCACCACACGTTTTGCTCCGTCTGCCTTCCTAAATCCGTTGAGCAACGACGGCTGGAAAGGGGCTTCTTCATGGGCATATACATCCACTTGAATACGCATGCGTGGCATACGTGCGCGCGCATCAACGGACCTGCGAACAAGCCTCACCGACGTAACGTCATCAAGCTCTATCCCCGCTTCATGTGCAGCATGCCACCTCACAACAGCCGGGTCGGCTGCCTGCGAAGGAGAAAGAACAATGTCGATTCGTTTGTGCATAGCGAGGAAGTTACAGAGTTAATGACGTCATCCCCGCCTTCGCGGGGATGACGTCATTAACTCTGTAACTTCCTCCATGAACGATCTTTACGAACGCATCTACTCGATTGTCCGTGCCGTTCCTTGTGGGAGGGTAACTACGTACGGACACATTGCTCAGGCCATTGGCAGCAAGTCTGGGGCCCGTTTGGTGGGATGGGCGCTCAATGCAGTGGCATTTTCTGAGCGGACGGATATTCCGTGCCACAGGGTAGTGAACCGTCTGGGTGAGCTGTCGGGGAAGATGCATTTTGAGTCGCCGTTTGTGATGAAGGAGCGCCTTGAGGCAGAGGGAATCACCTTCTTAGATGAGGCCGTAGACCTTTCTTTGCATTTGTGGGTTCCTCAATTAGAAGGCTAACCGTATCTTTGGCGCTAATCTCATCACAAGGAAACCCATGAAGGTCTTTTTGACAGCAATTGCAGCGTCGTGCTTGATAGCCGCATGCAACACGGCACCTGAAGTAAATGAAGTAAAGCCAGAGACAGCGGCCGACTCTACGAGTTATGCCATCGGACTCCAGCTTGGCAAGTCTTTTAAGCAGCAGTTCATCGATATTGATGTAAACATGATGGGTGCAGGTATTCGTGATGCTATGGCTGATAAAGCCCTCATGACCGACTCTGTACTTCAGAAGTGCATCATGGCCGTTCAGGAAAAGGCCATGGTGAAGATGCAGGCCGAGCAGGCCAAGAAGTCCGACTCGATGAGCAAGGCGGGAAATGACTTCCTCGCCCAAAACAAAACAAAACCTGGCGTGGTTACTACTGCTAGTGGCCTTCAATATCAGATACTTAGCAACGGCAATGGGCCAAAACCAACCAAAGACGACAAAGTTCGTGTACACTATACAGGCACGTTTATCGACGGTAGAGTCTTTGATAGCTCAATCCAACGTGGCCAACCAATCGAAATTGGTGTATCAAGTGTTATTCCCGGTTGGACAGAGATGCTGCAATTGATGCCGCTTGGCACAAAGGCACGCATTTTCATCCCAAGCTCGCTGGCCTACGGCGATCAAGGGGCTGGGCAAACCATCCCTCCAGGATCTGCACTCGTTTTTGAACTCGAACTTCTTGAAATCGTGAAATAAACAGACCTTCTTCATCAACCTCATCAAGAACTATATGCGTACATCAACCATCGTGGCACTTTGCTGCGTCCTCATCGGCCTTGTTGCCGCTGGCACGGCAAGCGCACAAACACCTGTAAACAGTATGAAACCAAAGACCGCAAAAGACAGCTCGAGCTATGCAGTAGGAATGCAGATCGGCAAGTCTCTAAAGGATCAAGGGTTGGACCTTGACGTAAATATGCTTGTAGCTGGCCTCCAAGATATGGTAGCCGGCAAAGCGATTCTCACGGAAGCCGAGCTTGCGACATGCATGACGTCCTTGCAACAACAAGCAATGGCCAAGCAACAAGCAGAAGCGGCTGTAAAGGGAGAAGGCAATGTTAAAAAGGGTGAGGCCTTTCTCGCAGAAAACAAGAAGAAGTCAGGCGTAATGGTCACACCTAGCGGACTTCAATACAAGGTTGTTACCGAAGGTAAGGGCAAGAAGCCAACCAAGGAGAACACCGTTAAGGTTCATTACACTGGAACACTCATCGACGGCACGGTGTTCGATAGCTCGGTAACACGTGGCGAGCCCATAGAGTTTCCATTGGGTGGTGTTATTGCTGGCTGGACAGAAGGCGTGCAGCTTATGACCGTTGGTTCTAAGTACATGTTCTACATCCCATCGAATCTTGCATACGGCGCAAATGGTGCTGGCCAGTCTATCGGGCCAAACGAAACGCTGGTTTTTGAAGTAGAATTGCTCGACATCACAAAGTAATTCTCTCCGCCGAGACATCGATTAATGCAAAGGGTTGTGCAGGAATGCACAACCCTTTGCATTTTGTGCTCCGTGATACCGCTGCTACTCCATCATGCCGAATTCACGCCCGCACTGCTCGCACTGTTGAGACATCAGTACCCAGGGCTGGATATCGTCCACGGGCGCCGCCCGGAGGAGGCGTTAGTGATGCCATCATGCGTTACGGACGAGGTAATGTCAAGGATCTCGCTCGACATCTCATTCTATGATCGCAACCCCACGGTGCCCCTTGAGAATATCTGCTCTCATCTTGATGCCTACAATCCAGATAATGAGAGTCAGCTTGAGCTTGTAAAATATTCTTCGATGCTTGTAGACCTCGATGACAATAGTGCCGGCGCAGGTATCTACATGTGGGGTGATGCCGGAATAGGCAAAAGCCACATGTCGGTCTCTATGAGCAAGATATTTATGTCGAGGGGGCTCGACCCCATATTTATGTCGGCAGACGCTTATTCGTTTGACACGCGCCTCGACTTACAGCCCGGACAAGTTTGGATAATTGACGATATGAACTCCGGCTACGGCATTGCCTCTCGTTTGTTCAAGAAAGTGGTGCTCCATATCCACGACAAAGGTGGACGGATGTTCGTTACCAGCAACAAACCATACGATCAGCTCATGCGTGAGGCATTTGTTGGGGATGGAGACGCTAATCGGATGCGTTATGATGACCGAACCAAGGGAATGTTCAAGATCCTGCACGTAACGGGGCAGAGTTACCGCCAAGAACATGCATGGTATAATTCTCCGTAACTTTGTTGATTCGTTCAAATCGCAAAGTCACCACTCCGTGAATTACAAAGTCCCGATTTTTGGTCTCCTCATCCTCCCACTCCTTGGCGTTATGTACGCAACTTGGGCTGCTCTCCACGGAGACATCTCGCTGTTCAATGTTCTGATGTGTCTAGTCGGCTGTGTATTAGCCGAATACGGCATCACCATGGGCTATCACCGTCTCGTTGTTCACAAAGCATACGAGCCCCATCCCGCCCTCAAAGCGGTTATCCTCGCACTTGGTTCAATGGCATTCCAAGGTCCAGTTATTAACTGGACTTCGGTGCACACAAAACACCATGCGTATAGCGACCAAGAAGGCGATCCTCATTCTCCAACAATCAGCGGATTCATGTACGCACACTTCGAGTGGTTACTCGAGATGAGCACGCCCAATATGCTTGCCGTAATCGAGAAGTGGGGCGGACGGTATAAGAAAGATCCGATGGTAGTGTGGTTCGACAAAACGTTTCTATTCTGGGGTCTCGGCAGTCTTGTTCTACCAGGTGTGATTGGATTCCTCTATGGTGGTACATTCCACGCTGCCTTCATGGGTTTCATCTGGGGCGGCTTGGTACGCGTATTCATCACGTCTCATGTTACATGGAGTGTAAACTCTGTGTGCCATTATATGGGTGGCCGGATGTTCACAACAACAGATAAGAGTCGCAACAATTTGATTGTTGGCCTACTTGCACTTGGCGAAGGATGGCACAACAACCACCATGCATTCCCATCATCTGCATTCCACGGCATGAAGTGGTGGCAAATTGATGTTACGGGGCTTAGCATTCGCATGTTCGAAAAATTGGGCCTCGTTTCAAAGGTTGTGCGCATCCCGGCAAACCTTATGGAGAAGCGTAGAGAAGACGGACTTCATTCTGCTGTGAATGTTCAGGTGCTCTCTATGACTGAGGATGTTGTGGACCAAGAATGACGCTCTTCTCAGCAACTAATCTCAGCAAATCGTACTATGAGAAGATCCTATTCGAGAACATCTCCTTCGGTATGCAGGACGGAGAACGTATTGGCGTAATCGGGCGCAACGGCGCAGGAAAAACCTCTCTTCTGCGCATTGTTGCTGGCATAGACAACCCAGATGGTGGTGAGATTGCATTCAACAATGATGCCCGCGTAGAATACCTGCCGCAGCTGCCAACGTTTGATGTTGATGACTCTGCACTTCATGCTGTTGTCTCGGCGTATGATCAATCGCATGGTCACCTCGAAGACTGGGAAATTGAAACTCGCGCACGCCGCACGCTTGGGCGTCTGGGCATGCACGATCCGTCCCACAATGTTCACACGTTGTCTGGCGGCCAACGCAAACGCGTAGCAATTGCACGTGCCCTCATGGCAGAGCCAGACCTACTGATTCTTGACGAACCCACAAACCACTTGGATGCTGCAAGCGTGCAGTGGTTGCAAGATGATATTCAATCGACAGCTAGGGGGCTCCTCCTGGTAACCCACGACAGGTATTTTCTGGACGCGGTGTGTACTCGTATCATTGAGATAGACGAGCATCGTCTGTTTTCATACGATGGTTCGTACGAGAGCTACCTAGAGCGCAAAGAGTCTATGATAGCTGTTGCAGATGCAACAGCAGACCATCAGCGCAACAAGCTGCGCACAGAACTTGCTTGGCTGCAAAAAGGGGCTAAGGCGCGTAGGTCTAAACAGCAGAGTCGCATCGATTGGATTGATAAGATGCAGAAGGACAAACGCACGTCCTCAACAGAATTCAGAGAGATTGATATCGAAGTAGGTGGAAGGTTCCTTGGCGGAAAAATCATTGATGCCATTGATGTTTCTTTGCCCCCTATCATCAAAGACTTTACGTATAGAGCTGCGCCAAAAGATAAGATTGGAATCATCGGACCAAATGGTGCCGGAAAAACAACGCTCCTCAATATGCTCGCTGGTCATAAGAAACCTTCAGAAGGATATGTGACCATTGGTGATACCGTAACGATTGGATATTTCCAGCAAGAGATCAAAGATTTTAAGGAAGACGAGACCGTAGTTGCAAATGTTAGAGCTGTGGCGGAGTACATCGATGTTGGTATTGGCCGTGAACGATTTATTACGGCAAAAGAACTCTGCGATAGGTTTGGTTTTTCCTCCAAACAACAACACGCATACGTACACACACTCTCGGGTGGTGAACGCCGGCGGCTAGGGCTGCTTCGCATACTGATGTCCAATCCAAATGTGCTCTTCCTTGATGAGCCAACGAACGACTTCGATCTTGTTACCCTCTCTGCGCTCGAAGACTATCTATCGTATTTCCAGGGCGTGCTTCTTATTGTTTCACATGACAGAGCGTTTCTTGATAAGACAGCGGAAACCATTTGGGCATTCGAAGAAAACGGTCGCATAAAAGAATACCCAGGAAACTACTCTGCCTATCTCGAAAAGATAGAAGCAAAACCAAAGAAGAACTCGGGCTCCAAGGACGCCACGTTAGTAGGTAAAGGTCAAACTGAATCTGCCGATACAGCCCCAAAAAAATTGAGCTACAAAGAACAGCGTGAGTTTGAGAGTTTAGAACGGAACATCGCCGGTAAAGAGATCGAACTTAAACGGTTTGAAGCTCTTCTATCAAGTGCCGATGGATCGTATCAGGATCATAAGACATGGGGCGATGAATACGCCAAGATCAAGGCCGTCTCTGATGCTCTTACTCTGCGATGGCTAGAACTCAGCGAGCGTATGTGAGGTAACAATGCGCTCCATCTCTGTTGTGATTCCAAACTTCAATGGCAGGCATCTTCTAGAAGCCAACCTGCCAAGTGTGTTTGCAGCGTTAGCAAATGTGGGAAGCAACGGTGAAGTTATCGTGGCTGATGATGCATCTACCGATGGCTCTGTGGAGTTTTTACGCCAGCACTACCCGTCCATCATCCTTGTTGAACATCACGTTAACCAAGGTTTCTCAGCAAACATCAACAATGGCTTCCGAGTTGCGACAAAAGATCTAGTTCTAGCACTGAACAACGACGTTGTTTTGGATGCGTTCTACTTCCGCGATCAGCTTCCGTTGTTTGAAAACCCCGATGTGTTTGGGACGATGGGGAGTATTTGGGAAAAGAGGCGAAATGGCGAAATGGAAAGCGTTTTGATTGATGGATCTAAGCTTCCCATCTACAACGGAATCTCGTTCTCCAGCACCGCCAACGTGCACTACCCATCAAACCCGGACAGCCCCCTGCCAACATTCTTCTTGTCCGGTGCTAACGCCCTAGTCCACAGGAAGAAACTCAACGAGCTCGGTGGTATGAACGAGGTGTATTCTCCGTTCTACATGGAAGATGTGGACCTTTCCCTTCGGGCTTGGCGTATGGGCTGGCAATGCGTTTATGTGCCCAGCTCTGCTTGTATTCATGCCCCATCCTCCACCATAGCTTCCAGTTCTTCAAAACGGCGGGTGCGGACAATATCGCGGTGCAACAAGATGCTCTTCCATCTTTTTCACCTGCAAGGGGCGCCCCTTTTACGGTACCAATGCTACCTTGCTGTCAATTTTATGGTTCGTTGGGTTATGGCCGACATTGCCTGGTATGCTGCTTTTAGGAGAATGTTGGCTCTTTTGCCCCGATTATCGTCGGAAAAGGCCACTTTTTCGACAAAAAACCCTAAAAATACCCAAGACGTCCACCTCCAGATTCTGCGGGAATTACGCCAGAATGGCAGAGTTCAGTTCTAGCTCGTTGCTTTTGTCGGTACGTTGTACGATATTTGTATCGATACCATTGCCGTACAACGATTGAGGCTCGATATGCAATCACAACCACTGACGATTTCTACCAAGTACCAGGTAGTGATCCCGCAGGAAGTGCGTGAGAAGATCGGTCTGCTACCTGGCCAACAAGTACGTTGGATGATTCACGACGGAATGCTTGTGCTGGTTCCTATGTTGTCCATTGATGAGCTTCGTGGTTATCTCAAGGATCACGACATTAGACTCATCCGCGACAAGGAGAAATTTGAATCATGAAAAACGAACCTGTTGTTATGGACTCGTCTGCATGGATTGAATATGTTTTGAACGGACCTAATGCCGACGAATACGCTCACGTTTTTAAGAACAAAGCAACAAAGATCATTGTCCCCAGCATCTGCATTTTTGAAGTATATAGGTCCATCGAACGTATCGTTTCTATGCGTGAAGCATTGGCCGTTACAATGAGCATGCAGACGTATCTCGTAGACGAACTCTCGTCGGACCGTGCACGCCAAGCTGCCGTAGCGAGCCGGGCGCACAGTTTATCTACAGCCGATGCCATCATCTATGCAACAGCACAGGCATATAGCGCTACGCTCTACACGCAGGATTCAGACTTCATGAAGCTCGACGCAGTTAAGTATTTTAAACACCGACGCTAATACCTCACCAACACACGTAAACATCATGGCTACACAAGACATCAACATGATCAAAAAGGTCTACTCAGACCTTGCTCACAAAGTGGCAGCGGCCCGTACAATTGTTGGTAGGCCCCTTACTCTTGCTGAGAAAATTCTGTACTCGCACGTTGCGCAAATGCCAACTGCTGCATATACACGTGGTGGTGCATATGTGGACTTCAACCCAGACCGGGTTGCGATGCAGGATGCAACAGCACAGATGGCGTTGTTGCAATTCATGTCGGCCGGTATCCCAAAAGTTGCCGTTCCTTCTACCGTGCATTGCGACCATCTCATCCGTGCTGAACACGGGGCTACTTCCGATCTTGAAAAGTCTCTCACAGAAAACAAAGAAGTCTTTGACTTCCTCGCTAGCGTCTCAACCAAATACGGAATTGGTTTTTGGAAACCAGGCGCTGGCATCATCCACCAAGTAGTGATTGAGAACTATGCATTCCCTGGTGGCATGATGATAGGCACAGATTCGCACACGCCCAATGCAGGGGGCATGGGTATGCTCGCCATCGGTGTTGGTGGTGCAGACGCCGTTGATGTGATGGCTGGCATGCCGTGGGAATTGCAGATGCCAAAACTTATTGGCGTAAAGCTCACCGGCAAGATGAGTGGGTGGACAAGTCCAAAGGATGTAATCCTCAAGCTTGCTGGCATCCTTACCGTCAAAGGTGGCACCGGCGCCATCGTTGAATATTTTGGTGATGGCACCGCAACGTTCTCCGCAACGGGCAAAGGCACCATCTGCAACATGGGAGCAGAGATTGGTGCAACAACATCCGTATTCCCATACGATGCATCGATGGAGCGTTATCTGCGCTCTACAGAGCGAAGCGATGTGGCAGACCTTGCCAACGGCGTTGCAGAACATTTGCGTGCTGATGCAGAAGTAGTAGCTAACCCTAGTGCGTATTACGATCAGGTGATTGAGATTAATCTAGACACCTTGGAGCCCCATATCAACGGTCCATTCACACCTGACCGTGCTATGGAGCTCTCTGAATTTGTAAAAGCCGTAAAGGCAAACAATTGGCCCGAAGAACTTCGTGTTGGCCTTATCGGCTCTTGCACAAACTCTTCCTATGAAGACATGAGTCGCGTTGCAGACATTGCCGCCTTTGCATTTGCACACGGACTAAAGGCCAAGAGCGAGTTCACAATCACACCGGGTTCCGAGCAAGTGCGCGCAACAATTGAGCGCGACGGATTTCTTGCAAAGATGGAGGCCATAGGGGGCGTGGTACTTGCCAATGCATGCGGCCCATGTATCGGACAGTGGAAACGTCACGACGTACAAGCCGGCGACAAGAACTCCATCATCACATCATTCAACCGCAACTTCACTGGTAGAAACGACGGCATCAAAGAAACGCATGCCTTTGTTGCATCACCAGAAACTGTTGCTGCATTTGTGTTAGCTGGCAATCTCACAATCAACTTCATGAAAGAACCCATCAACGGAGTGATGCTACAGGCACCGAGTGGCGACGAACTACCTGAGCACGGCTTTGTTCCAGATGCGCATGGATTTGTACCACCGGCAGAAGACGGCTCAGCATTGAGCGTACATATTGCAGCAGATAGCGGTAGACTCCAGGCACTCGCCCCATTTGCTGCACCAATTGCAGCTGACTATATCAACATGCCATTACTCATCAAGGCCAAGGGCAAGTGCACTACCGACCACATCTCCATGGCCGGCCCGTGGCTTCGTTTTAGAGGTCACCTAGACAACATCTCCAACAACATGCTCATCGGCGCAATCAACTATGCCAACGATGCTGCCAACACAATCAAGAACGTGCTTACTGGCGAATACGGAGAAGTGCCAGCAACGGCACGTGACTACAAGCAGCGCGGCGTTTCATGGGTTGTTGTTGGCGACGAGAACTATGGAGAAGGTTCATCACGCGAACACGCTGCCATGGAGCCCCGTTTCTTAGGAGGCAAGGCAATCATCGTAAAGAGTTTTGCGCGTATTCACGAGACCAATCTCAAGAAGCAAGGCATGTTGGCACTAACCTTTGCAAATGCTGCCGACTACGATTCAATTCGCGAAGACGATCGTGTATCAATCAACATCACAACAATTGCACCAGGCGTTCCCGTACAACTCGCAATCACACATGCCGATGGCACAAGCCAAACCATCGAACTCAAGCACACCATGAATGCACAGCAGATTGGTTGGTTCAAGGCGGGCAGTGCGTTGAACCTGATTGCAGGAAGGTAGAGGCTCCAGTTGCACTGCGTAGCGACACCGCCTTCGCTCGTACACATGGCTCATCCCGCTCATCCCGCTCACCCCGCTCGCCCCGCTCGCTGCCCCACACTTCCATGGCTCACCCCGCTCACCCCGCTCGCCGCCCCACACTTCCATGGCTCACCCCGCTCGCTGCGCTCGCCGCCCCTCTCATCCTGAGAGGGGCTCGATATCCATAGAAGATTAGTTTTTTTCTCTCCCCCCCCCTCTCAGGATGAGAGGGGGGTTGGGGGGGTGAGCCAAGCAGAGAAGCTGTCGCATCTCTGCAACAGCCCTAATACAAAACATGTACTTCGTACTTCGTAATTCGTAATTCGTATTTCATTCGATCTTCAAAAGCTTCACAAGTCCAGAGTTGCTGGCATCTGAGCCAACCACGAAATACATACCTCGTGGCCAATTAGATGTTTCTACGGTGATATCCTGCTGACCGGGCACGCCTTGTACGCGTGCGCGCAGGTCTTGGGTGACGATGCCTGTTATGCCGACAATAGCCAATGTTTGCACACCACCATGAGCAAGATTGGCATTTACAACTTTGATCGTAACGGTCTCACGTACGATGCGTGGTTGCGCATCAAAGGTGAAGCCCGGCTCTGGCGGGTCACATGTGGCCTGCGAGTTTATCACCAGCAGTAGCAGACATATCGTCACGCTCTTGATGATGAACACTAGCATACTATTCTGCCAACACAAGTACGAGTTTGTTTTCTTGCTTGCCGTTGTTGTCTAGCACAACCATGTATGGGCCTGGCGAAGGAACGCTAGCGTCCATGCGCTGACCTATGAGCGAATACACTCCTGCAACTGTTTGGCTCTTTGCGCTCCAGTAGCTTACATGTTCAGTCCACGTCTTGGCTTGGTGTATGGCAGACGTTGCATATACCGAGGGCACATCTTCAGATACCGATGAAGGTAGCGCTAAGGCATAGACTCCCGTAGTGGTACAGAAGTATACTCGGCTGCGTGGTGCCTGCTGAAACATCGAGATGATCTG
>Ga0105046_10001006_pt1 | contig 42072 bp, 37 predicted proteins | sample MAT03_FD_78385 | JGI IMG/M metagenome (GOLD analysis project Ga0105046, IMG submission 78385) | Freshwater microbial communities from Lake Fryxell liftoff mats and glacier meltwater in Antarctica - MAT-03 (megahit assembly) | ecosystem: Environmental > Aquatic > Freshwater > Ice > Liftoff... | reverse complement strand
GCCCGTCTGCGGGTCGTCATCGCCCCCGATCGTCGGCCGGCATTCGACGAAGCGATGACCGACCACTCCTTCGTCGCAGTGGATGCCTCACTGCCGATCTGGGCCGCACGCTTACTCGGCGCCTCCGCTACTGATGCCCAGATCATCGACAGCGGCAGTGTGCTCAGCTCCATCGTCAACCTGGTGACCGCGTCGTTCGATCGGCTCAACAGCCTGCAGGCCTACGCCGACACGTTTCTGGCAGAGGAAGTGCAGATCGCCGACCGCATCCAGGCCGACGCCGAGCACAACCGACACGACGCACTGGTGGTCATGCTGGCCGCGATTGGTATCAGCCTGGTCCTCCTCGGCTTGGTGCTGCTCTCGATCCTGCGCCCGCTGGGCCGCCTCACCCGCCAGTCCCAGCAGGTGGTCGAAGGTGACCTGGCGCTGGCCGCTGTCAAACCCACCGGCCCCACCGACATTCGGGTGGTGATGCGCACGTTCAACCAGATGGTCAGCACCCTGAGGGCCTACGACGCGCAGGTGCGCCGTCTGGCGTTGGGTGACACGCAGATCGACCACACGCTGCCGGGCCGCCTGGGCGACACGTTGCGCCAGTCGGTCACGCACCTTGCGGCGGTCACCTCCAAGTTGCACGCGTCGGAGGCGGCCGCCAACGTGCAGGCGCGCACCGACTCGCTGACCGGCCTCGCGAATCGCACCGCAGTTCTGGAGCACCTGGCAGCGCTGGTCATCCAGGCGCGCCTCGAAAGGGTGTCCAGTGCCATCGTGTTCCTCGACCTCGACGGGTTCAAGAGCGTCAACGACACGCAGGGCCACGGCGAGGGTGACCGCATCCTTGGCGAGATCGGCACTCGCCTGCGCGAGGCTTGCCCGAACGACCTGGTTGGGCGCATCGGTGGCGACGAGTTCATCGTGTTGATCGACGGCATCGCCGACCAGGACGAAGTCACCGCGCTCGCGCTGCGTCTCATCGACATCGTGTCCGAACCGTGCACCGGGTCGAGCGGCCAACTGTTCGCGATATCTGCGTCCGCCGGCGTGTCGTTCGTTGATGGCACACGCGACCCGCTGGACTGCGTGCATCAGGCCGACTCTGCGGTGTACCGCGCAAAGGAATCCGGCCGCGGTCGAGTCGAGGTGTACAACGCACGCTTGGCTCGCGACATCGAGGACCGCGCGGACATGGCGCTCACAATGCGCCAGGGTCTGCTGGACAACCAGTTCACACTGAAGCTACAGCCGATCATCGAGGTGGCGACCAAGCAGCCCGTGGGCGCGGAAGCGCTCCTGCGTTGGAACAGACCTGGTCACGGCGAGATCGGACCCAACGATTTCATTCCGATCGCCGAACGGACCGGAGTGATTCTGGACATCGATGCGTGGGTCATCGAGCAATCGATTGACATCTTGAGGTCGTGGCAGGCAGATCCGTTGACGGCTGCATTGCGCATCGCCATCAACATCTCTGGGCGCCACATCGTCGACGGCTCGCTGAGCCCGCTGGTCGATCGTCTGTGCAGGCGGGCAGGCGTCGACCCGGGGATGATCGACCTGGAGATCACAGAGACTCATCTCGTTGCCGACGTTGCCCGCGCCAGCACCGTCGTCGACGATCTGCGCCGGCAGGGCATCAAGGTCGCGATCGACGACTTCGGCACCGGCTATTCGTCGATGGGCTACCTCCACCAACTCACGGTTGACACGCTGAAAATCGACCAAGTCTTCGTTGCCGGCATGTGCGACAACCCGCTCGACCGCACGATTGTCGAGCTGCTCCTTCGCCTCGGCGACTCGCTGGGCTTGAAAGTGGTGGCCGAGGGCGTGGACAGTGAGGAGAAACTGGCGGAGTTGCTCGTGATGGGTTGCCCGATGGCACAGGGTTTCTTCATCGCCCGTCCGATGCCGGAGATCGACGCCACCCTGTGGTTGCGCCAGCAGGCAACGCTCGCCGCGCTGCTCTGACTCTCAGCAAACTCTCAGGAAGCGCTCACCCTCTGCTCAGGTGGGTGCCGCATACTCGCCACATGATGCCCACGGGCGAGACCGCCACCTCATGGGTGGTGTGGCGCTCTTGCTCGTGGGTATCGATCTCGCGAGGAAAGGGCGGTCACGCCTTCTTCTGATCGAGCAGGGCCGTCACGAGCTTGCCGTCGGCCTTGCCTTTGCTGGACTTCATGACGAGGCCGACCAGCGCACCCATTGCCTTACCATCGCCGGCACAGAACTTCTGCCACGCGTCGGGGTCGGCTGCGATGGCGCCGTCAACCAATCCTTCCAGTGCCGTTGCGCCCATGGCCTCGAAGCCCTTCGAGGCCGCTATTGCCGCTGCGTCGCCACCGTTGTTCGCGACCAGATCGGCGAGAACAGCCTTGGCCTGCGTTGCAGTCAGGGCGCCCTCGGTTTCCAGAACGGTGAGAGCGGCGAGGTCTGCGGCAGGCACCTGAGGTGAGTCGGCGAACGCTTCCTTGACGTAGACGAGGGCACGAGCGACGTTGCCGCCCGACGTGCCAACCGCGAGGACGTAGTCGTCCTGACCGCGTTCCACGACGCTGGTGACGGCTTCACTGGCGGCAACCCGGCCGGTCGCCTCGGCGAGCCGGGCGCGGCGCGCGGCGGGCAGCATCGGCAGTGCGGCGTGGACTCGATCGATCCACTCCTGCGATGGCACCAGCGGGACGAGATCGGGCTCCAGGAAGTAGCGGTAATCGTCGGCATCTTCCTTGCTGCGCATCGTGTGCGTGCGACCGTCGCCTTCGTCCCAGTGTCGGGTCTGCTGGCGGACCGAGTCGCCGCTCTCGATGAGGTCGATCTGGCGACGAGCCTCGTACTCGATGGCCCGACCGACGCTGCGCACGCTGTTGACATTCTTGATCTCGCACCGTGTGCCCAGCGCCGCACCCGGCTTGCGCACGCTGACGTTCGCGTCGACGCGCATACTGCCCTCTTCCATCTTTGCGTCGCTGGCGCCGATGGCGAGAAGAATGCTGCGCAGTTCGCTGACGTAGGCGCGAGCGTCGTCGGCGCTGCGAAGGTCGGGACGGCTGACGATCTCCACCAGCGGCACACCGGCTCGGTTGAGGTCGATCAGCGAGGCAGTGGCGCCGTGGACGCGACCACCCGAGCCGCCGACGTGCGTGCTCTTGCCGGCGTCTTCCTCCATGTGGGCGCGCTCGATACCAATGCGCACGCCGTTGGGCAGGTCGAGGAAGCCGTCGATGTTGAGCGGCTGGTCGTACTGAGTGATCTGGAACGCCTTGGGCATATCCGGATAGAAGTAGTTCTTGCGGTGGAAGGTGCAGGCCTGAATGGTGCAGTTGAGGGCGGCGCCGACGCGCATGGCCAGCTCCACCGCCTGCTCGTTGAGCACCGGCAGAGCGCCGGGCAGGCCCAGTGTGACTGGGTCGATGTTGGTGTTGGGTTCGTCACCGAACCTGTTGGGGCTGGCGCTGAACAGCTTGGTGCTGGTGGCCAGCTCCACGTGGACCTCCAGGCCCACCACCAGCTCCCAGTCGCCGGGCAGACCGTCGTACTCGCTCACTTCGCCACCGCCCTCTCCAGTGCTGCGCCCACGCGGAACATGACCGGCTCTTGCAGCGTGCCGGCCAACACCTGCACGCCCACCGGCATGCCATGTGCACCGGTACCGAAGGGAACACTCATGCCCGGGTGGCCGGCCAGGTTGGTGGGGATCGTGTAGGTGTCGCAGAGGTACATCGCGAACGGGTTGTCGCCCTTCTCGCCGAACTTGAACGCAACAGTCGGCGACGTGGGCGTCAGCAGTACGTCGGCGGACCGGTAGGCACGTTCGAAGTCGTCGTGGATCAGGCGGCGCACCTTCAGCGCCTTGCCGTAATAGGCGTCGTAGTAGCCGGCGCTGAGGGCGTACGTGCCCAGCATGATGCGGCGCTTGACTTCCTCGCCGAAGCCGGCGGCGCGGGTGGCGCCGTACATTGCGTTGGTGTCACCGGCCTCGATGCGAAGGCCGTAACGCACCCCGTCGTAACGGGCCAGGTTGCTGCTGGCCTCCGCTGGAGCGATGAGGTAGTAGGCGGTGAGGCCGAAGGTGAACGCGGGCACGGTGACGTCGACGATGGTCGCGCCAGCCTCTCGCAGTGCAGCGAAAGCAGCTTCGAGGCGCTCCTGCACGTCGGGGTCAGCGCCCTCGGGCAGGTCGGTGATGCGGCCGACGCGCAGCCCTTCGACGCCCTGCTGGATCGCGGCGACGAGCGACGGGTGCTGCTGCGGGATGCTGGTGCTGTCGAGCGGGTCGTGGCCGCCGATGACGTCGAGCAGGAGCGCAGCGTCGTGCACGGAGTTGGTGAAAGGGCCGATCTGGTCGAGGCTGCTGGCGAATGCGACGAGGCCGTAGCGGCTGACGTAGCCGTACGTGGGCTTCACGCCGACGACGCCGCAATGCGCAGCGGGCTGACGGATGGAGCCGCCGGTGTCGCTGCCGAGCGCGACCTGGCTGAAGCCGGCGGCGACCGAGGCAGCGCTGCCACCGCTGCTGCCGCCGGGGACGCGGCTGGTGTCGTGCGGGTTCCTGGTGGGGCCGAACGCGGAGTTCTCGGTGCTACTGCCCATGGCGAACTCGTCGAGGTTGGTCTTGCCGACCACGACAGCGCCGGCGGCGCGGAGCGTGTCGACCACCGTTGCGTTGTAGGGTGGCTTCCAGCCTTCGAGGATCTTGGAGGAACAGGTCGTGGGCACGCCCCGGGTGCACATGTTGTCCTTGAGTGCAATGGTGACGCCGGCGAGCGGGCCGGGGTCGTTGCCGGCGGCGACCTGAGCGTCAATAGCGGTGGCACGCTCGCGAGCTTCGTCGGCCAGGACGAGGTTGAAGGCGTGGATCTCGGGTTCGCGTAGGGCGATCGCGGCGAGGTGGCCTTCGAGCACGACGGCGGCGGTGGTGGCGCCGGACCGGACCGCTGCAGCAACCGAGGCCGCGGTGATGCTCGACGACATCAGGCTTCACCACCGGTGGGGGGAACCCGGAAGCAGCCGTCTTGGGCTGAGGGTGCGGCAGCGAGCACTTCTGCCCGGTCGAGGCATGGGCGCACGACGTCGGCTCGGAACACATTGACCAGCGGGAATGGCTGCGTCATGGGGACGACATCGGAAAGGTCGAGGGCGTCGACATCGGCGAAGTGTTCGAGCATTCCGCCCAGCTGCGACGTCATTCGATCGACTTCTTCGGGGGTGACGTCGAGTCGGGCGAGGTGCGCGACCTTGACGACGACGGCGGCAGAAATACGAGCAGACACGCCCGCAAGGCTAGGGGCCGGTGCAGGCCGATCAGCCCTCGATCGTGGAGGCTGGCTCGGTGAACTGGAACGACGTGTGGAGGTCGCGCGGCACGTTGGTGTCGCCGGCAGACAGTGGGGCGATGGGCTGCATGATGGCCCGGCGATCCGGCGAGAGTCGTTGCAGGTACTCGGGGCGCAAGGTGTAGCCGAAGCGCGGATGCGCCCACGGCGGGCCATATCGAAGGATGACGACCCTGCGCTCACCACCGTTGACGCGGGTGCTGCCGCCGTGCATGCACGCGTCGACGAACAGCAGTACGTCGCCGGCCTTCGCACACACCTCCTCGGCAAAGGGCAGCGCGTCCATGCGATCGCCCCGGAAGTAGTCGCCTGCAAGCGGATGCATGAAGTTCGACTTGTGGCTGCCCGGCACGATCATCGTGGCCCCGTCGCCGGGCCCGATGTCGCGCAACGCGACGAGTACGTTGATCTGTCCGCACCTGAACGCACCGTTTCGATACAGGTACTGCGTGCGAGTCGACGCGTCGTGCCCGCCGGAGTGCACGGGGTGATGCCCACCGCTGCTGCGGCTGGTGGCGATGTGCTCGTCGATGGTGATGCCCTGCACGTAGGTACCTTCCTCACCAGCCCAGTGCCGCACGTGGTGAACCCACGATGGGTGATCCACCAGCACGTCGAACGCTGGGTCGCCACAGTCGAGCACGTTGTGGAGCTCGAAGCCGGTGTCGGCGGTGTAGTCGCGCCGCTGAGCGTTGCCGTACCACTCACCGTTCGCCAGATCGGGGAAGCGGTCGTACGCCTCGTTGAGAGCCTGCACTTCGTCGGCGGCCAGCGCGTTGCGGATGACGACGAAGCCGCGCAGGTCGAACTCGTAATCGCTCATCGAGACGGGCGCGATCGGGGAAGTGGTCATCGGGTGTCCTCTCGGGCGACGAGGTGCAGCAAGATCCCCGACTCGGGGAACATGACAGGTAGCTGGATGCCGTGTGTGGCAAGTTGGCGACCGGTGAGCGTGTGCGACTCCGACATCGGACGGCGGCCACCGAGCGAGATCTCCTCCACCGTGTACAGCGCGTCGGGGAGTAACCCCGGCAGCCGCAGCGGCGGCGGCACCAGGCTCATGCCGGTGGTGAGCTGTACCGCTGCCACGAGCGCTTCGCGCAGGTCGTCGGCATATACACCGTGAGCGTGCGACGACGCCTGAGTGCCGTTGAGAACCGGGTCGAATCGAACAACCTGACCGCTGTGCAGCAATTCGCGAAAGCGCTTGTGCACTGCAATGACGGCCGCCAACGACTCACGCTCTTCGTTGGTGAGGTCGATGAGGTTCCACTCCACGCCCAAGTGGCCCCATAGCGCAGTGATCGCTCGAAACTGCAGCGACTGCGAACGGCCCGTGGTGTGCGACCGCGTCGGCCCGATGTGGGCACCCATCACCTCCGGCGGTAACAGCAGCGAAGCGCCGCGTTGTATGGACTGTCGTTCGAGCGCGTCGTTGCAGTCGCTGGTCCACACCCGCTCCGCACGGCGAAGGATCTCCAGATCGATACGGCCACCACCACCCGAGCACGACTCGAACTCGACGTCTGGATGCAGGGCACGCAGCTCATCGAACAACCGATAGGCAGCAAGTGTCTGCAGGTGCGTGGCTGCAGCGCCAGTGGCGTCGCTTCCCTGCACGAGCTGGCGATTGTGGTCCCACTTGATGGCCGCGATGTCGTGCTGTGCAAGCACCGCGTGCAGTTGGTCGCGCACGTGCGAATAGGCCGCAGCGTTGGTGAGGTCGAGAACCAGTTGGTTGCGGCCGATCACCGCTTCGTACCCGTCGGTGGTCAACGCCCAGTCAGGGTGCGCTCGATACAGGTCGCTGTCGGCGTTCACCATCTCGGGTTCGATCCATAGTCCGAACTCCATTCCCAGCGCACGCACGTGGCTGATGAGCGGGCCGAGACCATCGGGGTACACCGCTGATGACACGGTCCAGTCACCCAGGCCGGCGTCGTCGTCACGACGACCTCCGAACCAACCATCGTCGAGCACGAACCGCTCGATGCCCACCGCTGCTGCGGAGGTGGCAAGGGTCTTCAGACGCTCGGTGTCGTGCTCGAAGTACACGGCCTCCCACGTATTGAGCGCCACCGGCCGCGGCCTGGACGGGTGCGCCGGCAGCGAACGGGCGAACCGGTGGAAGTTCTGGGAGGCTGCTGTCAGGCCGCGTTCGGAGTAGGTGCCCACCACGGTGGGCGTGCGGTAGCTGGCACCGGGTTCGAGCACCAGCTCACCAGGGTGCAGTAGCTCCCCCAGCTGCAAACAGCGTTGGCCGTCGGGGAGCAGTTCGGCCGCGAGGAAGTGGTTACCGCTCCATGCCAGGTGTGCGCCCCAGACCTGGCCTGCCCATTCTCCGAACCCGGCCTCTGCGGCGAACAGCAACGGGGGGCGTTCATGTGATGTACGACCCGAGCGGTTCTCCCCCAACCATGTGCCGGGGTTGAACGGGTGCCGCTCGGTCTGGAACTCGCGAGCCCAGCGCCCGTGCAGCGTGAGCAGCTCTTCCGCGTACGAAGGCACCGGCAGCGTGACGCCGAGCGACTGCAACAAGTAACGATCGGTGGAGAGGTTGCGCACGGTGCACGCGACCTGCAGCACGGCGCCGAGCGACAACTCGGTGGTCAGCTCCAGCTCGGCAACCGCGTCGACTGCCACGACGGTGAGCGAGCCATGCTCTGCGCTCACCGAACGCGGCTGGAACCGTGGTGCCCAGGCGTTGCCGCGGCGACGGTGCCCAAGGAGCCCAGGGCGACCGTCGTGTCCGCTGCCGTGCTCGGGCACGATGCTGAGTGGCGGGGGCTGATCGAGGCTGCCACCGGGAACAGGTCGGCGCATTGCGGCTGCAACGCTTGCGAGTGACACGTCGCCGAGCGGCGCCCCCCAGTGAACCACTGCCGGGACTCCGCCGGACACATCGACCACGACGTCGCATCCGGGCACGGTCAGCCGTTCGAGGCGCATACGAATCACTCTAACCGGCAACAAACTTGCCCTTTGCTATTGACAGAAGATGAAAAGTAGATGAAAGCTATCGAAAGTGGGAGAAACAAGTGTGTACGACCTGAGCGAGACAATCGCAGGCACCGCCCCCACCGGACACGAGTTCGGTCCCGAGGACAACCTCCCGGCGGAGCTTCGCCAGCACCTCACACACCAGTTGTTGGAGGAGCGGGGCTTCGTGAGGGTCCGCGAGCTGTCGCAACGCTTCGGAGTCAGCACCGTCACGGCCCGCAACGACCTGCAAATGCTCGAGGAGCGCCATCTGGCGACCCGCGTGCACGGTGGCGCAATGCCGTCCACGGCAGCGCGCGGCGAGCGCCCGTTCGAAGAAGTCGCCACTCGCAACGCGTCCGAGAAGGCGGCCATCGCACTTGCTGCCGCTGCGCTGGTCGCCGATGGCGAGTCGATCCTCATCGATGTGGGCACCACCGCTGCCGCCTTCGCCGACGCGCTCGTTGCGCGCACCGAGCTCAGCGAGCTCACCGTCATCACCAACGGCATCAAGATCGCAATGGCCCTCGAGGCTGCGTACCCTCGCTTCTCCATTGTCGTCACCGGCGGCACGCTTCGGCCCAAGCAGCACTCGCTGGTCGACCCGTTGGCCGGGGCCATGCTCAACTCGCTCAGCGTCGACACCGTGTTTCTCGGCTGCAACGGCGTTCACATCGACGCCGGCGTCAGCAACATCAACCTGCCCGAGGCCGACATCAAACGGGCAATGCTGGCCGCCGCGCAGCGATGCGTGGTGCTGGCCGACAACAGCAAGCTCGGTGTTCGTGCATTGGCGACGGTCTGCGCCATCACCGACATCGATGTACTGGTTACAGATTCAGCCGCCGACCCGGACCACGTTCGGGCGCTGCGCGCACAGGGGGTCGACGTCATTGTCTGCTGACCATGACCCCCAAAAATCGTCCGGGTTCGGCCCGGCCGGCACCGGCTCGCATCGGCGAGCAGGGGGAGACATCGGTTGCGCACCGCGCAACCTCGACACTTGGAGGAAGCACCCAATGCAGTCACGCAAATGGGCAACCGCCGTCATTGCACTGTCGCTGGTCGCGGCAGCGTGCAGTGACGACGAGAACAGCAGTACGACCACCGCTGGTGGCGAAACCACCGTCGCCAGCGACACCACCGTCGCCATCGACACCACCGTCGCCAGCGAAACCACCGTCGCTGCCGGCGGTGACGGCATCGAAATCCGCTGGCGCACCCGCCCCGACAACGACGCAGAAGCCGAGGTCTACGCCGGCATCGGCGACGGCATCGATGCCGCCAACGGCGACGACGTCAGCCTGAGCTACGAGCCGGGCACCAACGAGGGTTCGCCCTACCAGGACCAGCTCGTCACGGAGATCGCCAACGGCACTGCGCCGGACGTCTTCTGGATCCCCGGAACCGACATCGCCCGGTTCCAGAAGGAGGGGCTCATCCTCGACCTCGGTCCGATGGCCACCGCCGAAGGATTCGACACCAGCGAGTTCTACCCGGAGCCGATGTACCACCTGACGTACGACCCGGCAGCCGGTGCACCCAGCACCGACGTGCTGTGGGGCCTGCCCCGCGACGTGTCGACCTTTGCGCTGTACCTGAACAACGACCTCATCGCTGAGGCCGGAGCCGACGATCCGCGTGCGCTGGCCGCCGCTGGTGAGTGGGACTGGGCAGCGTTCCAGGAAGTCGCCACGAAGGTCGCTGCGGTCGGCGACCCCAACAAGGGCTTCGCAATGAGCAGCTGGTGGGCCAACTACGGCCTGTTCATGAACGCAGCCGGTGGTGGCTTCTTCAACGAGGACCGTACCGCGTGCGCGCTTGACTCCGACGAGTCCATCGCCGGTCTCACCCAGGCCAAGGCCATCTTCGACGCCGGCCTCGCCGTGCCGTTCGGTGAAGACGGCGAAGCACCTTGGAAGGCCGGCACCGTCGGCATGTTCGTCAACGGTCGCTGGGCAACGCCCGGCGCTCGCGCCGACGCAGCATTCAACTGGGACGTCGTAGAACTGCCGCAGGGCCCAGGTGGCACACAGGGCAACTGGCTGTTCTGGGGCGCCTACGTGGTGAACGCCAACACCGAGCATCCGCAGGAAGCATGGGATCTCGTTCAGGCACTCACCACTGCCGACACCCAGGCACAGATCAGCGAGCTGGGTGCCAACATTCCCAGCCGTCAGAGCGATGCAGCAATCGAGGCGTTCCTGGGCTTCACCCCGCCCGAGAACAACCAGGCATTCATCAACGCACTGAGCGACTCGCCCACCGCCGAAGGCCCTCTGTGGGCAGGCGACTGGCCGACGTTCGATACGGCGATGAACGATGCCGTCACCGCCGTCATGAACGGTGATCGGACGATCGAGGACTACCAAGCCAAGATCTGTTCGGAAACTGCAGCAGCGTTCGAGAGCTGACCTTTCCACGCATTTCGGGGCCGGGAGCCAGTCTCCCGGCCCCGAGCCGTGTTCGGTGGCTCGACGGCATCGAACAGTCCGTGATCTCGATGAATGGGGGAAGTGGCAATGTCGTCGTTCGCTCGACGGGCACCCGGTGAGCACCGGGTGAACCTGCAGACCGGCTTGCGCCTGGTCGGTATCTGGCACGCAGTGGGGGCTGCGAGTTCTGTCATCCTGTGGCTCCTTGCCAGCCGCGGTGATGACCAACAACTGCCGTGGAAGGTGTCGTTCTTCCTGCGCATCTTCGCGCTCGCAACGTTCGCGGCCCACGCATACTCCGTGTACGGCGTGCTGCGCGGTCAGCGGCGAGCGCGCAGCGTGTCGCTGGTCGTCAACTACCTCGTCTTCGTCATCATGGCGGTTGCCGCGCTCCACCAGTTCGGTGCCTTCACCGGCATCGGCAAGCTGGGCGAAGGATTCAACAAGGCATTCGTTCCGTTTCTCGTCATGGTGGTCGGCCTGTTGTGGGTGCTGGTCGCCGGGCAACTGCTCAGCAAGCGCCCCACCGCCGCTGGCCCCCAGGTACTCCGTAAGGCCGGTTGGGGTCTCGCCTCACTGGCCGCCGTCTGGTTCGTCGTTGTCGCCGACCCCAGCGGGATGCTCTCGGCGATCGGCCACCAGATCACCGAGCCCGTCACGATCGGAACCCTGCTGGTCGCTGCTGGTGCCGCCAGCGCGATGCGGTTCATGTGGGCTCGTCGCGTGGCTCGCCACTTCGGCACTACCAGCGGCGAGGAGCAGGCCCTCAGCGGACTCGCCTTCCTGTCACCGAACCTGCTCGGCTTCGCCACCTTCTTCGCGTTTCCCCTGCTGCTCTCGCTCTGGGTCAGCTTCTACGATTCAAAGACCACGGGGACCGGCCGTTCATTCGTCGGTCTCGGCAACTACATCGAAGCGCTCTCGCTCGACGCCAGCAGTAGCGCATCCGGCAACGCTGGTGTCGAAGTATTGAAACCCGGCTACCAGGTGCTGATGCATCTCGACTGGTTCGGCAACCATTGGGTACTGGGCGCCCGCGACGTCCTCTTCTGGACCTCGTTGCGCAACATCGTCATCTTCCTGCTGCTCGCCGTGCCGGCTGCAGTACTTCCAGCGCTCATCCTGTCGAGCATTCTTGCGTCGCAACTGCCCGGCATGAAGGTGTTCCGAGCCATCTACTTCGTGCCCTCGGTAGCCGGCGTCATCGGCGTTGCGATCATCTGGGGCCAGATGTTTCAGAGCACGGTCGGATGGATCAACTATCTCATCAAACGCGCCGGCGAGATCCTTCCCCTCGTCGACGCGCCCGCAGAAGGTCATCCGTGGCTCAGTTCTGACTCGACGGCCCTGCTCGCGATGGTCGTGGTCTTCGCCTGGATGAGCTTCGGCTTCAACACCGTGCTCTACCTGGCCGGCCACCAGAGCATCCCGAAGGACCTGTACGAGGCTGCCGAGATCGACGGCGCCAACACGTGGCAGATCTTCAGGCGCATCACTGTGCCGCAACTCCGCAACACCACGTTCTACGTGCTCATCACCACCTCGATCCTGGCGCTGCAATTGTTCGACATCGTCTGGATCCTCTCGACCCCACAGCCGGGTGGGCCCAACAACGCCACCATGACACCTGTGATCGCCTTGTACAACGAGGCGTTCAAGGACAACCGGCAGGGTTACGCATCGGCACTCGCGTGGGTGCTCTTCCTCATCATCTTCGCCTTCACCTTCGCTCAGTTCCGTAAAGACAAAGATGGCGCCACTTCCGGAGGTCTGTCATGAGCGTTCGTCGTAAGGGTCCTCGTGTCACCCTGGTGCGCTGGCTCACGTACGGGCTGCTGGTTTCCGTTGCCGCGGTGGTCATCTTCCCGTTCATCGTCGCAGTCTCCACCTCGATCAAGCGCAACACCGACATCTTCACCTATCCCCCGTCGCTGGTGCCGAAGAAAGACGCCACGATCGAGGCCGTCGCCTTGGGTTTGGAAGGCGATCCACTGCGGTTGTTCACTTTCGATGGTCGCAACGGCGACTACGCACTCGTCGACGACAACGCACCGCTCGCAGAGTTCCGCCCGCTCGACAACACCGACTCGCTCATCACGCTCGCCGCAGACGCCGGCGAGAAGACCGGCGCGACGGTGGTCATCGATGGAGAGGACGAGGACGTTTTCTCCATCGACGTCGATGGCACAGCCATCGAGGCCTACCGCGCCCGGCTCACGGTGGGCGGACTGTTCCAGTCGGTCGACCGACCCGACGACACAGTGCTCAGCCTTGTCAACACGGCTGTGCCGAGTAAACAGTTCGGCCCACGCTTCGAGAACTTCAGCGAAGTCGTCACGGAGAAGAACCTTGGTCGCTCGCTCACGAACACGATGCTGGTCACCCTCGCTGTCGTCGCCGGTCAGATCCTGACATCCATCCTCGGCGGCTACGCCTTCGCCCGCATCCAGTTCAAGGGTCGCGGCGCCATCTTCATGGTGTACCTCGGCTCGGTGATGATCCCCTTCGTGGTCCTCATCATCCCGCTGTTCGAACTGATGCTCGACTTCAACTGGACCGACAATCTGGTGGCTTTGATCGTCCCCTTCGCCTTCTCGGCCTACGGGACGTTCCTGATGCGTCAGTTCTTCCTCGGTATCCCCAAGGAGATCGAGGAGGCCGCACTGCTCGACGGCGCCAGCCGCTCGAAGATCCTATGGAAGGTGATGGTGCCGCTGGCGCGGCCCGCTATCGCAACGCTGGCCACGTTCGGATTCCTCTACGCGTGGAACTCGTTTTTCTGGCCGCTCGTCATCATCAATTCCGGCAACCCCGATAACGGGATGCTTTCGCTCACGCTGTCAACACTCGGCGGGCGCTCCAGCACCGACACCAACCTGGTGTTCGCCGGCGCAGTGCTGGCGATGACGCCGCCCATTCTGGTGTTTCTGTTCGCCCAACGCTATTTCGTAGAGAACTCCGCCTCGAGCGGCCTGAAGTAAGGGGACCCACGATGTCCGCAGTCACGTTCTCCGGTGTCACCAAGCGCTACAAGGATGGCCCGAAGGCCGTCGACGATCTGCATCTCGAGATCAACGACGGTGAGTTCATGGTGCTCGTCGGCCCCTCTGGGTGCGGCAAGTCAACCGCCCTCCGCATGATCGCAGGACTGGAGGAAATCAGCGACGGCGAGCTTCGCATCGGCGAACGAGTGGTCAACGAAGTACCGCCCGGCGAACGCGACATCGCGATGGTGTTCCAGAACTACGCCCTCTACCCGCACATGACCGTCGCCGACAACATCGGCTTCGCGCTGCAGGTTGCCAAGGTTCCCAAGTCCCAGATCACCAAGCGAGTGCACGACGCAGCTGCCATGCTCGGCCTGACCGAATACCTCAACCGTCTCCCCAAAGCGCTCTCCGGCGGTCAGCGTCAGCGGGTCGCCATGGGCCGCGCCATCGTGCGCTCACCACAGGTGTTCCTGATGGACGAACCGCTCTCCAACCTCGACGCCAAGCTGCGAGTGCAGATGCGATCCGACATCATCCGGTTGCAGGCTCGACTGGGCACGACGATGGTCTATGTCACTCACGACCAGGTGGAGGCGATGACCATGGGCCATCGCGTTGCCGTCATGCGCAAAGGCATCCTGCAACAGGTTGCGCCACCGCAGGAGCTGTACCAGGCACCTGCCAATCTGTTCGTTGCCGCCTTCATCGGCAGCCCGTCGATGAACCTCATCACTGCCGACGTCACCGTCACCGACGGTGCGGTGCGCGTCGCGTTCGGCGGCCACGAGTTGGCCATCAGTCCCAAGGCGCTCGTGCGCTACCCGGGGCTCGCACACCGCAATGGCACTCAGGTCATCATCGGTATCCGCCCCGAGCACTTCGCACTCGAGGAAGACCTGGAGGTACCGGCCGACCAGGTCATCGAGCTGACTGTCACGCTCGCCGAGGCAATGGGTGCCGAGGTGCACATCCACGCCATCGTCGACGTGCCTCCGCCCGAGATCGATGGGGTGCCGACAACCAGCGAGGACGGCACCGAGGCCTTGATCGAAGGGACGAAGGTCATTGCGCGGGTCGACGGTATCCACACGATTGCGATGGGCCAGCAGGTTCGCCTTGCTGTCAAGACGCACCTCGCGCACTTCTTCGATCCGGCCACCGGCGAGCCGTTGCGCTGACCCAACCACACGAATTTGCTTGAGATCGATCCACCACTGAGACCAATGACCGAACCGCACGACATTCGCGTCGACCCTTACCTCGGCACTGTGGTGCACGTGGTGGGAACACGACAGGCGCGCCCCAACCTGCCCAGCACCGGTTGCCCGTTCTGCCCTGGTGGGCGCGAGGCCCCCGAGCCCTACGACGTGCGCTGGTTCGCCAACCGCTGGCCGGCGATGCCCGGCGACCGCTGCGAAGTGGTGCTGTACACCCCCGAGCACGATGCCACCTTCGCATCGCTCGGTAACGCCGGTGCCCGCAGAGTGATCGAAATGTGGGCGGATCGCACCGCGGCGCTCGGCGCTCGACCCGACGTCGACTTCGTGCTGGTGTTCGAGAATCGTGGACCGGAAGTGGGGGCCACGATCGCTCATCCTCACGGCCAGATCTACTCCTACGACCACATCCCTGACCGACCACTGCGGCTGCTGGAGGCCAAGTGGTCACCCGAGCTCCAGCCTGGCGAGCGACTGGTTGCAGAGCAGAGTGGATGGGTGGCATCGGTTCCCTTTGCCAGCACCTACCCCATCGCGGTCTCCATCGCACCCCGGCTGCAGGTGCCGGACCTGTTGGCACTCGACGGTGACGCCCGCGACGGGCTGGCTGCGATACTCACCGACGTGCTCGCTCGCCTCGATCGGCTCTACGGCCAGCCGCTGCCCTACATGATGTGGCTCAACCAGCGTCCCACCGACGGCGGCGAGTGGCCGCAAGCGTGGTTCAACATCGAGATCGTCTCGCCGTGGCGCAGCGCCGGCGTGCCACGGTTCATCGCCGCCGCCGAGGTTGCGTGCGGCGAGTTCTTCAACCCGGTCATCCCCGAAGTGCTGGCCGAACAGCTCCGCGCGCTCGGCTGAACCCCTACCGACTCAGGCGTTGGGGTCAATCGGATTGAAGGCTGGCGTGCGCTTCTGCATGAAGCTGGCGACGCCCTCTATGAAGTCGGGCCGTCGCAACGACGCCTTCATCATCTCGATGGCGTCGTCGGTGGCCGGAATCAGCCCACGATCCCAATCGCCGTATACCTGGCGCTTGATGACAGCCATCGAGGTGGGCGACGCGAACTGCGCCAGCTCGGCGGCGAACTCCAGCGAGCGATCCAACAGATGCTCGGGGGCGACGACTTCGTTGACCAACCCCATCTGTGCCGCTTCCTCGGCGAGGAACACGCGACCGGAGAACAGCAAGTCGAGCGCACGAGCGTTGCCCACCAGCCGTGGCAGCACCCAACTCATTCCGTACTCAGCGATCAGACCGCGACGCGAAAACGCCGTCGTGAACTTCGCGCCCGCGGCGGCGAAGCGAATGTCGCACATCAACGCTTGCACCATGCCGATACCGGCACAGGCGCCGTTGACGGCCGCGATGACAGGCTTGGGAATCAGCGTGGTGTGGTACTGCGGGCGGCCGGCGGCGGCGATCTCCGCACCACCATTTCCGCCGGATGCGCCAATGTCTTGCAGCGTCTCCATGTCGGCTCCGGCGCAGAACCCGCGACCGGCACCGGTGACCACGATCACCTTCACCGCCGGGTCGGCAGCTGCCTGATCGAGCAACTCGAAGTAGCGGGTGGCGAGCGGACCATTCCATGCGTTCAATCGCTCGGGGCGGTTGAGGGTGATCAGGGCGATGCCGGGCTCGCGATGTTCGATCAGTACGACGTCGTCACTCATCGTGCGGAACATACTCGTCGCTCCCCTAGTCCGCCGAGACGGGCGACTCACCTTCAACGGAATCGTCGACGCCCTCGTCGACACCCTCGTCACCGGCTGGCTCGACACCCTCGTCAGCGGCTGGCTCGACAATTTCTTCAGCGGCCGGCTCGGCGGCTGGCTCGTCATGCAGGTGTCGCCGGCGATCGATGAACAGATACAGCACCGCGGCTGCGACCACGAACATCGACACCCACTGATTCAGCCGCAAACCGCCGCCGGCGTTGGCCGGGTCGATGCGCAGCCCCTCGATCCAGAAGCGACCCGTGAAGTACCCAGCGACGTAAACCGCCAGCAGGCGACCTGGCCGCAGTTTCATCCGCTTGTCGATCAGGATCAGCAACCCGCACAGTGCCAGATTCCACAGGGCTTCGTACAGGAACGTCGGGTGGAACAGCGTGCCTGACGTGTAGCCGGCGGGCAGCTTCGCATCGTCGATCTCCAGCCCCCACGGCAGCGTGGTGGGGCGACCGAACAGCTCCTGGTTCCACCAGTTGCCAAGCCGACCAATGGCCTGCGCCAACGGGATCGCTGGCGCGGCGGCAGTGAGCACACCGGGCACCGACAGACCACGACGCTTGATGGCCCAGGCACCCACCAGCACGCCCGCCAGCAGCCCACCGGGAATGCCGAGGCCGCCCTCCCAGACCTTCAGCCAGCGGCCCGGTTCCTTCCACGGCTGGCTCTTGTCCGTGACGATGTAATACAGCCGGGCCCCGATCACGCCGGCGCCAACCGCCCACATCGCGATCGAGCTCATGTCGTCGCGCGTACCGACGCCCGCCTTCTCCATACGGCGACCAGCCAGCCAGACCGCGGCGACAACGCCGAGCGCGATCATCATCCCGTACGCGTGAATCGCCAGCGGACCGATGTTGAACACCCCGTCTGACGGGCTGGGGATCGACGCAAGCAGGGTCCCAGGAATCGGAGCAATCATCCGTGCAGTATGACAGCCAACGTTCACGGATATGGGTCGTCAGAGATACGCGTCGTCAGAGATACGGGTCGTTGGGTCCAGCGGCTTCGTCCCACCACTCGGCCGGCGAAGCCGTCGTCTCCCACTCCTCGAACGGGTAGATGCAGTTGACCGGGCACACCGGCAGGCACTTGTCGCACCCGCTGCACAGCTCGGGAATGATCACCACGTCGGGTCCATGGTTGAAGATGGCACCGAATTGCGGCGGGCAGTGGCGCAGACAGGCGTCGCAGTTGATGCACTCCAGCATCTCGATGCGCAGCGGCGCGTTCTTCCACTTCTCGTTGCGAGAACGCTCGGTGATTCGCTCTGGCCGAGTACCTGCCATGCGGCGAGTGTACGGCGTGCGTCGACGCTCAGATTGACCCGCTGGTCAATCTCCTGCTGAACTGAGCGTGTGGTCGACGATCGCCGTCATACCGAACAGGGCAACGAACGCAAGCAGCAACTGCTGGAGGCCGCCGAGCGACTGTTCACTGAGAAGGGTTACGGAGCGACTCGAATCAGCGACATCTGCGCCGCTGCCGGTGTCGCCAAGGGTCTCTTCTACTGGTACTTCCCCACCAAGGAGTCGCTCTTCGCAGAACTTGTGCGCACGATGCGGCTCAACCTGCGCCGTGCGCAAGCGGGTGCAATGGATGCGACGGCCGATCCCGTCACACGCATCCGCCAGGGGGCCGAAGCAAGTGTGCGTTTCATGGCCGAGCACCAGACGTATTTTGCGCTACTCGATGTGGAACGCACGGACGACGCGCTGAGCTCGGTGATGAGGGAGGGCAGCGATGTCTACGCGTCCGATGTGCGCCGGCTGATCGAAGCCGCGCAACACAATGGGCTACTGCCCGACGGCGACCCGTCGTTCTACGCAATCGGCGTGCTTGGTTCGGTGTCGTCGTTCAGCCATGCGCACCGCAGCGGCCGCCTGATCATTCCGATCGATGACCTTGCTGCGCTGGTGGGCCATTGGGTTGTACAAGCGCTGACTGGTCGAGCAGCGACACCAGCGACGGGTCGCGGCGAGTCATCACAGCGATGAACGCATGCACGATGCGCGGGTCGAATCGCGTTCCCCGGCCGGCAATCACGTAGTTGACGGCATCAATGGACGACCATGCGTTCTTGTATACACGCTCGCTGATCAGCGCGTCGTAGACATCGGCGACGCTCACGATGCGGCCACTGAGCGGAATGTTCTCGCCGACTTGTCCATCGGGGTAACCCGTTCCGTCCCATCGTTCGTGATGCGAAGCTGTCAGCTCGGCAGCCAACTGGACGAGCGGCGAGGGGCTGTCGGCCAACATCTCCGCACCCAACGCGACGTGGGTCTTGATGATTTCGAACTCGGCGGGGGTCAGCGCTCCGGGCTTGAACAGCACTGCATCGGGAACGGCCACCTTGCCGATGTCGTGCAGTCGCGCTGCCAAACGCAACCGGTTGACGAACTCTATGGTCTCGCCCATCTCGACTGCGAGCTCTGCGGCCATCTCGCCGACACGAACCGGGTGGGCGGTTGCTGCGGTGTCCTTGCACTCGGCCAGCACTGCCACCCGACGCAATGACTCGATCAGGAAGATTTCCATCTGGTTGGTGCGCTGCACGACCAGCGCCTCGAGATCAGTGGTGCGAAGGCGCAGGATCTCGGTCTGCTGGCGAGCCGCCTCCGTGTCGTGCTGGATCTGAAGCGTGCGGATACGCAGGTCAGTGCCGCGGCTGAACATCTCTTCGTTGAGTGCGTAGCGGGCCTCTTGGTGCGCGAGCGCTTGCTCGAAGCGACCCATCTCCTTGCACAGATTGGCCAACTTCTCGCGCAACGTCAACGCCACTTCGGTCATTCCTGCCTGAGTCGCGAGTTCGAGTGCATCGCTCCACTCACGGAGCGCATGGTCGCGGAGGTGCTGCGCCACGTAGAGGTCGCCGCGCGCGGTCCGCACCGTGACGACACTGCCGGGCGAGAGCGCAACACGACGGGCGGTTCGGTCGCGCAGCACACCGTCGGCTTCGTCCAGACAGTTGGTGGCGCGGTCCAGCGCAGACAGCGAGACGTAGGCGATGGCGAGGCGAGCAAGGATCTCGGGCACAAACTCCGGTGAGTGCACCTTGGCCAGTTCAAGTGCAGACTCACCGAGGCTCACAGCGAGCAGGTGTTCATGGCGGTCGGCGCGAACCTTGGCCATGTTGGCAAGGGTGATGGCATCAAGATCTGGGCGGTCTTGGCCCTTGTTGGCCATCAGCGCAGCTTCGTAGGTGACGATCGCGCGGTCCGTGTCGCGCAAGCTGTGCTGAATGACCGCGAGCGAATTGAGCAGGAGCCCTTCGCTGGATCGTTCGTTGGTCGAGCGGTACAGGTCTAGCGCGGCGAGCGCAGACGACAACGCCTCTGAGAAGTTGGCCGCCTGGTATTGCACGGCCGCAATCAGGTTGAGGGCGTTGACTTCTGACTTGGCAGCGCCGCAACAGTGCGCCAGATCGCGCGCTTCCAACGCTACGGCAAAGGCCTCGTTGTTGAGGCCGTCAGCGTATGACAGCTCGGCCAGCCGGTAGAGCGCCTCCGCCTCACCGTGCTCGTCATGGCGCGAGCGCGCCATGACGCGCGCTTGCTGCACCATCGAACGCGCCCGACCAAGATCCGTGGACTCGACCTCCCTCGCCAATTCGAGCAGCTCGATGACCGTGGGCTCGCTGCCGAGACTCGGCGTTGCCGGCATCGTCGACGACATGTTCACCCTTTCGATCCTCGCGCCGCACGATGGTCCGCACTGCTGCGTCGGGTTAGTTATCGACCGTTTTCACCAAAGGGATAGCGAAGATTCCTGTGGCAGCTGTTCCACGGCCTGTGAGCAGCGGTTTCCTCCTATCCTGGGCAAGTGGAACCGATGCGGCGAGAGCGTGCCGCGCACCGAAATCTGGACAGTTCAGCCATCACCGCCATCGCTCCGGTGCTGGCTGTCGCGCCAGTGTGGCTGCTTGCGATCGTGGTGTTTTGGTGGCCGGTGCACCTGATCTGGGACGTGCCCTTCCTCTGGTTCGCGTTCGGGTACCTCGCTGCGGTCGTGTTGCTTTTCCTGCGACCGGTGCAGGTCTTCGTGTTGGCACCATTACTGGGCGCACATCAGCCGACGCCCGAGCAGCGCAGTGTGCTCGCCCCCGCGTGGCGGCCCGTGTTGCAGATGAACGACTTGCCGCCCCGCCGCTACGTGCTGGCCGTCTTGCCCTCCAACGAACTGAACGCGTTCGCCTGCGGCGGGCACTTGGTGGTCGTCACCTCGTACGCGATCGACGAACTTCCACGTGACGAATTGTCCGGTGTGTTGGCTCACGAGCTCAGCCATCATCTAGGACTGCACACTGTCGCGCTGACCGTTGGGCAGTGGCTGTCCATCCCGGTGCTGTTGCTGGCACGCATTGGATTCTTCCTGCAGAGCGTCGCGTCTGCGGCCACCACCAGCTACGCCAGCCACTCGTCCGCCATCACCGCAGTCGGGCGAACGGTCTCGGCACTCCTGACGGCCGTGTCGTGGGTGTTTCTCAGCGGGCTCCTACTCAGCAACATGCTGGCCAACGTCGTTGGTCGAAACAGCGAGTTTCAGGCCGACCACCGAGCAGTCGGGATGGGTTTCGGTCGTCCGCTGGCGACAGCGTTGCGTCGGTTCGTCGCCGACTTCGGCGGCGATCGTCCGGTCACGTGGCGCGACCGGCTTGCGGCCACGCATCCGCCGGCGCGCACTCGGGTCGCCCGCATCGAGGCAATGCTGCGCGCCAAGCGCTGATGCCACGTACTGTCGGCCATATGAGCGCCGCCATCGAAGCCCATCAAATTGTCCGAGCATTCGGCGAAAGACGAGCCGTCGACGGGGTGGACCTCACGGTTGCCAGCGGCGAGATCTACGGCTTTCTCGGGCCCAACGGGGCGGGCAAGAGCACGATGGTGCGCATACTGACCACGTTGCTCGCACCGACCGGAGGCTCGGCCGACGTGGCCGGTTTCGACGTTGCTCGCGACGCTGAGAAGGTCCGCTTGCGGATCGGCGTCGCGCTGCAGGATGCTGCGTTGGATGGCAAGCAGACTGGGCGGGAGCTGTTGGATCTGCAGGGTCGGCTGTACGGGTTGTCGAAGGCGGAGCGTGGTCGGCGACTCACCGAGTTGTTGCAGTTGGTGGACATCGGGTCGGCCATCGACGATCGTATCAACACCTACTCGGGCGGCATGAAACGTCGGCTCGACCTGGCGGCGGCGCTGGTGCACCAGCCCGAAGTGTTGTTCCTCGATGAGCCGACCACCGGGCTCGACCCCACCAGCCGTGCAGCCGTGTGGGCGGAGGTGCGCTACCTCAACCAGGAGTTGGGCATGACCATCTTTCTGACCACGCAGTACTTGGAGGAAGCGGACGCCCTGGCCAACCGTGTGGGCATCATCGCCCACGGAAAGCTGGTGGCCGAGGGGACTCCGACCGAGCTGAAACGGTCCATCGGTAGTGACGTGATCATCGCTCGTGTCGCGCCTGGAGCGGCGGGAGATGTTGCCGCGATCGTGGATCGGGTGCAGGCCGTCGAGCGAGTGGAGACGTCGGGTGTCGAGGTGGTGATGTCGGTGGCGAACGGCGCGGCCGCGATCAGCCCGGTCGCGGTCGCTTTGGCAGAGGCAGGCGTGGTGGTGGAGGGTCTGACGCTGCGAACGCCAACGCTGGACGACGTGTTCTTGCACCTGACGGGTGGTCGCATGCAGGAGGACGCAGCATGAGCGTTGCGAATGTGACCCACGGCGAGCGGGTGCACCCACGGCGTGCAGGGTTCTGGACAGACCTGCGCACCGTCAGCTTGCGCGCGTTGCGACTGACGTGGCGCGACCCGGAAGCCTTCGCTCCTGCTCTCGCCATTCCGCTGTTCTTCTTCGTGGTCAACGTGGGTGCGTTGCAGTCGTTCGTGGAAGACAGCTTCCCGCCCGGCTTCGATTACAAGGCGTTTCAGCTACCGGTGGCCGTCGTGTTCGCTGTCACCGGGGTGAGCCGTGCGAATGCGTTGGTCACCGACATTCAGAACGGTTACCTCGACCGCTTACTACTGACGCCCGTGCGGCGCGGCACGCTGCTGTTGGGCCTGATGACGGCCGACTTCGTACTGATCGTTGCGCTGGCGGTGCCGGTGCTGGTGTTGGGCCTGGTGCTCGGCATCAACGTGGCGACCGGCATCGGCGGCATCATCCTGTTCGTGCTGCTGGCGGGCCTGTGGGGCCTGGCGTTCACCGGCTTCCCGTACGCGATCGCACTGCGCACGGGCAACCCGACAGCGGTGAACAACGCGTTCCTGCTGTTCTTCCCGTTCGCCTTTCTGACGACGGCGTACCTGCCCGAGGAAGCGATGACGGGCTGGCTGGCAACGGCCGTGAAGTTCAACCCGACGACGTACATGCTCGACGGTATGCGGGCGTTGCTGCAGACCGGCTGGGAGTGGGACCGCATCGGAAGAGCCGTGCTCGCCATCGCCTGCATGGGCGCCATCTCCTTCACCCTCGCGTTCAAGTCCCTCCGAGGTCGAGTCAAACGCAACTAGTGCCGTGATCGGCAACGTTGCCCTGCCACCTTCCGGCGCCTAGGGGCTAGCCGACCGCCGTGGGGCGAAGTGCATCAATGAGCGCCCGTCGCGAGAAGCGTTGCGCGACGTGTTCGCGACCGGCGTTGGAGAGTGAACGCGCCAACGCCGCATCGTTCCTGAGACGAGTCAATGCGTCGGCGAACTCGGCGGCGGTTTCAGCATGGAGGTAGTTGCCGGTATCCGCCATCCCGAGCCCCTCGACACCGAATGTGGTGCTGACGATCGGCAGACCGGCCGCCAATGCTTCCAGCGCTTTCAACCGTGTACCACCACCGGCCCGCAGTGGGACCGGCATTGCTGCAGCACGCACGAGGTACGGAGCCATATCACGGACAGGGCCGGTGGTGCTGACGTGCGGATCGTCGAGCGTGCGCATCCAGTCCGGAAGTCCGGAACCGACGAACTGGAGGTGTGCGTCTGGCAGCAACGGGAGTAGGTCGTTCACCAGGAAGCGAGCCGCATCGAGGTTCGGCTCGTATCCGAAGCTGGCTGGATAGATCAGAGTCTGACGTGCGCGACGAGGGTCGTCGCCCGGCACATACTCGATGCTCTCGACGTCAAGGGTGTTGGGTACCAGACGAGGAAGGGGCGCATTCGGGTATGCGGCTCGAAAGTGCGCGCATTCGATCTCGCTGTCCAACCACACCTCGTCGACCTGCGCGACAGCCTCGGCCTCCGCTCGCTGGGCTGCCGTCGCGACGTGCCGGATGAACACGGCGCGACCGCGGTTGGATTCGATCGCCGCGATCGACGGGTAGGTGCGCAGCGACGACTCGTCGAGATCGAAGACGATTCGTTCCACGCCGGCCTCGCGAACGACAGTGATATAAGTGGCGAGTTCCAGCCCGCAGATGATCACCACGTCGGGTGAAAACTGTCCAATCGTCTCACGAAGCTCGTCGGCAGTACGAGACGAGAAACGCACCGCAAATGGCGAGGAGCCGGCAGCGATGACGGGCGCCAGTTCTTGAGCGGCCATGGGGCGCGCCACCGTTTCGTCGGTTCCCGCCTGCCACAGTTGGAGTCGTTCGTCGATGACCGCGCCCGTTCCGGTGAGCGCAAAGACGCCAGTCGGCCCCACGGCTGCCATGACCGCAAGTTGCTCGCGCAGGCGCAGGTCGCGCCCGCCACGAACCTGTGCGGGAAGGCGAAGGCACAGGTGCAACACTCGCTGTGTGGTCATGACGCACCGGTCGATGGCGCGCCGACGAGAATCTCGTCGAGGGCGATGCCCAGCGACCGGGGGTCGTCGTTGAGGCCTACCGACATCGGCGACACCAGCTTGTCCACCACGAACGTCAAGTCGACGAAGGTTCGGCCCAGCTTCGCCGGTACCAGCACCGCGAGTTCGTGCACCTCGGGCGCGACGCCGACAAACTCGCTCACGGCGCTGGGCTTCCCGTCGACCACGACGCGCAGCATGCATCGTTGCGCGTCGGGTGCGAGAAACGGGCGAAGGCGAATCGTGAGCGGGATCTCGCTGTCGATCGAACCGCTCAACGGCAGCGTCACTCTGGCGGCGCGGTCGCGACTCCACACTCCGTCTGGCTCGGGGAAGAACCAGCCGTCACCGAGATACATCGTCGGCGTGCCATCTGTCGCTTCACCGAACCGCAACACGTCGCCGAGTTGAACCGGGCGGTCGGTTGCGGCATTCGAGAACGGCGGCGCTGCTCGCTGCTCTCGCAGTGCAGTCCACAGCGCTCTCGGCGTCAATGGTCGGCCATGCGGCACATGATCAATGAGCGCCCGGCGCCGTGCGGCCCACTCGCCTGGAACAGGCAGCCGATGTGATGCGGCTCGAACCCCACCGGTGAACTTGCGACGAGCGGACGCGGCCGGGATCTGCTCAGGCCGGAACTCACGCAACACTTCCAACCCGCGGTAGTAGGTGCCCGCTAGCCCGTGCGCAGCGGCCTGTGCGCTGGCATAGTCCCAATCGATCGCGTCACTCTCGATGAGCTGCACGGCATCGATTGCCCACTGGATCGCGCTGCCGTCCGACTGCGCTTCACCGTTGGCGATCACCTGCAGCAACGTGTCGCTCAGCGACAGCACACGCGTCGGGATGCCACGCAGCTCGCCACTCTCGCTGTGCGCCCAGAACGCTTCGTCGGCACCAGGTCGTCGAGATTCCGTCAAGGCCCGCCAATGCAGATCGACCTCGGCGTGCATCGGGCCTGCGAAACGGATCGAGTGCAGCCGCGCACAGACGTGCTCCGGCCGCACGGCAAGCGTTCGCGCCCAGGGGTGGTGGAACCCGTGAGCCATCATCGCCTCAGCCGCCTCGGCTGCCGCAACAAGCGGCACGAGAACGTTGATGTCCTCCATCGGCCGCTGTGCGATCTGCCAGCCCCCGTGGTGCAGCACAGCCCCGCCCTTGATCAACATTGTCTCGACACCGGCACTGTCGAGCGCAGCCAGCGCATTCGCAGCGGAGCTGACGAGAATCTGCGATCGGAGCCAAGTGAACCGCAACACGTTGCGAACCTGATGGGCAAGTTCTCCATCTGGCTGGTCCGTAAGGTGGCGCTGCAAGCTGGGAAGCACGCGTTGGCTTGCGTAGTCGACTGACTGCAGATCGGTGGAGGCTCGCCATTCGTCGAACGCGGCCGTGCCGCGCGGCCCACGGTCGAGCGCGGCAACCATCAGCAGTCGCCAGCGCGGGTCGGCGAGCGGCCGGGTCACGTCAAGCCCTCGCGGCGGCGCGCAATGGCCGCCCGCGCGACGGCCAGGTAACTGGCCTTGACGTCGGCCCGGCGCGTCATGTTGTGGAGGTGCACCCGGCGACGAACAACGATCGGCTCTATCTCGCTGATGAGAGTGTGGCGCTCGCGCTGCTGATTCATCCAATCGAGGTCGGGTGTGAGTAGATCAGTGTCGAAGGCCAGGCCGAGACCGACCTCGCGCCGCCACATTCCACCGCTGAGGAGGACCGAGCGCCTCGCCGTCGTGTCCACTTGAAGCTCTTTGAATGCCGGGTGCTCGACGAGCTCGGGGGACACGAACTCGACTAGCCGCCCGACGCATCCGATCGCAGCCGGCGCGGCCTGCACCGCTTCTCGCAGTGCGGCGAGCGCATGGGGCAGGAGCAGATCGTCGGCGTCGAGTACGACGACGAGCGCGCCGCGTGCGCGCTGGAAGCCCTCGTTGCGTGCCGCGCCCAATCCGAGGGCAGGTCGACGAACAACCGTCGCGCCGACTGCCTCACCAACTGCGGCCGAACCGTCGACTGACCCGTCGTCGATGACGAGGACTTCCAAGGGCTGCTCGGTTTGCGCGAGGGCGCTCCCCACTGCTTCGGCCAGGTAATTTGCTCCGTCGCGGACGCAGATCAGGACTGTGACAGTCAGCTGTTCCTGTTTCGAGCTCTGATCGGCCGTCATGACAGCAACGAATCCAAAGCGGCTACCACCCGGTGAACGTCGGGACCGACTTCGAGTGTGTACGCCGGCACCACCTCGGTCAGCCTGGCCATGGCAGCGAACAGTGCCGAGCCACCGAGTTCGCTCTGCAACATCGTGCTCGGTGCAATCCGATAGAACGCCTCGCGACCGCGCATTGGTTGCAGTACGCCGGTGCGGCTCGCGACCGCGGGCACCACGATCGCTCGCACCGGCAACGACGGGTACATCGACGTGCCGAGGCCAACATGCACCTTGCCATCGTCACGCGGTGTGTGAGCGCGGCTGAGATCCGTGAGAGTTCCGCCGATGGATGTGGGCACCACCTTGGCGAGGCCGTATACGGCGTGGACGGTCGGCGTCGACCCGACGTGCAGGGCGCAGTAGTCGTCACCCACCGTTGCCATACCGACGGCTATGCACGCGAGTGTGGTGGTGGACTTACCCGAGCCGCCGCGTGCGGAGATCAACACCCCACCGCGGTCGGCGCGGCCGACACCGGCCGCGTGCACCAGGTGCACTTGCGATGGACGCAACGCCCACGTGAGCAACGACCTCAGCGGCGCGCCGAACTCCCAATCGGGTAACGAGTCGACGTCAGAGCACCAGAACACCCCGCGGCGCGCGACAGCGTCGTACATGTTCAGCACACGCCGCTCCACGTCGAGTGTGGCCACGAGATTGCCCTCGGTCAGGTGGCGCACGCGGTGACGGTCCGAGTAGTCGACCGCCGCCCACGGCGGCGCAGGGAACGGCCACCCGCTGGCCACATAGAGGTGCACATCGGCGAGGCCGGTCGGCGTCTGACTCGCCCAGTCCAATGCTGGCCGGGCCCATGCCGCGAGGCGTTCGTCAGCGATGCAGATTCGGATGCGGACATCGCCAACCAGAAGGTCGAAAAGCTCGGGCCGGGCGCTCTGGCGCGTCAACACCGCCGCAATCGCCTCGCTCAGAAACGAGTGGTCACCAGTACTGGTACTTGAGGACGGTGCGAAGGACGCCACTGGCGACGTCAGCTGGGGTCGGTTGCGTCGGGCTTATGCTGAATTGGCCAGCCGTCGCCTTCGATGGCGACGTCGTGCACGGGATCGAGCAGGAGTAGGTCCTGCATGTCGTCGAACTCGTCGAACGATGGCGTACCAGTCAGTTCGGTGATGCCGTCAACCGGATCGATCAGGCTCGCTGTCACGGCGTCATCGGTGATGATCAAGCCCTCTGCCACCAGGTCGGCCAGGAACGTCGCCACTGCGTGGTGATTGGCACATGTCGCAATCACTTCATCGGCGAGGCGCGGCTCGCGCATCAGCGCCCATACCTGCGTGGCTGGCTTGTTGAACGAGTAGTAGCGGCCGGTGCCGAGATGCATTACCACGGCCTCTCCGCCAAAGTCGTCATCAATGACATCTGGTCGGTTGACCCGAACAACTCCCAGCATCGCTACCTCTCCCGAGCTCGTGGTGACGACGCCAAATCTCGACAGCCGCCCTGAGAAGGCTACAAGGACAGCCGGGTTAGACATCGGGCGCTGGCGATGCCGTTGGGCGCAACGGGCAAGTCGAACCGTGCGATCTTGCGAGCGGTGAGCCGCAGCCCCCACAGCTCGTCGCCGACGGCATCGACAACAGTCGTTCTCCTGACCTATTGCTTCGAGATGTGAGCTGCCGAGACCGCAGCAACGCTCGCTCGCAGGTAAGCCGCAGGGTTGAGCACCGTCGTTCGAGTCGCCTGCAATCGAACGAAGGCGTCCTGCACGATCTCCTCAGTTGTCTGGCGCGAATTCGTCAGCAAGTACGCAACTCGCACCAGCGACGACCACTCCCGCTCGTACAGGTCTGCGATCCATGTGCGGTCACCTGCATGTCCTGGCTCAGTGTCGGGAGTCATCACACACTGTTCGACGGTTCAGGTCCGCATTCCGTTGAGCGCCCACCGGAAATCATGTTCCCATTGTCGCCTGGGTTCGCGCCGAGGGTGCGGCCCACATCAGCGTCATCGTTGTGGGGGTGTTGCAGCCCAGCGGCAGGGCTCGCCAGGCCGGGGTCGGTGGGTTCGGGGCCTGAAGGTCGAGCGCCACATGTCGCGAACGACGGTACGCAGCGCGCGCACCCCGGCGCACACCGCCCACCACGGGTGGCGCAGCATCGTGCGGGGCGATCTGACACCCTCGAACGGGTAACGCAGCTGGCCCACCATCGTGGTCGGGATCGGCTCCGACACGCCGTAGCGAAGTGGGCGTTTGTTGCCGGGCATGTAGTAAGTGCCGAACACGATGTCCCAGAGCGGGAGGAACACCGAGTAGTTCGAGTTGATCGCCTCGGCCTCGTTGGCGTGGTGCCAGTGGTGGAACTCGGGGGTGATCACCACGCTATGCAGGGGCCGCCAACGCCACCGCACATTGGCGTGTAGGAACAGCCCAGTGATGATCTGAACGGCGGCCAGCACTCCCGTGAACGTGGGATCGAATCCTGCCGCGAGCAGGAACACGGCTGCAGGGGCGACGACCGCACCGTCGAACGGATGGTTGCGGAATCCGCTCACCCAATCGAGCTGTTCGGTCGAGTGGTGAACGGCGTGGAAACGCCACAGCGCGGGCACCTCGTGTGACCATCGGTGCGCCCAGTAGATCGACAGATCGAACAGTGCGATGCCGACGAACGGCAGCGCGATCGCAGGAATCATCCCGACGAGTGGACGGATGGCCAAGCCGGGCAACCACGCCAAGCTGGCGATGCCGATAACAATTGCGAACACCAGCGAGACGATTCCGAACAGCCCGGTCGCCAGCGCGTATCGAACGTCGAGCAGCGCGTGGGGCCGGCGCAGCGATTGGCCGCGGTGGCGGGGGAACATCTTCTCGAATGGCACGACCAGAATGAACAGCAACGGAAGAACTACGAGGACTGTCCGATCGATCGCCACCGAGGCAGTGACAACGCCCAACGCGGCAACGCGCATCGCCCATGGCAGCCATCGTCGGGAAGGGCTCGACGGCAATTCTTGCAATGCCGGCGACGCGGTGGGAGGTGACGTGATCAACGTGGTCATGCCCACCTGTCGATCCGAAGGCCGCGATCGGTTCATGCCGCCCGCCGACACTTTCTTGGCGTGCGTATGAACCGATCGCGCCGCTCAATACGACAGGATTGACGTGATGGCCCGCACAACACCGGCCGGTGGCGACAACGCCGCTGATGACGGACGCGGAGAAGACCGCGCCCTGATGGCGCGTCTGGCCGGCGGAGACCGGGTTGCGCTCGAGCTCTTGTACCGGCGCCATGCCGGGTGGTTGACGGCTCGGCTCCAATCGCGATGCGGCGACCCGGACCTCACCGACATCGCCGTGCAGGACACGTTCCTGGCCGTCTGGCGTTCGCCGAGCTCGTACCGCGGCGACGGCGATGTCGGCGCCTGGTTGTGGGGAATCGGGATCCGTAAGTTGATCGATCAGCTGCGCAAGTGTCGGACGACTCCGGTCGACCCTGCGTTCATGGCGCTGCCCGAACTCGGCCCCGACGCAGCCGACAGCTTGTTCGCAAACGGTTCGTACGGCGAGCTCGGCCCGACGTTGGTGCGGCTCACCCCGGAGCTGAGGGCAGTGCTGATCGCGACTGCCATCGACGGGCTGTCCACCAAAGAAGCCGCCCAGCTCCTCGGCGTCCCGCAAGGCACCGTCAAAACTCGATTGATGCGCGCTCGGCACGCGATGCAGGAGGCACTGTCATGAGCCAGCTCGTCAACCAGGCTCGACTCGATGCCAATTGGAACGCCATTTCCGCCGAACTCGATGCGCCGAGGGTAAGCGTCGCTGAGCGTCTGCTGGGTCGGCTGCGGGTGCCGGGTCACATCACCCGGCTGGTCGTGGCCACCCCGGCGCTGCGCCGGGCGTGGTACCTCGCCATCGGCATTGCGGTCCTCATCGGACTGGGAAGCGCCCAATCCAACGACCCGGCGAGCCTCTTCGTCCTGCTGGCGATCGCTCCAGCGCTGCCCGTGCTCGGTGTGGCGATGGCCTACGGGCCGAATGCCGACCCGATGTACGAGGCGCAGTTGGCAACCCCGATGCGCGGCCTCCGGCTGGTCGTGATCCGTGCCGCCACCGTGCTAGTGGTCGCGATCATGGCCGTCGGGCTTCCAGCGATGCTGGTGTCGACGACGCGGTCGATGGCCTTCGCGTGGCTGCTCCCCGCGCTCGCTTTGACCAGTGCAAGCCTCGCCCTGATGACATGGCTACCGCCTCGACGCGCGACGGCGATCGTCGCCGTCGTATGGTTCGTTGGCGTCGTCATCGCCCGCGGCGTTGGCCCCGACGAACTCGCTGCGTTTGGCGCCATCGGTCAGGTGGGCGCGGCGGCGGTCGCGGCAATCGGGGTCGCCGTCACCCTGGCTCGACGGTCGTCGTTCGACCGCATGGGGCACGCGTCATGAGCGCCGCCCACGTCGTTGCCTCCGGGCTCGGGAAGCGGTACGGCGATCACGTTGCGCTCGATGGCATCAACTTGCTCGAGCAGGGTGGCCTGATCACGCTCCTCGGCCCGAACGGCGCCGGAAAGTCGACGCTACTGCGCTGCCTTGCCACCGTGGTCGCGCCAGACGATGGTTCGCTGATGATCGATGGACTGGATCCGCGTCGCGAGCCCGAGCGGATCGAGATCCGCCGGCGGCTGGGGTACATGCCGCAAGAAATCGGCCTGATCTCGGGCGCGAAGGTCTTCGACGCAGTCGAGTACATCGCCGTACTGAAGGAGCAGCGCGACGACCGACGACGCCGTCGCGCCGTGTTCGATGTGCTCGATCGAGTCGGCCTGCGCGATGTGGCGGGCGAGCGCGTCGAGCGGCTCTCGGGTGGAATGCGACGTAGGGTCGGTGTCGCGCAGGCCCTGCTCGGTTCTCCGACGCTCATGATTCTCGATGAGCCGACCGCCGGGCTCGACCCGGACGAGCGGATGCGGCTCCGCGAGATCCTCACCGAACGCCGCCGATCAACGACGGTGTTCATGTCGACCCACATGACCGACGAAGCAGCGATCAGCGACACCGTGTTGGTCATCGCCGATGGGTCGATCCGATTCGCCGGTTCGCCGGGCAGGCTGGCGGCGCTGGCCGCCGGACGCACCTGGGTGCAGACCGATCTGCCACCACCCGATGTTCGAGCCAGCTGGCGCCTCGTCGATGGTCGCCACCGCTGCCTCGGCCAACCGCCCGCAGGCGCCGAACTCGTGGAGCCCACCCTTGAAGACGGCTACCTACTGATTCGCACTCCGGTCAGCCCAGGATGACCAACGTGGATCGGTCGAGCAGACGACCGACGAACACGCCCTGGATGGTGAGCACGTTGTCGTCCGGGTCGTTCACTTTCCACGTGAGATCGACGTCGAGGCACACCGCATCGTCGGTGATGCCGAGGACGGCGACCTGACCGGTCGGTTCGTTGAGGTAGGTGTTGGTGCCCTGGTCGAACGCGACAAGGTCGGCGCCCATGGTGGGCAAGGGAATGCTGAGCCCCGCCGCCTCGCCGTACACCACCACGTCGCCGGCGACGAGCGGCGCGCCCGCCGCGGGAAAGATCGACACCAGCCCACGCAGCTTGCCGGCAGTCGACGGCTCGAATTGGAAGAACATGCGGCCCCCGCCCGTGATTTCCTCGTCCGCAAACACCAGCGAATAGCCGAGCAGGTCGGTGGTGACCGCGAGGGTCTTCGTCTCCTCCGCGCTGAGTGCCGCGTCCGGGTTCGGAACTATCGGGATGGGAATGGCGACCGCATCGATCAGGCCGAAGGCGTCCGACCCCAGCGGTGATGAACCGACGCGCTGCGCCGTGACTGCAACTGGCGGCGGCACGCACTTGGCGGGCAGCCCTGCCCCGATCGGCTCGGTGGTTGCGGCGGTGTCGGTGGTTGCAACCGTGTCGGTGGTTGCGGCCGCAGTGGGGGCTGTGTCGCCCGGCGGAGCACTCGCACCGTCGTCGCCGCACGCGGCCGCGATGATCAGTGCAGCGGCACCGAGTGCAATCAGTGGTCGTCCCATGCGTCATACTACCCCTCCCCGCCGAGGTTGGCTAGCGCTCAGCTCGCTCGATCTCAGCCGGTGGTGATGGCCCGCCAGCACGCCTCGGCGATGGGTCGCGCGGCCGCCTCATCAATGCCGTCGCCCGTTGCGGCGCGCCGGATCGCTGGCCAGAAGGCGAGGTCGTACAGAGATCCAAGATCGAGCGGCGCGAGCACGTCAGCGGCGTAGAGCGCTTCCGCCTCAGCCATCATCGGGTCGTCGGGTACGGCCATACCTGTTTCGTGGGCGACGCGCGCATAGGGCGAGCTCTCGATCTGCGACATGAACTGTGCGCGCTCGGGCTCATGCGCCAGGAAGCGATACACGCCGAGCCAGATCTGGATGAAACGGTCGTGCGGCGTGGCCGTGCGATCGATGTTTGCGCACGCCGCGAGACCCATCTCTCGCTTGAGTTCCAGGTACGCAGCGATCAGCAGTTGTTCCTTCGACGGGTAGTGCACATAGGCCGTACCTTGAGCGACAGCGGCTTCTCGCGCGATCTCATTCATCGACGCGCCGTGCAAGCCGCGCCGGGCGACGACCGTGCGCATCGCATGTCGTAGCGCGGCTGCGCGGTCGATCGTGGGGGTGGATGCCATGCGAGGAGTGTCTCTCAGGCGCCACTTGCGGAAAGATTCATCTCGACGCCGGTCTCGCGCGCCGAGACCGCCCACAGGGTCTCGATCGCCTTGTCCAAGCCGACGCGGCGCAGGATCGGTCGACGCACCGCCGCTCCGAAGTTGACGAAGCGAGGTGCATAGAACTGCCCGCCCTTCGCGGCCGGGTCGACCGCGGCGCGGATCTGTGGCATGGCGCCCTTCTCCGGTGACATGCCAGTCTTTGTCGACAGGAAGTGCGCCATCGTCGCGGACCATCCCGCACCGCCTTCGGTGACGGTGTGCGCCTGCAGGTTCGTGTTCGACAGGCCCGGGTGCGCGAGCAAGCTCATCGCCGGCAGATGATGCGCAGTGAACTCGCGCTGCAGTCCAATGGCGAAGTGGTAGTTGGCAAGCTTCGACTGGCCGTAGGCGCGCCATGGTTTATAGCGCCCGTGGAGGTGAGGGTTGGCGAGGTTCACGGCTCGCCCCATGTGGTGGGCCGTGCTGGTGACCGACACGACTCGGGCGGCGTCGGACTTCAGTAGGGCAGGCATCAAGTGTGCGGTCAGCGCCCAGTGGCCGAGGTGGTTCACGCCGAACTGCATCTCGAAGCCGTCGGCGGTCGTGCGTTCTGGCATCGCCATCAAGCCGGCGTTGTTGACGAGAATGTCGATGTGATCGCGTGACGATCGGATCTGCTCGGCGGCGACCGCGACAGACTCCAGCGAGCCAAGATCGAGATCGACGATCTCCAGCGACGCTTCCGGATGCGCCGCCACGATGGTCGCAAGCGCTGCTTCGGCCTTGGCCCGATCCCGTGCGGCCATCACGACATGAGCGCCGGCACTCGCCAGCGCACGAGCTGTCACCAGACCCAGCCCGCCGTTCGCGCCGGTGACGACGGCGATGCGATCGTGAAGCGCCGGAATGTTGTCGAGTGCAAAGGACATTGGAGGAGCGCCTTTCCGAGTCGCAGAGAAGCGACAGAATGAATAGTCATTCATCCTGTCGCGTCTCCCTGTCGGTGACAACCCAACTGGTGGGGCGACCAGCTCAGCGAGCGGCGCGAGGTGTTGGTGGGCGCGGAGGCGCTGGCGGTGCGCGACGCCAGCTACACGAAGCACCGTTCACGACGAGGCTGCTGACGGGCGATGCCCTGTTCCGCAAGATGGCGCGCCGATCCGATCTGGCGGAGTGCGCCATTCACCTGCGGCTCGAAGCAGGACCCCTGTGTCGACGGCCCAGTAGACTCCCGGCGCATGCACCGGGTTCTGGCAATCTCGCTCGATGGATTCGACGTGCGGCTCGCCGACGAGTGGCAGTTGCCGAACCTCACAGCTTTGCGGTCCGAGTCGGCCACAGCGACGCTGCACAGTGGCACAGCCCACCTCACCGGCCTGACGGGGGAGCACCTGGCGACCGGACTCGATCCCGTCGCATCCGGTCGGGCGAGCGCGGTGCAGTTCGCACCAGAGACCTACGCCTGCACTCAGGTGGGGTCGAGCGGTGCACCGGTGTTCGGTGCCGTGCCCACGGTGGTGTTCGATCCCTGCTACTTCCAGCTCTCCGTGGCCGGCCCTGAGGTCGTCGGCATCACCGACTGGGGGGCACACGATCCGGGCGAACCGGCGACGGCTCGCCCAGCCGACTTGTTCGCCGAGGTGAAGCAGCGCTTCGGCCCGTATCCGGCTCGACAGTGGATGTACGCCACGCCGTGGGCTTCGCCCGCAGAGTGTGCGCAGATGGCGGCCGATCTCACCGAAGCGGTGCATCGCCGGTCGGAGATTGCTGCGTGGTTGCTCAGCGAGCGCCTGCCGGACTGGCGACTCGGGATCGTCTGCGTTTCCGAGGCCCACTCGGCGACCGAAGGGCTGTACCACGGAGTCGACCCGGCCGCCCACTGGCGCTCGTGCCCGTCGAGGGAGGCCGCCGCTGCCGGTCTCCGGTCGGTGTACATGGCGATCGATCAGCTCGTGGGCGACCTCCTCGCGCAGTTCGGTGACGATCTGCACGTGGTGTTCTCACTCCATGGCATGGGGGCGAACTCGAGCGATGTGCCAAGCATGTTGTTGCTCGGAGAGTTGCTGGCCCGCTGGTCGGGTCGATCGACCCCCGACCTGAGCTTTCCCGTGAATGCCGACGGACTCCCGTTGCTTCCCGACGGCGTGCCCTGGGGTGCTGCCATCGCCGATGCGATCGACCCAGCCAGAGGTGTGCAACGGCTGGTGTCGCGGACGTCTCGGCATCTACCTGCCCCGGCCCTGCGCAGGTTGCAGGCGATCCGATCTGCGATCACCCGTGGCCGATCGGTGCAGCCCGGACCGGGCTCGCTCGACTGGATGCCGCTGATGCGTCATCAGCCGCACTGGTCCGCCATGCGGGCCTTCGCCATCCCCTCCTTCTACGACGGCAGCGTGCGGGTCAACGTACGCGGCCGCGAGGCCTCCGGCTGCGTGGACCCCTCCGACTACCACCAGGTGCTCGACGAACTCGAAGCCCTGTTGCGGTCGTGTCGCGATCCGGTCTCGGGAGCGCCCGCCACGGCCGGCTTCCAGCGGCCGTTCGACGATCCGATGAGCGCCGGCCCGAGCGATGCCGACCTGGTGATCGAGTGGGGAGAGGGCATCCTCGGCTTCGCCCACCCGGGTCTCGGTACCATCGGACCCGTTCCGCCGCGCCGTACCGGGGGGCACTCGAGTCCGCTCGGCCGTTGTCTGGTGCACGGTCCGGGTGTCGTTGTCGCCGATCTCGGGCTGGGGAGCTCGTTCGACGTCGTGCCGACCTTGCTCGACCTCGCCGGTTCACCGGCTCCGTGGCCGATCAGTGGCCAGCCGCTGCCCGTCTTGTTCGCCTCGCCGTAGGACTCGGCCGCCCTTCGGTTGCCGCAACTGCCGGTGCCGGTGCCGCGCTAGCGTCCCTCGGCATGCGACGGGTGCTGGCGATCTGGTTGGACGGGTTCGACTGGCGGCTCGCCGAGGAGATGCAGCTGCCGAACCTCGCCCGGCTGCGTGCCGGGTCGGCCGTCGCCGAGCTCGACAGCGGTGGCTCCCAGCTCACCGGGCTGACGGCCGAGCACCTGGCGACGGGGCTCGATTCTGCGGCGTCCGGTCGCGCCCACTGCTTCCAGTTCGACCCGACGACCTACACCTCCACCCAAGTGGGGTCGAGCCATCCACCGGTGTTCGGTGCCGTGCCCACCGTGGTGCTCGACCAGGGATGGATCGATCTCGTCAGATCGAATCCCAACCTGTTCGGTCTCTCCGACTGGGGTTCGAACGACCCGGGATTTCTACCGATGTCACGGCCTGCCGAGTTGTTCGCCGAGGTGGAGCAGCGCTTCGGCACGTATCCGGCTCGACCGTGGATGTACGGCACGCCGTGGGCATCGTCGGCGGAGTGTGCGCAGACGGCGAGGGATCTGGTCCAGGCGGTGCATCGCCGGTCGACCATCGCTTCCTGGTTGCTGGCTGAGCGGCTGCCGGACTGGCAGCTCGCGATCGTCGCGGTGTCTGAAGGTCACTCGGCGATCGAGGCCTTCTACCACGGAATCGACCCCTCGCCGCGCTGGCGCTCGTACCCGACCAGGGAGGTTGCCGCTGACGGTTTGCGATCCGTGTACGCAGCGATCGATCAGCTCATCGGTGACCTCGTCGAGCAGTTCCCTGACGACCTGCACGTGGTGTTCTCGCTGCACGGCATGGGATCCAACTTTGCCGACGTGCCGAGTCTGTTGTTGATCGGCGAACTCTTGGCCCGTTGGTCGGGCGAATCGACCCCCGACCTGGCCTTTCCGGTGAACGCTGACGGACTCCCGTTGCTTCCCAATGGTGTGCCGTGGGGCGCCGCGCTGCATGCCGCATTTGCTCCGCCGTCCAAGCCGAAGCGTTTGCTCAGGCAGGTGGCGTACCACCTGCCGGATCCGGCCCTCCGGGCGGTGCGCCGGATCCGCGAGGCCATCTCGCCTCACCGCTGCGCCGACGTGCCGCGTACGGACCTCGGTTGGATCCCGCTGATGCGTCATCAGCCGCACTGGCCGGCCATGCGTGCTTTCGCCGTGCCCTCGCTGTCGCCAATGGCGAGGGTGAGGGTGAACGTCAAGGGCCGCGAGGCTTCCGGCTACGTCGACCCGGCCGACTACGGCGGGGTGCTCGACGAGCTCGAAGCCCTGCTGCGGGCATGTCGCGATCCCACCTCCGGGGCGCCGCTGGCCTTCGAGCTCCACCGGCCGTTCGACGACCCGATGCGGGTCGGCCCTAGCGACTCCGATCTGATGATCGAGTGGAGAGAGGTGACCCTCGGCTTCACCCACCCGAGTCTGGGCACGATCGGACCCGTGCCACAACGACGTACCGGCGGGCACGTGAGTCCCGTGGGCGGTTGTCTGGTGCACGGACCGGGCGTCGTCGCCGGCCATCTCGGGCGGCGGAGCTCGTTCGACGTTGTGCCCACCCTGCTCGACCTTGCCGGTTCACCGGCTCCGTGGCCGATCAACGGCCATCCGCTGCCGGTGGAGTTCGTCTCGGCGCAGACCACCGGCTAGCGCGGAACCTGGTCGCCACCAGTTCGACCGTCATGCCCGTCGAGTAGACGAGTCCTCGCGCCTGCTGCTTCGCCTGCGGTCGTCGCGTCAGCAGGCTCAGCGCGAGCCGGGCGGCGATCTTCACCGTGGTGTCGAGGGCGCCGGCCAAGGTGGGTGACTCGGTCGGCGGCTGGTGCTGACGGCTGAAGTGCACGGCGGCGCGACCGTGGCGGAAGACCTTGCGCAGCAGGACGCGAGCGCTCGTTGCGAGTCGGTAGGCGACGATCGAGTCGCCGACCCATACGAACGGCACACCCTGCCCGGCGGCGCGGACGAAGAACTCGATCTCGTCGAAGCCGTACTTGTACGACTCGTCAAACCCTCCGAGCGCCTCCCACACGCTGCGATGGAACGCCATGTTGGCGCCCATACCGCGTTCGGCACCCGAGACCTGCTCGGGCGCGACCAAAGGCTGCCCCCAGGCCTGCAGTCGTGGAGCGTTCAGCCACGAGATGTCGAGTGGCCCGGCGGCGACGGTGGGCGGTCCACCTCCGAGGGCGGTCCAGTAGCCCTGCAGCCAACCGGCCGCGACAACGTCGTCGCTGTCGCACAGGACGACGAGTGATCCGCGTGCTGCGGCGATGCCTGCGTTGCGGGCCACGTTCGTCCCGGCCTCCCGTGAGGCATCGACGATGCGCGTCGGGATGACCTCGGTGATCGGATGGGCGGCGACGAAAGCGTAGGTGCCGTCGGTGGACCCGTTGTCGGCCACCACCAGTTCCCACGTGCAGCTCGTCCGTTGTACGGCGAGGGCATCGAGCTGTTCACCGATGGTCGCAGCTCCGTTGCGCGCCGGGATCACCACGGTGACGTCGATGCCATCGCCCCTGCCCGTCATGCAAGCCGAGCGTAGCGACGAGGCGGTCCGTTGTACGGTCTGGTCGCGCGTTGGGCGTTGCGCATTGGCTCACAGCAGCGGTCATGGTTGTGACACCGTCGGACGCGAACGAAGTCGTCGCGTCCTACGCCTGGTGCATTGCGAGTGTCCGACCGGAAGACGCCCCGTGCGAGTGGCCGTGGCGCCGGCCGCTGCCCGCAGCCGGTGGCGCTCCTGGCTCGCCTGGGCGTGTCGGCGTCACATGAAGGGCAAGGTCTCGGCGCAGGGCTGCTGCGAGACGTCATCACCAGGGTCGCAGTCCTTGGTACCGCAATCGGCCGTCAAGGTCTGCTCATCCACGCCGAGACACTCGAAGCCCGAAACTTCTACCTTCACCTCGTCCCGGAATTCGAGTCCTCGCCCACCGACGACCTGCACCTGCTACTGCTGATGAAAGACCTTCGACGCACCCTTGCCGAACCGAGCTGAGAGCCGTCGAGTCGATCTACTCGATACGGAGGCCCGATATCGCCCGGGCGATCACCAGCTGCTGGATCTCAGACGTGCCTTCGAAGATCGTGTGGCTCACGGTCCCGGGTTTTCTGGGTGTCGACGAGTGATGCTCGATGCCTCTGAGCAGCGGTTTCGCAAGCGTCGACGACGGCTCGTGTCGGTCTGTCCGGACAGTTCTAGGGATAATAGGGATCTCTCGGCGTCGCGAGATCGTCCCCGAGAGCCCTGGTAGACGAGGTGCGGTCTGTCGGGACGAGTCGGGACTCCAAAGCCGAGACTCGGATCTGGCGTTGCGGAACGACGCTGGTTCGAAGATCAACCAAAGATTCGGCCAAAGGCCCAGCTCCGGCGCTGCCGATGGAGACAGCCGAAGGGCCGTAGGGATCACCTGCTCATGTCACTGCGAGCCGACCCAGTCCAAGCCGGCCCGCCACGAAGTCGGCCATCAACTGAGGGGCAGCGGCGTCGAACCCGAGAAGGTCAAGCATGCCCGCATCGCTGTGGGTGGCGATGCTGAACCTGTTGGAGACCATGTCCGCCGCCGCTGTGAGGATATGTGACTGGGCACCAACCGATTCGCCAAGTGCACGGTCGGTGCCGCCTACCCAAACCACGCGCGCTCTGTGAAGCTCCTATTTCTGTCAAGGGGTTTGTTGGAGCCAGTCTCGGATTTTTTCGAGGCGTCGGGTGTCGCGAAGTAGTCCACGTTCGAGGCGCGAGATTTGGATTGCGCAAGTCGAGAACTGCTCTGCCACGACGGCGAGGCTGAGGCCGCGTTGGTTGCGGAGTTCGCGGACTTCAGCGCCGGTGACGAGCTCTGCGGGTGGGTTGACGAGCACGTTGTAGATCTCGCGGGCGACGTAGCGTTTGAGGCAGCGCATGATCTCTTTCTTGGACATGCCTTCGGCGGTACGCCGCTCGACGTAGGCGCGGGTGTTGGGATCGCGTTGCATCCGGTTGAGCACGATTGTGAACAAGGCGTTGTTCGCTCGGCGGTCGCCGCCGCGGTTCAGGCGATGCCGGTTCGTTTTGCCTGATGATGCTGGCATCGGGCAGACGCCGCAGAGCTTCGCGAACGCTGCTTCGGACCGGATTCGTTGGGGGTTGTCGCCGGCGGCAGCGAGGAGCTGTGCTGCGGAATGCACACCAACGCATGACAGGCCGATCAGGGCCGGGCAGTGGACTGTGACGAGGTCGTTGAGGCGGCCCTGTAGGCGGGCCAGATGGGCGTCGAGGAACTCGATCCGGCGGGCGATCTCACGGAGCGCGAAGCGGGTTTGTTGCTCGACGAGATCGGGGTGGTTGTCGCTGAATCGGCGGGCTCGACCGAGCTGGTTCTGGAACGACAGACCATCACGAAGACGGTGTCGTAACCCTGCGGGAGCTGCGACGATGATTGCTTTGAACTGATTGATCGCCCGTGTCCGGTCCTTCGACGCGGCGTGGTAGACCACCTCCAACTGGCGGATCGCTTCCACGCTGCCGTCACGCGCTTTCGGGATGCCGGTCGCCCGCCCGGAGATCACTGCACGCGCTGCAGCAACGGCGTCCAGAGTGTCGGTCTTGCCGTCTCGGCGGCGGGCTTTGCGGTCCGGGCGATCGACCTCGATCACCTCCACACCTCCACCGGTGAGATGCCGGGTCAGCCCAGCGCCGTAGCTTCCGGTCGACTCGATACCGACCCGATCCAACGACCCATGGCTGGTCATCCAGTCCGCCAACGCGACGTATCCAGCGGTGGTTGTCGGGAACGATGCAGTGTCGAGTTCGCGGCCAGTGTCGGTGTCGCAGACAGCAGCGACGTGGACGTCGGCGTGGGTGCCGACCCCGCCGGTGACGCGACGATCTACAAGTGTCATCATGTTGATGGTCCTTCCAATTTCTCTCTTCGTAAACGGGTAGTTGTTGGGAGGGCCACGCTCAGCTCGGACAAGACAGCCAGGGGTCTGCGGTAACAGGTTCCTATGAGGTCACTTGCCGGGCGGGGCCGTCCGGGTGGTGGTCCCGATGAAGGGCCGACAATTCACAGTCAAGACACGTCGGTCAGTCGCACCCAGGGTCAAACCCAACAGCAGGACCACCACCTGGATTCTTTCCCAGATGACCGCCTCAAGACGGTCATCACATGATGGCTGTCGTACCCTTTTGCGAGGATGTCGGTATGGACGTTTCGGGTGAGTCCGACGACAACACGATCCGCCAACGCCGGAAGCGTCGGATCGACGACGTTCGCAAGGTGTTGGTCGAGGCCTACCGAAGCACGCAGGGTGAGGTCGATGATGGCTGAACTGCTCAGCGACCAACAGTACGTCGGCGAGTACGACGCCGACACCGGCGACCTCGTGCTCACCGGCACGACGCCAGGCCCGGCCGGTTCGTACGAGTTGCGGCTCGACATGATCTCGGTCGTGCTCGACGCCGCCGATCCCACGGTCGTCAACTTGATCACTGTGACGCAGGCCGACCGGGCACTCGGTGGATCCAACCGCCGCCTACTCGAGCGGTTGATCGGCGCCGAGGCATCCGACGCAGCGGTCGTCCTCTTGGGCACCAATGACCGTCTGCGCCTCGGCCCACCGACCACCGGACCTCGGCTGGGCCCACAGCTGCAACAGGTCGAGATGGCGCGAGTGGTCGCGATGGCGAAGGTGGTGGTCGGGATGTCGATCGCCGACGACGCCGGACTGCTGCCGTTCGAACGAGCGCTCGGCCGGCTGGAGGCGTTTCATCTGATGTCGCTGCTTGATCTCAGGGCGGATGTCGACGACTGGCCCGACTTGGTGCACGTGGCGGCCGTCGACCTGCTCGACCTGACGCCCGACCGGATCGATCCGATCCTGCGGCCGCTCGCGATGGTGGTGTTCGAGCATGCATCGG
>Ga0105046_10001004_pt1 | contig 42089 bp, 41 predicted proteins | sample MAT03_FD_78385 | JGI IMG/M metagenome (GOLD analysis project Ga0105046, IMG submission 78385) | Freshwater microbial communities from Lake Fryxell liftoff mats and glacier meltwater in Antarctica - MAT-03 (megahit assembly) | ecosystem: Environmental > Aquatic > Freshwater > Ice > Liftoff... | reverse complement strand
CCGCGCGCGAGGACGGCACGGCCACGGCCGAGTTCGTCATCGCGGTTCCCGTACTGATCACCATCTTCCTCGCGTCGGTAGAAAGCGGGCTCTACATGACCCGTTGGGTGATGATGGACCAGGCGCTGGATCACGTGATGCGCGACATCCGCCTCGGCGCCATGCCGGGGGTGACCCATGCCGAGCTGCGCGCGGCGATCTGCGAACGCGCAGCCATCCTGCACGATTGCAACCAGAACCTGATGATCGAGATGCTGCCGATCAACCCCACGACATGGGCCATGCCCGCCACTGCCACGATGTGCATCAACCGTGCCGAAGACATCGAGCCCGTGCTGGGTCCGCAGGGGGGGGCGAACGAGCCGATGATCGTGCGGCTGTGTGTGGTGCAGGATCCGATCTTCCCCACGACGGGGCTCGGCCTGCGCATGAAGATGGATGGCCAGGACGGCTACGCGATGATCGCCATGTCTGTCTATGCCAACGAGCCGAATTGAGCAGAGAGCCCGAGCCATGCACTGGATGACACGTTTCCTCAAGAGCTTCCGCCGAAACGACGAAGGAACGGTCATGACCGAGGCGCTGATCGTGCTGCCGCTGCTGATCTGGGCCTTCATGGCGATGTTCGTCTACTGGGACGCATTCCGGTCGGTGAACGTCTCACAGAAGGCCGCCTATAACATCTCTGACCTTTTGTCCCGGCAGGCCGAGGTCGACAACCGCTTTCTTGACGGCATGCAGTCGATCCTGACCTACATGACCCCGCCCGAACAGAATGCCCGCATCCGTATGACCTCGGTGCAGTATGTCGCGGCGGATGACCGTTATATCGTGCTGTGGTCGCGGTCGCCGGGTGCTGCGATGACGGCTCTCGACGACACCTCGGTCCAGCTTTCCTCGTTCAAGGATCGCATTCCGCTAATGTCGGATGGCCATTCCGTAGTGATCGTCGAGACGGAGATGGACTACGACCCGCCCTTTGAAGCCGGGATCGGCGCGCGGGTAATGGAAGAATTCGTGGTGACACGGCCACGTTTCTATCGTCGGATCTGCATGATCTCGGGTTGTCCTGTCTGACGCAGGCTTGCGGCGCGCGGTCTTTCCTGTTGGTGCAAAGGCGACTAAGCTTGCATCCTTACGCCCGACCGGAGCTTGCAATGCGCGTCTGCCCTGCCCTTGTCTGCATCCTGATTGTTGCCGGATGTACCCCGCTTCCGCAAGGTGGCGACGGCCGTGCTGAGGCGTCAGGCGCGCCGCAACTTTTGCCGCTGGATCAGCTTTTGGCCATGGCAGCCGAGACATCCGGTGGGGCAAGTGCCGTCCAGGCCGATGCACTCGCCGCCCGGGCCGCGCGGCTCAGGGCGCGGGCTGCACTGATGCGCGGGCCGGTGATGCAGCCAGATACCCGCGCCCGGCTGGAAGCGGCGATTGAGGCGGGTCAGGCCTGACAAAACGTGCATGGTAACAGACGGTTGGGCGCCGCGGTCAGAAGGCACAAGGCAGGTGGCCGTCCCGAGAACAGGTAATCCCCGCTCTTTGCGAAGAGAAAGTGGGGGGTAAGCGCAATGTGAAGCGCGGTTGCATTGTGCAGAGCAGGGCTGCGGGCGGGCCGCGCCATCCCCGATTGCGCCGCCTGCGCCAAACAGCTAACAGGCACTGCGCGTCTAACCCTTGAGGAATGCCATGCCGACTTCGCCCCTTCGTGTCGGCCTTGCAGGTCTTGGAACGGTTGGGCTTGGGGTTGTGCGCATCGTGCAATCCCACGCCGAGCTGATCGCCGCGCGTACGGGCCGGGCAGTGGTGATCACCTCTGTCTCTGCCCGGGACAGGGGCAAGTTGCGCGAAGCGGACCTTTCGGCGTATGCTTGGGAAGGCGATCCGGTGGCGCTGGCACGGCGTGACGATGTCGATGTGTTTGTTGAGGTGATGGGCGGCCACGAAGGCCCCGCGCGTGCCGCGACCGAGGCGGCGATTGCCGCAGGCAAGGACGTGGTGACCGCCAACAAGGCGCTGTTGGCCCATCACGGTCATGCTCTCGCCATTGCGGCAGAGGCGGCGGGCAGGGTGATCCGGTTTGAGGCGGCGGTGGCGGGCGGCATTCCGGTGGTGAAGGCCCTGACCGAGGGGCTGACGGCCAATCAGATGCGCCGTGTCATGGGCGTGATGAACGGCACCTGCAACTTTATCCTGACGCGCATGCAATCGGCGGGTCTGCCCTACAAGGCCGTGTTCGAGGAAGCGCGGCAGCTTGGCTACCTCGAGGCTGATCCAAACCTTGACGTGGGCGGAATCGACGCGGGCCACAAGCTGAGCCTTCTGGCCGCCATCGCCTTTGGCACGCAGGTGTCCTTTGACGCGGTCGAGCTGGAAGGGATCGGCAATGTCTCGATCGATGATATCCGTCTGGCCGAGGACATGGGGTACCGCATCAAGCTTCTGGGGGTCGCGCAGATGACCGGCCGGGGGCTGGAGCAGCGGATGACGCCCTGCCTCGTGCCTTCGGACAGCCCGCTGGGGCAGTTGCAGGGCGGCACCAACATGGTGGTGCTGGATGGCGATTCCGTAGGCCAGATCGTGCTGAGGGGGCCGGGTGCCGGCATGGGCCCGACGGCCAGCGCCGTGATGGCCGACGTGGCCGACATCGCGCGCGGCACACGGGTGTCGACCTTTGGCCGCCCGGCCGCAGGGCTCGCGGTGCCAATTGCGGCCAAGGCGGCAACGCCATCGCCTTATTATCTGCGCATGACCCTGCTGGACAAACCCGGCGCGCTGGCCAGAATCGCCACCTGTCTTGGAGAGGCGGGCATCTCCATCGACCAGATGCGCCAGTATGGTCATGCGGGCGTGCATGCGACGGTGCTGATTGTGACACACAGCGCGGCCCCGGCCGATGTGGCCCATGCCATCGGCGGCTTTGCCGCGACGGGCGTGCTGGTGGGAGAGCCTACGACGCTGCGGATCGAGCAGGTCTGAGTGGGGCTAAGGAAGGGAGGGGCGCTGCCCCTCGCGCGGTCCGCACTCACCCCGGGATATTTCCGAATAGACGAAAAGGGCAAGGGGTCTGCGCGCCTCTGCACCGCCGGGGTGTCTGGCGCCTACACGACGGCGCGCAAGAGGCAGGCTAGCCAAGTGCTGCGCGGGCGGCAAATGCGATCACGCTTTCCTCGTTGGTAGGCAGCACGAGGACACGGACAATGGCCGCATCGGGCGAGATCACCGGGCCGCCAGAAGCGTTCCGCGTGGGGTCGAGGGTGAGGCCCATCCACCCCAGCCCCTCGCAGACAAGGGCACGGATCCTCTGCGAATTCTCGCCGATGCCCCCGCAGAAGACCAGCGCGTCGACCCCGCCCAGGGCTGCAGCCATGGCCGCAACTTCGGTGCGGGTGCGGTGGACGAAATAGGCGATGGCCTGTTTCGCTTCGGGTGCCTCGGACGCCTCAAGGCAGCGCATGTCGTTTGAGAGGCCGGAGAGGCCGAGGAGGCCGGAGCGGCGGTAAAGCAGGTCCGACAGCGCCTCGGGCGGCATGGCGTCGTGCTGCAGCAGGTAAAGGAGGACGCCGGGATCGATCTGGCCGACCCGGGTGCCCATCGGCAGACCGTCGAGCGGCGAGAATCCCATGGTCGTGGCAACCGAACGCCCCGCCCGCATGGCGCAGAGCGAGGCGCCGTTGCCGAGATGGGCCACGATCACCCGGCCCAGGGCGAGCGCCGGATCGAGGGTGGCCAGTTGCCCGGCGATGGAGTGGTAGCTCAAGCCATGGAAGCCATATCGGCGGATGCCGCGGTCGAAGTAGGCGCGGGGCAGGGCGTAGGTCTGCGCGACAAAGGGCTGGTCGCGGTGGAAGGCGGTGTCAAAGCAGGCGATCTGCGGCGCGGAGGGGAAGGCCGCCAGCGCCGCACGGATACCTGCGAGATTGTGGGGCTGGTGCAGGGGGGCAAGAGGCGCAAGCGCTGCAAGCGCCGCAAGGGTCGCGGCATCGACGCGCAGGGGGTTGGAGTGGTTGGGGCCGCCATGCACCACCCGGTGTCCGACCGCGGTGACGTGCAGCCCCGGCGCGATCCCTGCCAGCGCCGAGAGCGCCGTCTGCAGCGCGGCGCCATGGCTCGCGACATCGGCAGTAGTGGTGAGCGGGCAGGGCAGGGGCGCGCCGCTGCCGTCCCTCAGGCGCAGGAAGCCGTCTGCGCCGATCCGCTCGATCAGGCCGGTGGCGAGGGGCGTGGCGCCATCGCCCGCATAAAGCGCGAGCTTCAGCGAGGAGGAGCCGGCGTTCAGCACGAGGATCATGGCGGCGCCCCGCCGCGCAACCGCGCATCGTGCAAAGCCGCCACAGCGCAGGAGGCAAGCCGCGACATCTGGCTGTCCGCGCGCGAGGTGAGGATCACCGGGACGCGCGCACCCAGCACTAGTCCTGCCGCTTCGGCATGGCTGAGGAACGTCAGCTGCTTGGCCAGCATGTTGCCCGCATCAATTCCCGGCACCACGAGAATGTTCGCCTGCCCCGCGACCGACGAGGTGATCCCCTTGGTGCGCGCAGCCGCTAGGTTCACCGCGTTGTCCATCGCCAGGGGCCCGTCCACGAGGCCGCCGGTGATCTGGCCCCGCTCGGCCATTTTCGACAGCAGTGCCGCGTCGATCGAAGACTGGATGGCCGGGTTCACCGTCTCGGTCGCAGACAGCACCCCGACGCGCGGCTGGCCGGGGCCTAGCGACAGCGCAAGGTCGATGGCGTTCTGCACGATGTCCACTTTGGTCGCAAGGTCGGGGGCGATGTTGATCGCGGCATCGGTCACCATCAGGGGATAGGCCATGCCCGGTACGTCCATGACGAAGGCATGGCTGAGGCGGCGGCCAATGCGCAGGCCGCCCTCCCGCGCGAGGATCGGGCGCAGGAGGTCGTCGGTGTGCAGCTGCCCCTTCATCAGGGCTGCGGCGCGGCCTTCATGCACCAGCGCGCAGGCGCGGGCGGCGGCTTCCGCATGGGTCAGGGCAGCGATGATTTCCAGCCCCGAAAGATCGGCGCCAAGAGCGGATGCGGCGCCGGTGATCCGGTCGGGATGGCCGATAAGAATCGGGATGATGATGCCTTCGCGCGCGGCCAGCAGGGCGCCGCCGAGGGAATTGGCATCTTCGGGGCAGACAACGGCGGTCCGCAGCGCAGGAAGCGGGCGGGCACGTTCGAGCATCGCTTCGAAATGTCGGTGGCGGCGCACAATCAGGCCCGGAACCTCGATATCCTCGATCACCAGCTTGACCTTTGGGGCCTGCACCTGTGCTTCGCCCGAGACGATCAGTGCGTCATCCCCCACCCGGCGCACGGTCGTCTCCAGCCTCACGGTTCCGTCGGGGGCCGTGGCCAGCACCTTGATCCGGGTAACCAGCTCGTCACCCGCCCGGGCAGGCGCGACGAAAACCAGTGTTTGAGCGAGCAAAACCGTGCCCGGACCGGGCAGAAGCATGCCCAGCACCGCCGAGATCAGCGAGGCCGTGAACATCCCCTGAGCCGTCCCGTCCGGCTTGCCGTCGCCATCGGTGTCCCGCTCGACCAGGTGCATGGGGTTGTGATTGCCGGACACCGCGGCAAAGACGTACAGGTCGTCGAAGGTGATCAGGCGGCGCAGCTCGGCCACGGCACCGATGGCCAGTTCCTGCAGGGGGCGGTTTTCCAGTTTCATGCGGTGGCCGGGGCGATACGCTCACGCATTCTGGAAGCCTTCCAGCACGTTGACGGTGTTGATGCCGACCTGTTCGATGGCATAGCCTCCCTCCATGCAAAACACCGTCGGGAGACCTAGCCCCGCGATCCGGCGCCCGCAATCGGTGAAATCGGGGCTGTCGAGGCGAAAAAAGCTGATCGGGTCGTCCGTGTAGGCATCAACGCCAAGCGAGACCACCAGCGCCTCGGCCCCAAAGGCGCGGATCCGGGCAATGGCATGGTCCGGCGCCTCGGCCCATGTGGGGTAGGCGGTGCCGGGCGGCATCGGGCAATTGAGCGTGCTGCCTTCGCACGCACCTGCCCCTGTCTCGTCAGCAAAGCCTGCGAAATAGGGATACATGTCCAGCGGGTCGCCATGCAGCGAGGCAAAGAACACGTCGCCGCGGCCCCAGAAAATCTGCTGCGTGCCATTTCCATGGTGGAAATCGATGTCAAGGACGGCGACCCGGCCTGCCCCTTGGGCGGTGAACATGTCGGCCACCACAGCCGCGTTGTTCAAAAAACAGCAGCCGCCGTACTGGTCGGTGCTGGCGTGGTGCCCCGGCGGGCGGCAGAGCGCAAAAGCCGCGCGCGCGCCCTGCGCGACCGCCCGCTGAGAGGCTTGTGCCGAGGCCATCGAGGAGAGGGCAGCAGCCCATGTGCCGCCGGTGCTGGCCGTTTCGGCCGCGTGGCAGTAGTAGGACACCCGCCCGTCGATGCAGCGCGGAATCCGGTTGCCCAACTGATGCCGCGTCGGCATTGAGCTAGCGATGACCTCGCCCGCATGGCCTGCGGCTTTCCAATCCGCCCATGCGGTTTCGCGAAAGCCGAGGAATCCGCCATCCAGCACCCGCGCCACCGCGGCCATACTCGCTGCGCCGGGGTCAGTCACCCCGGGGAAGCCACGTTCGCGCAGCCGGGCCAGAACGTATTCCATGCGGGAAGGCCGTTCATGAGGGGTGACAAACTGGCCGCCCGAAAGCTCGGCTTGCGGAAAGTGCAGGCGGTGGTCTTCGCTGAAGAAGGTCTGCATGGGTCTTGTCTCTTGAAGGTTCAGACGCGGCAAGGATGCGCCTTGGCTGCAGGATGCGAAATTGCCGCTGGGAAGCCAATGGCGATATGGACGGATCGCACGCGGTCGCTGCAAAAGCCGTCGCGTCGGCGTGGACCGTGCGCCAAAGGCCGCGGTCGGGGCGCAAGGTCACTGCAAATGGCCGGAAAGGTCGCGTTGATCGCCAACACTGGGGTTCCGGCCCTTTCTGGCTTGGGCGGGGCGAATGTCGCGGATGATCCCGAGCTGATCCTGGCACCGGGCCACAGCACCGGGGATGTGGCGGCTGCGATCAGCGAGCTGCGTCATTATTCCGATACGGGCCTCGCTTCGTTTGAAATCGGGGCGGGGCTGACGTTGACTGCATTCAGGACGGATCGGTCAACGTCGGCTGCAACCAAATGACCGGGGCATCGCGCGAACCCAACGTGGTGCGCTGCACCCACGGCGTTACGGACGAGATCGGCGATGCCCGCTGCGATGACCGGATCGTGCATCAGAAACGCTGTTTCAGCCTGTCCCTGTCCATCGACACCTCCTTGCCCGGCAGCTGAGCGGGCGTGTCGCAGGTCATGTCACCTCGACCAACAGCGAATGGTCGCGGATCTGCATGCCAAAGCCCGGCTCGGCCGATAGCCGCATGCGCCCGGCCACGGGCACCGGCTCGCCCACGAACAGATCGCCGAATACCGGCTGGATCGACTGCCCGTCCGGGCTGGCCGCCACATATTCGCAAAAGGCAGGCCCGGTCTGGCTTGCGATGAAATGATAGGAATAGGGCCCGCTGCCATGGGGCACCACGGGCGTGTCATAGGCCGCCGCGTGGGCTGCGATGCGCAGGGTCTCGGTCAGGCCCCCCACCCACATCACATCAGGCTGCAGGATATCGATCGTGCGCTCGGCGATCAGCTGGCGAAATCCGTAGCGGGTGTATTCATGTTCGGCGGTGGTCCATTTCAGCGTCGGGTGCGCGCGCTTGATCTCGCGGTAGCCGTCGTTGTCCTCGGGCGAGAGCACCTCTTCCCACCAGTGGATGTTCAAGGGTTTGGCCGCCTCGGCTAGCCGGATGGCGTAGTTGACTGTCAGCGACATGTAGCAATCGACCATCAGCGGAAAGTCCGCCCCCACGGCGGCGCGATGGCCTGAAAGGAACGCAAGGTTCTTTGCCATCCCTTCTTCGCCGTCGAAATGGCTGTAGGGCAGGGGCACCTTTGCGCCCCAAAAGCCCATGTTCTTTATGGCCAGGGCATCGGGGCCTGTGCAGTAGAAAGTGATCTCGTCGCGGGAAAGCCCGCCGATCAGGTTGTAAACCGGTTCCGCCCGCACCTTTCCCACCAGATCCCACAAGGCGAGGTCCACGGCGCTGATTGCCATGATGGCCAGCCCCTTGCGGCCGTATGGCAGCGAGGCACGGTAAAGTTCGTCCCAGATGCGGTTGATATTGCGCGCATCTTCGCCCACCAGAAAGCGGGCGAAGTGGTGGCGGATGATCCACGCGGCGGGCGCCCCGCCCGAGCCCGTGGCGACCCCGACCGTGCCATCCTCGGTCTCGATTTCCACCACCAGCGCGCCGATCACGCCGATGCCCCAGGAAGACCGTTTCTCTCGGTACTTCTCGTAGCCCGACATGGGGTTGGCGATCAGACTGTCCACCAGCCAGTGCCGGGCTGCACCGGGGCGGAAATAGGTGCCCGCCCCTGACGCCGGCGCCATGGTCCAGACGCGGACATCCCTGATCCTGAAGGCCGTGCTCATGACAGGTAGAACACGCGTTTGAGCGCGATCTGCACGGGCGAATTGTCGGCGTGGCTGTCCATGATCGTGCACATGAAGGCCCACCAGCGTTTCACGACCTCCGCCTGGGGCAGGGCGTCAAGCCCATGGTCATCGGTGCGGGTGAGGATGCCAAAGAGATGGTTGTCCTGCGGGTCGAGCCAGATCGAGTATTCCGATATGCCCGCCTCTTTTAGTGCGGTAACAAGTTCGGGGGTGATTTCGTCATGACGTTTTTCGTATTCAGCGGCCTGCCCGGGGTGCAGGGTCATGCGAAAGGCGATCTGGTCTGGCATCGGGTGTTCCTTCTCAGCGCTTGCTCATTTCGGCGATGGATTGGATGGTGGAATCGCGCACATGTTCCAGATGGCGGCGCATAGCGGCGACGGCGGCGCGCTCATCCCGCGCGGCGATGGCTTCAGCGATGTCGATATGCTGGCCCACGCTTTTCTCGATCACCCCTGGCACGGCGCTGACCACGCGGCGCACATCAAGGCCCACGTCGTAAAGCCCCTGCGCCAGCGTGCTGAGCATGTCATTGCGCGCCCCGTCGTTCAGGGCCTGATGAAACTCGTAATCCAGCAAGCGGAAGGCCACGGGATCGTTGTGAAAGGCGCGCCCGTCCACCGCCAGTTTGACGATGCGCTGGCGCATTTCGGGGGCTGCGCGCTGCGTGCAGAGCCGGATGATCTCGATGTCCACAAGGCTGCGGCATTCGAAATGCTCATTCACGTCATAGTCGGCGACGCTGAGCATCACGTTGAAAGGCGCGACCAGCCGCGAGGGGGAAAGGTCGGTGATCGTATAGCGTCCGCCTTGGCGGCTTTCGAGCACACCCATGATTGTCAGGGCCTTCAGCGCCTCACGCAAGGGCGGGCGCGAGATGCCGAAGGCCACCGACATCTGCGCCTCGGTCGGCAGCTTGTCGCCAGGACGCAGGTTGCCGGACTTGATCATGCCCAGTATGCGCGTGGCCACTTGTTCGGAAATCGGGCGGCGTTGCAGCACCGGGCCACCAAAGTCAGTATCGGCGGCTGGGCGTTGGCGGTTCCCCGGCTGAAGCTCGGACAAGGGAGTGACGACCTCACCCTCGGGCAGCGGGGCCATGGGTTCGGATCCGGTCATCGCGCCCCCCCCGCCATCGTCACAGGCCCAGCCGGTAGAAAGCGTTGGCATTGTTGCGGTAGATCGCACGCGTCTCGTTCTCCGACAGACCAAGGTCGGCAAATGCGCGGTCCAGCACATCGACCCATTCAGTCATCGTGGTGGCCTGCAGCAGGATCGGATAGTCGCCCGCATAGATTGTGCGCTCGGGCCCGAAGGCATCGAGCGTGCCCGCGATGAAGGGGCGCAGATCCGCCTCTGTCCAGTTCTTGTGGTCAGCCTCCACGGGCAGGTCGGATAGCTTGATCCATACGTTCTTTCGCTTGGCGAGAAACGCCACATCGTCGCGGAACTGGTCAATCGCGCGCTCGGCGATGCCGGGCTTGCCGCAATGATCCAGGATCAGCGGCACCTCGGGCACGCGCAGAACGAATTCGCGCACGATGTCCATCTGGCTGTGGTTGACGTTGATCTCGAAATGCCAGCCGAACTTCGCCAGAAGGTTCACGCCCTCGACGAAACTGTCGGACAGGGTCAGGCCGCGCGGGTCGGCGTCGAATTCCACGATCCGGCGGATGCCTTTGACCGTCGGGTGCGCCATTTGCATCTGGCGCAGCAGCGGTTCTGCCCTCGCGCCCCATTCCAGCGGCGCCATCGGCACGATGCCCTTGATGCGGGGGTCGCGCTGCGCCTCGGCCTCCACAAAGCGGATCTCGTCGATGTACTGCCCGCCGCCCTCCCAGAAATCGGCATAGCATTCCAGAAACACCATGGCCTCGATCTGCAGATCACCACAGTCGCGCTGGTAATCCTCGATGTGATAGGGGTGCCCGAACATGGGATGCCCAGCAAATGCCGAATACGTCAGCTGCGTCTGGTCCCAGATATGCAGATGCGTGTCGATGATCGGAAATGCGGGCATGGCGTCCTCAATGGATGAGCTTGAAGTTCGCGTCCGGGGTTTTCAGGGTCAGGCCAAAGCCGGGGATATCATCGGCCAGGTTGATGTGGCCGTCCGTGGCCACCGGCTCGCCGTCAAAGATGTACCAGAAAAGCTCGTTGCCCACCTCGACCGGCACTTTGGGGAAATACTCGGCAATCGGTCCGGCAAAGGTCGACATGGTGATGTGATAGTTGTGCATCTGCCCGGCATGCGGAATGACCGTCACATCATGCGCCTCGCAGAGGTCGGCGATTTTCTTGGCCGCGGTGATCCCGCCTACGCGGTTCACGTCGAACTGCGCGATATCGAACGATTTCATCTCCAGCGCCTGGCGGAAGCCGTGCAGGGTGTATTCATGCTCTCCCCCCGAAATCGCGACGTGGCCAAGACCGCGCAACTCGGCATAGCCTGCAAGGTCGTCGGCGATCACAGGTTCCTCGACCCAGCGCAGGTTCAGCGGCTCGAGTAGGCGCAGCATGCGGCGGGCGTATTCCATCGTCCAGCCCATGTAGCAATCAGCCATGATGTCGACACTTGGCCCTACCGCCTCACGCGTGGTTCGCACGAGGTTCAGGTTGTGCTCCATCCCGGCATAACCATCCTTCGGGCCCCAGCCAAAGCGCAGTTTGACCGCTGGAAAGCCCTGTTCGGCATAAGCCTTGGCCTCACTGTAGAGCGTGTCAAGCGGTTGCGAGTAAAGGCGGCTGGCATAGACCGGGATTTTCGATTTGGTCCGTCCGCCCAGCAGACGGAACACCGGCTGGCGCAGAATCTTCCCCTTGGCGTCCCAGATCGCAATGTCCACCGCGGAAATCGCCGTCATCCCGATGCCCTTGCGACCAAAGGGCAGGGTCCGGCGATACATCGACTGCCAAAGATATTCGCTGTCCATCGGATCGGCGCCGATGAGCAGGGGCTTGAGGTAAGTGTCGATCGTGGCCTTGGTCGCGTGCGGCGCGAGGGCCGCATTGCCAATGCCCACCGTCCCATCATCCAGCACCAGTTCCACGACCAGCCAGCCAAGAAAGCGGAACCCCGCGATCGAGCCTGTGACATCGGCCACGATGTCGCTGGCCGTGGTGCAGAAATGCGGCGGCATCGGCGCCACCGGGCCTACCCATTCCCAGATCGTGGTCCGAACATCGACAATCTTTGGCATCGGTCTCTCCGGGGTCAGGCTGGCAAGGGGCCGAGGGAGGCCGCAAGCCGCGTGGCCCAGGCAACGCCCTGTTCGGTTGCAGTATTGGCGGGGATGCGCCGCGCGCTGGGGGCGATCCCGAGGCGCAGGGCGGCGATGAGTTTGCCATAGGTCAGAAGCGGGCCGATGCCCTGCATGACAAAGGCGATCGTGGGCAGGATCCCGGCGTAGATCGCCTCGGCCAGCGTCTCGTCGCCTGCGCGCATGGCACGTTCGACGGCGACCTGGGCGTCGATCATCTCGATCCCCGGGATCATTCCGACAACGCCCGCGCGGTAATTGTCGGTCAGCTCAAGCCCGGCGCGTCCGTTCATCACGGTCATGCGCCCGGCCAGCGCCGCCACCACCTGCCCGATGATGGTGGCCGTGGCCTCACCCTTGACGACACGGATGTTGGGTTGGCGGTGGTTCAGCGCCAGCAGCTCATCCGGGGTGAGACCAAGCCCCAGAAATTCCGGCGCATTCTGGATGGCACAGGGCAGGGTTGTTGCGGCGGCGACGGCGGCAAAGAACTCGATGAGATCGGCGCCCGATGCGGGCGGGCGCGGCGGTTGCAGGATCAGCCAGCCGGCCCCGGCAGCCTCGGCGTGGCGGGCCGATGCGATCATGTCTGGCAGGTTACCGTCCGCAATGGTGACGGCCACAGGCAACCGCCCGGCGGTGTCGGCGATTACCCAGTCGACGACGTGCCTGCGTTCCTCGAGCCCCATCTTGTGCGCCTCGGTTGCAAGGCCAAGGCAGGCGATGCCAGAGGCGCCACAGGCCACCGCAGCCTCGATCTGCCGCAGGAAGGCCTCGCGCCGAAGGCAGCCCCCCTCGTCGAAGAACGCGTAGAGCATCGGGTATGTCCCGCTGATGTGCATATGCATGTCCCGCCCGCTTCGGCCGAGCTTTCGGCCCGCGCCGAGACGTCTGAACCCCCGGCCTGTGGATCAGGAATGAACAGTTAAGAAAAACTTGTCAAACGAATTGTTGTCTGACAAGTTGAACCGAATTCAGTGCTTCACGGGCGGAAAACCCCGGCAAGAAGCCCGTCACGCGGGGAGGACGAACATGATGCCAAGCGTATCTGCGCGCCGCCGGGTAGGCGCAACCGCGATGGAACTGCCTGTTTTCGGCTTTGGCTCGGCCCATATCGGCGAGCTTTACGCGCGGGTTCCCGAGGCCGAGTCCCGTTCCACGCTGCAGGCCGCCTGGGACGCAGGCGTGCGGTTCTATGACACTGCGCCGTGGTACGGGCGGGGCCTTTCCGAGCACCGGCTGGGCGGGTTCCTGCGCACCCTGCCGCGAACCGAATTCCAGATCACGACCAAGGTCGGCCGCACCCTGCACCGACCAAAGGATCCGCGCAGCTTCAACCGGGCGCCCTGGGTCGGCGGGCTGAACTTCGAAGTCAATTTCGACTATTCCTATGATGGGGTGATGCGCTCTTATGAGCAGGCGCTGCAGCGGCTGGCACTGGATACTGTTGACGCGCTGGTCATTCATGATCTGGATGTGCTGATCCACGGCGATCGGCCGCTGGTCGTGAAATACGAAAAACAGCTGATCGACGGCGGCGGCGTGCGTGCCTTGCAGGAACTCAAGGCGGCGGGCGACATTCAGGCCTACGGCATGGGGCTGAACACCAGCGAGGCGCTACTGACCACGGCGCAGAAGGTGGATCTGGATTTTGCGCTGGTGGCCATGCCCTACACACTTCTTGATCAGTCTACCCTGCACACCGGCATGGCCGAGTTTTTGCGCCGCGGTGTCAGTGTCATCATCGGGGCGCCCTTTGCCTCGGGCATTCTGGTGACGGGCTCGCAGGCCGGGGCGAAATACGCCTACGGCAATGCCTCGCCCGAGGTGCAGGCCCGCGTGCGCGGGATCGAGGCGGTCTGCAGCACCCATGATGTCGCGCTGCCCGCCGCCGCCCTGCAGTTCGTGCTGGCCCATCCGGCAGTGGTGTCCGTAATCCCCGGCGCCGCCCGGGCAAGCGAGCTTGCGCAAAACCTGGGCCATCTGAGCCGGCCCATCCCCCAAGGCTTTTGGGAAGATCTGAAGAGGCAGGGTCTGATCGACGCCGGATCCCCGGTGCCTGCGGGGGCAGCCGGATGACCGACGGCATCGCCGCAAAGCCGTTGCTGTCCGCGCGCGGCATCTCCAAGCAATTCGCAGGGGTCGAGGTGCTGGGCGGTGTCGACCTTGACCTGATGCCCGGCGAAATCCACGCGCTTTTGGGAGAGAACGGCGCCGGAAAATCGACCTTTGCCAAGATCGTCGCAGGCGTTCACCGCCCCACGCGCGGCACGCTGACGCTGAACGGCGCGCAGGTCGAGGTGACGAACCCCATTGTGGCCCAACGTCTGGGGATCACGCTGATCCATCAGGAGCCGATTTCCTTTCCCGATCTGTCGGTCGCGGAAAACCTCGTTCTCGGCCTGCAGGACGGCGCGCCACTGTCGCGCGTGCCCTGGGCCAAGATGGAACGGGAAGCGCGCCGCCTGATGCAGTTGCTGGGCGTGGACATCGATGTGACGCGCACGATGCGCGGCCTGTCCATCGCTGATCAGCAGATGGCGGAAATCGCCCGTGCGCTGGCATCCGACAGCCGGTTGATCATCATGGACGAGCCGACCGCGCCGCTGACCCCCAAGGAGGTGGCCACGCTGTTTACCATCGCGCGGCGCCTGCGCGATGAAGGGCGGACGATCATCTTCATTTCGCACCGGCTGGAGGAGGTCCGCGCGCTGTGCGACCGGGTCACGATCTTTCGCGACGGGGCCAAGGTCGCCACCGACAGCATCACGAACCTGACCGATGATGACATCATCCGCCTGATGATCGGCCGCCCGCTGAAGGAATACATGCACAAGATCGGCACCACCATCGGCGACGTGGCGCTGAAGGTGACGGGCCTCGGCCGCGCGGGGCTGTTTTACGACATGACCTTTGAGGTGCGCCGGGGCGAGATCGTGGGTTTGGGGGGTCTGGTCGGCGCGGGGCGCACGGATGTCGCGCGGGCGCTCTTCGGGATCGCCCCGGCTGACAATGGCCAGATCGAGGTGAACGGCCGCCCCGTCCAGATCACCGACCCCACTCAGGCCATCGGACTCGGCCTTGCCTTCGTGCCCGAAGACCGTGCGCAGGCCGGCATTTTCCGCACGCTGTCGGTGGAGCATAACATCTCTGCCGCCGTGCCGGGCCGCATCGCCCCCGGCGGTGTGATCCGGCGTGCGCTGGAAAGGGCCGTGGCAGAGCAGTCCGTTGCGCGGCTGAGCATTCGTCTGGCCTCCTTGCGTCAACCCATCGGCGAGCTTTCGGGCGGCAACCAGCAAAAGGCCATCCTTGCGCGATGGCTCCTGACCGACCCGCAGATCCTGATCCTGGACGAGCCCACGCGCGGCATCGACATCGGCGTCAAGGCCGAGTTCTATGACATGATCGGGGCCCTGGCCGCCGACGGTCGGGCGATCCTGCTGATCTCGTCCGAACTGCCGGAGCTTCTGGCGCTGTGCGACCGGGTCCTGGTGATGGCCGAAGGTCGGCTCATCGCCGACCTGCCGCGCGGGGTGGCCACCCAGGAGACGATCATGCAGGCCGCCGTACCCCGCAGCGGTGCACACGAGGTCGCTGCATGAGCGTGCTGCGGTCGGTCCTTTTGCGACGCGAGGCGGGCATCGCTCTGATGATCGTGCTGTTTTGCCTGGCTGTCGGGTCCTACAAGCCGCAGTTCCTGACACTCGACAGCCTGCGCATCATCCTGCTTCTGACGCCGCTGATCATGATCGGGGCCATGGGGCAGATGCTGGTTATCGTCGCGCGGCATGTCGATCTGTCGATGGGCTCGATGATGGCGCTGGCGGCGATGGCTTCGGGGATGATGTTCCGCTATGCGCCCGAGATCTGGTGGCCGCTGGGCTTCGTGCTTTCCATCGGGACGGGCATGGCGCTGGGGCTGGTGAACGGGCTGTTGGTCACGATCTTTCGGCTGCCCGCGATCATCGTGACGCTGGGTACGCTCAACCTCTACCGTGGCCTGACCTTCATCGTGTCGGACGCCAAGCAGATCGACCGGCAATACGTGCCTTCGGCGTTGAAGGCGATGTCACAGACCTCGCCCATCCTGGGCATTCCGTGGATCATCTTCATGAGCTTTGGAGTGGCCTTGCTGACCTGGTGGTTCGTGATGCACACGCGGGTCGGCCGGCAAATCTATGCTTTGGGGTCCAATCCGGTGGCAGCCCCCCTGCGCGGCATCAACGTGACGAAAGTGACGTTGATCGTCTTTGCCATCTCGGGCGCGCTCTCTGGCCTTGCGGGGATCATGTATGCCAGCCGCTGGGGCTTTGTGAACCCGTCGAACACCGGCAACGGGTTCGAGTTTCAGGTGATCGCAGCTGTTGTGATTGGCGGCGTGTCGATCAATGGCGGAGTGGGCACAGTGCTGGGCACCGTGCTGGGAGTGCTGCTACTGGGCTGCGTGGCTGCGGCGTTGCCGCTTCTGGGCATTCCCGGCACGACGCAAAGCGCGATCTATGGCATGGTCATCCTCGTGGCATTGCTGATCGACCGTGTGGTGCGGTTGCAAGGCCAGAAGCCTGGGCTTTCGGGGGCAAGGGTATGACCATGGAAACCGACACGCGCCCGCTGATGGCCATTGCGCGCGACGCTGCCCCCCCGCGGCCCTCCTGGCATGTGCTGTTGGTGCGGCCCGAGACGATGACCTTGGCGCTGCTTATCCTGGGCATTTTCGTGGGCAGCCAGTTGTCCGAATTCTTTCTGGATATCAGCTACATCCTGAAAAGCTTTACGATCTCGGCAGAGTTTGCAATCGTGGCGCTCGTTCTGACGATGGTGATCATCGCAGGCGAGATCGACCTTTCCCCGGCTGCAAACATGGCGTTGTCGGCCTGCCTGTTTGCCTGGGCGCAGGATTCTGGGCTTGCCATGCCATTGGCTATAGCCATCGGCCTCGGGGCGGGGGTGTTGATGGGGGTGTTCAACGGCCTGATGGTGATCGCGCTGCAGTTGCCCTCGATCATCGTCACCATCGCCACACTGATCCTGTACCGGGGCCTTGCCCAGGTGATCGCCGGCGACAAGTCGATCCGCGTGCCAGAGTGGTACATCGGCATCGACAAGGTCATGGTTGCAGGGATTCCGCTGCCGATCGTGATCTTTGTGGGCCTGTCGCTGGTGCTTGGCCTCGTCATGGGAATGACGATCTTTGGCCGGCAGATCTACCTCATCGGCACCAACGAAGAGGCGGCGCGGCATGCAGGCGTCCGCACAAGGCGGATCAAGATGACTCTTTTTGTCATGATGGGCCTTGCTAGTGCCGTGGCGGGCCTGATGACAGCCTCGCGCCTCGGCTCGGTGCGCTATGATCTGGGCCTCGGGGGGGAGTTGCAGATGGTGCTGATGGCCATGCTGGGGGGCACCTACATCTTTGGCGGACGGGGGACGATCCTTGGCACCTTCCTTGCCGCGTGGCTTCTGGTAATCGTGTCTACCGGCATGATCGTGGCCAACTGGCTGCCTGCGTGGCAGCTGTGTGTACTTGGGGTTCTGCTGATCGTGTCGATCATCGCAACCAACTTCATCTATTCCCGCGCCCAAAGGTAGCGGGCTGTCTGGCCGGGTCTCACCGGCAACCATCCTTGGAGGAGGAAGAACGTGCTGAAAAAATCTCTGCTTCTGGGCCTTGCCACCAGCTTTGCCATGGCAACGGCCGGCCTTGCCGCCGATCCGATGAAGATCGTCTACATCGGAAAGAACACCGGTAACCCCTATTTCGACAGCATCACCGGCGGTTTCGTTGATGCCTGCGCCTCGCTTGGCTGCGAGTTCGAGTTCGTGGCCCCGGCCACGGCCGAAGCCACGTCGCAGATCCCCTTCATCGAAGCGCAGATCCAGCGCGGCGTGAACGTGATCGCGATTGCCCCCAACAGCCCCGATGCGCTGAATCAGGTGTTTGATGACGCGCGCGCCAAGGGCATTCTGGTGCTGACCGTGAACGGCGACATCACCGGCAACGAAAGCCACCGCGACGCCTCGATCCTGCCGGTGAATTTCGACATCGTCGGACGTGATCAGGTGGAAATGGTCGGCTCGCTGATCGGGTATGAAGGCGAAATCGCCATCCTCTCGGCCACAACCGAAGCGCCCGACCAGAACAAGTGGATCGTGGGCATGAACGAGACGCTCGCCAGCGACGCAAAATATGCCAAGATGAAACTTGTGGCGACGGTCTTTGGCGATGACCAGCCCGAGAAGTCCACGGCAGAGATGGAAGCCCTGTTGGCCAACTTCCCCAACCTGCGCGGTGTGATTGCCCCCACTACCGTGGGCATCGCGGCGGCGGCACAGGTCGTTCAATCGCGCGGCATTGCAGAAACGGTCAAGGTGACCGGCCTTGGCCTGCCGAGCGAGATGCGCGATTTCGTCAAGGACGGTACAGTCACCGCGTTCCAGCTGTGGTCGCCCTACAACGAAGGCTGGCTGGCTGCACACTTTGCCAAGGGCGTGCTGGACGGCACGGTCAAGAACGAAGTGGGAGGCACCTTCGATGTGCCGAACCTCGGCACCATCACGATCAATGCCGACAACATGATCAACACCCAAGCGGAACTGACCACCTTCAACGCAGGCAATATCGACGAATTTGACTTCTGATCGCGATGGGGGGGCGCCGGCATGGCGCCCTCCTTATTCCCTCACTTCTGGTATCAGCATGAACAGCTATGACTTCGACGGCCGTGTGGCAATCGTCACAGGGGGCGGGCAGGGCATAGGCCTGACCGTGGCCGAGAGGATGATCAACTCTGGTGCGCGGGTGGCGATCTGGGATCGCGACGCGAGCCTGCTTGCGCCCCTGGCCGACCGCTTTGGCGCAGACCGCGTGTTCGGCCTGCCAGTGGACATCGGCGATCTGGACGCGGTAAAGGCCGCAACGCACGCCGTGAACGACCGCTTTGGCCAGATCGACGTGCTGGTGAACAATGCCGCCATCGTGGGGCCCAATGCCACGACCTGGGAATATCCGGCCCAGGCCTTTGTCGACGTGGTCCATATCGGGCTGGTCGGCACATTCTATGTCTCGCAGGCGGTGATCCCGCACATGATCGCGCGCAACTATGGGCGCGTCGTCAATGTAAGCTCGGTTGCGGGCAAGGAGGGCAATCCCGGCGCACCTGCCTATTCCTCGATGAAGGCGGGGGTGCTGGCGCTGACGAAATCCATGGGCAAGGAACTGGCAGGGTACGACATTGCGGTCAATGCGGTGACGCCTGCGGTGGCCAAGACCACCATGGCGCTAAGCCAGGATCCGGCGTTCCTGAAGATGATCCTGTCGAAGATCCCGCGCGGACGGATGCTGGAACTGAGCGAGGCCGCCTCGATGATCTGCTTCCTCGCCACGGCGGAGAACAGCTTTACCACCGGGGCGGTGTTCGATCTGTCGGGCGGACGTGCAACCTACTGAGGGCGGGTTGGCCAAAGGGACTGCGCCGTCCGGCAAACTGGTTCTTTGACCAATAGCGAACGCAACCAACGCCCCGGGGTATTGTGAAAAGATAAGGGGGTGGGCACCGTGCGTGCCTCCCCTGTTCTTGTCTTATGCCGGCGTCGAAGGGGCGCCGCCTTCGAACCGGTTGCCGTTGGAATAGTCGCAGGGCGCCTCCTGCATCTGCAGGTGCAGGCCCGTCCCGGTGTAGGGATGGGCGCGGGCCACGTCCTCGTCGAACTCGATCCCCAGACCGGGCGCATCGGGCGGCAGGATATAGCCACCCTCCCACTTGATGGAATTGCGGATCAGCTTTTGGTGAAAGGCGCCGCCCGTCTCGATCGTCTCGGCAATCAGGAGGTTCGGGATCGAGGCCGCGAGATGCACGTTCGCAGCCCATTCCACCGGACCTGCATAAAGATGCGGCGCCATTTCGGCGTTGAACACCTCGGCCATGGCAGAGATCTTCTTCGCCTCCCAGATGCCGCCCACACGGCCAAGCGCGGGCTGCAGGATCTTCACCCCGCCATGGCGCAGAAGGGCGCCGAATTCTGCCTTGGTCGTCAGCCGTTCCCCCGTGGCCAGAGGCACGCGGACGTGACGTGCGACTTCTGCGAATTCCAGCAGATTGTCCGGCGGGATCGGCTCTTCATACCACAGCGGGTAATAGGGCTCCAGCGCCTGCCCCAGACGGATCGCTCCCGGGGTGGTGAACTGACCATGGGTGCCGAACAGAAGGTCCGCGCGATCGCCGACCGCCTCGCGGATCGCGCGGCAGAAGGCGACGGAGCGGGTGATGTCGCTCATCGCCGGTTCATGGCCGCCGCGGATGGTATAGGGGCCAGCGGGGTCGAACTTCACCGCCGTGAAGCCGAGGTTCACAAACCGCAGCGCTGCCTCTGCTGCAGCCTCGGGCGAGCCCCAGAACTCTGCTCTCTCTTTCCCAGGCTCGGGGTAAAGATAGGTATAGCTTCGGATGCGGTGGTTCATCTTGCCGCCCAGAAGCGCCCAGACCGGGCGATTTCGTGCTTTGCCCAGAATGTCCCAGCAGGCGATCTCAAGCCCGGAGAACGCGCCCATGACGGTGGGATCCGGGCGTTGGGTAAAGCCCGAAGAATAGGCACGACGGAACATCAGCTCGATGTTTTCGGGGTTCTCGCCTGCCATGTGCCGCTCGAACACATCTTCAATCACAGCGGTCATCGCCTTTGGCCCGACGGTGGAGGCGTAGCATTCCCCGTGACCCACGATGCCATTGTCGGTCGTCAGCTTGGTAAAGATCCAGTAGCGCCCGCCCCAGCCGGGAAAGGGCGGGGCCACGGTAAAAATCTCCAGATCCATCAGCTTCATTCCGGTGCCTCCCCTCTTCTTTCTACCACGCTAGCGTGGCCTGCACGGCCAGGGTCGTCAAGAAACGACCGGGATCCACCCGAAATGTGCGCCTCAGGCCGGTTTGCTTGCTGAAACGCGGACTCCCGCCCCATGCAGTGCCAGACAGCCGAGCATCAGCACTGCCGCGAGCAGGAATGGCGCGCCGGGTGAGAACACCGGGGCTCCGGGTCCGGTAAAAGCCGAAAATGTCCCGGTCATCAGAAGCGGTGCCACAATCATCGCTATTGCGTTCAGGCTGGCCATCACGCCTTGCACCTCACCCTGCGCATCGGCGGGGGCCGCGCGTGAGGCGATGGCCTGCAGCGCCGGTGTCACCACCCCGCCAAGCGCCGTCACCGGGATGATTGCCAAGGCGAGCGCCGGGCTGACCACGAGGCCAAGCGCCGCAAGCGTGATCACATTCACCCACATCCCGTAAAACGCCGCCCGATGCTCGCCAAACCGGCGGATCAGCGGACCCACCAGCACCGCCTGACCCACCGCGAACGAAAGACCATACACCGCAAGCGAGAAGCCAACCATGCTGCTGTCCCAGCCGAACCGGGCTTGCCCGAAATAGGCCCAGGTCGCGGGGTACACGTTCATCGCAATTCCGAGGATCAGGAAACAGGCGAGCGTCCGGCCGATTCCCGGCAGGCGGCTGACAGCGCGCAATGCGCCAAGCGGATTTGCCCGACCGAAAGCGAAGGGGCGTCGCGTTGCGTCTGTAACGGTTTCGGGCAGAACCAGCAGGCCGAAGATCAGGTTTGCCCCCGCAAGCCCTGCGGCCACGAGGAAGGGTGCGCGGGTGTCGATGCCCGCCAGAAGTCCACCGATTACCGGACCCAGCACGAAACCCACACCAAAGCAGGCACCGATCAGACCAAATCGTTTGCCGCGCTGGTCGGGCGGGGTGATGTCGGCGATATAGGCCGCGGCGGTCGAGTAGGTGGCAGCAGCGATCCCCGACACAATTCGCAGGGCCAGAAGCAACCATATGGTGGAGGCCACGGCCATCACCAGATAATCTGCCGTCATCAGGCCAAGCGACACGAGCAGCACCGGCCTGCGCCCAAAGCGGTCCGACAGCGCGCCAAGGACAGGGCCGAACAAGAACTGCATGACCGCATAGGAGGTTGCAAGCACTCCGCCCCAAACCGCCGCCTGGGACAGCGTTGTGCCGGAAACCTCACGGATCAGATCGGGCATGACAGGAAAGATCAGGCCGATCCCGATGGCATCAAGAGCGACGGTGATCAGGATGAACACAAGTGGCAGGGGCATGGCGGCCTTTCGTGGGCGGATTGGGCGCGGGCAGTTGGGAAACCACTGTCAGCCTTGGTTGACAGCTGTCAACCGCAACCCGGTCAGATATGCCCGATCCGCGTCAGAAATGCATCCAGAAGGGTGGCGAATTCTGCCGGTTGATCGACCATCGGCAGATGCCCCGCCCGCTGGATCAGGGCAAACTGGCTGCCGCTGATCAGGTCTGCGGTTTCTCGCACAAGGTCCGGCGGGGTGGTGGCGTCGCGGGCACCGGCGATGACGAGGGTGGGCAGGGTGAGGGCTGCTGTCGGCGCGTAGAAATCGGTTCCCGCGATGGCCATCGCGCAGCCGATCCAGCCACCGGGTAGCGTGGCGGTCAGCATGTCACGCACCCTTGGCAGGGCGGGGTGGGCCTGGCCTTGCGGCCCGAACATCCGCAGCATCGCGCCGGGGGCATAGGCGGCAAGGCTGTCGCGGCGCACCTCCTCAGCCCGGCGGGACCACAGCTCTGCCGTACCGATCCGCACGGCGGAATTCGACAGCACCATCGCGCGTACCAGATCCAGCCGCTTGATCGCCAGCCCCTGCGCGACAAGGCCGCCGAGCGAGCAGCCGACGACCACCGCCCCGGTCATGCCGACATGCTGCATTACCCGCTCCACATCGCGGATCAGCGCGCCCATCGCATAGGGCGGGGCGGGGGCGTCGGAGCCACCATGACCGCGCAGATCAACGCGCAGGACCCAAAGCGAGGGCGGCAGCAAAGGCAGAAGGTCATCCCAGAGGCCCATGGTGGTGCCGAGCGCATGGAGCAGCACGAGCGGCGGTCCGGCCACGGGGCCGGTGAGAGTGACGTTCAGACGAATATCGTCGAGGTGGATCAACATTGTTCTATAAGTGCTACTTTTGGGGCCAGCGTGGACAACGTCTGCGGTACAAAGTTCGGTATGTTCAAGCAACGTCGCTAAGGGCAACCGCGAAGACCGTTGCATCTACGTTCCCGCCAGAGGCGGTGCAAATCACCACGTCCCCCAGACCGGGCCGGAAAAGCGCGGCGGCAAGGGCTACGGCTCCACCCGGCTCCAGCACGATGCGCAGGTGGGCAAAGGCCAGCGCCACCGCCCGCAGCGCCTCGGCATCCGTCACGACAAGCCCGGGGCCTGCGAGGCGCTGCAGGATGGGAAAGGTGATCTCTCCCGGGCGCGGCGTCAGGATCGCGTCGCAGATGGACCCGGTGGCCGCCGCATTGCCAAGCCGCTCCCCCGCCGCCAACGACCGCGCCATGTCGTCAAAACCCGCAGGCTCTGTCGTCTGCACCTTCAGCCCCGGTGCACGGTCGGCAAGGGCCAGGGCGATCCCGGCGCTGAGCCCGCCGCCCCCGCAGCAGGTGAGGACGGGCGCTGCGGTGATCCCCGCCTCGGCCGCCTGCTCGGCGATTTCCAGACCCGCGGTGCCCTGGCCCGCAATGACCTGAGGGTCGTCATAGGGGCGGATCAGGGTCATCCGGCGTTCATCCACCAGCCGCGCGCCCAAGGCATCCCGGTCTTCCCGCGTGCGGTCGTAGAGGATCACTTCGGCCCCATAGGCGCGGGTGTTGGCGATCTTGACTGCGGGCGCGTCGGACGGCATCAGGATCGCGGCCGCAATTCCATGCATCCGCGCGGCCAGTGCGACCCCTTGCGCATGATTGCCCGAGGAGAAGGCAAAGACTCCCCGTGCGCGGACCACCTGAGGCAAGGCCGAGACTGCTGACCAGCCGCCGCGGAACTTGAACGAGCCGGTCCATTGCAGACATTCCGCCTTCACGTAGATCCGCCGGCCCGCCAGTGCATCCAGCAAGGGCGCGTTCAACAGGGGCGTGCGCCGTGCCTGGCCCGCAAGGCGGGCGGCCGCAGCCTCGATCATCGCGATATCGGTCATGCGCAGGCCGCCAGAAAAGCCTGCACCACGGCCAGCGATTCCGGCTCATCCAAAAAGGGCACGTGACCGCGGCCCGGCACGTCGGCATAGATCAGGTCTGGCCTGCGGCGGTGCATTTCGGCCGCTGTTTCGGCTGACAGGAGGTCGGATCCGGCGCCACGGATCAGGCCCATCGGCAGCCCTGCGCAAGCCTCAAACATCGGCCACAAGTTCGCGGGCGGGCTGCTGTAGGCCGCCTCGAACCCTTCGCGCAAGGCGGGGTCATAGGGCAGGGCAAGGCCGTCAGGCGTCTGGACCCACAGCCGTTGCGCCTCCTCCAGCCAGCGGGCGGCGGGGACGCCTGCGAACCCCGGAGAGCGGGCAAGAACGGCCGCCATTTCGGCGTGGGTGCGCTCCTTGGGCGCGCGGCCCAGATAAGCGAGGATGCGGCCAAGCCCCGTCCGTTCGATCACCGGACCCACGTCGTTCAGTAGCAGCCCCAGGACGCGGCCCGGCGCGGTGGCGCCGAGGAACATCCCGATCAGCCCGCCCCGCGAGGTGCCAAGGATCGCGGCCCGCGCGATTCCCAGTTGGTCAAGCAGTGCGAGCGCATCCTGCGCCTCCTGCCGGAGCGTGTAGGTGGCAGACCCAGTCCACTGGCTTTGCCCGCGCCCGCGACAATCCATCCTGATCAGCCGCAAAGGCGGCAGATGCGGGGCAAGCGCCTCAAAATCCGCCATCCCGCGCGTAAGGCCCGCAAGGCACAGCAGCGGAAGCCCCGTCCCCTCGTCGCAATATGCCAAACGCGCGCCGTCGGGAGCCGTGAATGTGGGAGCCGTAAATGTGGGGGCGCTATACATCGCGGTCACAGCGACAGCAGCGCCGAAAGGTCGGGCAGGATGCGGCTAGGCCCATGCGACAACCGCTCGATCGGGGCGCCTGCGCGGTTGATCCAAGCGGTGGTGAAGCCGAAGCGCGCGGCACCAGCGGCGTCCCAGCCATTCGCCGTTACATAGAGCACTTTTGACGGCGTCACGCCCATCCGGCTTGGCACCAGCGCATAGGCCGAGGGGTCAGGCTTGTAGCGGCCTGCCTCCTCGATCGAAATGACCACATCCAGAAGGTCGCCGATGCGCGCCGAGGCCACTGCGTCCGCCAGCATCCGGGGCGTGCCGTTGGACAGGATCGCAAGCCTCTTTCCCTTAGTCGCGAGGCCCGCGAGAGTTGCATGAACTTCGGGGTAGGCGGGCAAGTGATTGTAGAGCTGCAAAAGCCGCGTGCGCAGCGCGGGGTCGCGGACCGCATGGGCATCCAGCGCCCAGTCCAGCGCATCAGCGGTGACCTCGGCAAAATCCGCATGCGCGCCCATCACCGTGCGCAGCCAGGTGTATTCCATCTGCCGGATCCGCCAATCCTCGGCCAGCCTTGCCCAGAGCGAGGCGAGGGCCTCCCCGCCTGGTTCGGCCGCAGCGAGGCGCGCAGCCCCGGCTACATCGAACAACGTGCCATAGGCGTCGAAGACGATAGTAGAGCGGATCGGTGAATTCGGCATCAGGAACCCTCCGGGCCGGTTTTCCGCAAAACGGGGCATCCGGTACAGGGCAAGTTTGCACGCAACGCGCGAAAGGGGAAGGGGGCCGCGGCAATCGTGTGCTTGCGGGGGGGGCGGGCATTGCCTAAATGCGAGGAGGGGCGAAAGGCAGCCCCAGGCATGAAAGACACGCGCATGGCACAGGACAGCGGGGCGATCGAGGAACGTGCGCCTTCGAAACGGGTCGGCGCGCTCGCAGGCCTGCGCCCCTTTGTGGCTCCCTACCGTCAGATAACGGCTCTTGCGCTTATGGCGCTGGTCCTGACAGCTTCGGTCAGCCTGGTGCTGCCATTGGCCGTGCGGCGGGTGGTGGACGGTTTCAACGCCAAGGACGCAGGCCTTCTGGACCAGTATTTCGCCGCAGCCCTGGGGATCGCGGCGCTGCTCGCTCTTGGCACTGGGTTGCGTTACTACCTTGTGACGCGGCTGGGTGAGCGTGTGGTGGCCGACATCCGCCGCGCGTTGTTCGACCGTGTTTTGGGAATGAGCCCCGCATTTTTCGAGCGCATTCTGACTGGCGAGGTTCTGAGCCGGATCACGACTGACACCACGCTGATCCTGTCGGTCATAGGATCATCCGTGTCGGTTGCACTGCGCAACGTGCTGATCCTGTTTGGTGGGGTTGCCCTTCTGATGCTGACGTCTGCCAAGCTTACCGGCCTTGTGTTGCTGATCGTGCCTGCCGTGGTTCTGCCGATCGTCATCCTCGGTCGCAGGTTGCGCACACTCAGCCGCGAGAATCAGGACTGGATCGCCAATTCCTCAGGGGCTGCGTCCGAGGCGCTGTCGTCGGTGCAGACGGTGCAGTCCTTCACCCATGAAGTCGAGACCAAAGCCGCCTTCGCCGATATGACCGAAAAATCCTTCGTCTCGGCCAAGACGCGCATTTACACCCGCTCGCTGATGACGATGATCGTGATCTTTCTGACCTTTACCGGCATCGTGGGGGTGCTGTGGATCGGCGCGCGGGATGTGCAAGCGGGGGCGATGACCCCAGGGGAGCTGGTGCAATTTCTGATTTATGCGGTGATGGTGGCAGGCGCGGTGGGCGCATTGTCAGAAATCTGGGGCGAACTGCAGCGCGCGGCAGGGGCGACGGAGCGGCTGATCGAGCTTCTGAATACCGATGATACAGTCGAGGAAACGAAGGCACCGCAGGCCCTGCCGCGCCCGGTGCGGGGCGAGATCAGCTTTGATGCTGTCGAGTTCCACTACCCGACGCGCCCCGAAACCCCGGCCTTGCGCGGCGTGTCCCTGCATGTGGCACCCGGCGAGACGGTGGCGCTGGTCGGCCCCTCGGGCGCGGGCAAGACGACGATCCTGCAGCTACTGTTGCGTTTTTATGACCCGCAGGCGGGCTCGATCCGCATCGACGGGGTAGACCTGCGCCAGATGAAGAAGGCCGATTTCCGCAGCGCCATGGCGATGGTGCCGCAAGACCCGGTCATTTTTGCCACTTCGGCGCGTGAAAATATCCGATTTGGCCGTCCAGAGGCGTCGGACGCAGAGGTGGAAACCGCAGCCCGCGCTGCAGCAGCGCATGATTTCCTGGCTGCCCTGCCGCAGGGCTATGACAGCTATCTGGGCGAGCGGGGGGTGATGTTGTCGGGCGGCCAGAAGCAGCGCGTGGCGATTGCGCGCGCCATCCTGCGCGACTCGCCCATCCTGCTTTTGGATGAGGCGACTTCGGCGCTGGATGCCGAAAGCGAGCGGGCGGTGCAACGTGCGGTCGAAAGACTTGCGCGGGGGCGCACCACACTCGTCGTGGCGCACAGGCTGGCCACGGTCAAGCAGGCTGACCGAATCGTCGTCTTCGAAGAGGGCGCCATAGTGGCGCAGGGCCGCCATGACGAGTTGGTGGCGCAAGGCGGTCTTTATGCCAGACTGGCGCGGCTGCAATTCACCGATGGGATTGCTGCAGAATAGCCCCCGACGTGGCGTTATCCCTTCGGTTTTGCTTGGCAACGGGCGCGATTGCCCCCAATCTGATGCGATAAAGGCCCGGGAACGCGGGCCGCGTTTCAGCCGGGGAGAGAAGATGGCAATGGCAGGCTTTGTGGGCGTGGCCGATGTTGCGGCAATCGAAGCTGAGGGAAATTGGGACAGCCGCGAACGCGCGCGCACCATCCATCAGGCGCTGAGCGATGCCAAAGCCGCACATGGTTCGCGCCCGGCCGTGAGTTTCCAGCTGACCTCCGGAGCCGGTGATGCCGCCCGCACGCTGAGCTGGTCCGCGTTGCATGCGCAGGTCACACAAGCCGCCAACCTGTTTCGCAGCCTCGGGATCGGGGCGGGCGATACCGTGGCCTTTGTGTTGCCGAACAGCACTGAAACCGTCGCGGCTCTATTGGGCGGGATGGTGGCGGGGGTGGTCAACCCGATCAACCCCCTACTGGAGCCGGACCAGATCGCCGCGATCCTGCGCGAGACGAAGGCGAAGGTCGTGGTCACTCTGCGTGCCTTTCCCCGTACCGATCTGCCGCAGCGGGTGGCTGCTGCCGTGGCCATGGCACCGGGCGTGAAAACGGTGCTGGAGCTTGATCTGCGCGGCTACCTTGCGCCGCCGAAATCCTGGCTTGTCTCGCTTGCCCGCCCCAAGAACCCGGTCACCCATGGCGCCAGGGTGACGAGCTTTGCCTCTGGACTTGCGGGTCACAGGGCGGATGCGCTCGACTTTGCCGACCCGCCCGAGGACAGGGTCGCGGCCTTTTTCCACACAGGCGGCACCACCGGCATGCCCAAGGTGGCACAGCACCGTGTTTCGGGCATGATCTATAACGGCTGGCTTGGCGCCCGGCTCTTGTTCAATGCACAGGACGTGGTGATGTGCCCGCTGCCTCTGTTTCATGTTTTTGCGGTCTATCCCATCTTGATGTCGATGATTGCCAGCGGCGCGCATGTGATCTTTCCCACCCCGGCGGGCTACCGGGGCGAGGGGGTGTTCGACAATCTCTGGAAGCTGATCGAACGCTGGCGGGTGACCTATCTTGTCACCGTGCCCACGGCGCTGTCGGCGCTGATGCAGCGCAAGGTCGATGCGGATATCTCCTCCCTCCGCTCGGCCTTTTCCGGGTCGGCCCCGCTGCCGCTGGAACTGTTCCGCCGGTTCGAAGCGGCGTCGGGCGTGCAGATCGTCGAAGGCTATGGGCTGACCGAGGCGACCTGCCTCGTTTCGATCAATCCGCCCGCCGGGGTAAAGAAGACCGGCTCGGTCGGCGTGCCATTTCCCTATACCCGCCTGCGGATCGTTACCCGCAAGGAAGGCGTTCTGGTGGACTGCCCGACGGACGAGATCGGCGAGATCTGCGTGGCGAGCCCCGGCGTGATCCCCGGCTCCACGTACACCGAGCCGGAAAAGAACGGGGGCCTCTATGTCGATGGCGCCTGGCTCAGGACTGGCGATCTGGGGCGTATTGACGCCGACGGATACCTCTTCATCACGGGACGGGCCAAGGATCTGATCATCCGTGGCGGCCACAACATCGACCCTGCGACCATCGAAGAGGCCATGATGCGCCACCCCGCCGTGGCCTTTGCGGGCGCCATAGGCCAGCCCGATGCCCATGCGGGAGAGCTGCCTTGCGTCTACGTGGAACTGGCGCGCGGGGCGACAGCCGACGCCCGGGAGCTTGCAGCCTTTGCGGGCGAACAAATCCCCGAGCGTGCCGCCGTTCCCAAGCATGTCGAGGTGCTGGCAGAACTGCCGAAGACGGCGGTGGGCAAGGTGTTCAAGCCCGACCTCAGACGTCGCGCCATCATCCGGGTGCTCGATGCGGCCCTGACCGAGGCGGGCTTGCAGGCGCGTGTGGTCGCAGTTGTCGAGGATCGCAAGCGCGGTCTGGTCGCGCAAATCGCACCGAAGGTCGCACCCGAGGCTGAAGCCACCGGCCACATCCTGGGCCGGTTTGCGCTGCAGTGGGACTGGAAAGCCTGAGCTTTCCTGTTGATTTGCCCGTAGCGGTCAGAAAGAATGGTGTCGACATTTGCAAACGGAGGGAACCGTGCTGAGACCCATTGGCCTGACTTGTGCAACAATCATGCTGGCTCTCATTCCATTCGCGGCACAGGCACAGGACTCCGAGGTTCTGTTCTCGCACAAACACTGGCAGGTGGAGGTTGTGGGGTTTGAGGATGGCACTTTCGGCTGTGTGGCGCAGGTCACGGCCCCGGGGGAGAGCTTTTCGCTGTGGCTTTTCCCCAATGCCTCGGCGCGGCTGCAGTTCTACTCGCAGCAATGGGAATTCGAAAACAGCACCGCGAACCTGCAGATCGAGGTGGACCGGCGCGGGTTCTGGGCGCTGACGAATGCCGAACTTTACATGAACTCTGTCCTGTTCGACATCCCCGGCAGCAACGATGGTGCGAGGCTTTTGGATGAGATCGCGGCCGGTCAGCGGCTGTACCTGCGCGACGAAAGCGGGTCGGGTGTGAAGGATTACTCCCTCTCGGGCTCGCGCGCCTCGATGGGGGCGCTGGCGGAATGCGGCTCGGTCATCGCCGATGTTGCGCCTGCGAACCCGTTCAACTGAGGGCCCCAATCTGCCAAAGTCACTGCGCAGGCGTCAACCGGCCGTGTCCATCCAGATTGTGACAGGCCCGTCATTGATGAGGCTGACCGCCATGTCGGCGCCAAAGACGCCGCGCGCGACCGGAATGTCCTCAGCCGACAGGGCCTCGGCGAAGGTCTCATACAAGCGGCGGCCCTCCTCCGGCGGGGCGGCGGAGGAAAACCCGGGCCGATTGCCGCGCAAATCGGCGGCCAGGGTGAACTGCGAGACTACCAGTGCCGCACCGCCCGTGTCGCGCACTGACAGGTTCATCTTGCCCGCCTCGTCCTTGAAAATGCGCAACTTGGCGATCTTTTCCGCCAGCCGCACAGGAGTGCCCGCAACATCCCCCTGCATCGCACAGACGAGGATCAGCAGTCCCGCCCCGATCTCAGCCACCAAGGCACCGTCTACGGCGACCGAGGCGCGGGCAACCCGTTGAAGGATCGCCCTCACAGTTCATGTGTCCAGGGCGGGTTTGCACCCGGCCTGCTGACGGTCGCGGCGGCGGCCCGGGTCCCCAGCGACAGCGCTGCATCCAGCACCTCATCGGGCAGCGAAGCGAGGGCAGCCTTCGTGAGCGCGCCGCGCGCCTGCAAAACTGCAAGCACGCCTGCGTTGAACGTATCACCCGCGCCGACCGTATCGGCCACCGTTACCGGCGTTGCCGCGACAAAGCGGTTTTGCGTTGCCGTGATCGCCCGCGCTCCGGCAGCCCCTTCGGTGATGAACACCACCTTCGGCCCCATGGCCAGAACCTGCCGCGCCCGCCTTTCGACCTCGCCCGCGCCCATCAGCCAGTGCAGGTCCTCGTCCGACAGCTTGACGATGTCGGCCCGCCCGATCATCCGGATGATGCGCGCGCGGTAACTTTCCTCCTGCCCCGCGATGAAGCCGGGGCGGATGTTCGGGTCGATCATCGTGACGCGTGCCCCTGCCTCCCGCGCCTGCAACGCCTCATAGGTGCTGGCGGCGGGGTCGTTCACCAGACTGATGCCGCCGAAAAACAGGGTGTCCACGCTTCCCGGCAGCAGTGGCAGGTCTGCCAGCACCAGCATCCGCCCGGCTGTGTTCTCGTCATAAAACGCATAGGTCGCCTGCCCATTCACCAGCTTGACGAAGGCCACCGTCGTGGGCCGCCCCGAGCGTGCCGCAAACGCTGTGTCGACATGGCTCGCCGCCAGCGTCGCGGTCAGGATTTCGCCCAGCATGTCCGTCGAAAGCCCGGAAAAGAACGCCGACGCTGCTCCGAGCCGCCCGAGGGCGATGGCGGTATTGAACACCGCCCCGCCCGCATAGGGGGCGAAACAGGCCTCGCCGCTGGTCGCGGTGCGGGGCAACATGTCGATCAGCGCTTCGCCGCAGCTGAGGATCATCGGTCAGAACTCCATTCCCATCCCGTGACCTCTAGCGCAGCTTCATGCACGGCGGTACCGGGCACCGGCCCTTGCCGCTTCACTTTTGCCCAAATATCCAACTTTCCCCATCCGCGGCTGGCGCACCGTGCGGGGACCGCAGGGGCATTATTTCTGAAACCAGGGCGTCAGCGCCGCGCGAACCCGGGCAAGCGGGGTCTCACCGCCAAGGTCTTGCACAAACACCTGCCCGACGATCGCCTCACAGGCGTCGATGTAGACCTGCGCGGTCGCGCGGATCATGTCTTCCGGGATTTCCGGGATCGGGTCTGTGTAAGGGTCGCAGCGGGCACCGACCCAGGCGCGGATGACGTCCTTGTCAAAGCTCGGCGGCCGGGTTCCCGCCGCCAGCGCAGGCCCGTACTCCGATGCGATCCAGTAGCGGCTGCTGTCGGGGGTGTGAATCTCGTCGGCGATCAGGATGTTGCCTGACGCATCGGTGCCGAATTCGTATTTGGTGTCCACCAGGATCAGTCCGCGCTCCGCCGCGATCTGCTGACCGCGCGCAAAGAGGGCCAGCGCCTTGGCCGACACCTCGTCCCACTGGGCCGCAGTCAACAGCCCCTGATCCAGGATCCCTTCGGCGGTGAGAGGCTCATCATGGCCGCCGTCAATCGCTTTCGATGTCGGTGTGATGATTGCGCCCGGCAGTTCCTGATTGTCGCGCAAACCCTCAGGCAGCGTATGGCCGTACATCGACCGTATGCCCTTCTTGTACTGGGTCAGGATCGAGGTGCTGGTGGTCCCTGCGAGATAGCCGCGCACGACAACCTCTACCGGCAGGATTTCCAGCCGCTTGCCGATCACCACATTCGCGTCGGGGTAGGCGATCACATGGTTGGCGCAGATATCGCCCGTCCGGTCGAACCAGAACCGCGCGACCTGTGTCAGCACCTGCCCCTTGCAGGGGATGGCTGCAAGGATGCGATCAAAGGCCGAAATCCGGTCGGAGGAGATGAGGATCCGCCGCCCCCCGGGGTGGTCCGCATCGGGCGGCAGGTCATAGCAATCGCGCACTTTGCCGAAATAGGGGTTCGGCAGTTCTGCGATGCGGGCATGGTCGAGAACACGGGTCAGATCAAGCATCGGGGCCCCTTGGTCAGGCTGGCCGCTCTATCCGCCGGGTGCCCGATCATGTCAAGCCGCCCCGCCCGGCTTGCGGGGCGGGCGCGGCCCGCCAGGGCGCGGGCCCGCAGGCCTGCGCGGCGCCGTGGCGGCACCTGCGTCGGCCTTGGCCCGGGCGGTGCCAAAAGCCCGGGGCGTCTTGGCCATGCCCGCGGCGGCCGCGGATTTCTTTGCGGTCGGGCGCGCGGGCTTTGCACCCGAGTCCGGCGTGGTGGCCGTCTTCCAGGCGCGGGAAAGGGTCTTCATGCCCTGAACGGGCTTCAGCGGCCGACCGCCATCGGTCTCGGGTGCCGGGGCGGGGCCTGCCGTCCGGGGCTTGCGTTTCGGCGCGGGTTCCGCGGGTTTTGGCGCAGGTTTGGCCAAGGTCTTTCCTTCGGTCCGGCCCCGGCTGCGCAGCCGGGGCGCGACATCGTCCTCCGCCTCGCCCGTTCCGCCGACCTGCTCACGCAGCACACGGGCCTTCACCTCCTCCACCTGACCCGGCTCCAGATCTCCAAGGCGGAAGGGTCCGTAGCTCACCCGGATCAGCCGGTTCACGATCAGCCCGAGGCTGTCGATGGCGCGGCGGACCTCGCGGTTCTTGCCCTCCCGCAGGCCCACGGTCAGCCAGGCATTGGCACCCTGATGCCGGTCGAGCTGGACCGACATCGGCTGAAAGCGTTCGCCATCAAGGGTGATGCCCTTGCGCAGGGGTTCAAGCTCGGGGTCGGTCGGGTTGCCCTTCACCCGCACGCGGTACTTGCGCAGCCAACCGGTGGAAGGGAGTTCAAGCTTGCGCTTCAGCTCTCCGTCATTGGTCAGGAGGAGAAGCCCCTCGGAGTTGAGGTCAAGCCGGCCGACCGACATCACCCGCGGCATATCCCCGGGCAGGGTGTCGAATACCGTCTCGCGCCCCTTCTCGTCGCTGGCCGAGGTCACGAGGCCTTCGGGTTTGTAGTAAAGCCAGAGGCGCGCAGGTTCAGGCGCGCCCACAGGCTCGCCGCGGACGGTAATCTTGTCCTTGGGGGTGACGTTCAGCGCGGGGGAGGAGATGGTCTTGCCGTTGACCTGCACCTCGCCGAGTTCGATCAGTCGCTCTGCCTCGCGGCGTGAGGAGACGCCTGCCCGCGACAGCACCTTGGCGATGCGCTCACCTTCGGGGGTGCCCGGGTCCGGTTTCGCCTGCGGAGCTGTTTTCGGTCTGACCGTTGCACCGGCGCGGGGAGGGGTTGCTTTTCCGGCCATCGGGGTCATCCTCGGCGCGGGGTGGCCAGCCCCGGGGGCAAAGCGACTCCGGAGCCTGAGGATAAGGCCCGCAAGACGAAGGGGCAAGGTGAGGTGAGCGGGTTTCGGTCCTTCATGGACGTGGCGCTGGAGGAGGCGCAGGCGGCAGCCTTGCGAGGTGAGGTTCCGGTGGGCGCGGTCGTGGTGGCGCCGGGTGGCGCGGTTGTCGCGCGTGCCGGCAACCGGACACGCGAGCTTTGCGATCCCACAGCCCATGCCGAGGTCCTGGCGATCCGCGCAGCCTGTGCGGCGGCGGGGTCCGAGCGGCTGGCAGGCCATGATCTTTACGTCACGCTGGAGCCTTGTCCGATCTGTGCTGGTGCGATTTCGTCGGCCCGCATCGCGCGGCTTTACTATGGTGCGCCGGACCTGAAGTCCGGGGGGGTCGCCGTGGGCGCGCGGGTGTTTTCGCACCCCCAGTGCCACCATTCGCCCGAAGTCTACGATGGCATCGGGGCGGCAGAGGCCGAGGCCCTGCTGCGCGGGTTCTTCGCCGCACGGCGGTGACGGGAAGGAGGGGGGCGATGCCCCCTCGGGCCGTTCCGGCCCTCACCCCCGGGATATTTTTGCATAGATGAAGGGCTAGGTCGGTTTTGGCATCCTAGGGGGCGCTGGTTCGGGCGGCACCTCGGGTGCGGAAAAACCGGCTTTCCGGGCGGTCAATCGTTTCGCCTCATGGGGAGGGAGGGGGGGACGGGGCATTGGAGCAGGACCGGGGGCTACCTGGCGAGAGAGGGGGGGGGAACAAACCCCGCCAATTCCCCCTTAGCCGGCTGGCATGGTCTGGGCGGTTCCGCTAAACTCCTCTGGAGCAGTTGCGATAACGCAGTTTCAGGGACAACGGGAATGCCGCTGATTGTCGGAACGGGACTGATACTTGTGCTGCTCCTGGCCGTTGTGGCCAGCGTTTTCATTGCTTTGGATCGGAAGGGCGCACTCATGTCTCAGTCAGGCCTTGGGACGTTGTCTTTCCTTCTGCTGATTGGCCTCGTCCTTTATGTGGCGGGAGGCGGGGGTATCTGATGGCGCAGAAGTTCGGCGGAAAGTTCAGCCGGGACGGGGCGCGCAGCGACGCCGATGCGCCTCTGCCCACAGGGGCAGGGCCGCGCGTGAAGGGCGGCTGGCGCACGACGGCACTGGCGCTTTCGGCCTTTGCCTTTCTGTTTTCGGCCTTCGGGGGCACCCCGCGCGAGCTGGTGCTCGGACTTGGCGCCGGGGGGTTGATGCTCTTGTCGGCCTGGACCACGCGGGAGGGGATGCAGGCTCAGGCCGCCTATGACGCGCGCAAAGTGGCCCGCCGCCCGGCGTTTCCGCGCAAGATCGCGGGCGGGATGCTGGCCGGGGCGGCGCTTGCCGTCGGTGGGTTTTCGACCCATGCCGACCTGCTTTACCCCGCACTTTTTGCGGTGATCGGGGCTGTGCTGCACCTTGGGGCCTTTGGCCTTGATCCCTTGCGCGACAAGGGGATGGGGGGGGTGGATGCCTTTCAGACCGACCGTGTGGCGAAAGCCGTGGCGGAGGCCGAGGCGCATCTGGCGGCGATGAAGGATGCGATTTTACGCGCCGGTGACCGCCAGATGGAGGCCCGCGTCGAGCGTTTTGCCACCGCTGCCCGCACCCTTTTTCGCAGTGTAGAGCAGGACCCGCGTGACCTGACGGCGGCGCGCAAGTATCTGTCCGTCTACCTCATGGGTGCGCGCGATGCGACGGTGAAGTTCGCCGACCTTTACGCTCAGGGACGCGACGCCAAGGCCCGCGCCGATTATGATGCGCTGTTGACCGACCTTGAAACCACCTTTGCCGCCCGCACGCGGGATCTCATGTCATCGTCCCGCGTTGACCTTGATGTCGAGATATCCGTCCTGCGGGACCGCCTGAAGCTTGAAACCCGCGCCCCCTCCTGACCTCCCACAGAGAGTATCCGACATGAGCGAGACCGCCCGCACCGAAGCCACCGCCCTGCTTGCCGAGGTTGAAAAGGTCACTGCCGTCCTCTTGCCCGAACCGGAGGGCGAGATCGTGCCGCTGGAGGCTGCGACCACCGATCAGGCCGCCGCAATCCGCAAGCGGATGGGCGAGATCGACATGGGCTCGACCCAGACGATCATCTCGTTCGGCTCTTCGGCGCAAGCCGATCTGCAGGTGATCAGCCAGGCCATGCTGCAAGACGTCAAGAACAAGGACGTGGGGCCTGCGGGCGACAGTCTGCGTTCCATCGTGACCACGATCCGCGGCTTTTCGGTGGATGAGCTTGACCTGCGCCGCGAGTCAAGCTGGTGGGAGCGGCTGCTTGGACGGGCTGCACCCTTTGCCGAATTCGTCGCGAAGTTCGAAGATGTGCAGAGCCAGATCGACAAGATCACCCAGGATTTGCTGGGACACGAGCATCAGCTTTTAAAGGATGTGAAGTCGCTGGATATTCTTTATGACAAGACGCTCGGCTTTTACCACGAGCTCGCGCTCTACATTGCCGCCGGGACTGCAAAGCTTTCCGAGTTGGACGCGACCACCATCCCTGCACGCGAAGCGGCGGTTACGGCGGCGCCCGAGGCCGACCAGGTGATGAAGGCGCAAGAGCTGCGCGATCTGCGCGCGGCGCGAGATGATCTGGAACGCCGGGTGCATGACCTTAAGTTGACGCGGCAGGTGACAATGCAGTCGCTGCCCTCGATCCGCCTCGTGCAGGAAAACGACAAGAGCCTGATCGCCAAGATCAATTCCACACTGGTGAACACCGTGCCCTTGTGGGAGACGCAGCTGGCGCAGGCGGTGACGATCCAACGATCGAAAGAAGCGGCAGAAGCGGTGCGCGGTGCGTCCGACCTTACCAACGATCTTCTGGAGGCCAATGCCAAGAACCTGCAAGAAGCCAATCGCGTGGTGCGCGAAGAGATGGAACGGGGCGTGTTCGACATCGAGACGGTGAAGACCGCGAATGCGACGCTGATCGCCACGATCAACGAAAGCCTCGCCATCGCAGATGAAGGCAAGTCCCGCCGGGCCGCCGCCGAGGTGGAGCTGGTGAAGATGGAAGCGGAATTGCGCGATACGCTAGCCTCGGCCCGCGCCCGCCCGCCCGTCGCACCCCCGCACCCCTGAAACGGCGAGTGCTCATGCACCTTGTGACCCGACGTCTTCGCGGCCTGGCCCTGTTTCTTGCTGCGGGGTCGTCACTCTTGGGGTGCAGTACCCTTCCCATCCCGCCGGGCGTTTTTGCGTCTGCGCCCGCTCCTGTGGCTCATGTCCCTGCGCCCTCGGCCGCAAGTGCCGCGTCGCAAATCTATTTTGCGCAGGTGCAGCAGCAGCTTTTGTCGCAAGGGCTTTTGCGCACCGATGCAGGCGGGGCCGATACCCCGTTTACCGACCGGATGCTGGCTGACAACTTCATCCGCATCGCGCTCTACGACGAATACTCCCGCGAAGGCGGCGCCTTCGTGCAGCGGGAAACCACCAGCCAGCTGCGCCGGTGGGCAGAGCCGGTTCGCGTGGGGCTGTACTTCGGCGCTTCGGTCCCGGCAGAGCGGCAGGCCACCGACCGGGCGCGCGTGGCGTCCTACCTCGCGCGGTTGTCCCAGCTGAGCGGGCATCCGATCGCCTTGTCCGACACGCCGAACTTCTGGCTTTACATCGTGAACGAGGATGAGCGCGCGGCCCTCGCCCCGCAGATCCGCGCAGCACTTCCAGGCGTTTCGGCCGCAGACATCAAGGGCATCACAGAGATGCCCCGCTCCACCTATTGCCTGGTCTACGCGATGACGGAACGGGGCAGCGCCGCTTACGGGCGCGCCTTTGCCGTGGTGCGGGCCGAACATCCCGATCTTCTGCGCCTGTCGTGCATCCATGAAGAGGTGGCGCAGGGGCTGGGCCTGGCCAACGACAGCCCGCGCGCGCGCCCGTCTATCTTTAATGACGATGAGGAATTCGCGCTGCTGACGGTTCAGGACGAGCTGATGCTGCGCATTCTCTATGACCCGACGCTGCGCCCTGGCATGACCGAGGCCGAGGCACGGCCCATCGTGCAGACCCTTGCCAGCCGCTTTCTGGGCGGCGAATCTTGAACTGTCCTGAAGGACAAAGGAGTAAGCCATGGTTTTCGATTTCCTGAAGGGTGAATTCGTCGATGTCATCTCCTGGCTCGACGATACGCGCGACACGATGGTGTGGCGGTTTGAACGGCGCGGCCAGGCGATCAAGTATGGTGCGAAGCTTACGGTGCGCGAAGGGCAGGCGGCGGTCTTCATCCACGAAGGGCAGCTCGCGGATGTGTTCAGCCCCGGTCTTTATCTGCTTGAAACCAACAACATGCCGATCATGACGACGCTGCAGCACTGGGACCACGGCTTTGACAGTCCGTTCAAATCCGAGGTTTATTTCGTCAACATCACCCGCTTCAACGATCTGAAATGGGGTACCAAGAATCCGATCATGTGCCGCGACCCGGAGTTCGGGCCGGTGCGGATCCGTGCGTTTGGCACTTATTCGATGCGTGTAAGCGACCCGGGGCGGTTCATGACCGAGATCGTGGGTACGGATGGCGAATTTACGGCAGATGAGATCAGCTTTCAGATCCGCAACGTGATCTTGCAGGAAATGGGGCAGGCGCTGGCGAAATCGGGGATTCCCGTGCTCGACATGGCGGCGAACACGGGCGATCTGGCAAAGCTGGTCAGCACCGCCATAGCGCCCAAGATCGCGGAATACGGGCTGATCCTGCCAGAATTCTACATCGAGAATGTGAGCCTGCCCGAGGAGGTGGAGAAAGTGCTGGACAAGCGCACCTCCATCGGAATTGCGGGGGACCTGAACAAGTACATGCAGTTCAATGCGGCAGAGGCGATGAACCAGCCCGGTGGCACGATGGGCGCGGCCGTGGGCGCGGGGATGGGGGCCGGGATCGGCTTGGGTATGACGCAGGGGGTTGGCCCCTGGGGTGCCGTACCCGCGCATGCCCCTGCGCAGGCAGCCCCGCCGCCTCCGCCACCCCCGCCGCCGTCTGCCGCTACCTTGTGGCATCTGGCCGAAAACGGCGCGACGAAAGGCCCTTTCGCCGAGGCAGAGATTGCCGCGATGGTCGCAGGTGGCACACTGACTGGCGCCTCCATGGTCTGGACGGCGGGACAAGACTGCTGGAAGCCCGCCAAGGACACTTCCCTTACCCGGCTATTCCTCGCCGTGCCCCCACCGCCGCCCGCAATCTGACCAAAGAGAGATCCTGATGGCCGCCGAAGAATCCCGCTGGCCGTGCGTGCAGTGCGGTGCAGATCTGCGCTATGCCCCGGGCCAGACCGAGCTGGTCTGCGACCATTGTGGCCATCGTCAGACCATAACTGCGGCCCCTGCGCGCAAGCGGGCGGGTATCTTTGAGGAGCATGACCTCGCGCGTGGCCTGAGCGACGATCTATCCGGTGCTGCGATGGAGGAGGTGCGCACCTCCTCTTGTCCCTCTTGCGGAGCGAAGATCGAGTTTCAGGGGGCAACTCATGCTACCGAATGCCCATTCTGCGCCTCGCCCGTGGTGGTGGATACCGGGGCCGCGCGGTTGATCAAGCCACAGGGGGTGGTGCCTTTTGATCTGACCGAGGATCAGGCGCGCTCGGCCATGGTGAAGTGGATGGGCAGCCTGTGGTTTGCGCCATCGAAGCTTCTGGAATACGCCCGCAAGGGGCGGGCGATGAATGGCATCTATGTGCCGTTCTGGACTTTCGATGCCGCCACCCGCAGCCGTTACACAGGCCAGCGGGGCGAGCATTACACCGAATCCCGCACGGTTACGGTGAACGTCAACGGCAGGCCCGAACAGCGCACGGAACAGGTCACGAAGACGCGCTGGTATCCTGCCTCGGGTCGTGTGGCACGCGATTTCGACGATGTGCTGGTAATGGCGGCCACCAGCCTGCCGAAACATCTGGGCGACGGTCTTCAACCCTGGAAGCTGCAGGCCTTGCAGCCCTTTGCCCCAGATTTTCTCGCCGGGTTCCAGGCCGAGGGCTACACCGTCCCGCTTGCCCGGGGGCATGAGGAGGCGCAAGCCATCATGCGCGGCGTGATCGAGCAGGACGTGCGTCGCGACATCGGCGGCGATGTGCAGCAGATCAGTACGCTGGATACCGACCATTCGGACGAGACGTTCAGGCATATTCTGCTGCCGGTCTGGATGGCGGCCTACAAGTACAATGGCAGGACCTATCGTTTCCTCGTGAATGGCCAGACCGGCGAGGTGCAGGGAGAGCGACCATGGTCCGCATGGAAGATCACCTTTGCGGTTCTGGTGGTGGCGATTCTGGTTGGCGGCGCGCTTTACCTCAATGACCCCGAGGCATTGGGCCTGCCACGGCCTGACTGGATGAACTGAAACGGTGCAGCGGTTGTCGGGGGAGATGCTTCGTCCCTCAATCGGTAAATCTGCAGCCTTCACCGGCCTGCGCGCCGGGGCAATTCCGAGGCCCGGCTCGCGGCAGTGGCGCGGCCTTGCGGGTTCACTGGAGCGTTAACGCGCAGACACCCGCGCGGTCGCAACGCGCAGAGGCGAGCAGGTCAGTCTCAGGCGCGAGAGGATTGACGGGAGGAAGCGCTGCGCCGAGGGTGCCCGACAAGCCTGCCCGACAAGCCTGCCTTACATGACCTCAGCGCAGCCCAATCTCGGCCAGCGCTTGCGCAAGGGCGGGGGGCAGGGCCTCCTCCCGCTCGCGTCCCCGGGCCAGATCCTGTGGCGCTTCGCTCGGGTCGAGGTAGCGCCAGCCCTGAAAGGGGCGGCGGGGGGCGGATTCGGTGCGGACGATCGCCGAGTCCAGGATCAGGGCACAGCGGGTGATCCCGTCGCCTTCGGTCACCTGCTCCAGCCCCAGGATCTTCTGGCGGCACTGCACCAATCCCTTGATCACCCAGTAAAGCGACCCGCCATCCAGTACCTGCGGCGCGCGTTTGGGCCACATGCGCGTGACATGCATGGCGCGGTCTGCAGGCCAACGGTGTCGTTGGCTTGCCTGCCAGTTGGCCAGATCGGCGATGCTGTCCGCACCCACGCACAGCTTCAGGATGTTGACGAATTCGGCCATGTGCCCCCACTCCGGACCCGGAAAGATAGGGTTTAACGCAGGATTGGCAAGGGAGCCCGGGAGGCTGGGGGGGTGAACAGTGCCCTTTCCCTGGGCCAAGGGGACACCGGCTTGCCCGGCACGAACTTTATTGCGCTGAAAGGTGACACCCCGCAGATTTTGGGGCAGGTTCCGCTGCATACTCTAGATCAAGATGTCCCCCTGCGCTATGCTGGGAGGCTTGCGCATTTGTAATCAGAACCCGAGGCCCTGCCATGACCGCCTTCGCCACCCCCATCGCCGAAGCCATCTGGGACATGAAGTACCGTCTGAAGGCGCAGGACGGTACGCCCATCGATGGCTCGGTGGAGGAGACCTGGCGCCGTATCGCCCGTGCGCTGGCCGAGGCGGAGGCAGAGCCCGCCCTGTGGGAAAACCGCTTCTATGCCGCGCTCGAAGGGTTCAAATACCTGCCTGCAGGCCGCATCACCGCGGGGGCTGGGACAGGGCGGTCCGTGACGCTGTTCAACTGCTTTGTGATGGGCACGATCCCCGACAGCATGGGTGGCATCTTCGACGGGCTGAAGGAAGCGGCGCTGACAATGCAGCAGGGCGGCGGCATCGGCTACGACTTCTCGACCATCCGACCGCGGGGCGCCGCAGTGAAGGGCGTGGCGGCCGATGCCTCCGGGCCGCTGAGCTTCATGGATGTCTGGGACGCGATGTGCCGGACCATCATGTCGGCAGGCAGCAGGCGGGGCGCGATGATGGCCACGATGCGCTGCGATCATCCGGATATCGAGGCGTTCATCGAGGCGAAGAAGGACCCGGCCCGCCTGAGGATGTTCAACCTGTCGGTCCTCGTCACTGACCCGTTCATGGCGGCGGTAAAGGCCGATACGGCTTGGGATCTGGTGTTTGACGGCAAGGTGTACCGCAGCCTTCCCGCGCGCGATCTGTGGAACAAGATCATGCGCTCGACCTTCGATGTGGCCGAGCCGGGCGTGATCTTCATCGACCGCATCAATGCGATGAACAACCTGAATTATGCCGAAACCATCGCCGCCACAAACCCTTGCGGTGAGCAGCCGCTGCCGCCCTATGGCGCCTGTCTTCTCGGCTCGATCAACCTTGCGCGGCTGGTGACCGGGGCCTTCACACCCGAAGCGCGGCTCCATCCGGAGGCGCTGTACGGCCTCGTGCGCACGGCGGTGCGGATGATGGACAATGTGGTGGACGTCAGCCGCTTTCCCTTGCCAGAGCAACAGGCCGAGGCGCAGGCAAAGCGGCGGATCGGCCTCGGCGTCACCGGCCTTGCCGATGCGCT
>Ga0105046_10001003_pt1 | contig 42115 bp, 41 predicted proteins | sample MAT03_FD_78385 | JGI IMG/M metagenome (GOLD analysis project Ga0105046, IMG submission 78385) | Freshwater microbial communities from Lake Fryxell liftoff mats and glacier meltwater in Antarctica - MAT-03 (megahit assembly) | ecosystem: Environmental > Aquatic > Freshwater > Ice > Liftoff... | reverse complement strand
TACATAATCTAAATTTGGAATAATTACACCAATGGTATGTGTTTGCCTGTTTTGTAAACTTAATGCCAGCCTGTTTGGCTGATAATCCAATTCTTCCGCAAGGGCCTTTACAGCTTTTTTTGTTTCAGGCTTTATATCCGAAGCATCACGAAGAGCCCTGCTTACAGTAGAAGTTGATAAGTTTAGGGCAATGGCAATATCCTTAATCGTTGTTTGTTTTTCCATTACAGCTTTTAAAAGTAAGTGTTGTTTTTGAATAATTTCGGGAAAATCCCGGTAGCGTTCCCGGGAACGTTATCGGTCTCTTTATTATAGTTTTATTCATTATAGTTCCTTTTATGTTGAATAAAATCTAATAAAAAGAGATAAAAATTAGAAATATTATTTCATTTTCACAATGGCTGGTTTGCAAAATGCCTTTATTATTACCAAACGGTTGAATTGGTCATATCGATTTTGCTCACTCACTTTCAATATTTGGTGTACATTATTCTGTTATTCCATGGGTTTCTTCCACCGTTTATTTTCATTTTACTGTAAATATCTCAGATGAAGTCATTAAACAATAAAGTCGCTATTGTAACAGGAGGAGCAAGAGATATTGGCCGGCAGGTTGCTGAAAAAATTGCTGTAGCCGGAGCGAAAGTTTGCATCAATTATTTTAATGATGAAGTAAAAGCACAGGAAACGTTAGCTGCAATAAAAGGTAATGGCGATGAAGCCATTAGTGTGAAAGGGGATATGACAAAAGCCGCCGAAATTAAACATGTACTAGAAGCCTGTACTGCAGTTTTTGGTAACAGGATTGATATTTTGGTAAATGTTGCAGGTGGTTTAATGGGCAGGAAATTATTGGCAGATATGGATGAAGCATTTTGGGATGCAGTAATGGATGTTAATGTAAAGTCTGCTTTTTTGGTTACGCAGGCTGTTGTGCCACACATGACAGATGGTGGAGCTATCGTGAATTTCAGCAGCCAGGCAGCAAGAGATGGTGGTGGTTTTGGCGCAGTAGCTTATTCATCTGCAAAAGGCGCAGTACTTACGATGACGAAAGGATTAGCCAAAGAACTGGGGCCAAAAGGAATAAGGGTAAATTGTATAAGCCCGGGAATGATTAATACCACTTTCCATAATACATTTACTAAAGATGAAGTTCGTAAAAATGTCGCAGCATCAACACCGTTAAGAAGAGAAGGTGAAGCAGGAGAAGTAGGCGACCTTGCTTTATACCTTGTTAGTGATGTATCTTCTTTTATTACCGGTGCTAGTATAGAAATAAATGGGGGAACCTATTTTGTTTAAGCCTTTTGAAGTCGGATATCGCATATTTCACATTTCATGATTGGTTAAGTTACATATGAAAAAATTGATAATCATACTATTCCCTTTTGCTGCTCTTACTTTGGCTGCACAGCAACATCCAGTTGCTTTTGCCACAAAAGCCGACCTGATAACCGTAAAAAATAGTTTGTCAAAAAATGCTTTGATAAAACAGTCCTATACGGAAATTAAAAATTCGGTTGATAAATGGATTGGGAAAGATATTGATGTGCCGGTTCCTAAAGATGCTGCAGGCGGTTACACACACGATAAACATAAAGACAATTATACTTTAATGTTCAACAGTGGTATGATGTATCAGCTGACAGGTGATAGTAAGTATGCCCTGCTGGTTAAAAAATTATTTCTCAAATATGCCGCTTTAAATCCAACGTTGAAAAATCATCCCCAGGCTACCAGCGCCTATCCGGGCAAATTATTCTGGCAGGCACTAAATGATGCAAACTGGTTGGTGTATGCCGGTCTTGCATTTGATTGTATTCATGATTATTTATCTCCCGATGAAAGAAAAAAAATTGCAGCAGGAGCATTTAAACCATTAGTAGATTATTTTACAAAGGACATAAAAAATTGGTTTAATCTTATACATAACCATGCTGTATGGGCATGTGCCGGTGTAGGTATTGTTGGCGTGGCAACAGATAATGAAGATTATGTGCAAATGGCTTTGTATGGCACCAGCAAAGATGGTAAAGCAGGTTTTATTGCTCACTTGGATGGATTGTTTTCGCCAGACGGATATTATAATGAAGGCCCTTATTATACCCGCTATGCAGTGTTGCCTTTTTATTTATTTGCCAATGCTATTAATAACACAAAGCCGCAATTAAAAATCTTTCAGCACCGCAACAATATTTTGCAAAAGGCTTTGAACGGAGCTTTACAGCAAACCAATTTGGATGGCCGGTTTTACAGTTATAACGATGCGTTAAAGGAAAAAGATTTCACCTCCAATGAACTGGTGGTGGCAGTAGATATGGCCTGGCAGGTGTATGGTGCCAATGCCGCTTACCTTCCGGTTGCTAAAGCGCAGGGCCGTGTAATATTAAATAAAGGCGGAGTAAGCATTAGTGAAGCATTACAAAAAGAAAAAAATATTGAAGCCTATTATCCTTATCAATCCATTGAGTTTGCCGATGGCGCCAAAGGCGATGAAGGTGGGGTTTCTATTTTACGGTCAGGAAAGGGGAATAATCTGACTTCATTAATATATAAATACAGTTCTCATGGTTTATCACATGGCCACTACGATAAATTGAATATCACTATGTATGATAACGGGAATGAGGTTTTACAGGATTACGGTGCAGCCCGGTTTATTGGTATTGAACAGAAATGGGGAGGCCGTTACTTGCCCGAAACAAAAAGCTATGCACAGCAAACTATTGCGCATAATACCATTACGGTGGATGAAACAAGCCACTTTAAGGGTATTGAAAAAGAAAGTGAAAAATATCATCCGAATAAATTATTTGGAAGTATTGATAAGGAAAACTTGCAGGTTGTTTCTGTGATGGATGATAAAGCGTACAGTAATGTGAAATTGCACCGTACTATTTATATGCTTATGTTACCGGGAGAAACAAAACCTTTAACTATTGATTTTTTCAGGGCAAATGCTGATGCACTGCATCAATACGATTTGCCATTTAATTATTCAGGAACGGTGGTGAGTACAAACTTTAAATACAATTCTTTTACTACCAGCCAAACAACATTAGGCAGCAAAAATGGCTACCAGTTTTTATGGAAAGAGGCAGAAGCTAAATTGAATACCCCATTTGCCCAATTTACATTTTTAAATGGCAAGTCGTTTTATACCATTTCATCATTAATTGGGGATTCATCACAGATTTATTTTACAAGAATGGGGGCTAATGACCCTGATTTTAATTTACGGCGGGATCCATCTTACATTATCCGTACAAAAGGAAAGAATCAAACATTTGTGAACGTCATTGAAATTCATGGCAATTACAGTGCCATTGCCGAAATAGCCAGTTCCGCCTATTCTTCTGTTTCAAAAGTAGAAACACTACAGGATGATGAAAATTATACTGCAGGTGTAATCATATTTAAGGGTAAAAAGTTATTTGTCGTTCAGGCAAATAAAAATTTTGATATTAAAACGAGGCACAATTTTAATAAAGAAGGAGTAAATATTGACTGGCTTGGGCCCTATTGCATTCAATATGATGGCAAGCTGATAAAATAAATACCAATTTTTAAACATAAATAAAAAAATATGTCAACAATACCAGTAGCTGAAATCAAATCAAAAGACTTTATAGAAAATGCAAGTATAGAATGGCAGCAAATGGCCGAAGGCGTGAAAAGAAAAATAATGGCCTGGGATGAGAAACTGATGCTGGTGCGGGTGGAATTTGAAAAAGGCGGTATAGGTACTTTGCATCAGCATTACCATGTACAGATTACGAGTGTGGAAAGTGGCGTATTTGAAGTAGAAATAGATGGTGCAAAAAAAATATTAAAAGCCGGAGATGTTTTTTATGTAGCTCCAAATTTATGGCATGGCGCAGTTTGCCTGGAGGCCGGTGTATTAATAGATGTATTTAGTCCTATGCGGGAAGATTTTTTTCAATAAAAGAAAGAACAAACTCATGATTCGTAAAAGAACAATATTGTTATTTATTGCAACGCTAATGGCAGGTCATCTTGCTATAGCGCAAGATGATAAGAGTGTTCCTGTTATTTTCTCTCACGATGCTGCTATCCTTTCAATAAATAAGTCTAAAATAAAAGTAAAAGATGCTTCACTGCTTCCAGCCTATGAACAATTATTGAAAGATGCAGAAAAAGCATTAAACTTTAAGCCGGTGAGTGTGATGGAAAAAACTACTGTTCCGCCAAGTGGTGATAAGCATGATTATATGAGCCTGGCCCCTTATTACTGGCCCGACCCTTCAAAACCCGGAGGCGTTCCTTACATAAGAAAAGATGGTGAAACAAATCCTGAAGTGAAGGAATATAAGGATAAGGAATACTTGCCCAAATTATGTGAAGCTGTGAACACGTTAGGCCTTGCATTTTATTTTTCTAACGATAATAAATATGCAGACCATGCGGGACAATTAATACGGGTTTGGTTCCTTGTCAACCAGCCTCATAATCCCTGGACAAGAGGTAATACAGCACCATACGATCCATATAAATTAACCATAGCGCCTTACATGGTTGATACCAAAGAAACAAGAGAAACCCTGATAAAATATTATGCAGAGATTACTTATGCTGATAGACTGGTAGGTTATTGTATGAATATGGTTGACTGACACAAAAACAAGGATAATACCATGTTTTTGTTTGCAAGTGAACATGGTAATTCGATGCCGTTTGCTAAATGGACCTGTTATAATATGGGTTTAAAAGCTGCATTTATTGTACGTTTGCCAAAAATTATCAAACTCAAAACCAGTACCGGTATACTGGCACAATATATTGATGTGGTTCCTACTTTATACGAAGCAGCAGGCGGAAATCCTGCATTGTTAAGAGGCGATAAAGACAAAAAAATGCGGCTTGATGGTAAAAGTTTTTTTGCTACATTGAAAGGCAGGGGTGCTGAGGTTCGTAAGTATGTTTATGGCGTGCATACTACAAGAGGAATAAAAAATGGTTCCGATAATTATCCGGTACGTTCTGTCCAGAACCAGGAATATAAATTAATATGGAATCTGAATTATAACGAACCATCTTGAATTATACAACATTAAAATTGATAATTTTGAATTGAAGAACCTGGCTAATCATGTTTCACTCCTGTAAATAAGAGCTACATTATTTAGTGAATTAAAAAAATGGATGCAACAACAGGAAGATAAAGGAATTGAAACAGAGTGGAAGGCGTTGACCCGGTTTAAGGGAGATACATTGAAGTGGAAGATTTCTGCAGATTAATACCCTGCTCAATATATAGTTTAAAAAAGTTTTCCAATTAATTCAATTAATCAAAAAAAATTAATAATGACACAACAAGTAATCGGAAAATACAGGTGGACGATTTGTGCGATGGTTTTTTTTGCTACAACTATTAACTACCTGGATAGAGCTGTCATTAGTATTTTGAAATCAGATTTAACCAAACAGTTCCATTGGACTGAATCCGATTATGCAAATATTGTTATAGCCTTTCAGGTGTGTTATGCCATAGGTTTTTTAGGAGCGGGACGACTAATTGATAAACTGGGAACTAAAATAGGCTATGCACTGGCAACAGCGCTGTGGAGTGTAGCTGCAATTGGGCATGGATTTGTAACCAGCACTGTTGGATTTTTTGTAGCTCGTGGTGCTTTAGGCCTTACAGAATCTGGCAATTTTCCCGCAGCCATTAAAACGGTGGCTGAATGGTTTCCTAAAAAAGAAAGAGCATTTGCAACGGGTATTTTTAATTCAGGTGCCAATATCGGAGCGATTCTTGCACCCCTTACTGTTCCGCTGATAGCGCAGGAATTTGGGTGGAAGTGGGCATTTATTTTAACAGGCCTTGTTGGTTTTATCTGGTTGATTTTTTGGTTCGTTATATATGAAGTGCCGAAGAAGCATAAAAAATTATCAAAGGCAGAATTTGATTATATCCACAGCGACCCTGAAGAAGCTAAAGATGAAGATGGAAATGAAAAGAAAATCTCCTGGACTAAATTATTAACCTATAAACAAACATGGGCCTTTGCAATAGGTAAATTTTTTACCGACCCTGTGTGGTGGTTTTATCTTTTCTGGTTACCCGATTTTTTAGAGAAGCAATATGGTTTGATGGGTACAGCAAAATCATTGCCATTGGCACTAGCGTATACATTATCTACCATCGGAAGTGTATTTGGCGGCTGGCTGCCTATGTGGTTTATAAAAAAAGGCTGGCCTGTATTTCGTTCCCGTAAAACGGCTATGTTGATTTTCGCTATTGCTATTTTGCCGGTTGTGTCTGCACAATATCTAGGAAGAATTGATATGTGGCTGGCTGTTGTAATGATTGGCTTTGCCATGGGTATGCACCAGGCATGGAGTTCAAATATTTTTACTACAGTTAGTGATATGTTTCCTAAAAGTGCAACTGCTTCCGTTACCGGTATTGGTGGTATGTTCGGAGCTGTTGGGGGCATACTTATTGCGAAAGGTGCCGGTACTTTATTTGATTATTATAAATCAATCGGAGATAAAGAAACAGGTTACCTAATCATGTTTATCATTTGCGGGGTAGCTTACCTGATAGCCTGGTTAATTATGCATTTCCTGGTTCCGAAATTAAAAAAAATTGATTACTGATAAGTTTAATAATGAAATTTAAAATTTTCATACTGGCCTTTTTGTTTTCTTTTTACCATTTGTGTTTGTTTGCGCAGGGCGAAAAAAAACTGCTCATTTCTATTACAAATACATCCTCGGAAAATTTTCTGCAACAGGTAATTAGTATTCCCTGGAAAAATATAATCTCAAAATATCCACTGATTGATACCAGTTACTTCAGAGTTGTAAATGTAAAAACAAAAAAAGAAATCCCTTTTCAATTGGAATATGCGGGAAAATCTGCCATTCAGAATTTGCTGATTCAGGCAGATGTTCAACCCAAAAGTTTTCTTAAAATATACATACAAAAAGGGCAACCCTCAACGGTTGTTTCCAAAACATTTTGTCGTTATGTACCCGAACGTAAAGATGATTTTGCCTGGGAAAATGACAAAATAGCTTTTCGGATGTATGGTAAAGCTCTGGAAGGAACAAAGGAAGATGCTTATGGAATTGATGTGTGGGTTAAACGCACAGATAAGCTGGTATTAAATGAACGATTCAAACGGGGAGAATATCATATTGACCATGGTGATGGTATGGATTATTATCATGTAGGTCACTCTTTAGGTGCAGGTAATATGGCGCCCTATGTAAATGATTCAATATGGTATTCAAAAAATTATGAACAATGGCGGGTGCTGGACAATGGTCCTTTGCGTTCTACTTTTGAATTATCCTATGGCGCATGGGATGTGGCCGGCAGGATGGTAAAAGCGACAAAGAAAATTTCATTGGATGCCGGCTCACAATTAAACAGGGTAGAAGTAAATTATAGTTATACTGGTAGCGATTCTTTATCCGTTGTGGCCGGTATTATAAAAAGAAAGGAAAAAGGAACAATGCTGCTGGATGAGCTGCAGGGCATCATGGGATATTGGGAACCTGCACATGGCACTGATGGTACAACCGGCACAGGGTGTATATTTTTGAGCCCGGTTGTAAACATGAAAGTTACCGGTCTGCAATTGCTCACACAATTATCAGCACCGGGCAATGCCGGTCTCATTTATTATACAGGAGCAGCCTGGGACAAAGCAACAGTTATTACGAATGCCGAAGATTGGTTCAGGTACCTCCAGAGTTTTCGGGCTAAAATATTAAACCCTTTAAAAATAAAAATGGAATGACACGAATTTGGTTTAAAAAAATATTGAGCATGAGTTCTTGCAAGCATTTAAGAGTTGGATTACACAAGCTAATCCTCCTGGTATTTATTATAACAAGCGTTACTTCAGCTGCTCAGGAAAAAAAACCTGGTTCAATAAAAAAAATATTGGCTTATTGTGAGAAACAGGCAAGGACAACAGTATTAGAAAACCCGGGAGAAAACAAATTGCCTGTTGTAATCGATAAGGATAATAAGCAATGGGCAAATAATGATATTTATAATTGGCGCAGCGGATTTTGGCCGGGAATACAATGGTACTTGTATGAAAGTTCTAAAGATAATAACTGGAAACAGCAGGCAGAAAAATCTACGGCAATGCTCAGCGGTATATTAGATGTACCAGTAAGTAATCATGATCTGGGTTTTCAGTTTTATTGCAGTTTTGGAAATGGATACCGCTTAACAGGTAATCCGGCTTATAAGCAAATATTGCTGAGAGCCGCTGACTCTTTGGCCCGGTTATATAACCCAACTGTTGGAACTATATTATCCTGGCCGGGAAGAGTAAAAGATAAAAATTGGCCCCACAATACAATTATTGATAATATGATGAACTTGGAGTTGCTTTTTTTGGCTGCAAAAAATGGTGGCAATAACAGGTTGTATGATATAGCTGTAAGGCATGCAGAAGTAACCATGAAGAATCATTTTCGTCCGGACTTTAGTACTTACCATGTTTTGGTTTATGATACAGTATATGGTAAAATGATAAAAGGAATAACGCACCAGGGCTATGCAGATAACAGTATGTGGGCCAGAGGGCAGGCCTGGGCCATCTATGGTTTTACAATGACATACAGAGAAACTAAAAACCCGGAATTTTTACAAACGGCTATAAATGCCGCAAACGTATATTTAAAGAATTTGCCGAAAGACTATATCCCCTATTGGGATTTTAACGATCCAGCCATTCCCAATGCACCAAGAGACGCTTCTGCTGCTGCTATTACAGCTTCAGCATTACTTGAACTTTCCACTTTGTGTAATGATACCTTAGAGGGAAAAAAATATAAACGGGCAGCAAAAGATATGATAAGCGAACTCTCATCAGAAAAATACCTGAGTAAAGAGCAAAATCATGCATTTCTGTTGCACTCAACAGGTAATAAGCCGGGTAATAAGGATATTGATGTACCCATTATTTATGCCGACTATTATTTTATAGAAGCATTGCTGAGGCTCAAAAAAATAGATAAAATGAATAATCTTGTTAACTAAATCTATTCTTATGGATAACGATTTTTCTTTAAAAGGGAAAGTGATATTGGTAACCGGTGGAACCGGTATTCTTGGATATGCTTTTATCAAAGCATTATTTAATGCCGGAGCAATCGTTGGTGTATTGGGCAGGAATGAAGCAAAAGCAAATGAAAGGGCAAATGAAATCATTGATGCAGGTGGACAAGCAATTGCTTTGATAGCTGATGTATTGAATAAGGAGCAATTGGAAGAATGCCGTAAAAAAGTATTGGACAAGTTTGGAAAAATAGATGGATTGGTAAATGCAGCAGGCGGCAATGTGCCGGAAGCCGTGTTGCAACCGGAAGATGATATTTTCTCTATTAATATTGGTGGTATGAAAAAAGCCATGGATGTAAACTTATGGGGAACCGTTTTGCCAACATTACTATTCGGTAAATCTATTGCTGAAAGCGGTGGTGGAACAATTGTAAACATTTCTTCAGTAAGTGCCGAAAGAACATTGACAAAAGTGCTTGGGTATAGCATGGGAAAAGCAGCCGTTGAATCATTTACCAAATGGTTTGCGGTGGAATTAGCTAATAGATATGGCGATAGAATACGAATGAATGCCATCATGCCCGGCTTTTTTATTACTGAACAAAACAGGATGTTGTTAACTGATGGATCTGGCGGTCTTACGCAGCGTGGAAAATCCGTAATTAAGCAAACACCGTTTAAAAGATTTGGCGAACCGTCCGAATTAGGTGGCGCATTGGTTTGGCTGATGAGTGATGCATCTAAATTTGTAACGGGAACAACCATTACAGTTGATGGAGGATTTACAGCTTTTAGTGGTGTTTAATTGAAGCAATATTTATTCTCTTTTTTATTGAAGGAACAAGAATGACGATAAATCAAATGATACAAACCATGCGTTGGTTCGGCCACAATGACCCGGTGAGCTTAAGTGATATCAGACAGACAGGGTGTTCTGGCGTTGTTACCGCATTGCATCATATTCCTAATGGTGAAGTGTGGACCGTAGAAGAAATTCAAAAAAGAAAATCAATTATTGAAGCCGCTGGTTTAACATGGGATGTGGTGGAAAGTTTACCGGTACATGAAACAATTAAAACACAGTATGCAGGTTTTGAAAAGTTTATTAATAACTATAACGAGTCAATCAAAAATATTGGCACTTGCGGAATACATATCATCACTTATAATTTTATGCCGGTAATGGATTGGACAAGAACCAATTTGGCTTATCCCATGCCGTATGGATCTTTGGCACTATTATTTGAAAATGCTGCTTTCATCGCTTTCGATTTGTTTATATTAAAAAGAAAAGGAGCAGAACAGGATTATACATCCGAACAAATGGAAAGAGCCAAATCTAGGTTTGAAAGCATGACAGATGCTGATAAATTATTGTTGGAACAAAACATTATAAAAGGATTACCCGGAAGTGAAGAAAGCTTTACAGTAGAACAGTTTCAAAAAGCATTAGATAAATATGAAGGCATTGATGCAGAAAAATTAAGAAGCCATTTAATTTATTTCTTACAACAAATTATTCCTGTTGCAGATGCTTGTAATGTAAAAATGGTTATTCATCCCGATGATCCGCCTTATCCCATTTTAGGATTACCAAGAGTTGTAAGTACGGCTGCTGATATTGAAGCATTGATAGCTGCGGTACCATCGTTAAATAACGGACTGTGTTTTTGTACCGGTTCTTTCGGTGTAAGAGTAGATAATGATTTGCCTGCGATGGTTAAGCAGTTTGGCGACAGAATCAACTTCATTCATTTACGCAGCACCAAACGAAACGGGTTGGGCGATTTTTATGAAGACAATCACCTGGAAGGAGATGTGGACATGTATAACGTGGTGAAAAATATTGTAGCGGTGATGCAGCAAAGAAATATTTCAATCCCCATGCGGCCCGACCATGGCCACCAGATGCTGGATGATTTAAAAAAGAAAACAAACCCCGGTTATAGTGCAATAGGAAGGCTAAGAGGATTGGCAGAATTGCGTGGCCTGGAATTAGGAATTGTAAAATCACTTTATCAATAGCGTATGAAAATATTTTTAGACGATAATTTTTTGCTCGAATCGGCTACTGCAGAAAAGCTGTATCATGATTATGCAAAAGAAATGCCCATCCTTGATTATCATAATCATTTATCACCTCAGCAAATTGCAGATGATGTGAACTTTGAAAACCTTGCTGCCGCATGGTTGCACGGCGACCATTATAAATGGCGGGCAATGCGTGCCAATGGAGTAAATGAAAAATTTTGCACCGGTAATGCATCTGATTGGGGAAAATTTGAACAGTGGGCAGCAACCGTTCCATATACCATGCGAAACCCCCTTTACCACTGGACACATCTTGAACTGCAACGGTATTTTGATATTCATGAACAACTCTCACCTGCTACTGCCAGGAAAATTTATGATGAATGTTCAGCAAAATTGCAAAGCAAAGACTGGAGTGTCCGTAACCTGCTTCGCAAAATGAATGTAAAGTATGTAGGCACAACCGATGACCCGTTGGATGATTTAACAGCTCATCAGAAAATTATAAAAGATGGGTTTGAAATAAAAGTAAATCCTTCCTTTCGGCCCGATAAAACAATGAATATTGACAATGCCGTTTCTTTTAACGAGTATGTTACCCGGCTTGAAGCAGTGATTGGTAAAACAATTACTGGCTATGATGATTACATCGCTGCCATAAAAAGCAGGCATGATTATTTTGCTGCCAATGGTTGCACTGTTTCAGACCATGGCCTGGAAAAAATGTATGCAGAAGATTATACCGGGCAACAATTAAAAAGCATATTTGAAAACGTACGTAAAGGAAATAACCCTGAAAAAGCCGATGCTGCAAAATTCAAATCGGCTATGCTGGTATATTTTGCTGAATGGGGGTTTGAAAAAAATTGGGTGCAGCAATACCACATGGGTCCAATCCGCAATAATAATTCCAGGATGTTTGACATAATGGGAGCAGATACGGGCTGGGACTCTATGGGCGGCTCTGTTAATATTGCAGCAATTGCAAAATTCTTAAACAGGCTTGATAAAAATAATAAACTGGCAAAAACAATATTGTATAGCATTAATCCGGCAGACAATGATATGTTGGCCACGATGGCTGGAAATTTCAATGATGGAAGTTTTCCTGGAAAAATTCAGTTAGGTGCTGCGTGGTGGTTTAATGACCAGCAAGATGGTATTATTCAACACCTGAAGTCAGTAAGTAATATGGGTTTGCTTAGCCGTTTTGTTGGCATGCTTACCGATTCAAGAAGCTTTCTTTCATTTCCCCGTCATGAATATTTCAGAAGAATTTTATGTAATCTGCTTGGCAGTGAAATAGAAAACGGGCAATTGCCCAATGATATTGATTGGATAGGAAAAGTGATTCAGGATATCTGTTTTAATAACGCCAAAAATTATTTTAACTGGCACCATATTGAAGAACAGGCTTCTTCAATTGTAAAGGATTAAGGATGCATTTTCAAAACAGTTCGAAAGAAACTGTACATATGATATAACAGCCGGCCTGAATTTCCGGCAACGATGCCGAAATATTTTCGGGAACGTTATCGAAAGATAATAGTGCTAAAAGTAACGATAATGCGAAGAGTTTAAACTGTAAAACGTAACTTTCAATCACTAATAAAATATACAACAATGTCAAAAAAAGTAGTAACACTGGGGGAAATAATGTTGCGTTTGTCAACTCCCGATTTTAAACGGTTTGTACAAGCTGATACATTCGATATTACTTATGGTGGCGGCGAAGCAAATGTTGCTGCAGCATTATGCAATTATGGTTTGAACGGAACCTTTGTAACCAAAGTACCAAACAATCCAATTGGTCAATCAGCTATTAATCATCTGCGCCGTTATGGGGTGGATACTCAATATATAGCAAGAGGTGGCGAAAGATTGGGTATCTACTTTTTAGAAACCGGTGCTTCCATGCGGGCATCACAAGTGGTGTACGACAGGGCACATGCTTCTATTGCCGATGTTGATATTTCAGAATTTGATTTTGATAAAATATTAGAAGGTGCAAGCTGGTTTCATACAACTGGTATTACCCCTGCGCTGAGTGATAAAGCGGCTGCATTAACAGAAGCTGCCTTAAAAGCTGCCAAAGCAAAAGGCATCACTACCAGTATTGATTTGAATTTCCGTAAAAAACTATGGACCAAAGAAAAAGCAAGAGTCATCATGACCAGACTTTGTGAACATGTAGATGTTTGCATCGGTAATGAAGAAGATGCTGATTTGTGTTTAGGTTTTAAAGCAAAAGATACAGACGTAACAAAAGGCGAACTGAACCTGGATGGCTTTAAAGATGTATTCAAACAAATGAAAGAAAAATTTGGATTCAAGTTCATCGCTTCTTCTTTAAGAGAAAGCCATAGCGCCAGCGACAATGGCTGGAGTGCTTTGGTATATGATGGCAGTGAATTTTATCATACCAAACAATACAATGTTCGTATTGTAGATCGTGTGGGGAGTGGTGATTCGTTTGCCAGCGGCTTAATTTATGGATTGGTAACCGGTATGCCAATGCCGGAAGCAGCAGAGTTTGGTGTAGCTGCAAGTGCTTTAAAACACACAATTCCCGGAGATTTAAACCATGCCACATTAAGCGATGTAAAAGATTTGATGAAAGGTGATGGTAGTGGTCGGGTGCAGCGGTAAAGCCCCTGTCCCCCTAAAGGTGAACTTAGGTCAATGATACTTTTTATATAGCATAAACTTCTTAAAGAAAAATGATTATAGATACAATTGCTAACGCTGGTAAATATTTTTCAGCACATCCTTTATTTGCCAAAGCATTTGAATTTATCAATGCAACAGACCTGGCAAATGCGCCTGATGGCAAATCAGATATTGAAGAAGGATTGAAAGCAATCTTTAGTAATTCCCCCGGTAAAACGAAAGAAGCCAGCCTTTCAAAATTTGAATGTCATGATAAAAACATAGACATACAACTTTGCATCAGCGGTGTTGAAACCATTTGCTGGAAGCCAAGGGAGAAATGTGTAATTCCAAATGGTGATTACAACTCCGAAAAAGATGTTCGGTTTTACAGTGATGCACCTGACACTTCTTTTCAATTAACAGATGGCCAGTTCGCCATCTTCTTTCCGGAAGATGTGCATGCCCCAATGATTGGAGAAGGAGAAATTAGAAAATTAGTGATTAAAGTAAAAATTTAAAAAATGAACAAACCTCAAAAAATAACAGATGCTATTGTACAACAGGGAATTCTTCCTTTGTATTTCAATCCGGATGAAACCGTTAGCGTTGAAGTATTAAAAGCCATTTACAGAGCTGGCATTAAAGCAGTAGAATATACCAACCGCGGCGAAGCGGCATTGAGTAATTTTAAGAAAATGGTGGAAGTACGAAATGCTGCGATGACGGGTCTATTACTCGGCGTGGGCACCATTAAAAATTTAAAGCAAGCAGAAGATTATGTTAATGCAGGTGCAGATTTTTTAGTGAGCCCCGGCTTTGTTGCTGAAGTGGCCAGCTATGCCATTGGTAAAGATATTTTTTATGCTCCGGGTTGTATGACACCAACAGAAATTATTGCTGCTGAAAATGCCGGTATCACATTTATCAAACTTTTTCCCGGAAATATGCTGGGAACAGAGTTTGTAACAACTATAAAAGATATTTTTCCAAAGCTACTGTTTATGCCCACTGGTGGTGTAGATACAACGAAAGAAAATATTGAAAGCTGGTTTAAAGCTGGTGTTTGTGCCGTAGGAATGGGCAGCAAACTCATCAGTAAAAAATTGATGGAAGCAAAAGATTATGCAACGATTGAAAGTTCAACCAAAGCAGTTTTGGCTATTATTGCTTCTATTAAAAAATAGTTACTCGTAAACATGAGTTCGCCATATTCTGTGACTTTTTTCTCCTTTGAGTAAGGATTTATTTTATTGATTATTTTTTTGTCAGGTATATTTGTATAATTTTATTCCAAGTTCTTTAGCATTCGACGCTATTGATTTGGGAGGTGAATTTGAAATAATCCAGCTTTTTATTTAATTGATTTAAAGTCATTTAGAGTGTAATTTGTGAATCCTGTCTTCCCGACTTAAAATCAAGTGACTCTTTCGGGTGACTTTTTATATGACATATAATAAATTGTATATTACTCCAACTTATTTCTAAAATTCTGTCATTCGACAGGATTTTCTATTTTGTGCCATATTTCTTCCCTTATGCATATTTTAATAACAGGCGGGGCCGGTTTTATTGGCAGTAACCTTATCCGGACATTATTTAAAAATGAACCGGGAATAATGATTACCTGTATTGATAATTTTGACCCGTTCTATTCAGCAGATTTAAAGCAATTAAATATCCGGGATTTTAAAGCTAATCCCGATTTTTATTTTTTATACAACGACATTGCGGTTACCTCTGCGCAAGAATTGTGTGAATTGATTCCAGAACCTGTTGATGTAATTGTTCATATAGCTGCAAAGGCTGGAGTAAGACCAAGTATTGAAAATCCGTTGTCGTATCAGCAAACAAACATTATCGGTTTGCAAACCATGCTGGATGTTGCCAAACAAAAAGGGATAAAACAATTTGTTTTTGCATCCAGCAGCAGTGTGTACGGAGTAAATGATCACTATCCCTGGAAAGAAGATGAGCAACTGTTGCCAATAAGTCCTTATGCCATGACAAAGCTTTCAGGAGAAATGCTTGGCCATGTGTACAGTAAACTTTTCGGCATCCGGTTTATGGCATTGCGTTTTTTTACAGTCTATGGTCCTTCACAACGACCAGACCTGGCTATTCATAAATTTACAAAAGCAATACTGGCCGGCAAACCGATAACAATGTATGGTGATGGCAATAGCAGCCGGGATTATACTTATGTAGATGACATAGTGCAGGGAATAATTGCAGCTATGCACTACGATAAATCAGGCTTTGAAATCATGAACCTCGGAAATAGTTATGCCATTACCCTACAGGAACTTGTAACTTCACTTGAAGAAATTACAGGTAAAAAGGCAATTATTGAGCAATACCCGGATCAACCCGGTGATGTACCCAAAACCTTTGCTGATATTACAAAAGCGAAAGAGTTGTTTGGGTATAATCCCCAAACGCAACTGAAAGATGGGTTAAAAAAATTTTATGATTGGTTTAAAACGAATGAAGAACTGCTGATGCAGTAATCACATCGTTACATCTGAAGTGTGGTTTACTTCTTTTTTTGCATGATAAACCTTCCTTACGTTATACGTTTTCTTATTCTGTGATTCAAAATAGGTTCTGGTATTAATATCTGCAATGATGCCGATAGTAATAAACTGGATACCGCCAAGCAGTAAAATCAATCCTAATATCAGCAGTGGTTTGCCCCAGATATCATACCCCAGTATTTTCAAAACAAGCAGGTAAATATTAATAGCGGCACCAATACCAAAACTTATAAAACCAATAGGGCCAAAAAGGTGCATGGGCTTTTGCATATACTTCCGCATAAATACCATTAGCACCAGGTCACTCATTACTTTAAATGTGCGGTTGATGCCGTATTTACTTTTTCCATGTATCCGGGCATGATGGTTAACGTCTGCCTGGGTGATTTTTGCTCCCTGCATTTGTGCCAGTACGGGTATAAAGCGATGCAGCTCTCCATATAAGCCTAATTCTTCTGCAATTTCTCTTCTGAATACTTTTAATGTGCAGCCATAGTCTTTTATATAAACACCCGTCATGCGGCGGATAAGTGCATTGGCAATCTTGCTCGGAATTTTTCTCAGAATAAAACCATCCTTCCTGTTTTTTCGGTTTCCTGCCACTACATCCCAGTCTTCATCTTTTAATAACTGAAGCATGGAAGGAATGTCAGTGGGATCGTTTTGCAAGTCTCCGTCGAGCAGGGCTACGTACTTGCCCCGGGAATAATCAATGCCTGCCGTCATAGCTGTACTTTGGCCGTAGTTCTTTCTAAGTTCTACTAAAACCGATCTGTCGTCAGCATATTCCAGTATCTGTTGCTTGGTTTTATCTGAAGAGCCATCATCAACAAGCACAACTTCGTAATCAATGCCGCTTAATGCTGAACGGACGGATTCCATCAGGGGTTTGATATTATCCTGTTCATTCATTACTGTTATAACAACTGATAACTCTCGCATATGATTTCTAAATTATGGTAAAGGTACATTTTCAAAAAGAAAGAAGGGCTTGCAAAATGCAAACCCTTCTTTAAACAAATAACAAGCAGAACAAAGCTTATATAACTCCAGCCAGTTCAAGACTCCTTTTCTTCAACTTCCTGGTTTCTGTTTCTTCAATAATAGGCTCAGGTAAAAGAATCAGCGATGTACCATTTTCTTTCCACCAGTTATTTTCTTTCAATTCTGAAAAAGAAATCACTCCTGCCAAATACTTTCTGTCTTCCTGAGCATGCCATTCTTCAATCCATTCAAACCGTTCACGGGGTATAAATACAAGGTCATTAAAACTAACATACACCCGGAGAAAAAGATCGTTAGTTAATTCATGCGGTTGATGGTGATAGAGTTTCTTATACTCATATTTATACTGGTATCGTAACGCCGAAATATCGCTGAGTACTGCTGAGGCAGTAGGTAGGCTACCGGCACCTTTACCATAAAAGAACTGCTTGTCGGCAAATCCACTTTCAATTACCACACCGTTGTATTCGTTTTTTACAAAAGCAAGGTGGTCGTCCTGATTTACAAACTGTGGTAACACAAAAGCAGCTACTTTCCCATTGGTAAGTTTCTGTGCCTGGGCTACTAATTTAATTTCTTGTTTTTTTGCTCTGGCAACAACAGCATCAGTGGCATGTATATTCTGAATGCCATTAAACAAGATAGCTTCCGGACTTTCAACAATTCCGTAGGCATGTGTCAATAAAAAAGTCCATTTGTTGACAGCATCATAGCCTTCAACATCCAGTTTTGGATTGCTTTCTGCAAAGCCAGCCTGCTGGGCAAGTAGTAATGCCTGTTTAAAGTCAAGCCCTTCTTCAAATATTTTTGTAAGAATAAAATTAGTGGAACCATTTACGATGGCTTTGATGGAATGGAGCAGGTCGTTATCATAATACTCTTCCAGGTTGCGGATAACAGGAATGGAGGCACAGGCCGCTGATTCGTATAAAAAAGATTTACCTGTTTGTTGTTGTAACTCAAGTAATGCAGGTAGATGTTCTGCAATCATTTTCTTGCTGGCACTTACCACATCTTTACCATTTTTGAGTGCAATGCTTACTATTTCAAATGCTGCATCTGCGTCATCAATTACTTCTACGATCACATTAATGTCATGGTCATTTAATAGTTCATCTTTATCGGTAGTAAATAATGAAGCAGGCGCATTTCTTTTTTTGCCATAATTTTTAATACACACTTTTTTTATGGAGGCTTTCAGCGACGGGGTTTGTTGCAGCACTTTATATAATCCTTCGCCTACTACACCAAATCCAAAAAGACCAATTGTTAATTGTTGATGAGTTCCCATTAGTTAATTGATTGTGTTGTTAATTTTTTTGTCTTTGTAATTGATAAAAATTCACGGGTAGCTGTTGCAATCTGTTCAAACTCCAGTAAAAAGCCATCATGACCATAATCAGATTCAATAGCTTTGTAACTTGCTCCGGGAATATGCTCTGCGAGAAATTGTTGTTCAGCCGGTGGAAATAAAATATCGCTGCTGATGCTGATAACAAGAGCTTTTGCTTTTATCTGTTGCAAAGCCGCTATTGTATTAATCCTGTTTCTGCCAACATGATGTGCATCCATACTTTTGCTTAGAAAATAATAGCTGAATGCGTTAAAACGATTGGCTAATTTTTCACCCTGGTACCGCTGGTAGGATTCGCTTTTGAAATAATTGATTTTATCAATGGTTGTTTCTGATTGACTAAGCTGGTAAGTTTGATAATTGCGATAAGAAAGAAGAGCAAGGCTTCTTGCCGCCTTCATTCCATTTAGTCCGGCTTGAGGGTTCGTTTGCTTCCAGGTTTCGTCTGCTTCTATTGCAATACGTTGTGATGCATTAAAACCAATACCCCAGGGAGAATGAAAGGCATTTGTCGCCAACGGTATAATAGTTTCAAATAAAGCCGGTTCTTCAATAGCCCATTCTACTAATTGCTGGCCGCCCATAGAACCACCGGCACCGATTTTTATTTTCGTAATACCCAGCGACTCTTTTAGCAATTGATATGAACGAATCATATCTCTTGTGGTAAAGAAAGGGAAGTGGTGATAATACGATTCGCCGGTTTCGGGATTATTATCCAATGGGCCAGTGCTGCCATAACAACTTCCCGGCATATTGACGCAAATGATAAATGATTCGACGGGGTCAAATAATTTTCCCTTGCCTACAAGACCCGGCCACCATTCAGCAGCATCGCTGTTAGCGGTGAGGGCATGAAAAACCCAAACCACATTGTCTTTTGTTTCGTTCAGCTGACCATAAGTGGTATATGCCAAATGAAGTTGTGGTAATGCAATGCCTGACTCCAGTTTGAATGATTGTTTGTATAAAAACGTTTCTGTCAATTGTATTTGTTGAGTAGCGGACTGAACCCTGAAGAGTCCGCCAGCTGGCGGAACGGAAGCTTAATCAGGAAACAGAACGCCGGGTAAATAATTTTATCCTGCTAATTCTTTTGCAAACACTTTTTCAAAAGCCTGTTCAAAATCTGCTTTAATGTCGTCAATATGTTCAATACCTACGCTGATACGAACCTGGTTGGGTTGAACTCCCGAGGCTTGCTGCTCTTCAGCACTTAATTGCTCATGTGTAGTGGAAGCAGGATGAATGGCTAATGATTTTGCATCGCCAACATTGGCAAGATGGCTAACGAGTTTCAGTGAATCAATAAACTTGCTGGCATTTTCTTTCGTTCCTTTTACACCGAAGTTGAGCACACCACCAAAGCCATGCGTTAAATATTTTTTCGCCAATTCATTATAAGGACTGCTTTTTAATCCGGGATATTGTACAAATTCCACGGAAGGATGTTGTTCTAACCATTCTGCCAATACCAGTGCATTATCAACGTGGCGTTGTACCCGCAGGCTCAATGTTTCCAATCCTTGTAATAATAAAAATGAATTGAAGGGGCTTTGAGAAGCTCCAAAATCTCTTAATCCTTCCACTCTTGCACGGATGGCAAAAGCGATATTGGGTAAACCAAGGGGATTGCCTTCACCAAAAATGTCCCAGAATTTTAATCCATGATAACCCTCACTTGGTTCAGTAAATTGCGGGAATTTACCATTGCCCCAATTATAATTTCCTCCATCTACAATTACACCGCCAATGGTAGTGCCATGTCCGCCAATCCATTTGGTAGCCGACTCCACCACAATAGTAGCACCATGTTCCAATGGCCTGAATAAATAACCGCCGGCACCAAATGTATTATCAACAACTAATGGTAAATCATATTCTTTAGCGAGGGCTGCAAATTTTTCGAAATCAGGAATATTCAGTCTCGGGTTACCAATTGTTTCCAGGTATAGAGCTTTTGTGTTTTTATCAATATGCTTTACAAAACTTTCAGCATCGTCGCCGTCCGCAAAACGTACTTCAATACCAAGGCGTTTAAACGCCACTTTAAATTGATTGTAAGTGCCGCCATACAGGTAAGTAGTAGTGATGAAATTATCACCAGCCTGCAGAATATTGTTTAACGCAAGGAACTGGGCCGCCTGGCCAGAGCCTGTGGCAAGGGCAGCTACACCGCCTTCCAATGCGGCGATACGTTGTTCAAACACATCGGTGGTGGGGTTCATAATACGGGTATAGATATTACCAAATTCTTTAAGACCAAAAAGATTGGCAGCATGTGCTGTATTATTAAAGCCATAAGAAGTAGTTTGATAAATGGGCACAGCCCTTGATTTGGTAGTTGGGTCAATTTGCTGACCGGCATGTAGCTGAAGGGTTTCGAAGTGAAGATTGTTACTCATAAAAATTGTTTAAGATTTTAAAATTTGTTTAATAAAAAGTGGCAGGCAATAAGTGAACGGCGGCGGCCATTTTGGGTGTAGAGTGTATGTATGCCTTACGGCATACAGCAATAGCAACAAATACAACAACAATTTGTTGGGAAAAAATATTTTGTATGTGTGGTGCTGAACTGCATAAATACTCTATAAAAGTAATAGACTTAATTGACTGCTCCAAAGTTTATTTTTCGGTTTCTTTTTAATTAATTGTTAATGAATGGGGTTACAAAAGGAAGTTTGTATTTCAGATATTCACTACTATACTTACCGGGAAGGGCTATCGGGGTGACGGTTTTGGCTGGAAACAAAAAAGCTCACCTGACCTGCCTGTCGGCAGACAGGTAAAATCAGATGAGCTATTAATATGTTGAAGAAAGATATTTTGAAGCTTTTAATCTGACTTATCTGTCCGCCAGCTGGCGGTTGGAATTGGCACCTTTTCACTTCTTACGAACTGATAGGTTGTCAAGGCTTCATCGGGCCATTACCCTCTGCCTTTCTTGATAAGTATGTTTAAAGAACTGGTACAAAGATATAGAACAGAAATTCTTATTTCAATGAATATCTATGAAATTTTTTCCAAACAAGTGTTTGGAAAAGCAGTAAAAGTATGCTGGTTAAGGCTTTCAGTGAGTAAAATTTTTTTCCAACCACTCCTGTTGCGAATGGGCTGAAGGGTCAATTAAAACCTTTTTTTCAATTTTTTCCTGTGTGCTGCGGATGGCTTTGCTTATCAGTTTATGTTGAATAACTTCACTTCCCTTTATGCCTGATCGTTTAACGGCTTTTATTATTTTACCAGCTCCAAATAAATTAAATAGGGGCTCATTGAGAGAGGAAAAAATGGTCAGTACTTTTATCTTCATCTTTTTATAAAATTCCTCTTCTATGCTTCGTAAAGGGTAATGCTCCGCAAAAAATGCTTTTTCCCCCTGTAGCTGAAAGTTATTGGCTTCTCTTACACTAAGCAGTGTAACCGGTTCTATTGTTTGCCCGGCAAAAAATAATTTTGCCCTTCGCAAACTTTCATCAAACCAGAAAACAAAGGTGGTGTTTCTGTCACTGTCCCATTGCGTCATCATAGCTTCCAGTTTGGCAGATTCTGAAAAAGCTACTCTGTCAATAATTTTTAGTGTTGCTTTTTTACTTTTAAACAGATTACGCATATCATTTTATTTAAGGGTTTGTATTAAGGTTAAAGAGCCCCGGTTGTTTCGGGTCTCTTTAGTTACTGTTATTAACCGTCTCTATTTATACTTTTATTTCGCTGCTGTTTCTGTAATCAATTTTGTCCCTGTATACATCCAGGCTTTGGGTTGAATTGTTTTTTTTGTTTTTGATGTCTTTACTGTAGTTGCCGGTTCTTCAACAGGAGCAGAAAAAACTAAAGCCGGATTGGCTGCATCATACAATTTTCCGATGCAGATACTCAGTGTGTTGGTTTCTTTATCAAAAATTAATGTTCCTTCAGCCACTTCTTTTCCATCTTCTGTTTTTTGTGCAGGAATTTTGTAAACAGCCGGTGATTTTCTCAGCATAGCTTTCACTTTACCCTGTGGCAATCCTCCTATCCATACTATTCCTTTGTTTTGTCCATCCAATGAGATGGTAACAGCCGCAGCATCTGCGTTTGCAGCAGATTCATATTTTCCAACAACCGGAAAAATATCGGCAGAAGTTAATGCAGGTCTTGGGGCAATATATTTTCCCGCATACTGCGAAGTAATAGAATCAACAGTAGGGTTCTTTCTTGCTTCCCAGTTGTTAACAGGCTTGGCAGGCTGTGTTTCTGTCTGTCCATTTACTGCTACGGTGAATAAACACAAAGCGATGCCACCCATTATTCTAATGGTCTTTTTCATAAGTAACTATTTTTTAATGATTGAATTGATACCGGGCTACACTTCAAAATACTGTGCCAGAATATTTTATTGTGGATAACTCAATGTTGATTCTTTTCCCCAACAAATCCTGCTGCTTCTTGTTATTCCAGAACAACGATGAATCAGTATCTTCGTCAACCACCGTATGTCAAAAAAGAAAAACACCGAACAGGAAATTATAATTCCTGGCCATGAATCAATAGAAGTATTTGGAGCCAGGGTACACAACCTGAAGAATATTGATATATCCATCCCCAAAAATCAATTGGTAGTTATTACAGGCATTAGCGGAAGTGGCAAGTCTTCATTAGCGTTTGATACTATTTATGCTGAAGGACAGCGGCGATACATGGAAACCTTTGGTGCTTATGCCCGCCAGTTTATTGGTGATATGGAAAGACCGGATGTAGATAAAATTACCGGGCTATCTCCTGTTATTTCTATTGAGCAAAAGACAACAAATAAAAATCCCCGTTCCACAGTGGGTACAGTTACGGAGATATATGATTTTCTCCGCTTGCTTTTTGCAAGAATTGGTGAGGCCTATTCTTACAACACTGGTAAGAAGATGGTGAAATGGAGTGAGGAAGAAATCGTTGAAAATATTTTCAATAAGTATAATGGAAAAAAAATTGCTTTACTGGCTCCGTTAATTCGTGGCCGCAAAGGGCATTACCGGGAACTATTTGAAGATGTAAGAAAAAAAGGTTTCTTAAAAGTGAGGGTGGATGGTGAAGTAAAAGACATTACTCCTAAAATGCAGGTGGACAGGTATGTGATTCATGATATCGAATTGGTGGTGGACCGGCTACAGGTAACGGATGATTTAAAACCAAGATTGAGCCAGAGTGTGCAACAGACATTGAAACTGGGAAAGGATTTGATGTTTCTTGCCCCCGAAGGAGAGGTTTCAGCGTCTTTAAAGAATAAAAAGACATTACCATTTTCGGAAATGGAGAACCCTCCGCCAACTGGCGGAGGCAGGGGGGCTATGTATTCTAAAATGCTGATGTGCGAAGAAACCAGCATTAGTTACGAAGAACCTTCGCCCAATGCTTTCTCTTTCAATTCCCCGTATGGTGCTTGCCCGGTTTGCAAAGGACTGGGAAATGTTTACACGATAGATATGGACGAGGTTATTACGGATAGTTCAAAAAGTGTAAAGGAAGGAGGCATTGCACCTTTGGGTGAAGAAAGAAATGCCAGTGTGTTTCAGCAAGTGGCAGAGTTTGCCCGGAAGTATAAAATTAAATTGGATAAACCGGTAAAAGAACTTCCACAGGAGCAGTTGGATTTATTGTTGTTCGGCGATAAAAATATTAATCCAACATTGGAAGTGGATGTGAATGATGAAACAGTACCGCAAGAATATACAGGTAGTTATGAAGGCATTATTCCCATGCTCAAAAGATGGTTTTCTTCTTCAAACAGTACAGAGGCATTGCGGGAATGGGTACAGCAATTTATGACGTTGAAAACCTGCACTTCCTGCAAAGGCGCAAGATTGAGAAAAGAAAGCCTTTGGTTTAAAGTGAACGGAAGAAATATTGCGGAGCTAAGCAACATGAACTTAGATAACCTCGCCGCATGGTTTGATGGTATTGAACTGATGCTGGATAATAAACAGAAAACTATTGCCAAAGATGTATTGAAAGAAATAAGGGAACGGTTGCAGTTCTTGTTAGATGTCGGACTCAACTATCTTACTTTATACCGTCCTTCCAGAACATTGAGTGGCGGCGAATCACAACGCATAAGACTGGCCACTCAAATCGGCTCACAACTACAAGGAATCACTTATATATTAGATGAGCCTTCCATTGGTTTGCATCAACGGGATAACCAGCAATTGATAGGCGCTTTAAAAAATCTCCGGGATATTGGTAACAGTGTGATAGTGGTGGAACATGATAAAGACATTATGCTGGCCGCAGACCATTTGATAGACATAGGCCCAAAAGCTGGTTTTCACGGTGGCAGGATTGTAGCTGAAGGAGATCCTAAACAATTATTGAAGTTAGATACATTGACTTCCGGCTACCTGAACGGGCATTATAAAATTGCTATTCCTGCAGAAAGAAGAAAAGGAAGTGGAAAGTTTCTTGAATTAAAAGGTGCAAAGGGTAACAATCTGCAAAATGTAGAAGCAAAGTTTCCGCTGGGACAATTTATTTGTGTTACAGGTGTTAGCGGCAGTGGCAAATCCACTTTTATTAATGAAACACTATACCCGATTCTTTCCAAACATGCTTATGGTTCTAAAATGACACCATTAGAATATAAATCGGTAAAAGGATTGGAGCATATTGATAAAGTAATAGAGATTGACCAATCACCAATTGGCAGAACTCCAAGAAGCAACCCGGCAACTTACTGTGGCTTCTTTACGGAGATAAGAACATTGTTTGCATCTATCCCGGAAGCAAAAATCCGTGGCTACACAGCTGGCCGTTTTTCTTTCAATGTAAAAAGTGGACGTTGTGAAGTATGTGAAGGTGGCGGTATGAGAGTAATTGAAATGAATTTTCTGCCTGATGTGTATGTGCATTGTGAAAAATGCAATGGCAAACGTTACAACAGGGAAACATTGGAGATTCGTTACAAAGGAAAATCAATAGCTGATGTGCTGGAGATGACAGTTGAAGAAGCGGTAGAGTTTTTTCAGAATGTTCCCTATCTCTATCGCAAAATAAAAGTACTGGAAGAGGTTGGGCTTGGTTATATCACTCTCGGTCAGTCGGCAGTTACACTGAGCGGGGGAGAAGCACAACGGGTAAAACTGTCAACCGAACTTTCTAAAAGAGATACGGGTAAAACTTTTTATATACTGGATGAACCAACAACAGGTTTGCATTTTGAAGACATACAACACTTGCTGGAAGTATTAACCAGATTAGTTGACAGGGGCAACACCGTTTTAGTAATTGAACATAATATGGAAGTAATAAAAGTAGCCGACCATATTATTGACCTTGGCCCTGAAGGTGGTGATGGGGGTGGAAGAATTTTATTTGAAGGCACCCCTGAAGAGCTGGTGAAGAATAAAGAAAGTTATACGGCACAATTTTTAAAAGCTGAAATAACTTAACCAATACTTTTTAAAATAAGCAATATGGGACTAATCAGAGAACCGAAAAATATCGACTTTTATGTTCTGGACAAACCATGGACTGACAAAGAAAAAAAAGAGTTTAGTGCTTTTATTAAATTACGGAAAGAGCAGCGGGAAAAGAGAAAATCCTGGAAGATTTAATTTCAGATTCAGAAAATCTGTCTTTCTTTTGAAATCTTTTGTATTACGGTCAGGCTGTCAATTTTCAACTTTTTTAAAAAAAGCTTTAAAGGTATTTACAGTAAACAATAAGAAGAGTTGCGTACGATGTTAACCGCCCCGTTTAAGTGACAGTTCGGGCATCAAAATTTTTAGTACCAACCGGCTTTTTTTTGCGAAAATATATTTAAAAAATGTTATCTGATTAGCTAACTTTGTACCGATAAATGCCGGGATGGAACAAAACCTTAAAAGACACATTTTCTATTACAAACATTACTACCTGAACTTCTTTAACGAACAGACCAGAGAAGTGCAAAAGAAATTCAACTGGACATTACAATTAATTTCTGAATTAGAAAGGGTGCCGGTAAAATATTTTAAACACATTGAAGGTTCGGAGGGACTTTATGAAATTAGGGTTGAAATTAGCAGTAACATTTTTCGTGTATTCTGCTTCTTTGACAAAGGGCAACTTGTTGTCTTGGTTAACGGGTTTCAGAAAAAATCTGGTAAAACACCTAAGAATGAAATTGAATTAGCAAACAAATTAAAAAAACTGTATTACGATGAAAAAAAAAGCAAGTAAAAATCTGACTTCGTTTGTTGAGCATATTGACGAACAATTCGGCAAACGGGGAACAGCAAAAAGAGAGCAGTATGAACAAGGGTACGAAGCGTTCAAACTTGGTGTTCTCATCCAGGAAATGAGAGTGAAAAAAAACCTGACACAAGAACAACTTGCTACTAAATGCGGGACAACTAAATCCTACATCTCAAGAATTGAAAACAACGCCAGCGACATCAGACTATCTACTCTTATGAGAATTATTCGTGACGGACTTGGAGGACAATTGAACCTTTCTGTTTCGTATTGACGACTGAAACATCGGAGGGAAAAGCAGAACAGTGAGAGTTGAAATTTTCCGAAAGGGAGATTTACAAACTTGTAATTAAAGACAACCCCAAAATCATTCAGGGGTTTTAAGTCTAAATAACCATATTATTGACCTTGGCCCTGAGGGTGGTGATGGTGGAGGAAGAATTTTATTTGAAGGAACTCCTGAAGAGCTGATAAAGAATAAAGAAAGTTATACGGCGCAGTTTTTAAAAACAGAATTTTAATACTATGGGTTTTGATAAGATAAGCGGCTTACCTGAATGGGATGATGATGACTTTCGGGATGAAGAGGAGGAAGGCGAAGGCTGGAAGCCAAATCGAACCAGGGATGCCTGCAAAGAAATGTATGAACAATGGAAACAGGTGATGATTGTTCTTCAAGGGGCATTAGATTCCATGAATACAGGAAAAGAGGGATTTCCGGCAGAGTATTGGGAAGACCATAAAGGAATGCTGCTCGGTGATGCTTATCAGGTGGCTGTAAAGATTAAAAGTTCAGAGGCCGGACTTTATATGATAAGAATGGAAAATGCATCCATTATCCGGAAAAATGCACAGTTTATAAAATCTTCTATGCTGACAATAATGGCTGAGAATGTAATTGAAGAAGCACATGGTCATGTTATAAGAGAGGAGATTGATAAATTCAGGGTACTGTTCCGTCATTGGGTCAGCACTTTTGAGAGAGATGAATTTGAAGATGAATGGGGTCTGTTCTAAAAACAAAAGCCCTTCTTTTTGCAAAGAAGGGCTTTCATCTTAAAAAACTATTTATTTCACTTTATCATCAATACTTTTTGGAACTTTTATCATACCCAACAACAACAACAGGCCTATTGCACCGGCTGCTAAACCAATGAACAGACCAAAGCCCGGAGATGTTTTTACGATGCCGCCATATTTACCGCCTCCGTAAGTAAGAATTCTGATAAGATAAATAACTGCACCACCGGCAATAGCTCCAAATCCGCCGAGAGCCAATTTTTTACCCATGTCATCAAATCCCAATGCTTTATTGCCCATAAAGCAAGCAGCAGCAACAAGGCCAACGCCGATTAATGCTAAAAGACCCCAGCCGCCAAATCCGTTTTTAGAAGCTCCACCAAAGCCACCTGCTGATACAGTAATCCAGGGAAGTATTAATGATATTAATGCTACTCCTGCTAAAATAAGCGAATAAAGTTTCGATTTGTGAAAGCCTAAATTTTCCATAATAAGTTTGGTTGATTTTGGTTGTACCTACTCGTATGGCTTTTCGGTATTCGCCCCTGGCTTTATAAGGTTCAGGTGTCCTATAGGTGTAACTACTGGCTAATATAAGACAGTTTTTCAAAAACAGGCCGGGCGGGGGTATTTTTTTTTAAACCGAGTAGTAACAGGAAAAGGGGAAGGGAAAAAGTAGTTGTTCTTTAGTTGTCAAAACCCGTAGGTAAAGGCAGGAAACAATTGGAAAAAATCATCATTGGGTCCGTCAATTAAGCGGTTTTTCACCCAGGATACTGGATTTTAGCAATTCCCCTGCCTTTTACGGGTTTCTTAGTTATGACAATTAAAAGAGCTCAGAGTTGGGAAGTTAAATAGTTGATTAGGAAAATGGTTAATCAGGGGTTCGGGAATAACGTAAAGAACTTTACTATTTCAGCACACCAATTACCAATTAACTATTTAACCAATAAACCTGATAAGCAGAGCAGAGAGTGTTTAATAAAATTGTTATACTAATGAGAGTACCAATAGAGAACGGATCAGGTTTTATCAACCAGGTATTAGATTTTATTAAGCTCTCCGCCGCTTATCGGGACGAGGTTTAGTAATCATTTTGTTTATCTGATTTCAAAATGGCCGTTTGCAGTTTCCTCATCGCCGGAGAAAACACGGTACACATATTTGCCCCTGGCCAGGCCGGTCATTTTATTATGATCTTTTGGTTTCATTTTGTAATGGTGCTGCAGGGTACCTTCTGTATCAAATACGAAGAAGTCAATCTCTTTTCCATCATTATCTTTTGCTACCACATGCATCTCCCTTTTTATAACATCCGGGTAAATTTTTACGGAGCTGTTGTTAAGCGATGCAAATGTTTTTGCCTTTAATTTATTTTTTTTAGCAGGCTTATCTTCTTCCGGTTCTTCGGAAGGAAGGGAATAGCTTTTAAATGGTTTACCGGCTGCGGAAACAGGCTGTCCATAAAATAAGCTGGTGGAAATGCCAAAGGCTAAAATGGCCTTCAAAGTTTTTTTAGTAAATGTAGTTTTCATAAAGGTTCGGGTTTTAAGGTGTTGCAGGTATACAACAGATTAATAAAAAACAGGACATCGTAATTGTTTGCTTCTGGCATCAGACTTGCCCATTCTCCAGCCCAATCTTAGTATGCTGGAAAAATAAGCATCGTTTTCACTTGGGTCGCCCCGCTGTGCATACTCTTCGTAGGGACGGGTAGTTGGAAAGGTGTAAGTGCCACGGTAATATATTCTACGGGCTATTAATGCATCAGCCGCAGACAGGTTCTGATCAAAATTGATCGGGTCGATGTAACGGTCATGACTTACATCATCTACATAATCAGTAAATAATTTACGGTGCAGTATTTCAAAGCCGGAATAAAAATTTTCGGAAAAATAATATTTGAAACCAATACCGGCTAATAAATTTTTCTGGGTAAGTTTATAGGGCTTACTATCAGGATAGGCCGCAAATCCCTGTCCTTCTAAACTTAAAGGATGTGTCTTCACCCATGTGCCATCTGCGTCTCTTGCTTGAGGATTAAAATGGAACATACCAATCCCACCTAACAGGTAAGGTCTTAGTTTTCCTTTCAGCCCATCATATTGCTCTAAGAAATAAGTCGGATATATTTCAACTGCTGCATATACCTCGCTGATTTTTGTTTTGAAATGCAGGTTTCTTTCGAGGCGATCCATTTCCGGGCCGCCTTTAGCCGGTGCTTCTGCATCATTGCCTTCCAGGTAGCCGAGATTGGCGGCTACACGAATGCTGATAAACTCAACCGGAGAATATGTAATATAAAGACCTTTACAAAATTTAGTAAGGGGAAGGTCAAGGTCTTTAATAAAAGTTTTTCCTACGCCTGCACTGCCACCAAGATCGCCGACAAAGAACATGGGGCCTAGGCCTAAGCCAAGTTCAAGTTTACGATCCCCGGTAGAAATTGATTGTGACCTTGTTTGCAAAGAAAAGAATGCAAACAGGCAGACAAGTACGGACAGCCGTACAGATTGTACATGTGTTCTCATTGGGTACTGGATTTTCTGGTTTTTCCCTCTATTGGATTTCAGGAACTAAAGTAGAAAAAGAAAAAAGCATTGGAAGAATGTTTTGCCAACTTTTTTCAATTTGCAGGGCAACAAAAGCCCTTCTACTTAGGGCTTATACGAAAAGGAGATTATAATTTTACGAAGTACTTTTTAATTTCAGCGTAGCAGTATCATTTCAACATGTTCTATATTATCTTCTAAATAGACAGTACTGGTTTGCTGAAAGCCGAGTGAAGTGTAAAAGTTGTGCAGGTAAAGTTGGGCACCGATTTTTATAGAAAAAGTTCCGAATAACTGACTGACTTGCTCTATTGATTTTTCCATTAACTCCCGGCCAACACCTCCTCCTCTGGCGGAAGGAGAACTAACAACACGGCCAATGGAAGCTTCGGTGTAAGCGAGGCCTGGTGGCAGCAGCCGGGTGTAAGCAATTAATTTGTTGTTCAACAAACCCATCAGGTGATAGCAATGGGGATCTTTATTATCTGCATCCTGGTACACACAGTTTTGCTCTACTACAAATACTTCATTTCGCAACTGCATAATAGTATATAACTCCTGCGGCGACAGGTCATCAAATTTTTTGCAAATCCAGTTAATCATAAATTTAAAATTCTATAGAATAAATATATGAATCAAAGCCGGGTGAAAGTAATACCGGTTAGAAATTAAAAATACATTTTGCACACGGATGACACAGATTGGATAGATGAACACAGATTATTTTGATAAATCAAAATCCTGGATTTCTGCGTAGCAGAAAAATCTGTGTTTATCCGTTTAGTCCGTATCATCCGTGTGCAAATTCTTGTATAATAACCCCTTTTATAGTAGTTTTCTTTTAAAGTCTAGTTGGTATAAAATAATCCGTTGGCGGAGTTATTTTTTATAGCCCCGGAGGGGCGAAATATTAGTAGAAAATATGCCTATAGGATGGTTCCCAGAACTCCGTAGGAGTGATATGTAGAACAAGTCGCTCCTACGGAGCTCAATACCATGATTTTTAATTACCGCTACTGACATTCCGACCCTCTGGGTCTTTATACAACTCTAATTAATTAACTCCGCTAACAGGTTAAAATAGTATTTTTAATAAAACGCTTTTGTATGCCATTCAAAGACCTCAGCAGTATCCACCAGTTGATAAGCGATGTATTTCGCTCCCCCACTTCACCCGAAGAATGGAAACAATATGAGTTAAGCAAAGAACAAGTTGAGTTTTTCAGAACAAATGGATTTTTAAATGGCATCCGTTTGTTGGATGCCGTACAGATAGAGAGAATACAAACTGAATTAACGGAAATAGCCAATCCGCAGCACCCCGGCCATTCATTGTTTTATGAATTTCATTCTAATGAATCAACGGACCCTTCCACCATTCTTTTTCATGCCCTGGGTGCATGGCGCATTACCGAAGGTTTGCATGATGTGTTATGGAATCCCCGGTTTTTGGTTGCCGCAAGCCAGTTATTGGGCAATGTACCGGTACGTTTCTGGCACGACCAGATTTTCTGGAAGCCCCCAAAGCAGGGTGGGGTTGTAGCCTGGCACCAGGATTATTCTTACTGGACAAGAACCACACCGATTGCCCATATTACCTGCTGGTGTGCATTAGATGATGCGACAAAAGAAAACGGCTGCTTGCAATATATACCCGGCAGTCATCAATGGGGTTTGTTACCAAAGCCGGTTATTGCCGGCGAATTGCAGGGCATCAAAGATTTTTTAACGGAAGAACAGAAGGAGCAATTTGCGCATCCGCAGTTTGCAGAAGTAAAAGCTGGCGAAGCTATCTTTCATCATTCATTGACGTTGCATGGGTCAGGTGCCAATACTTCATCCAAACCGAGAAGGGCATTTGTAATTAATGCGATTGCTGATGGAGTTATTTCAGATTCAAATGAGACATTACTGGGTGGAGTACCACCAATACTAAAAGGAGAGAAGATACAGGGACAATTTTTCCCGTTGCTGTTTGAGCCGAAGTAATTTTCTCCCCTTTGTATGCAATCAATAGGATCATCAAAAAATAGTAAACTCTAAAGCCCCTCTTGCGGAGGGGTTTGGGGAGGCCCTTAATACCCATATTTATCCTTCCACAAATTTTTTAAAAACTTTCTCAGTTCTTCTTCTCTTGCATTCTTTCCCGGGTCATAAAATTTTTTGCCGGCTATTTCTTTAGGCAAATATTCCTGCGGCGAAAAATTATTGTCATAACTGTGAGAGTACTCATAGTTTTTCCCATAATCCAGATTCTTCATTAGTTTGGTAGGTGCATTGCGGATGTGCAAAGGCACAGGCAGGTTCCCATATTTTTTAACAGCAGACAAAGCTTCGCCGATAGCGACCACCGCTGCATTACTTTTAGGAGAAGCGGCGAGATATGTAACACATTGCGACAGGATGATATTTGCTTCCGGATAGCCAATTTTATTTACCGCATCAAACGAGGCATTGGCCATTACTAAGGCAGTAGGGTTGGCATTGCCTATATCTTCACTGGCCAATATCACTAATCTGCGGGCAATGAATTTTACATCTTCACCACCTTCAATCATTCTGGCTAACCAATACACCGCTGCATTCGGGTCGCTGCCCCGTATAGATTTAATAAAGGCAGAGATGATATCATAATGTTGTTCACCATTCTTATCATAGAGTGCAATTCTTTTCTGCGCAATTCGCATTATATATTCATCAGTAATAACTAAAGTAGCGGGGTCTTCGGAAGCCCCTCCCTGAGAGGGGTTTGGAGAGGCTGCAATCTCCAGCAGGTTCAATAATTTTCTACCATCGCCGCCAGAAATGTTCAACAGTGCTGCTGTTTCTTTTAGTTCAATTTTTTTCTTACGTAAGAACTCATCTTTCTCAATGGCTGTTTGCAATAATTTCACCAGGTCTTTTTCCTCCAACGGTTTTAACACATACACCTGGCAGCGGCTGAGCAAGGCACTGTTCACTTCAAAGGAAGGATTTTCCGTAGTAGCTCCAATTAATGTGATGATACCTTTTTCTACAGCACCCAGCAATGCATCCTGTTGGCCTTTATTAAAACGGTGTATCTCATCAATAAATAAAACAGCACCCATCCCGATAGCTATCGGGATTGTTTTTGCCTGCTCAATAACTTCTCTTACATCTTTTACTCCTGCACTGATGGCACTTAGTTGAAAGAAAGGAACCTGTAATGTATGAGCAATGATGTTGGCAATAGTTGTTTTGCCGGTGCCGGGTGGTCCCCAGAAGATCATAGAAGGCACTTTGCCATGTTCAATAGCTGTTCTAAGTATGCTGCCCTTTCCCACCAGGTGTTGCTGTCCCAATAATTCATCCAACGTAGTGGGGCGGATACGTTCGGCTAATGGCACATTTGCATTCATAGATTCAAAGTAACAAAAAGGGTTGTGGGGAAAAGATTTTTTTTTGCCACAAAGGCACCAAGTCTCGAAGTAAAAGAAGTTGAAGTCCGAACCTTAGTGTATTCGTGGATAACCTAACTTTTTGTCTTCAGTCTCAAAAATATTTCTTCACACAGAGGAAAGGAGGACCGAGGGGTAAATAATTAATGCCAACCGCTTGATTGAGTTGCTTTACTTAGCCTCGGAGAGGCGAAATATTAGTAGAAAAATGGAAATTTAATGTTTTCAGAGTTCCGTAGGAGCGAAATGTTTTTATATGCCGCTCCTACGGAGCTTGAAGAAAGTTATTGCTGATTTATTGCTACTAACATACCGGCCCTCCGGGCCTGACAACAACTTCTCTGCGTCCTCCTTCCCTGTGCGTGCCACTCTCTCTAATTCACATTCGCTGCCAGAAAAACCCCAATCTTATCAAACGAATCCGTCAGGTTAGCCCCGGTCCATCCATGATTTTCTGTCGGGTATAAAACATATTGCCTCGGCACAGCAGCCAATTGAAGTTTTGCATTCAGGGTGGCCGATTGCGAAGGAGATACCAGCACATCCACACCGCCGTGCAAAATAATAGTAGGCGGACTTTGTGCCGAAATAAATGTCATCGGGCTTGATTGCTGGTACAATGTAAGATGGGTAGTGGGTGTACCGCCCACCACAGCAGCTATTGCCGATGGGGGTGCAAATACAGAAGCCGGGTTATTATACATATCCACCAGGTCAGTAGGGCCAAAAAAATCAACCACTGCCTTTATCCGCACCGGCGATGTGTATTTATAAGCATGTAACAAGGAAAGATGGGCACCGGCACTTACTCCCAACAGTACAAATTTGTCCGAAATATTGTACTCATTCCGTTTGCTGTAAATAAATTCAATCGCCGTCTTCACATCATTTTCCTGTGCGGGAAAAAGATTGGATGTACCGGCAGCCAGCCGGTAATTAATATTGAAAAAGGCATAACCGGGTAGCCGCCTCTTTAGTGTATCCACATACGCCGTAAAATCAGTTTTGTCGCCGGTGCTCCATGCGCCGCCATGTATCATTATCATTACTTTGGTGGTGGCAGTGCTTCGGGCCTTGGGCAAATACACATCCAATTTTTGAGCGGCATTCGTTCCATAGGCGACATTCATCTCCGTTTTTTCTTCCAGCACTATCGGGGAAAGGTCTTTCTCTTTTTTGCAGGAAGAAAGGAACAGGAAAGTAGCAGCTACTAATATCCAGTTTTTCATTACAGAACAATTTGCGCAAATTTATATAAAAAAAATAACTGTAGTTTTTAGAGTTGCATCTGTGGTTACAAGTAATTAACTCCTTAGGATAATACGCCACACTCTTTTTACTTTCCAACTAATAGTTTATCGGTATGTTGTACTGAAAAGTATAAGTTTGGCATTCAGTAAAATTGGTTTATGAATCCCGCTATAGTTAAACTTCAATCCGTTACCGCAGCACTTTTGTCTCCTGTTCTGAATTATAATGCCTGGCGGGAATCAACAATATCACTCAGTAAGCTATTTGCAGACACAGTTGGGTTTGATGAAATGGAAGAGGCTAACCAATCAGAAATTCATACTCAATCGGGTAAAGCGATAGCCCCGAGATGGGCAGCTTTCTGTCTTACCGATTTTATGCGTACCCGAAAATTCATTCTCGGAATAAAGGATGCGATTGAAGAAAAATTAAAAAAAAGCAATGGTCAGCCGGTAACAGTAATATATGCGGGTACCGGTCCTTTTGCTTCCCTCACCACACCATTAACTACAATTTTCAGTCCTGGGCATTTACAAATACTAATGTTAGAAATTAATCCCTCCAGTATACTATATCTAAAAAAAATAGTGAAAGAATTCAATATGGAAGCCTATGTTATAGAACTGGTAGAGGCAGATGCGGCCACATGGTCTGTTCCACGGCATATAAAGCCTGATATTGTAGTCTCTGAAACGATGAACAACGCATTGCAAAAAGAACCCCAGGTAAGTATTGTGTCTAATCTTTTATCGCAATGCATGCCCGATACCATTCTTATACCGGAATTAGTTAAAGTGGATGCCTGCTTGCTGGGTAATACGATGGAGAATCCTGAAGATATTCTTCACTTGGAAACATTACTTAGCCTGGATGCTGAAACGGCAGTAAAAATAAAAAACTATCCGGCGAAAGTTGCGGCTATTTCGCAGGGAATAGTGGTAAACATTTCCGAAATGCCACCCGAAAGATTTACAAGACTGGCGTTAAATACCTCTATCCTGATATTCGGCCAGCATAGATTGGGTTTTAATGAATGTGGTCTTACCATTCCCCATATTATAATGAGGACTGATGCAATAAAAAAATATCCTGCCAGCTTATTGTTTCAATATCATGTAAATGCAAACCCAGGTTTCGTTGTTAATGCACTTTAATTGCTGGTGCTTTTCGTGAAGGTGGCAAGAGGCATTCAAAGCCTTTCTTGTTAGTAATGGATCAGTAGCTGTCATTACCATTTTTGGAAAAGGCAGATAGCATTATATTTGTCTGTAAGCTTTTTGGAAATCAATGTAACCTTGCATTTTCTATTATGAGCCAGCAATTTCATCATATTCCTTCACTGCTTAAAGCTGAAGAAATAACCGCTTTGGAACAACTTATAAATGGGGTTGAGTTTGTGGATGGAAAAGCCACTGCCAGCATGGCGGCGAAGGAAGTAAAAAATAATTTGCAATTAAGTAACTCAAATCCTGCTGCAATGGAGGCCATTCAGCATCTGCTGAATAACGTTGTTCATTCAAGCCCCTATTTTCAGGCTGCTGCTCAGGTAAAAAAAATACATCCTTTTATCATAAGTAAGTATGGACTCCGGCAATTCTATGGCTGGCATGTGGATAGTCCCATCATGGGTGAGCCAGCTATCCGGACAGACCTGGCAATGACTATTTTTCTCAGCGACCCTGCAATGTATGAGGGAGGTGAGTTGATGATACAAACTTCAGGAGGAGCGGTGGCTGTAAAACCAGCCAAAGGAGATGCGATACTATACCCCTGCCAGTTTTTGCATTGTGTAAATGAAATAAAAAGCGGGGAGCGGCTGGCTGCGGTTACATGGATACAAAGTAATATTCAATCACCTGAACAGCGGCAATTGTTATTTGAATTAAACCAGGTGCATGCCCTGTTACAACAAAAGGATAAACATTCGCCGGAAGCAAATCAGCTACTTCAATCTTATTCAAATCTTTTCCGGATGTGGGCGGATGTATAAATTGGTGAAGTTTTATTTCTTATCTACAGCCGTAATTCGTAGGTGCTCTACTTCGTTGTACAAAGAAAAACACTTACTTAAATATCCGGGTACTGGTTCAGTGTGTTGTTCTTCTTTAAAAATTTGTTCAGGGTATTTCGCATGAAAGGTTGAACGTTGCTGCATGGCCAGCATTTCTTTTTCAGTAATACTGATGCCGGTAACGGTCGCTATTTTCTTTACGATAGAAAGAATGCCTTCATTATAATTAACAGCCAGTGCCAGTTTATCTGTCTTTATTATTTCAATAAAAGCAGTGAGGTAGGTTTCAATGACTTTAGCCATGTATTCATCTAATCCTGATTGCATAATCTCATTTTTATCAAAACCGAAAATTTCAGGTTCCAGCACACCTTGTACAGATTGCATACCTCTTCTTTTTTGCTGTGAACGAATTACCTCATCGGGCTGCCGGTATAATAAGATAAAAGGGATATTAGGATAAAGTTCCCGCAGCTGGGTATAAAAATGGATATGCCAGCTATCTGTCTTAATAAAAAGATGATTATAGCTTTCGTTACGTTTTGCACCATATAAGCCAATAGCGGCTTTTAGTAATGGCAATGCCTGCCGCATCTTATTATGTTTATGGCCCCATCGCAACAACTCATCAAAAAGAAGGGCTTCCGATAGCACAATATTAGACGACTGCAGGCCGAGTAATTGTGAAACTAATGTAGAACCACATCTGGATATATGAAAAATAATAGCCGTAGGAGCTACTGATACAATTTGCTCCGCCCATTCTGATAACACTTCTATGCTGCTGATACACCGGGTTCGGTTGGAGTTTTCAGGCAGCTTCATGCATTTGGAAATAGTAACATCAAAAAAAGGGTCTGTAAATTCTTCCACTCCCAGATACAGCCATTTGCAATAATTAATTCCACCTTCTTCAAAAAATTTGTAAGGTATCCAGTCTTTTAAAGCAGATGAAATATTTTCGGTCATTCTGTATTTTTTAGAACGGTAAAAATTTTATTTGTACAATATTCTACAGATAAAATAGCCGTGTCAATTATTATTTCAGGGTTTGCAGGTGCATAATAAGGTGCAGATATGCCCGTAAAATCCTTTATCTCACCACTGATTGCTTTTTTATATAACCCTTTGGGATCTCTTTCGATGCAGGTTTTAATATCGGTTGACACATACACCTCGATAAAGTTCCTGCACATTTTTCGTATTTTATTTCTGACATCATCATAAGGTGAAATAAGGGCAACAATTACAATATTTCCTTGTGCCTCCAGTAATGAAGCCATATAACCAACATGCAGGTTGTGTTTTTTTCTCGATTCCTCATCAAAGCCACTAAGCCCTGTTATTTTTCTTATTTCATCACCATCCAGCATTACCGGTAATATGCCTTCTTCTTTTAATTGTTGCTGTACAGCAGTGGCAATAGTTGTTTTGCCAGAGCCACTCAGGCCTGTAAGAAAGATAACTGATGGGGTAATCGTTTTTGCCATAGCAGTTATAAAACTCTTAATGTGCTGAATCTTTTTAGCATTGGTAATGATAGTAAAACAATAGCGGCTATTTTTCAACCAACCTATTTAATTATAGAGTGGCTTCCATCTCTTTGGCCATCCGGTTACTGGTTTCCGTATTCATAGACCGTAGTTGAGCAATGATTTGCCGTTTTGTATTCTCATCATATCCGGGCTCTTCCATTTCTTTCTTGTTGGCTGCCGGCTGGGCAAATAGCTGTTTCACCCAGTCGTTTACTTCCGCATCAATTACCAAGTGTACCCTGTCCCTGTCTCCTTTATTTATTATTGAATGGGGCAAATTAAAATTCATATACCAGCATTCTCCTTCTTGTAAATAAATTCTCCCTTTATCTAAGTAGAACTCCACTTTATCATTTGTAACAACCGGGATATGTATCCGTATTTCCCCTTTTTCAAAACATAGCTCAGCGTCTTTATGTTCTTTAATAATGGCACCGGCATTTAATTTCAGCAGGCGGACAGCGAGTAACGGGCATTTAAAAGCGGATAACACTTTTTTAAAATAAATGGCTTCGTTTAGAAATACTGTGTCCTGATAATCAGGATTTTTTTCAGGAGAAATGATAACATTATCCGATGCACCTCCTATACTTCTTAGCGGAAGGGCACTCCATTCACCCTCATAATGAAGTTTCTGATAATGCAGTTGCCAAACCTGGTTAGTAAGTTGTTGCAGATCTTCCTGCAGTTGCTGCACATTGAAATGAAATGGTAATTGCAGATACTTGATCATAGAATGGTCTAAACAAAAAAGGCCTTCCTAAAAAGAAACATGGTACTTGTTGCCATAGTTATCAAGGCCGATTTTTATTTTACCTAAGGCATCTGCATTTTCTTCCGTATGCTGAATAATTACCTCTGCTTTCTTTTTGCTCCTCGCAATCATTGGCCGGTTGGGAGAGGTTGAAGTATATTTTCCGATAATTATATCTAAGTTTTCCGATTCAGAAGCAAGGGTAAGGTCATCAATGCCCGTTTTATTTTTATACCCTAAAGCTGATACACATACAACAAGGGAACAGTTTTTTTCCTTTTTCAGAAAAGCAGACAGATTGTTTACCCGGTTGATAGCACCTTGTTCACCGGCTGTGGCAGTTATAATGCCTACACAGATATTTTCTTTATTTATTATTTTGTATCCACCATCTTCATTTTCACTGATAGACCCCAGCGAAGCATCACAATTTATTGCTTGTTCATTCTTATTGCTATGGTGCAGTATAATGCTGGCAGTTTTGCCGGCTATTTTTTTTACCTGCGTTGCTACAGCAAGGCTTTCCCCGGCAGTATGCAGAAAGGTAATATTATTATAATTGAATCCCCCTTGTAGCAGGGGCGAAGAATAGTTGGCAAGGGCATTATAAGGTTTAGCTACCATCAGGGCTGTTGCAGCAAGACTGCCCTGGAATAAAAATTTTCTTCTTGAATTCATATTGTAATAGTTAGCTATGGTTTAATTGAAAACTTGTACAAAGTACTAATTATGCCTTTGTTAGACAAATAAAATCCTTGTTCTATTTACATTATTGTTGAATTACCTGAATTGCATTGGCGATATATAAAAAGTAAAGCCTTTAGTAAAAGAATTAATTTACCTGCTTTATTTCCATACAGGATTAATCGCTGCATCAAGCGGTGCATAATTAATGTATTGCACAAATCTTGGCAACATTGACGTATTTATGCTGGAGCCATGCGGCAGGGCCTGGTGCCAGATAATAAAATCACCAGCATTGGCTGCAATTGGAATGGCGCCAAGGGCATAAAGATCCTCGGTACGGGGATTAGTTTCCGGGTCAAGCGAATTTAACCAGTCTTCAATTTGGTTTTGGAACCCGGGAACCAATGTAAATGCTCCCTGGTTACTGGCCGTGTCTGCCAAATAAAGGATACCTGCTGTTCCGAAAGGGATAGGCAATGCAATGCTTACATCAAAATGCAGGTAAGGCCCGGGAAAATTCCATTCAGCTGTTTCTGGGGGATTAAATCCTGCCCTGTCTGTGTTTACCCATACATCTTTTCTTTGCCATAGTTGCTCATAAGCAGCCCGGATAATTGGAGATTGCCGATTTTTTTCAAGAGCCGGGTGTTGAAACAGTTGCACCATAATACCCTGGCGATTCGGGTTGGGCTGGTACCAGGTTGACCGATCGTCCCGGATGATATTAATATAATCGCAAATGGCGTTGATTGCTGTTTCACAATCTGCTTTGGATACAGCATTCCTGATTATTATATAACCATGTTCATCCCAGAAATCTAACTCTTTAGCAGTAAGTATCCCTGAGTCCCTGTTAACTTTTTTATCGGTAGCATTACGGTTCTGGATATAGGAATTAAATTCATCAATCTTATGCTGTTTCAGTTTCCCGTTATTTACAGTCAATATCCATTCTTCAAATGAACTAAAATCTCGGGTATGGGAAAAAAGTTTTTTAATGGTTTGTTCGAGCCCAAGACCCAGTGCTGCCAGCATCGTGTTATCGATATTCCATTCTTCTGCCAATGTATCCTCCTTAAGCTTTCCGGATTTTCTTAATTGTGCCTTATCCCAATAACGCTTCAAATGCATTACAGCAAGGGTTCCTGTTTCTGTCGAATCGGCCAATAATGATTTGTCAATATCCATAAAAAAATTCTGGTGCAATACTAATTCAGTTATAAATTACCTTCACAATATTAACCAATAGTCAATAAGGATATGACCAAAAAATCAGGAGAATTTGAAAATTCCATTAATATATCTGTTGAAGAATCACTGGATAAGTGTATCGAATTTTTACAGGGGATTGGAATTATCATCCGAGAAGTGAAATTACCAGTCACTGGCTTTTTACCCGGTCTTTCTATTGATGAAGGCAGCATCCTTATTGACAAGGAAGCTCTGAAATATCCGGGAGATATTTTACATGAAGCCGGGCATATTGCAGTGGTGCCTGCTGCCGAGCGGCTAACATTGGATGCGGCCACTATTGAAAAACGGCCTGACCGTGCAGCAGAAGAAATGATGGCCATTGCCTGGAGCTACGCTGCCTGTGTATATCTTGAAATTGATCCCTATTTTGTTTTTCATGATGATGGATATAAAGGTGGAGGCAGTCATATTGCAGATTGTTTTTCCAACAAACAATATTTTGGATTACCAATGCTGCAATGGATTGGACTTACCTGTGATGAAAAAAATGCCGTGGAAAAAGGAATACCCCCTTATCCTGCCATGATTAAATGGTTAAGGGAGTAAAAAAAAATTTCAGTTTTATTTTTAAAGTTATATTTACTATTCAATTACCTCACTTAAAAATTCAAAGCAAATGGAAGGAACAATGGCAGAAATACGGATGTTTGCCGCAACATTTAGCCCCAGGAATTGGGCTTATTGCAATGGGCAAACATTGCCTATTGCCCAAAATCAAGCACTCTTTTCCCTTTTAGGTACAACCTTTGGTGGCAATGGTACTACAACTTTTCAATTACCCAATATGCAAAGCAGG